>Ga0157369_10005242_pt1 | contig 15118 bp, 13 predicted proteins | sample C25metaG_FD_113461 | JGI IMG/M metagenome (GOLD analysis project Ga0157369, IMG submission 113461) | Corn rhizosphere microbial communities from Kellogg Biological Station, Michigan, USA - C2-5 metaG | ecosystem: Host-associated > Plants > Roots > Rhizosphere > Soil | place: USA: Michigan... | reverse complement strand
AGGTAGGTCCCGGCATAGTCGAAAAGTCCCTTCAGGATCGTTGAGGCTACGAGTGCGAAGGCAACGACCGTCCACGGATTCTGAAAATACGAAGGGACAACCTGCTGCAGAAGAATGATGCGATCAGTACCTGGAATCTTGAACAGCTCCATGGTTCGCGTCTGGGCGCCCGGGTTTAAGACGCGATCGAAGATGGGCCCGATCAAGAGGACCCGAAACGCATCCAGTAGCCCAACGCCGGCCATCAGCAGCACGGACGCGAGCACCTGCCACCAATAGGGGAGCACGTACCGGAGCAGGCGCTTCAGTTGCTGCATGGCAGCCACGTTTTCCATCGACCGTTATGCCCGGCCGGTGAATTCTTGTGTAAAGGGAGCAAACTTCTATTTTACTTGACTCGATGGGAGTAGGGAACTGGCCGCCATAATCGGCGCGTCAGACGAGCTTTTCTCCTACGCGGTCCACCATGCAATCGCCTGTTTTGCACTTTGCTTCGTTCAGAATGACCGGTCAACCGGGAACCTGCCTAAGTCGGACTATCTCTGTGCGTTACTTTTACCCGGTAGCCCGCTTTGCGGAGCAGCTTACTGACATCTTCGGCGATCATCACCGAGCGATGCTGCCCTCCTGTACATCCGAAACTTATTGTTAGGTAGCTTTTTCCTTCGTGAATGTAGTGAGGAAGCAGGTAAATCAGCAGTTGCGATATGCGACTGATGAACTCCTGGGTTTGCGGGAATGACCGAATATACTTCGCGACTCGAGGATCGCGGCCGGTGAGCGCGCGGAATTCCGGAACGAAATGTGGGTTGGGCAGAAACCTCACGTCGAACATCAGGTCAGAATCTTCCGGCACCCCGTGCTTGAACCCGAAACTCACGCATGAGACGAGTATGTTCTTTCCCGTCGTCTTGTGCTGAAAGCGGTCCGTGACATGCGCGCGCAACTCATGAACGTTGAACTTCGATGTGTCAATGACCAGATCTGCAATCGCCCGAATCGGACGAAGGTCTTTACGTTCCGTTGCGAGTGATGCGCGAACCGGTTCATCCTTGCCGAAGGGGTGCGGCCGTCGTGTTTCACTGAACCGTCGCAGCAATGCCGCGTCGTCGGCTTCGAGGTAGATCACACGGGTCGGCAGCATCTTCTTTACCGACTTCAGAATGCCGGGCAGGCGATCCAGCTTAGATCCTTCTCGAATATCGACCACGAGTGCAGTTCGCGGAATCTCGGACGATTGAACCGCGAGTTCGGCAAAGCGAGGTATCAGTTCGACCGGAAGGTTATCCACGCAGTAGTAACCGAGATCTTCAAAGGCTTTCAGAGCGGAGGCTTTTCCGGAACCGCTCATGCCGGTGATGATGACGAGCTCTGCGCCGTCAGGAGGGACCTTCAGATCACTCTTTCGCGTCAGCCGCCGTCTCTTTGGGACACGTTTGGGGCTTGCCATTAACCGGATGGTAGCATCCAGCTGATGTGTGGGGAATTGACCGAGAGCATTCGCGGTCGATGTTGACTAGGTCGACGCCATGACAGGCTCGCCCGCAAGTGGCTCTGTGCTCTCGGTCGCTTCGATCGTTGAACGCCAGTTCGTGCGTTCGATGATCTTCGGTGGCTCGTAGGTCCAGCCCGATGCGAGTCGCCGCTCTTCACGGCGCGTCGTCCATCGCAAGAATGGCCCTAACGCCAACGTTGCTATGCGCGACGTGAAGCCAAACTCCTCTTCAATCTCTCTTCTTAAAGTTCGAATGTCCTCGCTCACCGCTCGATTCACCTTGCGGAAATCCTTTTCCATTGACCATAGGGCTGCGTTGTACACAGTGGATAACTTATTGATCTCACGGGCAAACCGAGTTCGTACGCGCGCATCGGGGAAGTGTTTATAGCGGCGCCATCCTTCGAGCATCGTTCGGGACATGCGGTACAAGCTGGGCCCATTGCGCTCGAAGTCACGCCGGAATGCCCAATCCAGAAAGCGCTTGGAGTCGTCGCGCGAAATGGCCGCGTGACGGAAATTGAATTTGTATTGGCCATGAATGTCCGCGAAATCCAGGTTCTCCGTCAAACGACCTTCGTCTTTGATCTGTTGGTATAAGGGCGTTCCGGGGACGGGCGTATACAACATGAACTGGTGAAAGTCCGTGTTGTGGCTAACCGCGTGTTCGATTTCGTCCTCGATGTTGTCTGGCGTGTGATGCTCAAGCCCGACGATGGTTGAGCCCTGAACACGAATGCCGTGGTTGCGCAGCTCGCGCGTGAGTTGCCGGGTGTCCGTCTGTTGCAGCTTTGCGTAGGTCGCCTGCGGAGACTCGAGCCCCATCCATATCCATGACACTCCCAGTTCCACGAGTTCGAGCATGGTGTATTTCCGGATCGCATTGGCGGAAGCGAACACGGCCAACCCCCAACTCTTGTTGTGTTCTTTCATCCTTTCGAGGAGTTGCAGCGCCCGGAGCCGATGGAGCAGAAAATTCTCGTCCATCATGAAGAAGGTGCTGACTCCGAGGCGTGCCTCCATTTGCTGCATCACTTCAAACAGTTCATCGCCTGTCTTGTAAAAGTTGATGAACTTCCCCTTGCCGCCGAAAAACGCAGACGTAGTGCAGAAGTTGCAGCCCAGCGGACACCCCACGGACGGAATGATCGTCGCTGCAGTACCACCCCTTTTTTCGGGCAGGCTCAGTCCCAGGATGCGTGTCTTCATGCCGGAGACGATATCCGGATGTCGCACCGGACGCTCAAGATCCTCACCGAGATACCGGCGCATCCACGATATGCCCTCGCCCTTCACGAAATGGTCGGCGTCGACGCGGTTTTCGATGCCGGGAAGTGCCGTGACGTGGCCGCCGACAATCAGAACTGAGTGCGGCGAAAGCTCTCTCGCAATGCGGCACATCTCCTGGACCTTGCCGATGTTCACGATGATCGAGGAGATGCCGATGATGTCGTATTGACCACCCAACAATTCTTCGCGGAAGTCTTTCAGCGTCGGAAAAGCGAGCACGGCGCATGGTGCTGAAATGTTCGCCTGGATCATCATGATGCCCCACGAGCGGTGGAACATCCGAAGTGAGTACGCTCCCTGCGCGCGGGTGACCTGATTGTGATAAAGCTCCATCGGATTGATGGCGCGGCTGCCAAACTCGTCATCTTGCGCGTAAGGCCCGAAGACGGATGACAGCAAAATGCGCGCACCTGTTCCCTTGGGATGTGTTGCCATGAATACGACTGCTCCTCAAATCAGGATGACTGAGGCAATCGTAAGCATCAGGCGTATGTGCTCGCAGTGAGATGAGTGGAAAGTTACAAAACAATTACAAACGAAGGCGCTTGTGGGCTACTAAGCGAGGCGATAAAGACGCTCTGTTAAGGTGCGTTATTAAGGAATGACGGGTCCGACCGTGCAGAGTTTCTCTACCGGAATTCTGCTGACCAACAACTCCGGCTCTTTGATGACCGCCGTCGGCGCACCTACTGGAAAAACTCCGATCGCACGATTCTTCCCGGCCCGCTTTGCTTCGCCGAGAGCGCGGTCCGCCATCGAACGTACTTCTTCGTAATTGATGGCAGCCGGATCTTCCTGGTACCACGGGAATGCCGCCCAGCCGATCGAGCAGGTCTTGCGAATCGCTTCGCCTTTTTCCTCAAGCACGAATGATGTATCGCCTACGGCCGCCAATACACGCGCGGCAAGCGTTTCCGCTTCGGCGCGGTCCGTGTAGCGCGATACCACCAGGAATTCTTCTCCGCCCCATCGAATAAGAATGTCTGAATTGCGGATTGCGGAGCTGATTCGTCGCGACATTTCAACCAGTACGCGGTCTCCCGCGTCATGCCCGTACTTGTCGTTCACCTCTTTAAAACCATCGGCATCGATCACGTAGAAGATCAAATCGCGGATACGCTGGTCGTGGTTGTCCGCATAAGCGCGAAGCGTCTGACCCACGTCCGCTTCAATGGAGGCGTCGAAGAAACGGCGGTTACGGGCCCCCGTAAGCGGATCGGTCAGCGACGCTTCCTCGAGTACATGATTCGCTCTCGCCAGTTGTATTCCCAAACGATGTTGCTTCACAAAAACCAGGTAAGCCATCACAAGAATCGTGGCCATCGTGGCCAGTAACCGAAACCGTGTGATAGGACCTGGCGTGTTCTGGTCGAGGATCTCAAGAGCCGCCAAGGCAGGTAACGAGAGCAGCGCAATCATGGCCAGCGTCGCTACCCACGATGGCGTCAGTTCATCTTCTGGCCGCTCACGCGTTGCTTGCAGTCCTTTGCCGACGATCGCAACCCCGCTGAACAGCGCGACACAAAGCAAATACGGCAAGTCGTACCAGCTGCCGGCGTAGTACTGGTTCAATTCGATGGCCCGATTCAGTACAAACGCGCTCGAACAGCGCAAGAGTTCGACCAGAAAGAATGCTGTATAGAAATGTCGCCAGCCGGCAGATGCGCGATACGCCAGGATGCCGAGCACCAGCAGCATGACCGTGTCCTGAATAACCGCGAGCACGTCATAGCTTGAGTTGTATGCGCCTTCATTGGGGATGACGTATTGCCATGGAAGGACAAAGAAAAGGTACAAATAGACCCACCATACCAACAGCAGCAGGAAGTCCACCGTCCCCAGACGATTCTTCGATTTCGAAGTAGCGATGTGCGGTTGCAGCAGAAGGCCGGCTAGTGCGGGGACGCCCGAAACGAACAGCAATGCATCCCCCGCGAATAGTCCTGGGACGTCCTTCTTAAGAATGAGATCGAAGAACATCCAGATGCCCTGATTAACGAGAAGGAGCGCCCAGCTTGACGCCTGCAAGATCCAAAACAAGCGCACTCGTCCCGCAGCAAACTTCGCGTTCCACGAAAATGCTAGGACGACGGACAGAATGAGAGCGGCGCAAATCCAGTCAGAGAAAAAGGTCAGCCAGTATCCGCGCGCTACCGCCACAGACACAACTCCCTGCAACACCGTCAGCAACAGAACGGCGCCAAACCATCGTCGAGACAGATTGCGTAGGTTCACACGAGTCCGGGGTTAGTCTAAGGCGGATTTCCTGGGGAAGCAGGTTACCGAAGTTACCAGATGACAGCGGGATCGGGAAGAGGCTTCTGAAGGAATCTGATTCCTCCGCGTTCGAAAAGGTATAAGCGTTCAAAACAGCGCGGAATCGGCGAAACATCCGCGCTCTCCCTCCGAGCCCCAACGGCTCATCAGTTCACAAATTCAGCGGGTAAATCCCTCAAATCGGTAGTGTTACGCCACAGAAATAGTCAATCGGCGGTTCTCGTTTTGAGACCACTTTTTTTGGGGCTTGGCTGAAGGTTGCGTAATCCAAAAAGAGAGAACACAGACAAAGGGGAAGACAGAATAGGGGGAAAAACGTTCCAACAACCAACCAATAAGGAGGTTCCTATGAAAATCTTTCTCGCCGGAGCGACCGGTGCCGTTGGAAGAAGGTTGATTCCAATGCTCGTGGGCGCAGGACACGCCGTCACGGGCACTACGCGGAACTCGAATAAGGCGTCGTCGATTGCCTCCGCCGGGGCCACACCATCTGTTGTCGACGCCCTCAATCCCCGGGACATTCTGGAGGCTGTGCGGCAAGCGAATCCTGACGTCATTATTCATCAACTCACGGCCATTCCCGCACGTTTCGACCTACGCCGATTTGATCAGGAGTTCGCGGCCACCAATCGCCTGCGTACAGAAGGCACCGACAACCTCCTGGCCGCGGCTCATGCCGTCGGCTGTAGGCGTTTCATCGCCCAAAGTTACACAGGATGGACTTACGAACGCTCAGGCGGATGGCTGAAAACTGAACAGGATCCCCTGATTTCCTCCCCTGAGCCTCAAATACGCGAGACCTTGAAAGCAATCTTGCACGTCGAGTCCAGCGTGCTTGGCGACTCCAAAGTGCAAGGTTTCGTTCTTCGATTCGGTTCGTTCTATGGCCCCGGCACGTCACTTGGAATCGGAGGATCCGTTCTCGACGACATACGACAACGCCGTGTGCCGGTCGTGGGAAAAGGTACGGGGTATTGGTCGTTTATTCACATCGATGACGTAGCGGGAGCCACGCTGGCTGCGGTCGAAGGAAAGGCGCCCGGCCTTTACAACATTGCCGACGACGAACCTGCGCCGGTTGCGGAATGGCTTCCGTATCTGGCAGGGGTCCTTGGAGCCAAGCCTCCCAGACATATTGCGGCCTGGCTGGCAAGGCTTGCGATTGGTTCGCACGGCGTCGCGATGATGACCGTAGCGCGTGGAGCCTCCAATCAGAAGGCCAAGTCCACATTACCGCTCAAACTCAAGTGGCCCAGTTGGCGACAAGGCTTTCGGGATGGTCTTGGCGACCGGTCGCAAGAACACGATCCTGTGGGGGTTCGGCGCGTCGCTTGATAGCGAGCGGCTTGGGTGATCCACACAGACTCACGCGCGCTGCTTCGTCGCCAAACTGAAATCAACCAAGCTTGGAGAGCGGAAATGAAATTTACGAAAATCGTTTATGGCATCGCGGCAGCGTACGGATTCATTTCGCTGCTCCCGCTTTACTTTTTGATCGGAAGAGTCGGCCATGACGCCCCACCTCCAATCACCCATCCGGAGTTCTATTATGGATTCCTGGGCGTGACGCTTCTTTGGCAAATTGTGTTCGTGCTTATCGCCAGAGATCCGCTCCGCTATCGCCCAATTATGCCGCTTGCCATCCTTGAGAAGTTCGTCTACTCGGTGCCAGTTTTCATGTTGTTCCTGACCGGTAGTTCATTCCAACATTGTGCGGTCTTCATTCGCCGACCCGATTTTCGGGATTCTTTTCATCATGGCGTACTTCCGCATGCGAACAAAAATCAATGCGACAGTTGTCGCCAATGGGCAACGCCGCATGGCGGCATGATCGAAAGCAGATTGTCCTCAGCTTAGGCCACGGAAGAAGGTGTTCAAGTCCCCTGCGACCGCCGCTGGTTCTTCGGCCGGGGCAAAGTGCCCGCCGCGCGGGAAGACGGTCCAGCGCTGAATGTTGTACAAGCGCTCCAAATACGAGCGCGGCAGTTCACCCTCGGGAACCGTCTCGTGCGCGAAAACACCAAACCCTGTAGGCGTGCTGATGTAGGCGGGCTCGACCGGGTGCCAGCGATTGTCCCAATAGTCGCGCATCGACGACGTAATGCTCTGCGTGATCCAGTACAAAGTAAGCGTGGCGCAGAGGAAGTCGTCGGTCGGCGTAACGTCGCTCCACGAGTGCCATTTCTCCCCGATATACGCCGCGAGCCCTGCCGGAGAGTCATTGAGTCCATAGCCTACAGTCTGCGGCTTGGTGGACTGGATTGCGCTGTAGCCCCGCTCCGTCGTTCCCCAACGCTGGTTCACCGCAAGGTAAGAACGCTCGACTTCGGACAGTTCCTTATCGTCCACCACAGCGGCCAGATCCGACTCCAGTGTGGTGAGATAAATTCCCATCACCGACTCGGGGTGGTCAATCGCAAGAATCGTCGTCACCCCGGCTCCAAAGTCATAACCGCTCGCACCATAGCGCGAGTATCCAAGCTCAGACATAAGCCGGTGCCAGCGCTTCGCGACGTAGCGATAGTTGACACCAACCTGGGCCGGACGCTGCGAAAAACCATATCCCGGCAGGGACGGCACGACCACGTCGAATTGCCCGAGCATCGGCAGCATGTTCACGTAATCAATAAAACTGCTGGGCCACCCGTGCGTGAGAATCAGCGGCACGCCCTTACCTGATGGCGCTCGCTGGTGCAAGAAATGCACACCTTCCCATGTGAAGTGGTTGAACGCGTTGAGTCTTCGCTCCCAGCCACGCCAGTCGAACTCGTGCGCCCAGTAAGACACGAGGCGTCGCAACCACTCCAACTCGGTCCCCTGTGCCCAGCCTATGCCGGGTATCTGGTCAGGCCATCTGGTTTGAAGCAACCGCGCCCGCAAATCACTAAGCACCTCGTCCGCAACATGAATGCGAAATGGTTCCACTAAAACACTCCTCTCGGCCAAGCTCGACAGTGAGACAACGGGCGAAACAAGGCGATTACACTAATTACCGGGAAACAGGACGGGCGTACGAAACACTACTCTGCTTCGCCGCCTTTCCCGTCACTTGGAACACTGCCTGATGATGGATTGTATTCGCTGCTATCGGCTCGAATCGAGACTTGTATAATCCCGGCATGCAGAGACTACACTGGAGCACAATTACACTCGCATCGTTGTTGCTCATCTCCGCTTACACACTAGGAGGACAGGAAGTGAAAACTCCGCAGCCCGAAAAGTCAAAGGCGCCCGTCAAAACTGAGCAGCGCGGGCGGATCATAGGAATCGGCGGTGTCTTCTTCAAATCCGCGAATCGTGATCAGATGCGCGAATGGTATGCGAAGCATCTTGGACTCGCTGACACCGGCCATGGCGCGATGCTTCCGTGGCGCGAACACGACGACCCGCAAAAGGAACAGGTTACAGTTTGGACTGTCTTTCCCGCCTCCACCAAGTATTTCGACCCGAGCCCCGCACCGTTCATGATCAACTACATCGTGGACGATATGGACGCTTTGCTGGACCGCTTGAAAAAAGAGGGAGTCAAGATTGACCCCAACCGAATGGATGAGTCCTACGGTCGCTTTGCCTGGATCTATGACCTGGACGGAAATAAGATCGAGCTCTGGCAGCCGCTGCCCGCAAAACCCTAAACGGCCCTGACTGTACTCACTCAATCGGCGATCTGTGACAGTAACGGCGATGTTTTCGCCAACTGACCTGAAGCGATACCATAGCTAGCAGGACAGGAGTTCACCGATGAAGATTCTTGTTGCAGGTGGAACGGGAGCAATCGGTCGTCCGCTGATCGCGGCACTGCGTGCCAAGGGACACGCTGTAGTTGCTCTGACCCGTTCGCCAGAAAAGGCTCGGGCGTTAGCCGAGCAAGGCATAGAACCTGCGATCGCAGATGTATTTAATGCCCATGAAGTCAAAGCGGCTGTCGCTGGCGCTCAGCCGGAAGTCGTCATCGAACAACTAACCGCACTGCCCAAAACTTACACCCGTGAGTCTATGAGTGCCGCAGCCGGCGTTAACGATCGCATCCGTTTAGAAGGGGGTGCCAATGTGCTCGCGGCAGCGCAAGCGGCAGGTGTGCGGCGCTATCTACGGCAGTCGATCGCATTTTGGGCGGTTCCTGGTCCGGGTCTGGCCGATGAAGAAACGCCACTTGCGTTTGATGCTTCGCCTGCCGTTGCAGCAGATGCCCGACTAGTGACTGAGCTTGAGCATCGCTTACTCGAAAAGGCTGCGATTGAAGGGATTGCCCTGCGTTATGGCTTCTTCTATGGCCCCGGCACTTGGTTTAACCCCGACGGCGATGTTGCCCGCCAGGTGAGACAGCAACAGTTCCCGATCGTCGGGAATGGCGAAGGCGTCTGGTCGTGGTTACATATCGAGGACGCAGCGATTGCCACGGTCGCAGCAGCAGAGCAAGGTAACCCTGGGATCTACCTGATTGCGAATGATCGGCCTGTGATGGTGCGCGAGTGGCTCCCGGCATTTGCGCAATGGTTGAATGCGCCACCGCCACCGCATGTCGCGGTGGAGGAAGCGCTGAACACCAGTGGTGCCGATACGGTTTACTACGGAACTAAGATGCGAGGCGCATCAAATGCCAAGGCAAAACGCGAACTGAATTTTAAGCCACGACCGTTAGAGTGGATCGTTGACACCGTGATGTCTTGCGCCAGTTAACGTACTGCCTTCTATCTTCGAAGATGCGCTGAATTCCACTGCCTTCTCACAATTGTCGAAAAAAGGCGATTACACTCCAGCGATTGACCTGCTCCGTCTGGCGCGATTGCACGTGCTCGCCCTGCAGGCCGCGAGAAACCGAAACCACCGCAATCCTCCCACCGGGCTCACCTCTGCGGCGGACGTGGCACGCGGTTCATTGGGATCTCGCGGTCGTTAGACCGAGAATCATTCGAGCCAGACTCATCAGCGTTAGTCTCATTCGTAGCCGCCACACCCTCAGGAGGCGGTCTCGGGATCTTGTGACCGGCCCTCGCAGCGATGTTCGAGGTTCCGAATCCCGGTGGCGGGCGCGGGACGTAGTGACGCGTGGCAACGGCAGCCCCCGTTCCCCCAGCATCATCTCTCGGACTTTGCATGTTGCGATTCGAGGGCGTCTCTTGATTCTGATCCATCACGTTCTGCGCATCACGTTCCGTCTGGTTTTCGGAGTCGTGAAGTGACTCTCCCGGCAACGCATCGATCGCAGATGAAGTGGCAGGCGCGACCGCACCGGCTCGTATGGTGCCGCTTGCATGCTGATGGTTATTGCGCGCGAGCTTGCGTGGGCCGCTGGCCCTTCGTCGAACACTGGAAATGATGCGCACACGGTGCCGCGTCGCCCGAGGCACAGAGTCGAGTGGTATGCCTGCGGATGGTTTGGGCAATGGCTTGTCCCGAATCTCATCGGCCACACTTCGTATCTTGTGATCGGCGGGCATCCGATTATTTGGCGTGGTCATGCCAGTGGCCGGTCGCACGATAGGAACCGGAGGAGTGGATTCTTGCTGGGAAAGCCTAGCGGCCACGTCTCGGAGGTCACGGTACCAATACGACGCGGCAGCGGCGACGCATCCGAACAAGGCGATCAGAATGAACGAGCGTCCCCAATGGAAGATGCTCCCCCGATCTTCCAAACTGTAAACAAAGCTGTTGTCCGGTTCGGCGGCTACACCCGGAAAAAACGAACCGCTAAGCGGCGGCACCGGCTCGCGCGCTGGCTTCGTCTCGACCTGTGGTTCAATCTCACGAGTCGGCTGCGACTCAAGCAATTGGGCACCGCACATTCCACAGAACCGAGATCGCGGTGCGCTCTCATGGTTGCAATTCGCGCAGCGTATGCGCATTGAACCCTGCGATTTATTAGCCGCTTTACTTAATACGCTCAACACGAGGCGCGCATTTGTCGTGTCGCGCTCCGAGATACCATCGGAATCTTGGGTTTCGGGTGCCTCGCCTTCCATTGCATTCGCGGCAGGTCGGTGAATGCGGTCTTCTTGTTCATGATGACGCTGAAGAACCCAAACGGCGGCCAACAATCCTTCGAAAGTGGCTGCATCGAGGCTTAGATGTTGGCTCAAACAGAAACCTCGTCAATTCGGGGATGGTCTAGCTCGGAAAACGACAATGACCGAGAGATCCAGCTTCTGGCCCGTTGCTTCGGGGTCGATTCGCGCCAACATCAGGGAAATCCCACTGCTGGGCAGCAACTCGAAGTTCCGCTTCTCTCTAATAAACCCGAATGTGGCAAATGAGTTGCGGACTGCGTCGGTATTTAATCCGCCAGGGCCCACGCGACCTGTTTCTGCGCATTTCTAAACAATCCCGAAAGCGAGGGTGCCCCATCCTCGTCCGCGTTCTCCGCGGACAGGGTGGGAGTTTCAATCTCGTGCGAGGTTAAGGGACAGCGAGGCGGAAGAAACTCATGGGTAGAGAAGTCGCTGAAGTAGCGGTTTTGTTACAAACGTGCTCAGCGTGAAATATAGTCCGCCCGTCGCTCATTAGCGAATATGGCGCGATTGTAATCGGCCTCGGTCTTACTTCAATCCCGCCAAACTCGCGTGCCGGAACAGTAGGCCTGACGCGGTGAGCAACGCCACGAAGACACCATGCCCGATGGCCATATTCCGCGCAAGATAGGGCGGCGCGCCCGAAGGCAGCATCACGGCAATCAGCGCAAGCGTCGCCGCCATCGCGAATAACGTGCGAGCCAAACCTCGCGCCTCCAGCCGCGCCAGCCAGGCCCCAACTGCTCCCAGGGCGAGCACGCTGTAGTACACCAGGTTCGCCGGATTTTCGGAGTCCGCGACATGGACCATGTTAGACCACCCCAAGGCGAACCCCGCCACCAGCGCCACACCAACGCCCGCCTTGTACGACCACACGTTCATCTTTCTTGCTATCAGCGCATACACCATGCCCGTCGCGAAGAACAGGACATACACAAACACAAAACTTCCCGCGTTCCAGTTCCATCCCTTCACCACCCGCGATGCCACGAGCGGCACCATTAACGCAACCAGCGCTCCCAGCGCCACACGCAGAATCGTATTTCCCAGTTGCGACATATGAATTGTGTTCTCCCTAACGATTCCCACCGACGTCTCGAAAAAGATCCACAGCGCAAGCCCGTGCAATCCCCGCTTGGCGTCTTCCTGCTCCCGGCACAGGTCGTGAAATGTCTGCGCCATCTCCTCGCCGAACCGCTCACGGAAAGGCCGTGGATACAGCCGCAGCAGCATCGCATACCACGTCCGGTAGCGCCGGCCCGCGACGTTAGTGGCCATGCGCCAAACGTCCTTTCGCGACCGCCACCACGTTGCGATACCGCTGTAGCTCGGCGTCCAGCGCTGCTCGCCCCGCGCCGGTGAGCTCGTAATAGATTCGCCGCTCGTCGTCCATCTCCGGATCGACCCGCTTATCGCTTTCCCGGATCAGCCCTGCCTCCATCATCCGCCCCATCGAGCCATACAGCGTTCCTGGGCCCATCGTCGCCTTGCCCTGCGAGTCCACCTGCACTTGTTTCATGATCGCGTACCCATGCCGCTCCCCCGTCGAAAGCGCCAGCAGGATGTGTAGCACTGCAGGAGTCAGTGGAGCATGCGCCGCACTCTTCTTCGCCATGCCTCAATACTATATCCGTTACGGATATATTGCAAGCCCCGGCTGAGCGTATTTCGTGCAGCAGCAATATTGTTATGACGTGCGTTGATCGGGGACTTTCGTGGCGCAGCGAACCGGTGTCTTCTTTACCGCTCGCAATTAGCACTGTTGTAACAGGCGTATTACACCAACTACTGGTAACAGGCCGTCTGGGAATGTAGTCGGTGAAATGGAGATTTTTCGCCAGTTAGCTATCTGGGTAAGTCTTCGTAGAACCTTTGCCGGTGTGACTCGTACGAGACTTGGCGAACTCAGCAAACTGTCCAAGAAAAAAGGGCCGTGTTCAACCAATCCCTTCCGGCCCCTCGCCTGTGTCGAATGCGATTGCAATAAGAATCGTGTCTACATTCAGAGTGACGACTCAAAAAATTGCCCTAAACCGACCGATCGCAATGCTGCTGTCAACAACGCAAATCCGTTACACAAGAGCAGCTTCTTTGGTCTCGGTGGCCCGGACGCGGTCGTAGCGATCAAGATTCATGACCTTGCTCCATGCGGCCACAAAGTCTTTCACAAACTTCTGCTTCGATCCGGCACAGGCGTATACCTCCGCGAACGCACGAAGTTGTGAGTGTGAACCGAAGATCAAGTCGATACGTGTTGCAGTCCATTTACGAGCGCCCGTCTTGCGATCGCTGCCTTCGTAGACGCCATCTTTACCGTCGGCCGGATGCCATTGAGTGCGCATGTCAAGCAGGTTGACAAAAAAATCATTCGTCAAAGTGCCGGGCGTCGCAGTGAAGACACCGTGCTTAGAACCGCCGGCATTCGCGCCGAGCACGCGAAGTCCGCCGACCAGTACCGTCATTTCCGGCCCGGTCAGCCTCAGTAGTTGGGCGCGGTCGACGAGGGCCTCTTCCGGTTTCATGAACTGGGTCCTGCCGCTAACGTAGTTGCGGAAACCATCGGCCCGAGGCTCAAGAGGCGCGAACGAGGCGACATCGGTCTGTTCCTGAGATGCATCCATCCGCCCCGGCGTGAAAGCTACCTTCACCTCGACGCCGGCATCCTTGGCGGCCTTTTCTATTGCAGCGTTTCCTCCAAGGACGATCAGGTCGGCAAGGGAGACCTTCTTGCTGAATTCCTTTTGTATGGTTTCGAGCTTCTGAAGCACATTTGCAAGCTGCTTGGGCTGATTGACCTCCCAATCCTTTTGGGGAGCAAGCCGGATGCGTGCTCCGTTCGCCCCACCTCTTTTGTCCGAACCACGAAAGGTCGAGGCCGACGCCCACGCGGTCGAAACCAGATCGGACACCGAAACACCGGAGGCGAGAATCTTCGTCTTCAGCGCGGCAGCATCTTTATCATCGATCAACGGATGGTCAACGGAGGGAATTGGGTCTTGCCAAATCAGAGTCTCCTTTGGCACAAGCGCGCCTAGGTAGCGCGCGATCGGACCCATGTCGCGGTGCGTGAGCTTAAACCATGCGCGAGAGAATGCATCGGCAAACTGATCCGGATTTTCGTAGAAACGTCGCGAGATCTTCTCATATGCCGGATCGAAGCGCATAGACAGATCGGTGGTGAGCATAGTCGGCACGCGCTTCTTCGTCTTATCGAACGGGTCCGGTATAGTCGGTTGGCCGTTCTTGGCCCGCCACTGTTTTGCACCCGCCGGACTCGTCGTCAGCTCCCACTCGTTCTCAAACAGGTTCTTGAAAAACAGATTGCTCCACTTCGTTGGCGTCTGCGTCCAAGTGACTTCTGGACCGCCGGTAATGGCATCCGCTCCGATTCCTGTGCCGAACTTGCTTTTCCACCCGAGGCCCTGATCTTCTAAGGCGCCGCTTTCCGGTTCCGGCCCCACCAGCGACGGGTCCCCGGCACCGTGGGTCTTGCCAAAGGTGTGGCCGCCGGCGATCAGTGCGACGGTCTCTTCGTCGTTCATGGCCATGCGGAAGAACGTCTCGCGGATATCTTTCGCCGCTGCAAGCGGATCGGGGTTGCCGTTCGGCCCTTCGGGGTTAACGTAGATCAGGCCCATCTGGACCGCACCCAGCGGCTCCGAAAGCTGGCGCTCGCCGCTATAACGTTCGTCGCCCAACCACGTCCCCTCGGGACCCCAGTAAAGTTCCTCAGGCTCCCACGTGTCGACACGTCCTCCAGCGAAGCCGAAGGTCTTGAAGCCCATCGATTCCAACGCGACGTTGCCCGCAAGGATCATCAGGTCGGCCCATGATATCTTTTCGCCATATTTCTGTTTGATGGGCCAGAGCAGGCGGCGCGCCTTATCGAGGTTCGCGTTGTCGGGCCAGCTGTTCAGCGGCGCGAAACGTTGCTGCCCCGCGCCCGCGCCGCCACGGCCGTCAGTAATCCTGTAAGTCCCCGCGCTGTGCCATGCCAGGCGGATCATCAATCCGCCATAATGGCCGAAGTCAGCCGGCCACCAATCTT
>Ga0157369_10005241_pt1 | contig 15120 bp, 17 predicted proteins | sample C25metaG_FD_113461 | JGI IMG/M metagenome (GOLD analysis project Ga0157369, IMG submission 113461) | Corn rhizosphere microbial communities from Kellogg Biological Station, Michigan, USA - C2-5 metaG | ecosystem: Host-associated > Plants > Roots > Rhizosphere > Soil | place: USA: Michigan... | reverse complement strand
CCTCCGCCCAGGGCGCTGCGGCCGCGGAGCGCGACCTCATGCGGCTCGGCGGCAAGGCGGGGACGGTCGAGCCGGGCGGCGACGCAGCGGCCTTGCGTGCGGAGACCGAATCGCTCGTCACAGCAGCCGACGAGGCGGTGGCGACGGCGGCGTACCTCGGCGAGCAGGCGCGCGCCGCGGAGGCCGCGCGCATCGACGCAGCGGTGCGTGCGGGACGCCGGCGTGCCCGCCCGCACCAGCTGGCGCGTGTGCTCGCGGGCGCCGAGCGCCTCGACGCGACGCTCCTCGCCGCGGGCGACGCGGCGGCGCGGTTCGAGACACCGTTGCGCGCGCGGGTCGACGCGGGCGGGGCCCGCACGGGCTCGCTGGGCGAAGAGCTTCGCCGGCTCGGCGCGGCCGAGGTCGAGTTGCGGCAAGGGCTGACGAATGCGTCGTCGGCCGTCTCGGCGATCGACGTCGAGGTTGCGCGCATCGAGGCGGAGGCCGAGGAGGCCCGCCGCCGCCTCGAGCACGCCGGCACGGACGACCGCGCCGAGGGCGAGGACCGCGACGAGCTCGCGGAGCGCGCCGAGCGCCTCGAGCGCCGCCGCGAGACGCTCGGCCAGGTGAACCCGCTCGCCAAGGAGGAGTACGACGCGGAGAAGGCAAGGCTCGAGGAGCTCTCGATCCAGCGGAAGGACCTCGAGCAGAGCCTCGCCGAGCTCGAGAAGCTCCGCACCGAGCTGACGGAGACGGTCGAGCGACGTTTCACCGAGACGTTCGACGCCGTGCAGCGGAACTTCGCAGAGGTGGCGTCGACGCTCTTCGTCGGCGGCGAGGGTCGCCTCAGCCTGACGGCGGCCGACGACGAGGAGGGCCAGCCCGGGATCGAGGTCGAGTTGCGACCGGCCGGCAAGAAGGTGCAGCGGCTGTCGCTTCTCTCCGGCGGCGAGAAGGCGCTCGGCGCGATCTCGTTCCTCTTCGCGCTCTTCCTCGCGCGGCCGTGCCCGTTCTATCTGCTCGACGAGGTGGAGGCCGCGCTCGACGACACGAACATCGGCCGCTTCGTCGCGCTGCTCCGGCAGTACTCGGACCGCGCGCAGTTCGTCGTGATCACGCACCAGAAGCGCACGATGGAGGCCGCCGACGTCCTCTACGGCGTGACGATGGGCGGCGACGGCGTCTCGCAGATCGTCTCGCGCCGGCTGCCGCGCGAAGAGGCCGAAGCGGTCAGCGCCGCGTAGTCACCGTCCGGAAGAAGTCACGGCTATCGTGCGCCGCCGTGGCGAGAAGCTGGGCGCAACTGCTGGGCGAGGCCGACGGCGCACCCGAGCCGGAGGAACGGCAGGCCGGGATGTTCTCGCGCCTCCGCGACTCGCTCTCGAAGTCGCGGCGGGCGCTCACCGAGCAGATCCAGGCCGCCGCGTTCGACCCCACCGACGACCTCGCGTGGGAGCGGCTCGAGGAGGCGCTGCTCCAGGCCGACGTCGGCGTGCGCGCGACCGCGGAGCTCGTCCAGCGTCTCGAAGCCCGCGGCGAGCTCGGCGACCTCGGCGACGCCCTCGCGGACGAGGTCGCAACCCTCTTCGGAGAGCCCGGGACGCTGAACGTCCGCGGCGGGCCGAGCGTGATCCTCGTCGTCGGCGTCAACGGAACCGGCAAGACGACGACGATCGGCAAGCTCGCGGCCAGGCTCTCCCAGCACGGTCTCTCGGTCGTCGTCGCGGCGGCCGACACGTTCCGCGCCGCCGCCGAGGAGCAGCTCGAGATCTGGGCGCAGCGCGCCGGGGCCGACTTCGTCGGCTCGGAGCGGGGCGGCGACCCCGCCGCCGTCGCCTACGACGCGATCGAGGCCGCGAAGGCGCGCGGGCGCGACGTCGTGATCGTCGACACCGCCGGGCGGCTGCACACGCAGGCCAACCTGATGGAAGAGCTCGCCAAGGTGCGCCGCGTGATCGAAGGCAAGCTCGACGGCGCGCCCCACGAGACACTGCTCGTGGTCGACGCGACAACCGGTCAGAACGGCGTGCAGCAGGCGCGTCTCTTCGGTGAGACGGTCGGCGTCAGCGGCGTCGCGCTCACGAAGCTCGACGGCTCCGCGAAGGGCGGCGTCGCGATTCCGATCGCCTACGAGCTCGGCCTGCCGGTGAAGCTGATCGGCGTCGGCGAGCAGCTCGACGACCTGCGCCCCTTCGACCCGATCGACTACGCGCGCGCGCTCGTCGGCTGAGGGCCCTCGCGGCTAGATCAACGTGACGTGGTACTCGATGACGTTGCCGGGGTTCTTGACGTCGATGATCGCCGAGAACTCGACCTGCGCCTGATACCGGCCGCGCGGCCAGCCGATGTCGTCGAGCGCCTGCTGGAAGGCCTTGTCCCAGCCGACATGGTGCTCGTCCGGTCCGAGCTCGCGACCCTTCCTCGGCTTGAACGATCCGGTAACCGGCGACCGCGTGCGTGCCATCTCACCCTCCGTTGTCAGGTTGTACCGACGATAACTCGTGCGGCGGCTGCCGCGGCGACGACGTTCCCCTTGGACTCGTAGAGCCGGCGCGCCGCAGCCGCCTCTTCGGGGTCGCCCGTGATCCGTGCGACCGTCAGGTGCATGGCCGCCTGCAGGTTCAGATCGTCCGTCCGCTCCGAGAGAGCAACCGCCTCGCGCGCGAGGCGCTCCGCGTCGAGCCTGTGGTCGACGAGCATCGCCTGTGCGGCGCGCAACCGGGCCGCGGTGTCGTGCGCCCCGACGATCGAGCCCGGCGGGCAGGCGACGACGAAGCGCTGAGCCTCCACCCCTTCGCCCTCCCCGGCGAGCAGGAACGCGAGCATTCCCGCGTGGTAGGCGCGCAGGCTCTCGTGACCGCCGTCGTCGAGCAGGTCGTAGCCCGCCAGCATCACCTTTGCGGCGGCGACAGGGTCGCCCGCGAGCAACTCGATCGAGCCGGCGACCACCGTCCAGCCTGCCCACGGGAGCCGGAGGCCGAGCTTCTCGTAGACCGTCCCGGCCTCGGTGTAGAGCTCGCGCGCCCGGTCGAACTCGCCCTCCATCGCGACGAGCGCAGCGAGCGACGTGGAGACGTGCGCCCGAAGCACGGTGTTCGTCTCGGCCGCCGCGAGGATCGCCTCGGCGCGCGCCACGGCGTCGACGACGCGGGCGGGGCCGTAGAGCAGCGCCGTGCAGAGCGCGTCGGCCGACCGCGCGCGCTCCTGCTCGTCCCCGGAGGCCTCGGCGTGCGCGAGCGCCCGCTCGAAGGCGGCCGCGGCGTCTCCGAAACGGTGCTCGGTGTGTGCGACGAGGCCGAGGCGACGCCACGCCCGCGCGAGACCGAGGTCGTCGCCGAGGTCGCCGAAGACACGCACCGCACTCTCGGCGATCGTCACGAGCGCCGTGGTGTCGCCGTTCGCCGTCGCGTTCCGCGCGCCCCGCTCGAGCCGTCCGTACCACTCGAGGCGCGTGTCACCGGCCGCCCGCGCCGCGTGGATCGAATCCGAAAGCACGAGCTCGGCCGCGTCGACGTCGCCGTCGATCCAGAGGGCGGCGCTGAGCTCTCGCAGGAGCTCGATGCGTGACGGATGCGGCGGGGGGAGGAGGGCGAGGCTCCGGCGCAGGAGCGTGAGCGCGGCCGCGGCGTCCCCGCGCGCGGCCGCCCTGCTACCCGCCGCTCCGAGCAGCTCGCCGGCACGTTCGGCGAGCGCGTCGTCGAATCGCCCGAGCTCCGCCCGGTAGAGGTACGCCTGCTCGAGGTGGTAGCCGAGGAGCTCGTCCTCGCCCTCGCGCTGCTCGAGCCAGCCGGCGAACCGCTCGTGAAGGTCGGCGCGCGTGCTCTTCGGGATCGCCGCGTACGTCGCGTCGCGGATCAGCGCATGTCGGAACCGAAAGCCGTCGTCGCCGAGGAACGCGGACGGCTCCGGGCGGACGAGCTCCTTGCGGACGAGCGCGAGGAGCACCTGCGCCACCTCGCCGCCCTCCGTCTCGCCGGCGAGCGCGGCGACGGCGCCTCGCCAGAACTCCTTGCCGATCACGCTTGCGCGCTCGAGCACCTCGCGTTCCTCGGGCTCGAGCCGGTCGAGGCGTGCCGCGAGCAGCGCCTGGATCGTCGGGGGGATCTCGACCGTCTCCGAGCCGTGCTCGGCGAGCATCGCGACCATCTGCTCGACGAAGAGCGGGTTGCCCTCGGCGGCGTCCGCAATGCGCTGTCGCGCCTCGCGGGCCAGCGGCCACTCGACCGCGAGCTCGTCCAGCAGGAGCTGCGACTCGGCCTCGGTGAGCGGCTCGAGGTGGAGCGACGCGCCGGCCCAGCGCGGCCGGTCGTCGAGCAGCTCGGGGCGGGCGAGGCAGAGGAGCAGGATCGGGGCGTCGCGGCTCCAGCCCGCCACGTACTCGAGCAGGTCGAGGAACGTCGGCTGCGCCCAGTGGACGTCCTCGAGGCGGACGACGAGCGGCCGCTGGTGCGCGACCGTCTCGAGCAGGCGCCGGATCGCCCAGAACGTCTCCTCCGACGACGCGGGCGCACCGCCGGGCCCGATCGCGCCGTGGACGCGCTCGAGAATCAGCGCGCCGTCCGGCTCCGCCTCGACGGCTGCGAGGATCGCGTCGTCGCCGCCCGCCGGATGCACGAGCTCGGCGAGCGGCTGGAAGGTCAGCCCGTCTCCGTACGGGAGGACGCGCGCGGTCAGCACCGCCGCACGTCCTGCGACCTCGTTGACGAGCTCTGCGGCGAGTCTCGACTTGCCGATCCCGGCTGCCCCGTAGACGGTGACGAGCCGGCACGAGCGATCCCGCTCCGCCGCCGCGAGCTCCTCGCGCAGAAATGCGAGCTCGCCGGCCCGCCCGACGAGCGGCGCGTCGAGCCGTCGAGCGAACGCCGCCGCGCCGGCGATCGTGCCGAGCACCCGCCATGCACCGACCGGCCGGCGCTTCCCCTTCGCCGCGACCGGCGGCGCGGGCTCGAGCTCGGTCGCGTTCGCGACGAGCCTCCGCGTCGTGTCGCCGATCAGGATCTCGTCGTCGCCCGCCGACTCCTCGAGCCGTTTCGCAGTGTTGACGGCGTCCCCCGTCACGAGCGTCGTCCGCCCGTCGCCGGTCACGACCTCGCCCGTGTTGATGCCGATCCGCATCCGGAGCTCGCGCTTCCGGCGGCCGGGCAGGTCGGCGTTCAGGCGGGCGAGCGCCATGCGCATCTCGACCGCTGCGCGCACGGCGCGAAGCGCGTCGTCCTCGTGCAGCCGCGGGATGCCGAAGACGGCCATCACCGCGTCGCCCACGAACTTCTCGACCGTGCCGCCATGCCGCTCGACGGGGTCGCGCATCGCCGCGTACCAGCGCCCCATCAGCTCGCCGAGGGCCTCCGGGTCGAGGCGCTCGCCCAGCTCGGTCGAGCCCGCGAGATCGCAGAACAGGACGGTGACGGTCTTCCGGGCGGCGGCGGCCGTGGCGGGCATCTCCCACAGTGTTGCGCTATGCGCCGAAACGCGCAAAGTGCCGCCACTACACTGTCGCGGCCCATGTTCGACACCCTTTCCGACAAGCTCCAGAACGCTCTCGGCGACCTGCGCGGGCGCGGCACGCTCGACGACGAGACGATCTCGCGCGCCATGCGGGAGGTACGGCTCGCCCTGCTCGAGGCGGACGTCAACTTCGACGTCGTCAAGCAGTTCGTCGCGCAGGTCCGTGAGCGCGCGCTCGGCCAGGACGTCCAGAAGAGCCTCACGCCCGGGCAGCAGGTGGTCAAGATCGTGCACGAGGAGCTGACCGCGCTGATGGGCTCGGGCTCCTCCCAGATCGCCTTTTCGCAGCGTCCGCCGACCACGATCCTCCTCGCCGGCCTGCAGGGCTCCGGCAAGACGACGACGGCCGGCAAGCTCGCGCTGCTGCTGAAGGGCGACGGCCGGAAGCCGGGGCTCGTCGCCGCCGACCTGCAGCGTCCTGCCGCGATCGACCAGCTCGTGCAGCTCGGAAGCCAGGTCGGCGTGCCGGTGTACGCGGAGGAGCGCACCGACCCGGTCAAGGCGGTGCGTGACGGCCTCGAGCGCGCGAAGGCCGACGGCTGCGACGTCGTGATCCTCGACACCGCCGGCCGCCTGCAGATCGACGAGCCGCTGATGGAGGAGCTCGCCGCGGTCCGCCGCGAGGCGAAGCCGACGAACGTGCTGCTCGTGCTCGACGCGATGACCGGCCAGGAGGCGGTCAACGTCGCGCGCGCGTTCCAGGAGCGCATCGACTTCGACGGCGTCGTCCTGACGAAGCTCGACGGCGACGCCCGCGGCGGCGCGGCGCTCTCCGTCAAGGCCGTGACGGGCAAGCCGATCAAGCTCGCGTCGGTGGGCGAGAAGCTCGACGCGCTCGAGTGGTTCCATCCCGACCGGATGGCCGGCCGCATCCTCGGCATGGGCGACGTGCTCACGCTGATCGAGCGAGCCGAGGCGGCGGTCGAGGATGACGAGAAGGAGGACCTCGAGCGGCGGATGATGTCGGGAGAGTTCTCCTTCGACGACTTTCTGAAGAGCTACAAGATGCTGCGCCGGATGGGCCCGCTCCAGGGCGTGCTGAAGATGATCCCCGGGCTCGGGAAGCAGCTCGAGGGGCTCGAGCAGGTCGACGAGCGCGAGCTCGCACGCGTCGAGGCGATCATCCTCTCGATGACGCCGCACGAGCGACGGGTGCCCCACGCGATCGACGGCTCGCGGCGCAAGCGCATCGCCGCCGGCAGCGGCACGTCCGTCGAGCAGGTGAACCAGCTGCTCGAGGGCCGGAAGCAGATGGCGAAGATGATGAAGTCGCTCGGGTCAGGCAAGATGCCCTCGCTGCCAGGCACGATGTCCGGCGGAGGTGGTCCCGGCGCGGGCGGCGGATCGGGCAAGCCGCGCCCGAGCGCGACGAGAAAGTCCAGTAGCAAGCGAAAAAAGAAGAAAGCGAAGAGGTAATCAATGGCTGTGAAGCTCAGGCTCACGCGGGTCGGCTCGAAGAAGAACCCGATCTACCGGATCGTCGCCGCCGACTCACGCTCGCCGCGCGACGGCAAGTTCATCGAGATCGTCGGGCGGTACAACCCGCAGCTCGAGCCGTCCCTCATCGAAGTGGACGAGGAGAAGGTGCGCGGGTGGCTGGACAAGGGGGCCCAGCCGACGGAGATCGTCGGACGGCTCCTGAAGACCAAGGGCATCTCCCGGTAGCGCTGTGGACGAGGTCCTCGCCGAGCTCGCTCGACGGCTCGTCGACGAGCCGGGCGCAGTGCGCGTCGAGCAGGTCGAGGGCGACGACGGCTCGCTCGTCCTTCGTCTGCACGTCGCCGAGGGAGACGTCGGCAAGGTGATCGGGCGCCAGGGTCGCATCGCGCGCGCCCTGCGGACCGTCGTGCGCGCGGGCGGGCCGAACGCGGGCCGCCGGTTGCAGCTCGAGATCGTCGGTTGAGGATCGCGACTCTCTACGACGTGCACGGCCACCTGTCCGCGCTCGAGGCGGTGCTCGCCGAGGTGCCGGACGACGCGGAGATCGTCGTGGGCGGCGACGTCGCGGCCGGGCCGTACCCGTCGGAGACCCTCGAGCGCCTGCGCGGGCTCGGCGACCGGGTGCACTGGCTGCGCGGCAATGCCGACCGCGAGCTGACGCACGGCGAGCGCGGCCTCGCTCCCGCGGAGGTGCTCGACTGGGTGCGCGCGCGGCTGAGCGCCGAGCAGATCGCGTTTCTGTACGCGCTGCCGCCGACGCTCGAGCTCGAGATCGAAGGCCTCGGCCGCGTGCTCTTCTGCCATGCGACGCCGCAGAACGACGTGGACGTCTTCACGGAGCGGACACCCGAGGAGCGGGTCGCGCCGCACTTCGCGGCGCTCGGGGTCGATCTCGTCGTCTGCGGTCACACGCACATGCAGTTCGTGCGGCCGGTCGTCGACGTGACGGTCGTGAACTCGGGGAGCGTCGGCATGTCGTACGAGGACGCCCCGGGCGCGTACTGGCTGCTGCTCGGCCCGGGCATCGAGTCGCGACGGACGGAGTTCGTCCCGGACACCGGGGACTACCCGGTCGAGTGGCCCTCCGTGCCGCGCGAGGAGGCGATCGCCTTCTTCGAGACCCTTGCCGTCGGCGCCTGACCTCGTGCCGGTCGGCGTCGTCGGGCGCGCGCACGGGCTCGACGGCTCCTTCTTCGTCGAGGGCCCGAGCGAGCGCGAGGACGTCTTCGCCCTCCGCGCGACGCTCTACGTCGACGGCGAGCGCTCCGAAGTGGTCTCGTCGAAACGCGGCTCGCACGGGCGCCCCGTGATCAGGCTCGACCGCCGCGTCGAGCGCGGCGCGACCCTGGCCGTCCAGCGCGAGGCGCTGCCCCCGCTCGAGGAGGGGGCCTATTACGCCTTCCAGCTCGTCGGCCTCGCGGTGGAAGAGGAGGGTGGAAGGCTGCTCGGGCGGGTCAAGGACGTGCTCGACTACCCTGCGAACGACGTTCTCGAGCTGGACTCGGGCGTGTTCCTGCCGCTGGTCGAGGCCTGCGTTCGGCAGGTGGACATCGAAGGCGGGCGAATCGTGATCGCGGCAGGCTTCGCAGACCCCGAATGAGAATCGACGTCTTCACCCTCGTCCCGCACGCGTTCGCCTGGCTGACCGAGCAGCGGCCGCTCGCCGCCGTGCTCGGCACCGAGCTCGACCTGCGCCTCTTCAGCTATCGCGACACGACGCCGCTCCGCGCGGGCCAGGTCGACGACGAGCCCTACGGCGGCGGCGCGGGAATGGTCCTGCGCGTCGACGTCGTCGCTGCGGCCCTCGACGCGGTCTACTACGGCGGCGCCGCGCCGGGCCGGGTGATCGCCCTGACGCCGCAGGGCCGCCCGCTCACGCAGCAGGTCGTCGAGGAGCTCGCGCGGGAGGACGAGGTGACGCTTCTGTCGGCTCGCTTCGAGGGCTTCGACGAGCGCGTCGTGCAGCACCTCGCGAGCGACGCGATCTCGGTCGGTCCCTACGTGCTCTCGAACGGCGACCTGCCCGCGATGGTGCTGCTCGACGCGGTCGCGCGGCGGCTGCCGGGCGCCCTCTCGGAAGGATCCGGCGAGCTCGAGAGCTTCTCCGAGGAGCTCGGCGGCGCGCTCGAGTACCCGCACTACACGCGCCCGTCGGAGTTCCGCGGCTGGAAGGTGCCGGACGTCCTGCTCTCGGGCGACCACGCGCGGATCGAGGCCTGGCGTAGGGAGGGCGTGCGATGAGAGACCCGCTCGGGCGTCTCTTCCCGGGGCTGCCGCGTTCGGTGCGGGTCGGGCTCGACTGGGTCTTCACGATCGCGGGCGCCGTCGTGATCGTGTTCGGGCTCAAGGCCTGGGTCGTCAATCCCTACCGGATCCCCTCGTCCTCGATGGAGCCGACGCTGCACTGCGCGAGGCCTGCCGACGGCTGCGAGGCGCGCTACAGCGACCGCGTGCTCGCGAACCGCTTCATCTACCGCTTCCGCGACCCGAAGCGCGGCGAGATCATCGTCTTCAAGACGCCGCCGGAGGCTCAGCTCCGCTGCGGCGAGGGCGGCACGTTCGTGAAGCGGCTGATCGGCCTGCCGGGCGACCGCGTGAGCGAGCGGGACGGCATCGTCTACATCAACGGCCAGCGCCTCGACGAGCCGTACATCAAGCCGGCGGAGCGCGACCACGATCCGCCGAAGACCTGGCCGCGGGTGCCGCCGGGCGACTACTTCTTCATGGGCGACCACCGTTCGGCGTCGTGCGACTCCCGGGTCTGGGGGCCCGTGCCGCGGAAGAACCTGATCGGCGAGGTGTTCTTCGTCTACTGGCCGCCGAATCGGATCGGTTTTCGCTAACCTGGCCTCTCGGCCCGCCGGGCCGTCTCCTCATGAGCAACGTGATCGAGTCCATCGAGCGCGCCCAGCTGCGCAAGGTTCCCCGCTTCAAGGCGGGAGACACGGTGCGCGTGCATTTCCAGGTGATCGAGGGCCAGCGCCGCCGCGTCCAGGTCTACGAGGGCGTCGTGCTGAAGCGGCAGGGCTCGGGGTCGCGGGAGACCTTCACGGTGCGCAAGCAGTCGTTCGGCGTCGGCGTCGAGCGGACGTTCCCGCTCCACTCGCCGAAGATCGAGAAGATCGAGGTCACGGCGATCGGCGACGTCAACCGCGCCAAGCTCTACTACCTCCGCGGCAGGGTCGGCAAGAAGGCGCGCGTCCGCGAGAAGCGCTACGGGCACGGCTCGACGGCCGAGCTCGTCGGGAAGGCCGCTGCGGTGGAGGAGCCCGAGGCGCCCGAGGAAGAGGTGCCCCTCGAGGCGGACGTGCCCGCCGAGGAGACGGAGGCCGTCGCAGAGCCGGTCGCGGAAGCCGCTGCGGACGAGCCCGCCGAGGACGAGGCTCCGGAGCCGGAGCCCGAGCCGGAGCCCGAGCCGGCCAGGGCCAAGTAGAGCGGGCCAAGCTAGACGGGGCCAAACTAGACGGGGCCAGGTCGGCCGAATAGTCGCCGGCTGAGCCGCCCGCTATCCTCGGCCGCGGATGAGGGGCCGCGGATGAAGCGAACCGGGCAGAGGCTGCTGACGTTCGACCGGAAGCTCGGAGCGCGGTACGTCGCAGGCACGGACGAGGCGGGACGCGGGTCACTCGCGGGGCCGCTCGTCGTCGCGGGCGTGCTGCTCGACTACGCGTCGCTGAAGGAGCACCGGGTGCGACCGCTCGCGTACCTGAACGACTCGAAGCAATGCACCGGGGAGCAGCGGGAACAGCTCTTCCACGCGGTGCTCGCGTGTGCGGAGAAGATCGCGGTGCGCGTCATCCCGCCGGGCGACATCGACCGGAACGGGCTGCACCGCTCGAACCTGGCGGGGCTGCGCGCGATGCTGCACGCACTCGCGCCGCCGGCGGAGGCGTGCCTCGTCGACGGCTTCCGCCTCGGGCCCTCGGCGCCGGAGCACACCGCGGTCGTCGACGGCGACACGAAGAGCGCCGCTATCGCGGCGGCGTCGATCGTCGCGAAGGTGACGCGCGACCGGCTGATGCGCCGGCTCGACGCGCTCTATCCGGCGTACGGCTTCGCGCAGCACGTCGGCTACATCACGCCCGGCCATTCGGCGGTGGTGCGAGAGCGCGGGCCGTGCGCCGTGCACCGGCTGTCGTTCCAGGCACTCTGCTACCGCGACGACGCCGCGACGCTTCCGGTGTGAACGACGCCGAGCGCCGCGCGGCGCGCTGGTACCGGCTGCGGGGCTGGAAGATCCTCGGCGCGAACGTCTGGGCGGGCGGCAACGAGGTCGACCTGATCGCGCGCCGCGGCCGCCGGTTGCGCTTCGTCGAGGTGAAGGAGAAACGGGGGCCGGGCTTCGGCGATCCGGTCGACGCCGTGACGCCGGAGAAGCAGCGCCGCGTCCGCCGCGCGGCCGACACGTGGCTCGCCGCGCGGCCCGAGCTCGACGGCCTCGACGTCGGCTTCGACGTCGTCGCGGTGCGGGAGGGCCGGCTCGAGCGCCTAGCCGACGCGTTCTAGGTCGGCGGCCGCAGCCTCGAGCCTGCCGGCGAGCTGCTCGAGCTCGACCACCGCCGACTCGTCGAGCTCGTCGGCGCCGTCGATCCGCACGGTCACCCCTTCGAGCTCGGCGAGCAGCGCGTCGAGCGCGGCGAGCGGGTCGACCTCGCCGGAGATCGTCGGCGGTGCGGGCGCCGCGGCTGCGAGCACCCGCGCCGGCGCGGGCCGGAGCCAGCGGAAGAGCAGAGCCGCCACGACGAGCAGCGGGACGACGAGGCCGAGGGCGGCGAGCACACCCCTGACTCTAGGATCCGGGCATGACGGAGTGGTTCGTGCGGAACGCCCGGGAGGCGCGCTGGGTCGAGAACGAGCTCGGGGCCTACTGCGGGTTCGAGGAGGATCGGCAGTTTCCGGAGCTCGGGATCAACCTGAACGCCCTGCAACCCGGCCAGCCGATGTGCATGTACCACCGCGAGGGCCACCAGGAGGACTTCCTCGTGCTGCGCGGCGAGTGCCTGCTGATCGTCGAGGGCCAGGAGCGCCCGCTCGCGCAGTGGGACTTCGTCCACTGCCCTCGCGACGTTCCGCACGTGATCGTCGGCGCCGGGAGCGGGCCCTCGCTCGTCCTGGCGGTGGGCGGCCGTGTCGGCCCCGAAGACCTGCTCTATCCCGTCGATCCGGTCGCCCTCGCGCACGGCGCCGGCGTCGAGACGGAGACCCCTCTGGGCGCGGAGGCGTACGCGCGGTTCACGCCCCCGAGCGAGACGCCGTTTCGCGAGGAGTTCCTGCCCGGCTAGGACCTCGGCGCCCGACGGCGAACTCGGAGTGGATGGCCGTCACGCAAGACGAGCTCTACTCGGCGCTCGACCTCGAGCTCTCGTGGTCGGAGCGCGCGCTCCCCGAGCATGTGCGGACGAAGCACGTCCACCGGCTGCACCCCTACCACGGGAAGTTCATCCCGCAGCTCGTCGAGGTGCTGCTCGACCGTTACTTCGCGCGTGGCGAGCACGTGCTCGATCCCTTCGCAGGCTCCGGCACGACCCTCGTCCAGGCGCTCGAGTCGGGACTGCACGCGACGGGCGTCGAGCTCGCCGCCTTCAACTGCCTGCTGGCCGGCGTCAAGACGTCGAGCTACGACGTCGACGCGCTCGGCGCCGAGCTTCGCGGCGCCCACGCGCGGCTCGACTCCCTCGCCGTGACGCGGCGCGCGGCGAGCGCCTACGTGAAGCGGTGGTACGCGCCACAGGCGGCCGCCGAGCTCCTCGCCTTCGGCGCCGTGATCGACGAGTACGAGCACCGTGACGTGCTGCGAGTCATCCTCTCGCGCTCCGCGCGCTCGGCGCGCCGAGCGGCGCACTACGACCTCGAGGCGCCGCGCGAGCCGCAGACCGGCGAGTACTGGTGCCACAAGCACAAGCGGATGTGCCGCCCCGTCGCGAGCGCGGTCGGATTCCTGCGCCGCTACACACTCGACACGCTGGCACGCATCGAAGCGTTTGCGGGCGTTCGCGATGCGGCGTGCGCGGCGGACGTGCTGCACGCCGACGCGCGCTCGGTCGACTACGAGACGACGTTCGACGGCGTGCTGACGTCGCCGCCGTATCCGGGGCTGATCGACTACCACGAGCAGCACCGGTACGCGTACGAGCTGCTCGGGCTCGACGACCGGAGCGAGCTCGAGCTCGGCGCCGCCGAGGCCGGGACGTCCCGCGCGTCCCTCGACGCCTACTGCGAGGGAATCGCGGCTGCGCTCGCGAACGCCGCCGCCGCGACGGCGCCCGGCGGGCCGGTGCTCGTCGTCGTCAACGACCGTCGTGACCTCTATCCCGGGATCCTCGAGCGGGCAGGCCTGCGGCTCGAGCAGCGGCTGCGCCGTCACGTCAACCGCCGCACCGGGCGGCGGGCGGGCGAGTACTACGAAGACGTGCTCGTCGCGCGCGCTGCCTGACGAAGCCGGCACGGAGACGTACGCATTCACCCCGTAGCGTCGAAGCGTGCTCGCACGTGCAGTCACGCATGCGCTCGTCGGTCTCGAGCCGCGACGCGTCGAGGTGGAAGCTCACGTCAACCGTGGCACGCCCGCATTCGTGATCGTCGGCCTTCCCGACCGCGCGTGCGCGGAGGCGAGGCAGCGCGTCAAGAGCGGGATCGTCTCGGCGGAGCTCGAGTTCCCGCGCGGCCGCGTCACCGTCAACCTCGCGCCCGCGGGGCTTCGCAAGGAGGGCTCCGGCTACGACCTCCCGATCGCGCTCGCGGTCCTGGCCGCGTCTCGCCAGGTGCCGCACGACGAGCTCGACCGTCACGCCTCGGTCGGCGAGCTCGCGCTCGACGGACGGCTGCGCCGCGTCGGCGGCGTGCTCGCGGTCGCCGAGGGGGCGAGGCGCATGGGTCTCGAGCGCGTCCTCTGTCCCACCGAGTCCGCGGCGGAGGCGGCGCTCGCGGGCATCGAGCCGGTCGCCTTCCGGCACCTCGCCGACGCCGTCGCGTACCTGCGCGGCGATCTCGAGCCCGACCCCATCCTGCCGCCGCGCGCGCTCGAGCTGCCGCCGCCGCCCGACCTCGAGGACGTGCGCGGCCAGGAGCGTGCGCGGCGCGCGCTCGAGATCGCCGCAGCCGGCTCGCACAACCTCTTGCTCGCGGGCCCGCCCGGCATCGGCAAGTCGATGCTCGCCCGCCGGCTGCCGGGGATCCTGCCGCTCCTCGACCACGAGGCCGCGCTCGAGGTGACGAGGATCCACTCGGTCGCCGGCCTCCTGCCGGTCGACCATCCGCTGCTGGAGCGGCCGCCGTTTCGCGCGCCGCACCACAGCGCCTCGACCGCGGCGATCATCGGGGGCGGTCCCGGCATCCGGCCGGGCGAGGCGAGCCTCGCGCATCGCGGCGTGCTGCTGCTCGACGAGCTCGCGGAGTTCGCGCGGCCGACGCTCGAGGCGCTGCGCCAGCCGCTCGAGGACGGGATCGTCTGCGTCGCGCGAGCGGCAGGGCGGGCCGTCTTCCCCGCTCGGTTTCAGCTGGTCGCGACGATGAACCTCTGTCCTTGTGGCGCTCGAGGCGATCCTGCGGCGCAGTGCTCGTGTTCGGCGCAGCGGCTCGCTTCGTACCGCGACAAGCTTTCGCGGGCGCTGCTCGACCGTTTCGACCTGGTCGTGTCGGTGCCGCGTGCGCGGGCGGCGGAGTTCGCAGTGCAGGAGGCTGAGCCGTCGGCGGGCGTTGCGGCGCGGGTCGCCGCCGCGCGCGAGCGGCTGGCGGGGCCGGTCATCCGGCGCACCCCGGACGCGGACGAGTTGTTGCTGCGCGCCGTCGACCGGTTGCCACTTTCGGGTCGCGGTCGCGCGCGCGTCGCCCGTGTGGGGCGCACCGTGGCGGCGCTCGCGGGTGCAGACCGTGTCGAGGCCGGGCACATCGCAGAAGCCCTCGCCTATCGCTCGCCGCGGGAGCTCGCGACGTGAGCGACTTGGCATTGGCCGTCTTCGCCTCGGAGACCGGGACGCACCTGCTGCGGCCGCCCCGCGACCCCCGCTGGCGCGCGCACCTGTGCGGCTTCGACGCCGCGGTTTACGAGCAGAGGCTCGCCGAGCAAGGGCTGCGTTTCCTCGCGCGCTCGTCGCCGGTGTTCCCGTCGCTGCTCGGCTCGGTGCACGACCCGCCGGTCGGCCTCTTCCTGCGGGGCGCGGCCGGACCGGAGCTGCTCTCGCGCCCCGCGGTGGCGAT
>Ga0157369_10005240_pt1 | contig 15120 bp, 17 predicted proteins | sample C25metaG_FD_113461 | JGI IMG/M metagenome (GOLD analysis project Ga0157369, IMG submission 113461) | Corn rhizosphere microbial communities from Kellogg Biological Station, Michigan, USA - C2-5 metaG | ecosystem: Host-associated > Plants > Roots > Rhizosphere > Soil | place: USA: Michigan... | reverse complement strand
GGCATCGGCCTGACGCAAGCCGATTTCGGAAGACGGGAAGTTGGCGGGGCTGCAGGAATTGCCGGCGTTGCTGACGGAACAGCAGAATGCGTTCAACCGCAGCTGCACGGGCCGCACGCTGCCGGTGCTGTTCGAGAAGCCGGGCCGCAAGACGGGGCAAGCCGTTGGACGCAGCCCGTATCTCCAGCCTGTGCATGTCGATGGCGCCGCCGGTCTCATCGGCGAGATTCGTGACGTGGCTATTCTCGAAGCCCAGTCCAACAGCCTCAAGGGCGCGCTTGCCCATGCGAAGCCGCGGGAAATGGCGCTCGCGACGTGAGTACACCTACGAAGAAGAAAGCGGCGCCCCGAGAGCAGGTGACGCTGGAATTCCCGAACAATGCGTTGTTGGCCGTTCTGGAAGGCACGCATCAGAAGAACTTTGCGCGGCTGGAACAGAAGCTTGGTGTGCGCGTCGCCATGCGCGGCAATTTGGTCGCGGTGGAAGGCGCTTCGGCGGATCGCGACCGCGCGGCGAATGTGCTGCGCGCGCTTTATGCACGGGCGGAAGCGGGCGAGCCGGTCAATGCCACAGATATCGATGCCGAAATACATTTCGCGATGGAAGGCCCGGCACGCGGCGCGGGCCACGGCTTCGGATCGCCAGCCGTCAAGACCTGGGCATCGCGCACGACCCGCGCACGGACGCAGAACCAGCTCGCCTATCTCGACCTGATGCGAACGCATCCGCTCGTGTTCGGTGTCGGCCCGGCGGGAACCGGCAAGACCTATCTGGCGGCGGCGTTTGGCGCGCACCTGCTCTACGAGCGGCGCGTGGAGCGGCTGATCCTGTCACGGCCTGCGCTTGAGGCCGGTGAGCGGCTTGGTTTCCTGCCCGGCGATCTCAAGGAGAAAATCGATCCCTATCTGCGCCCGCTCTACGACGCGCTGTTCGACGTCATGGGCGACCAGGCGCTGAAGTTGATGGAGCAGGGCGTCATCGAGGTGGCGCCGCTTGCCTTCATGCGCGGGCGCACGCTGGCGCGCGCTTTTGTCATTCTGGACGAAGCGCAGAACACCACACCCGCCCAAATGAAGATGTTCCTGACCCGGCTGGGCGAAGATTCGCGCATGGTCGTGACCGGCGATCCGAGCCAGAGCGACCTGCCGGGCGGCGCCGCCGCTGGCCTGAACCAGGCGCTTGCTATCCTTCATGGCGTCGAAGGGGCGGCAATCGCGCGGTTCAGCGAGAAAGACGTCGTGCGTCACGCTCTCGTCACCCGCATCGTCACCGCCTATAATGCGGCCGAAAATGAGACGGGCGTCGAGCGAACTTTGCAGCGCGGGAAGGATCGGGCGTGACGGTCACGCTTCTTGTCGACGATCCGGGCTGGCGGCGCGTCAAGGGATTGAGCAGCCGCCTGAAGCGGGCGGCGAAGCTCGCACTGGAGCGCGGCGGATGCCGGCATGGCGCTTTCACACTTCTGTTGGCCGGCGATGCGAAACTTCACAGCTTGAACATGACCTTCCGGGCCAAGGACAAGCCCACCAACGTGCTGTCGTTTCCGGCCGGCAGAGAAGACTATCTTGGCGACGTCGCGATGGCCTATGGGGTGACACGCAAGGAAGCGCGCGAGCAAAAGAAGTCCTTTTCCGATCATGCCACGCATCTGGCGGTGCACGGCGTGCTTCATCTGCTCGGCTACGATCACGAAACCGCGCGGGCGGCAAAAATCATGGAGCCGCTTGAGGTGGAAATCCTGGGTGAACTTGGGATCGGCGATCCCTATGCGCGCAAGGCCGCGTGACGCGCCAATGGCCGACGCCACATCGAACGATGACGACAAAACACCGTCGCTGATGCAGCGGCTGTCGCAGCTTATCCGTGGTCGCGGCACGGCCACCGCCATGCGCGCAAGCCTAGAAGAAGTGATCGAGGAGAGCGAGCGTCAGAGCCCCGCGCTCTCGGCGCAGGAACGCACCATGCTCTCCAACCTGCTCAAGGTGGGTGAACTGCGGGTCGACGATGTGATGGTGCCCCGTGCTGATATTATCGCTGTTGAAGAATCCACACCCCTTGCCGAGCTGGTCGCCCTCTTCGGGGAGGCACAGCATTCGCGCCTTCCGGTCTATCATGAGACGCTCGATGACCCGACCGGCCTCGTGCACATCAAAGACGCGCTCGCACAGATCGAATCGAATGGCGAAGGGTCGTTCCGCTGGAGCAGCGCGACCATTACCAATATCCGCCGCCCGATCCTGTTCGTGCCGCCATCCATGCCCGTGCTCGATCTTCTGCTCAAGATGCAGACCACGCACATCCAGCTCGCGCTGGTGATCGATGAATATGGCGGGACCGATGGTCTCGTCTCCATCGAAGACCTGATCGAAGAAATTGTCGGCGACATCGCCGATGAGCATGACGAAGATGCCGTTCCCGTTCGCAGGGAGGGAGACGGATTCATCGTCGACGCTCATGTGGATCTCGACGACTTTCAGAAAGAAACAGGTCTCGATCTCGCGATCGACGAAGAGGCCGAACAGGACATCGACACAGTGGGGGGCCTTGTGATCTCACTGCTCGGACGCGTGCCGCAGCGCGGCGAGATCGTTTCGCATCCACGCGGCTTCGAGTTCGAAGTGCTGGATGCCGATCCGCGCCGGATCCGGAAATTGCGCGTCCGCGATCCCGCTGCAGCCACCACACAAGCGTCGGCGTGAGCGCCCTCGTTCGGACCGGAGATTATTTTCGCGGCCTTGCCGGATGGCGTGCCTGTTTGGCGGCGGTCCTCGCGGGCGCAATCTCCGCGCTTGGCTTCCCACCTTTTGAACTCTTTCCGTTGCTGCTCCTTGGATTTGCGGCGCTCGTTCTCCTGCTTGACGGTGCCGGTACGGGGCAGCGGCCTGTTCGCGATGCTGCGTGGCTGGGCTGGGCGTTCGGCTTCGGTCAGTTCCTCGTCGGCCTGCACTGGATAGGTTTTGCATTTCTGGTCGATGCATCGGCACATGAATGGCAGATTCCGTTTGTCGCAATCCTGTTTCCTGGCGGCCTCGCCCTCTTCATCGCGGCTGCCATGGCGTTCGCGATGCGCTTCTGGCAATCCGGAGCGGCTCGGCTGTTCGTGTTCACAATCGCCTATGCGCTCGCGGAATGGCTCCGCGGTCACGTGCTCACGGGCTTTCCCTGGAATATCGCCGGTTATGGGTGGGGCGCTTCGCTCGGCGTCATGCAGAGCACGGCGCTGATCGGCGTCTATGGCCTCACGCTGCTAACGATCCTCTTCGGAGCTTCGCTGGCGGAGTTGTTCGGGGAAGAGCCGAGATGGTCCGTGCCGGGTGCGATGGCGGGGATTTTTGTCGCGCTGTTTGCGTTCGGCGCGTTCCGGTTGATGGGCGCGACCGATCAGACCATTCCCGGTGTGAGGCTGCGGATCGTTCAGCCCAACATCGCACAGGCGGACAAATACAAGCCCGAACTGATCGAGCGGAATTGGAATCGGCTGATCGCCCTTAGCCACGCTCCCGCGAAGCAGCCGCCGACACACATCATCTGGCCGGAAGCCGCGCCGCCGTTCGTTCTGACGCGCTCACCGGAAGCGCTCGACGAGATCGCAGTGCTCACCGGCAACGATAAGGTTCTGATGACCGGCGCATTGCGTGGGCTGCGAAATGGTAACCGCTTGCGCTACTACAACAGCTTCTATGTTTTCGGACATGGCGGCCGGATGCTCGCCGTATACGACAAATTCCATCTCGTGCCGTTCGGGGAATATCTGCCGTTCGAAAACACGATGAAAAGTCTCGGCCTCACAAAATTGGTTGGCATCGAAGGCAGTTTTTCCACCGGCGATGGCCCGCACACCATCGATCTACCCGGAGCACCGCCGGTCGGGCCATTGATCTGCTATGAGATCCTGTTTCCCGATGAAATCGTGGCAGCGCGACGCCCGGGCTGGATCGTTAACGTCTCCGATGATTCGTGGTTCGGACCTTGGGCGGGCCCAATGCAGCATTTGCTCATCGCGCAGACGCGCGCAATCGAAGAAGGTCTTCCCATCGTCCGTGCAACCAATAGCGGTATTTCGGCAGTTATCGATCCGTTTGGACGCATCCGCACAAAACTCGAACTCGACCGGATGAGAACGATCGACGCATCGCTGCCAGTGAGAATTGAGCCGACTTTCTATGCACGTGTGGGTAAATATTCGTTTTGGCTTTTGCTGCTGCTTTGCTGCACTGCGTCTTATTTCCTGAGACGAACCGCCACTGCTCGATTTCAAAAATCGCCGATTTGACCTTTTGCAAATCGCTCTCGGGTGGTTATGGTCACGCCCCAGAATTCGGCATATGGCGGGGGGCCTTGCCAAAAAAGAACACAAATCCGGTCGACGCACAGGTCGGCAGCCGAGTCCGTTTGCGGCGCATGCTTATCGGCATGAGTCAGGAACGCCTCGGCGAACTTCTCGGCCTGACGTTTCAGCAGGTGCAGAAATACGAAAAGGGACTGAATCGCATCGGCGCGGGCAGATTGTTCGACATTGCGCGCATCCTGGGTGTGCCGATCGATTATTTTTACGAGGGGCTCGCCGGCTCCTCAAATCGCGGCTTCTCCGAAAATGACGCTTCGCCGCCCATCGTCGAGTTCATGTCGAGCTCTGAGGGATTGCAGCTCGCGCTCGCCTTCACGAGCATCAAGGAGCCCAAAGTGCGCAAGCGCGTGCTCGATCTGGTGAAAAGCCTGGCTGAGGACAAGGACGGCGATTAGCGCCCGCTACGCTTTCGCGATTTCTTTTCTGCAAGACCCGATTGCGCGCGACGCGCCTCAAGCACGTCATAGACCGCCTTTGGCTTGACGCCCGTGGCAGCCCACACCACGAGCAGGTGATAGAGAACGTCGGCGGATTCGGCGACGATGTCCTTTTTCTTTCCACTGACGGCAGCCAGTGCCGCCTCGACGCCTTCTTCGCCGAGCTTTTTGGCGCATTGCGCTACGCCGCGCCCGAGCAACTGGGCGGTATAGGATTTCGATGTGCGCGCGCTTTTGCGCGCGATAATGGTCGCATAGAGCTGGTCGATCGGATGTTCGTTCATCAGTTTGCTCTGTCTTCCAGCAGGCGCCGCGCGATGACCTGCGCCTGAATTTCCGCGGCCCCTTCGAAAATGTTCAGGATGCGCGCGTCGCAAAGGATGCGGCTGATCGGATATTCGAGCGCGAAGCCGTTGCCGCCATGAATCTGCAGGGCATTGTCCGCGGCAGCCCAGGCGACGCGCGCGGCCAGCAGCTTGGCCATGCCGGCTTCGAGATCGCAGCGCCGGCCTTCGTCTTTCTCTCGCGCGGCATAATAAGCAATCTGGCGCGCGACCGTGATCTCTACCGCCATCATCGCGAGTTTGTCGCGCACGCGCGGATAGTTGAAGATTCTCTGGCCGCCCTGCTGGCGATCCAGCGCATAGCGCAGACCCACGTCGAGCGCCGACAATGCAACGCCAACGGCCCGCGCCGCAGTCTGGATGCGCGCACTCTCGAAGGTCTGCATCAACTGCTTGAAGCCCTGGCCTTCCTCGCGGCCGAGAAGATTGGCAGCGGGCACTTCGAATCCATCGAAGCCGATCTCATATTCCTTCATGCCGCGATAACCGAGAACACCGATCTCGCCACCGCTCATGCCCTTTGCGGGGAAAGCATCTCCATCAACGCCACGTGGCTTTTCGGCGATGAACATCGAAAGGCCGCGATAATCGCTCGTGTTCGGATCGGTTCGCACGAGCAGCGTCATTACATCCGCGCGGGCGGCATGGGTTATCCAGGTCTTGTTGCCGTAGATTTTGTAGATATCGCCATCGCGTTGCGCGCGTGTCCGCAGCGATCCCAGGTCGGAACCGACATTCGGTTCCGTGAACACCGCCGTAGGCAACCTAGCGCCACTGGCGATCAGGGGCAGCCAGTGGTCGCGCTGATCTTTCGTGCCGCTGCTCAGAATGAGCTCGGCCGCGATTTCGGACCGCGTTCCGAGCGAACCGACGCCGATATAGCCGCGGCTCAACTCTTCCGACACCACGCACATCGCGGTCTTCGACAGACCCGCACCGCCATACTGTTCTGGGATGGTCAGGCCGAAAACGCCGAGCTCGCTCATCTGCGCGACCACATCGAGCGGGATCAACTCGTCCTTCAGGTGCCATTGATGCGCAAACGGCGTGACCTTCTCCTGCGCGAAGCGGAAGAACTGCTCGCGCACCATATCCATGGTCTCATCAAGGCCGGGATTGCCGACAACCATCGCACCCGGATGGGCGCCAAGATGATCGGCGATTGCTTCGCGTGTTTCGCGCGCCGTTCCGAGCGCCACGAGTTCGCGCACCGTCGGCGTCCAGAATTCGCCCGATGACGAATCGTCCAGCCCCATGTCATATGCGCGGGCAATCTCGTTTTGGCTCATTGGAATGCCGCCGACGATCTGGACCAGATACTCGCCGAATGCGGCCTGCAGGATCAGTCTTTCGATATCGCCAAGCCGCTTTTCATGCTCGAGCCTTCGCGCCCAGCGCACCATCTGGCGCAGTGCCTCGACATTGGTTGCGAACCAGGCGAGCGCATGGACCGCGCGCTGGTGCCGGTCGAGTGCGGTGCGCGAGACCCTGCCCTCAGGCGCAACCAAGCGCGCCACGCTGTCCTTGGCCGCGGCCAGAAAGCCTGCGGCGGAGAGGAGCGCTTCCTCGCAATGGTCCAGCAAATGGGGAACGATCACAGCGGTCATGTTCAAGCCACGAGAAACTTCAATGGCGAAAGTCTAGCGGACTTATTCCGCACTGCACCATACTTAAGGCCCCCTTGCGGGATTTCGCCGGATCGGCCATGCACGCGGCTTGGGCCAATCTTCCTTGGGGTAAAAATCGATGCGTCTGTTTGCCGGTGCCGCGCTCGCGGCCGCTCTCGTTTTGTCTGCGTCCACCGCCGTTTCGGCGAAAAGCGCCGATATCTCACCCGCCGATCTGGCCCAGCTCAAGAGCTACACGCTCTCGATGGACAAGATCAGCGCGATGCAGGCCGCGATGGACGACGCGAAGAAGAGCGGCATGGATAAGAGCATGACCGCTTCCAACGACAACGCGCAGTCGCTTGCCCAGATGGAAGCCAGGATCAAAGCGATGCCGGGTGCGATGGCGATCTTTTCAAAACACGGTTTGAGCGCACACGACGTTGTCGTCATGCCGTTCGCGTTGATGGACGCGGGCATGTGCGTGGCCTATCCGAGTGCCGCACCAAAGCTCGCGGACCGCGTATCGCCGGCGCAGATCGCGTTCTACAAGCAGCACCAGGCCGAACTGAAAAAGATGGCCTGGTTGTCCGGCTCCGAATAAGCGATCATTCGAAACAAAAAGCCGTCGCGCTCGGGCGCGACGGCTTTTTTTTAGGCGCCGCTCGCTTCCAGCACGTCCTCGAACGTCCGCATACCGGGGCGCTGCGCGTTGACGAGCACAGCCATATTGCCCGGCAGATGTTCGTTCTTCCACATCTTGGTGTGGGCGCGCGGAATGTCGGCCCAGGAGAACACTTCCGACATGCAGGGATCGAGTCGGCGCTCGAGCATCAGCCGGTTGGCCTGACTGGCCTGATTGAGATTGGCGAAATGCGAACCCTGGATGCGTTTCTGGCGCATCCACACATAACGCGCATCGAAGGTGATGTTGTAGCCCGTCGTACCCGCACAGAATACGACCATGCCGCCGCGCTTCACGACAAGGCATGACACGGGAAACGTCGATTCGCCTGGGTGTTCGAACACCATGTCGACATCGTTGCCCTTGCCGGTGATGTCCCAGATCGCTTTGCCGAATTTGCGCGCTTCCTTGGTCCACGAATCGTATTCGGGCGTGCCGACCTTGGGCATCTGGCCCCAGCAGTTGAAATCCTTGCGGTTGATGACGCCCTTGGCACCCAGCGAGAGCACGAATTCGCGTTTGGTCTCGTCGCTGATCACGCCGATCGCGTTTGCACCGCTGACCGCGCAGAGTTGAACCGCAAACGATCCGAGCCCGCCGCTGGCGCCCCAGATGAGGACGTTATGACCGGGGCGCAGGATGTGCGGACGGTGGCCGAAGAACATCCGATAGGTCGTGGCCAGGGTCAGCGTGTAGCAGGCCGCCTCTTCCCAGCTGAGATGCTGTGGCCGGGGCATGAGCTGACGATCCTGCACGCGGGCGAACTGGGCGAACGAACCATCGGGGGTCTCGTAGCCCCAGATGCGTTGTGACGGCGAGAACATCGGATCGCCGCCATTACACTCCTCGTCGTCGCCGTCGTCCTGATTGCAATGGACCACGACTTCGTCGCCGACCTTCCAGCGCGTGACCTTGGAGCCCACCGCCCAGACGATGCCGGACGCATCGCTGCCCGCGATGTGATAGGGGTTCTTATGGCCGTCGATCGGCGAAACCGGCGTGCCGAGGCCCGCCCATACGCCGTTGTAATTGACGCCCGCCGCCATCACGAGGATCAGCACGTCGTGGCTGTCGAGCTCCCAAGTGGGCACGACTTCGATCTTCATCGAATCTTCCGGCGCGCCGTGCCGCTCCTTGCGGATGGCCCAGGCATACATTTTGGCCGGTACGTGGCCGAGCGGCGGGATTTCGCCGATCTCGTAAAGGTCCTTGTAGACGGTGAGCTGTGGTTTGGTTTCGGCCGATGCAGACATGACGATCCCCCGCTCTTGCGCCCCTAACTAACGCCAAAGTAGGCATCAAGGTTCTGTTGCAATGCAACAGAAATTTGAAGGCCGGAAAGTACGGCCTTCCCTTACAGCGAAGAGAGATTATCGTTTATTTCCAAGCGGCTTTTGGCGAAATCCGGATTTCCGCCCATTCGCTTTGCCAGCAATCTCCTTCAATTTTTGCGATTGCAGCATGGATAACGCCGCGCCGGGCCCACCCTTTTCCGGGTCTCGGAAGGCGCGGCCGTAGCGCTCGACGCGCGTTTCGACCGAGCCCAGAAACTCCCCTTCCCAGTCCGAAAGCTTGACGCTCGCGATCTCCGCCGCCTTGCGCGCGCGCCGCAAGGCTTTCAGCGCCGAGCGTTTGGCCCGCGCATTCTCAGCCTCGCGGCGTTCCTTGGGCGTCGGAACCCGCGTCTTCACATTCCGTGAGCCTTATGCGGGTCTTTCTCGCCGGCGGTGACATCCATGGCCAGATTGTCGAGTGCGACCGGACAGGTGAAGAACGCCGAACGCGCGCAATTGGGATTGTAGGCGTAATTGAAATCAATCTTCACGCTCTTCGGCGGATAGGGACCGTACCCGTCGACATCCACATAGCGCCCCGCGCCATACGTCACCTTCCCCGTCAGCCCATCGGTGAAGAAGGCCGAGATCGAGGTCATGCTTTTCGGATCGTTGCTGTCGGAGAAGAACGGCAAGGTGAACTGCTTGCCCTTCAGCGTGAACGTGGCATCGCCCGCGTGATAGAACTGCTTGTCCGTGCCGCGCGAGGTACGGAATACACGCGCCGGACGCTTGGGATCAGGCGTGAAGCTCGCCGTCACGATGTAGGACGGGTCATACGGGAAATACGAAACGCCGGTGAATGATTTTGCAGCCGGATTTTGCTGGTTGAAAATGAAAATGCGCGCACCGATGACGCCCGCGTCCACCTGCGTCTGCGCACCCCTGATGTCGACATCCGTATCGATCGAAATCCCTTTGGCGAGCGCCGGAGCGGAATAGATTTTGCCGTCCTTCACGACATAAGGCTGGCTTGCCTTCACACCGGTGGTGAGCACGCCATGCGGGGCTTTGCCTTTCGCCCAATGATAGGATCCCGGCTTTCCCTTCACACCGACGAGCGTCGCGACATCGCCATCGCGCAGATACGCGGCGTCCTGGATCTTAAGAATGGCGAACGGGTTCTGGGCCCAAGCCTTGTTGTCGTTCTCGAGCTCCGCTTTCCATGCCGCCTCAGGTGGGAGCGTGGCTGCGCTTGCCGGGAGCGCGAGCAGAACTGCGAGAACCAATCTTTTGAGATGCATGGAACCAATCCGGTGAGCGTCGGCGCCATCCTGCCTTGAAACGCGCGGCAAGACACCTGTTTTGCAGTGCAGCAAAAGGCGTGTAGCGTTATCCGCGATGACGCGCGACAAGCCCTGGATCTTCCGCACCTATGCCGGCCATTCGAGTGCGGCGGCCTCCAATGCGCTCTATCGCACCAATCTCGCGAAGGGGCAGACCGGCCTGTCGGTCGCTTTCGATCTGCCGACCCAGACCGGTTACGACAGCGACCATCCGCTCGCGAAGGGCGAGGTTGGCAAAGTGGGCGTGCCCGTCTCCCATATCGGCGACATGCGGACGCTGTTCGAGGGCCTGCCGCTCGATCGTATGAACACCTCGATGACCATCAACGCGCCGGCGGCATGGCTGCTGGCGCTTTATGCCGCGCTGGCCGACGAGCAGGGCATCGAACGCTCAAAGCTTCAGGGCACGACCCAGAACGACATCATCAAGGAATATCTCGCGCGCGGCACCTACATCTTCCCGCCCGCACCCGCGCTGCGCCTCACCACCGATACGATCGCGTTCACGACGGCGGAAATGCCCAAATGGAATCCGATCAACCTGTGCTCCTACCATCTGCAGGAGGCGGGGGCCGATGCGGTTGAAGAAGCGGCGTTCGCACTCGCCGCAGCCATTGCAGTGCTCGATGCGGTAAAGGCGCGCGGCGCGATTCCGCCCGGCGAATTTCCGAATGCCGTCGGCCGCATCTCGTTTTTCGTGAATTCCGGCGTCAAGTTCATCACCGAGATCTGCAAGCTCCGGGCGATGGCATTTCTCTGGGACGAGATCTGCCGCGAGCGCTACGGCGTGACCGATCCCAAGCTTCGCCTGTTCCGGTATGGCGTGCAGGTGAACTCCCTGGGCCTGACCGAGCAGCAGCCGGAAAACAACGTCTATCGTATCCTGTTCGGCATGCTGGGCGTGACGCTGTCGAAGAGCGCGCGTGCCCGTGCCGTCCAACTCCCCGCATGGAACGAAGCGCTGGGCCTGCCGAGACCATGGGATCAGCAATGGTCGTTACGCCTGCAGCAGATCGGCGCGCTTGAAACAGACATGCTGGAATATGGCGACATCTTCGACGGATCGACGGTCATCGAAGCAAAGGTCGATCAGTTCGTGGGCCAGATGCGCGAGGAAATCGCGCGTGTCGGGGAAATGGGCGGCGCCGCGTCGCAGCCCGCATTGGAATACATGAAGGAACGCCTCGTCGCCTCCAACGCCGCGCGCGTGGAAGCCATCGAACGCGGCGAGGAAATCCGCGTCGGCGTCAATGCCTATACCGAAACCGAACCCTCCCCGCTGACAGCAGGCGATGGGCAATTCGTCACCGTCGATCGGTCCGCCGAGGACGGGCAGATCGCGCGGTTACAACAGTGGCGCGCCACCCGTAACGCGGACGATGCGGCAAAGGCCCTGGATGATCTCGAAAACGCGGCGAGAGGCGACACGAACCTGATGCCGCCGTCCATCGCGTGCGCGAAGGCCGGCGTTACTACTGGCGAATGGGCCGCATCGCTTCGCGGAGTGTTCGGCGAATATCGCGCACCGACCGGCGTTTCCGCGACCGGTCCCGCGCGCAATGACGAGCGCATCGGTGCACTGCGCGACGAGGTCGATGCGGTATCGAAGAAGCTGGGCCGGAAACTCACCTTCCTTGTGGCCAAGCCCGGACTCGACGGCCATTCCAATGGCGCCGAACAGATCGCCATTCGCGCACGCGATGCCGGAATGGCCGTGATCTATGATGGTATCCGCCTGTCGCCAGACGAGATCGTGGCCGCGGCGCGCGAAAGAAATCCGCATCTGATTGGACTCTCGATCCTGTCGGGCGGTCATGTCGAACTGGCGCGCGAAGTCCTATCGAAACTCAAATCGGCGGGGCTGTCGGACGTGAAAGTGGTCGCGGGCGGAATCATTCCGCCGGAAGACGAAGCCGTGCTGAAGGACGCCGGCATCGCCGCCGTTTTCAGCCCAAAGGACTATGACCTCAACGCCATCCTGCACAGGGTCATCGCGCTTACCGAGTAGTGCCACGGCGCGATCATTTGTCCTTCGGCTGCGGATCTGTCGTGCCCATATCGGCGATGAATTTCCAGCCGCGGTCCGTCTTCCGCCACACCGTCATGTAGTGCCCGGCCAGGTGCAGGCGAACGCCCTTCTTGTCCGGCGCGCCTTCGAACTGCCAATGGCCATCGCTGTAACCGAGCGTTCCATCGCCGGAGATTTCGGCATTGTCTGGCGTCCAGGAAAGGACGTTGAGCTTCGGATCGCCATTGCCGCGGGTTTGGAAGCGCTTCTCCGCCGCGGTTTTTCCCAAGATGGGCGGCTCGTTCCCCGTCCCGAATGTCCGCGCATCATCGGCCATATAAGCGAGGAAGGCCGCGTTGCTGCCCTTGGCAACCGACAAGGCTGAAAACGCCTTGTCCGCAGCGATGATTTCATCTCTGGCTCCCGCGCTCGCGGCGGAGGCTGACAAGACCAATGCGAGAATGATGAAAGTTGTTCGAGCCATGACGTTTTCCCCCTTTAGACTCAAGCCAACGTATCGGAATACCCGGCCCCGTCACTGCACATTTTCATGAGGCCAGACGCTGGCGAATCTCGGCGGGCGTCACACCGCGCGAGCGCAACTCGCGCAGCGTCACCGAGGCATCGCGCTTGGAGAATTTGTGGCCGTGTTCATCGAGGATGAGCTTGTGGTGCCCATAGGTGGGCGCAGGCAGATCGAGCAGGACCTGCAACAGGCGCTGCACATGGGTCGCGGCGAAGAGATCGTTTCCACGGGTGACAAGTGTCACGCCCTGGAACGCGTCGTCGACCACGACGGCGAGATGATAGGCCGCCGGCATTTGCTTGCGCGCGAGAACGACGTCACCGAGCGCTAACGGATCGACGGTGATCGTGCCGTGTTCGCCTGCGGGACCGGAGCCCTGCTCGACGAACGATAGCGGTCCCGCGAGCCGAGAGGCCTTCGCCGCGTTCAGGCGCAGCGCATAAGGAATACCGGCTGCTATTTTCGCCTTGCGCACATCGTCAGAGAGTTCGCGGCAGAGGCCGGGATAGAGCGGGTCTTCGGCGCCATGGGGCGCTGCGCCGGCGCGGGCGATCTCGTCGGCGATGTCCTTGCGCGTGCAGAAGCAGGGATAGACGAGGCCTTTGCCAGCGAGCGTCTCAAGCACTGCGGCATAGGCGGAACCTCGTTCGGACTGCCGCAGCACGGGCTTCTCCCAATCGAGACCGAGCCAGGCGAGGTCTTCGAAGATCGCGGCCTCGAACTCGGGGCGGCAACGGCCGCGGTCGATGTCTTCGATCCGGAGCAGAAACCGTTCGCCCTGGTCATGGGCGCGGAGCGCGGCATAGGCATGGCCGAGATGCAGGAAGCCGGTTGGACTTGGCGCAAAGCGCGTGACAATCATGGCCAGACCCTACACCGTTCCCATCATGGCGAAACCGCACCGCATCGTGACACAGGCGCATCTGGACGAAGCCATCGCCGGTCTTCTGGCGGCAGACGCGCGCTTTCATGGGATCTCAGCAAAAGCCGGCACGATTCCCTTCCGCAGAAAGCGCGAGGAGGGTTTCGAAGCACTGATGTCGATCATCACAAGCCAGCAGCTCTCGGTCGCCGCGGCCGACACGATCTTCGGGCGGCTCAAGAAAGCGGTGGTGCCATTCGCGCCGCAAGAGATGCTCGCGGCGAGCGCGGAGACCTTGCGCGCGTGTGGCCTGTCAGCGCCCAAACAGAAGCACATGAAGACCATAGCCGCGGCAATAATCGACGGCTCGCTTGATCTGAAGCGCGTGCGGTCGATGCACGACGAAGACGCCCGCGCGCATCTGACGGCGGTGAAGGGTATCGGGTCGTGGACGGCGGACATCTATCTGATGGCTTCGCTGGGGCGCGCCGATATCTGGCCGGTCGGCGATGTCGGTCTTCAGGCCGCGATTCACCGCGCGCTGAAGCTGCGCAAGCGGCCGAACGAAAAGCAGATGGAGAAGCTTTCAAAAACCTGGCGGCCATGGCGCACGATAGCGGCCAGGATGTTCTGGATGCATGAGGACAACATCCGCCGCGAGAAGAAGCTGGCCGAGGCGGAAGCGAAGGCGCTGAAAGCAGCGAAGGGGAAAGCATGATGGCGCTGCGTCCGCTTTCGGGTCCGAGACTGCCACCGGCACGGGGAAAGGCGACGCACCTCGTCGTGCTGGTGCATGGCTATGGCGCGGACGGCAACGACCTCATCGGGCTGGCGCCGCATTGGCAGCGGATGTTGCCGACGGTGGCATTCGTGGCCCCGAATGGCCCGGAGCCCTGCGCCGGCGCACCGATGGGGTATCAGTGGTTCCCGATCTCGCGGCTCGATCCACACGAGATGCGGCGCGGCGTGGAGAGCGCGGCCGATTCCCTGAGCGCGTTTCTGGATAGCGAACTCAAGCGCCTCGAACTTCCCGGCGATCGGCTCGCGCTGGTCGGTTTCAGCCAGGGAACGATGATGTCGCTGCAGGTCGGTCTTTCGCGGGCGGTCAAACCGGCCTGTATCGTGGGCTTCTCCGGCATGCTCGCGGGATCCGTGCCGGCGCTCGGCCAAGATGCCCCGCCGATCCTTTTGATCCATGGTGACCAGGACCCGATGATTCCGGTGCCTGCGCTGTTCGAGGCGGCGGCAGCGCTAGGCCAGGCGGGGGCCGCGGTGCAGTGGCACATTTCGTCCGGGGTCGGACATTCCATCGACGAGAGCGGGCTGGCGCTGGGTGGGCTGCATCTGACGATGGCGTTCCGCGGGATGCTTCGCCGCAACAGCGCGGAAATAAGCTGTGCGCTCCGCTGAGTGTCGTCTTTCCGTCATCCCGAATCATCTAAGCTTCGCTTGGCAGGCCCGGCCGCAATCCCTAAAGTCCGGCCCGCCAGGAAAAGGAGAAGCGTCTTCCAAGGGGTCATGTCGTGTTAGCCGCCGCGCGTTCGCCGGACAATTGCCCGGCGCTGGTGCTCAACGCCGATCACCGGCCACTCAGCGATTATCCTCTCTCGCTCTGGTCCTGGCAGGACACGATCAAGGCAGTGTTCCTGGAGCGCGTGAACATCCTCGAGGAATATGAGCGG
>Ga0157369_10005236_pt1 | contig 15128 bp, 10 predicted proteins | sample C25metaG_FD_113461 | JGI IMG/M metagenome (GOLD analysis project Ga0157369, IMG submission 113461) | Corn rhizosphere microbial communities from Kellogg Biological Station, Michigan, USA - C2-5 metaG | ecosystem: Host-associated > Plants > Roots > Rhizosphere > Soil | place: USA: Michigan... | reverse complement strand
GGATGAAGCGGTCATTGCCTTCGCCCAGATACACAGTGCCGTTGATGGTGCCGTAATTGGCCATGCTGTCGTCCAGCGCGCCCAGGTTGACCGAGCCGGTGATCACGCCTGTGGCGAGATTGGTTACGCTGTCGGCCGAATCGATCGTCTGGATCGCGCCGGCAAGGAACTGGCCTGCGAAATCATGGTCGGACGCGGTCGGATCAACCAGCAGACTGACGGGCACCATCCCACCTTCAAGGCCACGGATCGTCCCGGCATTGATCAGCGTGATCTGGTTCGCGCGACCTACAAAGGCGGTCGAACCGATATTCTCCAGCCCGGCGACCACGGGATTTTGCGCATCGGCGGCATTGCGGGTCGCACCGGTGGCGGAGATGACGCCGCCTGTTTCGTTCGTCACGGTGATGCGGGACAGGCCGCCGCTGGAGGCATCAACGCTGAGCGCGGCGACGAGGCTCAGGCTCTCCGGGAATGAAGGATACCAGGGAAAGGGTGGCGTGGTGGCGGGGCGATAGCTGGCACCGCCGTCGGCACTCAGCGTGCCGCTGTTGGTGACGCTGATGGACGTGGTGGGTTCACCGGCGATCGGGCCGTCAGTCTCGTCAAAGCCGTTCCTTAGCTGCTCCACCGAGCGCGCATCGCTCTCGATGGAAACGGCTGAGGCGCCCAGACGGTTGGTGCTGATCCCCCCGCTGTTGGTGAAGGCAATGGCCTGGCTGTTCTGGCTGTTCCCCTCGATCCTCACGGCGGGGTCATCCAGCTCGACGAGGCTGCTGGCAGGCGCTGTGATCGTCCCGCTGTTGGCGACGACGATGGAGGTCGCGGCGGAGTAGAGATAAGCGCTGCCGTTCAGTGTGCCGCTGTTGACAAAGGACAGGCTTTCCTGATCGATCGCCCCGTAAAGACCCTGCGTCATGTCACGGGTATCATGCGCCGTTTGGGTCAGCGAGACGGCTGTGTCGTAAAGGGATGAGCTGATCGTGCCGCTGTTGCTGAAAGCCAGCGCCCTGGCTGCGATCGCGGCATTGATCCCGTTCGTCAAATTCCCGCCGTTGCTGATCGTTGCTTTGTCAGCATTGGTGTCGGTGCTGCCGTAGTAGCTCTGACCAAGGGAAAGTGAAACCGAAGGGAGATAGCTGTTGAGGCCCGGTTCGATCGTCCCGTCATTGGCGAAATTGAATTCGGTCGCATGGAGCGAGGCCGACAGGGCTCCCTTGATGCTGCCGCTGTTGCCGATTGCGACATCGTCGATGATCTGGGTGTCGGAGGCGCCCTGAATGGTGACGCCCGTGTTAATGTAAAAATAGGGCGAACTGGGCGAGACGATGGTCCCGCTATTCTGGAATGTGAAGCGATCCTCGCTGCTGGCAATGAGTTCGACGGCTGTCATGCCGTTGACGCTGTTGCTGATGGTGCCTTCATTGGTGAAGCTGCCGGCATAGCCGCCAACTGCGCCGCCGATCTTGCCCTGGTTGATGAAGGTCAGCGTGGAACCGCCGCCGGACAGGTTGAGCGGATCGACCGAAGAGCCCAGCGTCAGCAGTGGTTCCGCGGAGTTTGCCGCGCTGAAATCCACCATATTGACGATCGTGCCGTCGCCTACCAGCGTGAGAGGCTCGCTGATCGGGCCATTGGCGGCGGTAAGCGTAACCACCGTATTTTTGCCCAAGGCACCGACGCCGAACCGCTCGAACCCGATCGGAGTTGAGGGGAGGGCATTGATATCGACGGTCCTGCTGGCATCATAGGCGCGGATGAAGTTGTCCACGCCGTCGCCTGCGTCGATGCTGCCCAGCACCCCAAGCGTATCGCTGGTGGCGACGAAAATGTCGTTGCCAGCACCGAACAGCAGATTGCCGTTCAGCGTGCCGCCGCGATCCACATAGGTGCCGCTGGCATAGCTGGCGCCGCCATAGGGAGAATAGCTGAGGTTCACATCGCCGTTGATCGTGCCGGCATTGCTGACCGCACCGCCGCCGGCAAGGGTGATGGCTTCAAGGCCCGCGCCGCCGGTGATGGTTCCACCGGTCTCGTTGACGATCACAGTGGGCGCATAGCCGCCAATGATCGCCCGCGCGCTGGTGCTTTCGATCGTGCCACTATTGCGGATCGTGGAGGCGCTGTAATCGCTGGCATAGACCGCGCTGCCGGAAGTGCGGATCGTGCCGCTATTGGTGAGATCGCGAAAGCTGGATACGCCCACGGCCGCAGCGCCGCCGCTGACCTCGATGATCATGCCGCTGTTGGTCACGGAGAGAGCGCCTGCAATGGCGGCGCCGCCGTCGAGCAGGATTTCGCCCTTGTTCACGACCTCCTTGCCGCCGCTGATAGCGGAGGCACGCGCACCATAGGGGTTGGTGGGCTGGGTGAGGCTAATGCTGCCCTCATTGATGAAACCATCGAGCTGATCCAGCATAACGACGCTGCCGGCATAGAACGCGGAATTGAAAGCTGCAGTAAACGCACCCCGGCTGACGATCGTCGTGCCGGTCTGGACATAGGGGGTGCCGGAATCACCGGGCAGGCTGAAGCCATAGCTCGAGGCGTTGATCAGCGTGACATTCTGGCCGGAGATGTCGAGCGACAGGTCGACGCTGCCCTTGCCGTAAAGACTGAGTTGAGCGCCGCCGGTGGAGCCTGTCACGCTGAGTTGCTTGCCCTCGGCGATATCCAGTCCGACCGTTTCGAAATTGGCATAGTTACCGAGCGTGATCGCGGCGTCACCCTTGATCCGCGCCAGCAGTTGGTCGATCCCGTCGCCGCCGTCGAGCACCCCGGAAATGCCGGTGAGGAAGCCCTTGGCGCCCATGACCCCATCGAAAATATAGCTGTCATTGCCGGCGCCCAGCCGTACGTCACCGGTTACCGTCCCACCTTCCTGCATGATGAAGCGGTCGCTGCTGCTGCCGTTTCCGGTAAGATCGACATGGCCGATGATCGAGCCGGCATTGGTGATGCTGGTGGAACTGTAGGAATAGGGGCTGCTGTCGGGCAGGATCGCGATGGCCGTTGTATCTCCCTGGATGACGCCGCCGGCCTTGTTCACCAGCGTTGCGCTGCTGGCATAACCGCCGCCGAAAAGGATCGCCGGGCCACCGTTTGCCTTGATCGTCCCGCTATTGGTCAGGGCCGTGCCGTAGCCCGACTTCAGCAGGACCGCCGCGCCGCCCGTAGATTCGATGCTGGCGTTATTGGTCAGGGCAGCGCCGTCGATCGAGACGGCAGCGTCGGTCGCGCCTGCAAGAGTGGCCTTGATGGCGCCGTCATTTTGCACGCTGAGCGATGAGGGAGAGCCGGAGCCATAAGCCTCTATCGCCCGGCCTTGCGTGTCGAACAGCCCCTGATTGACCAGCGTGCCCTCGCCGGAGACAGAGAGCCTCGACGTGCCGCTGAAACCGGCGTCGAGCGTGAACTGCGCTTGATTGAAGAGGCTCGCCCGTAACAGGGAAAAGCCGGTCGGGAGCATCGGCGTGCCGGTCAGCGTGGCATCGGCGTCAATGGCCAGGGCAATGGCGTTGACGCCTGCGCCGCCGTTGATCTGACCGATGATCCCTGTTTTCAGCCGGTTATTCTCATCAAGCGCGGCGACGATGATGTCATCGCCATCGCCCAGCAGCACATCACCCACGATGTTCCCTGCCGTGCTGTTAATCGTGCTGGCGCCACGGACCACGATATTGCCCTCGATCCTACCCGAATTGGTCAGGTACAGGTTCGATCCGGCATAGATCGCCTGGCCGCCATTGCTGTTGCCGATCAGGCCGCTGTTGGTAATGGACAGCGGGTTTTGCTGGCCGATGATCGTGGTCCCGGCAGTGGAAGTGATTGTCCCGCTATTGATGACGTATGACAGACCATAGCTGCCGAAGAAACTGTCATATCGGGGCGCAAGGTCGATAGCCGCATTGCCGCGCCCGTCGACCAGGCCGGCATTGGTGATAGTATCGACCGGCGCGGCGATGCCGTGGATCGTCCCACTTTTCTGGTTGGTGATCGATGTATAGCTGACGCCGGAAATGCCGGAGGGACCACGGATCGCGCTGCCCGAGGTTGCGGTAATAAGGCCGCTATTGTCGATTGAGGCCGTCGCGTTGCCCAGATAATTGCTGCTCGACCGCTCGATCCAGATGCCGGTGTCGCCGCTGATGACGCCCTGTTCGCCGACGGTGACCCTGACTCGGCCATGGGGGTAGAGATAGGGGTAGGAATAATAGCCGTTGGGCACCGACGCTCCGGCATAGGGGTCGTAGTTCAGCACGGGGCTGCCATTCTGGATGGTCAGCGCCGCGGCACCCGTAGCGCTGATCGCGCCGTTGACGACCAGATTGGCACGCGCGCTGTTCAGGCGAAGCGCGGACAGGCCCGTCCCCGTGACGGTTGCCCCTTCAGCAATGATGGTCTGGGCGTCAGAGGTAACGGTGAAGGGTTGATTGTCGCCAGTGCAGGTGACGATGCCATTGGCAGTGCTGCAGGCGGCCTGCGCGGACGAAGCGACGGCAAGCGCGGCGACGACACTGGCACCCGCGAGCAGCGCCCATTTGGACGCGCAATTCTTCAGATTCATATTGTACCCCTGTAAACCCCGCTGATGGCGTTACAGGGAGCCGTCGCATCCTTTCAAGCCTAAATCATTCGAGTTTGAAGACAAATTCGTTTTTGGTGAAGCTCAAACATTGTCGCAGCCATATGGACCGGGTGCGAGCGAGAGAGGTGGCCTAGCAGAACTGGCCATTGAGATAAGTGGATTTTCTGCCTGATGGCCAGTATGATTGCGAGACAGGAGCAGAGACGAGCACACGCCCCCGCCGGAACCACATCGGGCTTTCAAGGCGAAGGTGGCACTGGCTGCCGTGAAGGGCGAGAAGACGCTGACCGAGTTGGCGCAGCAGTTTGACGTGCATCCGAACCAGATCACGACGTGGCGTAGCCAGTTGCGGAGGGCGCGGCCGGTGTGTTTGGTTCGGACAAGGCATCGGACCCGGGTGGGCCGCCGGTTGACGGGAAGACGCTGCACGCAAGATTGGCGAGTTGACGCTGGCGAACGATTTTTTGGCCGGCACGCTCGGGGAAGGCCGGTCTGTTGCCGAGCGCAAAGCGATGATCGATCGTTCGCACAGTTTGCCGCTGGCACGGCAGGTGCGGAACTGGGGATCAGCCGGGACAGCATCTATTACCTGCCCAGACCGGTTTCGGTGGCTGATCTGGCAATCATGCGGCGCATCGACGAACTGCACCTGGAATTTCTGTTCATGGGCAGCCGGATGCTGCGCGATCTGCTGCGGCAGGAAGGGATCGAGATCGGCCGCCAGCATGTCGCCACGCTGATGAAGACGATGGCGATCGAGGCGATTTACCGTCGCCCGAACACATCGAAGCCGACTCTGGGGCACAAGGTTTATCCCTATCTATTGCGCAAACTACCGATCGGCCCGACCAGGTCTGGGCGACTGGCATCAGCTATATCCCGATGGCGAGGGGGTTCGTCTATCTCGTGGCCGTCGTCGATTGGTTCAGCCGCAAGGTCCTGGCCTGGCGGGTGTCGATCACGATGGAGGCCGACTTCTGTGTCGAGGCGCTGGAGCAAGCCCTAGCGCGCTACGGCAAGCCCGAGATTTTCAACACCGACCAAGGCAGCCAATTCACCAGTCACGCCTTCACCAGCGATGCTGCACCGAGAGAAAATGCCATCAGCGTGGACGGTCGTGGTACACGGCGCGACAATGTGGTCGTCGAGCGCCTGTGGCGCTCGGTGAAATAGGAGGAGGTTTACCTCCGCGCCTACGCCGTGGTCAGCGAAGCCCGGATATCGATCGGTCGCTATCTGAACTTTTACAACGCAAGGACGCCGCGTTCGAGCCTTGGCGCCCGGACCCCGGACCAGGCATATTTTGACAACCTGCCAATGGCGATGGCAGCATGGATTTGGCCGCCGATATGGAGTGTCACTCCGGTCGGGCTTCGTTCTCCCTGCATGACGCCCCATATCGGCAGTCGATGATGAAACCGGAAGATGATCACTTGTCGAATGCCGATCCCTGTTCAGACTACGCCGGCCACCTCTAAGCGGCGTTGGTCAGGCCGGTTGAAACAATTAAGGCCGGAACCCAAAAATTCTCAAAGCTTTATCATTTTAGGTCCGGACTCACTACAGCCAGAAGATAACGGGTGCGGCGAGGCCGATGGCGCCCATGATATTTTTGAGATTGCGATCGAAGCGGGTGGCGATGCGTCTCCAGTCCTTGAAGCGGCAGAACATGCGCTCGATGACATTGCGCTGTTTGTAGATTGTGCGATCGTAATCGTACTGGATTTTGCGGTTCTCGCGCGGCGGGATGACGGCCTGGGTACCGCGCTCATCCAGCCATTCGCGCAGGGCTTGGCTGTCATAGCCTTTGTCGGTGACGAGTTCGGCCGAGGGCGGCATGGCCTCAATTCAAAGCTGCGCGACCTTGCAATCATGGACATTTCCGGGCGTCAGGAGCAGGACGCAGGGGCGGCCTTTCTCGTCGCAGACCGCGTGAAGCTTGGTGCTGCGTCCACCTTTCGTGCGGCCGATACCATGAGCCAAGGCCCCCCTTTTCCACCCCCGGCGCAGCGATGGACCTTGATGCAACTGCTGTCGATGAACAGGCGATCTGGAGCGTCGCCGGCTCCCGCCAGCGCACTGAAAATGCCTTCCCAGATGACGCGCTCGGACCAGCGGACGAACCGATTGTAGAGCGTTTTCTTCGGACCATAGACGTCAGCACAGTCCGCCCAGCGTCCGCGGCAGCGAAGCGCGTGGATGATCCCGCTCAGCACCCGACGATCATCCACACGTGGCTTACCGCGAACATCGGTCGGAAGCAGCGGCTCGATCCGAGCCCACTGCGCATCGGAAAACCAAAAGAAATCAGACATCTCAGCGCCTCCTCGCTGAAACACTGAATCACAATCTGATCACCGTGGGAACATGGTTATTGGGTCCGGACCCTAGCCTTCATATCCATGAACTCCCATATGGGCCAGCGACATCAATAAAGCCGAATGAATGGCCGGGTATATGTCAGCACCCGACTTCGCCAAGCTTCCCAAAAACCGCTTGCATCCTCAGGACCGTCCACAGATGGTTCTAGGGCGCCACCGCAACCGCAGTCGCGACAGGAAGAACGGTAGAATAGATGACGTTCACGAATTTCTGAATGTCTACCAATGGTGCATTGGAAACATATAGAACATCTTTATCTTTGATAGGAAATCCTTGAGCAACAAAGAATATTCCCGGATCCTTTACGTCAATCTGGTAAATCACCGGAAGTTTTCCATCAGGTGTCAGACGCGCATTGACACGCATGGCGGGATCAACAGCTTCAGGCTTCTCTAAACGGAAAATGAACACTCCGCGTGTATTAGCCCGATTGTCCTGCAAGCCCGCAATTCTACCTAGAGCCTGCGACAAAGTGATGCCGGTCCCCTCGAATGGCAGTTCTTCATTACGGCCTGCGGCGCCGAGCGCGGTGAAGCTGTAAGGTTGGTACAGCGCCGTCACGACATCGTCGGGCTGCAGGCGGATGTTCTGGCGAGGATCCTTGATGACTCCTTCCAAAGGCATCGATGCGATCCTTCCGCCGCGAGTGATCTGGACCGTCATTTTATTGATGGGCTGCTTAACACCTCCCACCGTAGCCAGTACCTCCAGCAGGCGTTCGCCCCGGGCGGTCAGCGGAACGCGCGCGCTATTCGCGACATCGCCCACCACCGTCACATTGGTCGTGGCGCTGCGAACCGTCCGCACGACGACTTGCGGATCGTGCGCCATGCCAATCAGCCGTTGCCTTATCGTCTGAGCAACCTGCTGTAGCGTCCGGCCCGCCACCTGAACATAACCGATAAATGGAATCGTGATACGACCGTCGCTATCTACCATCTGTTCCGGCAGCGTAGTCCCGCGGGCCGTTGCACCGGACGAGACGATGCGTGGATCGCCACCGCCGGATCCAAACAATGCCGCCGGTGGCGCCTCCCAGACAGCGATGTCGAGCACATCGCCCCGACCGATCATCGAACCCACCGGGGTGCCATCCCCTATGGTGTCGGCAAAATAGGTGCTTCCTTCGTTGGCGATTACCCGCCGTGCCACCACATCGGTTACCGGTATGATCTTGATATCGCCATTGATGGATGTGCTTCCCTTATCGGCCAGTTTGTTCACCGCATGGGTAGAAGGGCCGCCCGCCGGCATGATCGAACAAGCGCTCGTTGCACAAACCACTGCGCCCAATAATGCGAGCCGCGGGGCACTAAAAATAGGATTCATTCCTGGTCCAATGACAAACGGGGCTTGGTCTAGCCCTTTCAAACTATATCCGACGTGCTCATGCACGAATAGCCAACGGGGAGCAAGCGCTGAGCCGGCCCATCTTTTACGGCCTCACGCCGCCATGACGCGACGGTAAACGTCAAGTGTCCGTTCTACGCAAATCTCCCAGCTATAGCCTGCCGCAACCCGCCGTCCGTCTGCGATGGTCCGGCCACGCAGATCATCATCAAGCAGGCCCGCGCTTATCACAGCAGCGAAGCCATCGATATCGTCAGGATCGATCATCAAAGCCGCGCCCCGTGTGATTTCGGGGAGGCAGGAACGATTCGAGGCGATCACCGGCACTCCACTCGCCATCGCTTCCACGGGAGGCAGGCCAAACCCCTCATAGATGGACGGATAAAGGAAGAGAGCCGCATTGGCATAGAGGATCGGCAACTGTGCTTCCGGCACATAACCCAGGAACCGGATCTTCCCCTCGGCCCGGTCGATCAGGTCATGGATTTCCTCATTATGCCAACCGCTTGCGCCCGCGAGCACCAAGGGCACGGATATTTCCTCGCGCTCCGTTGCCAGCAGGAAAGCACGGATGGCGTTGACAAGTTTCTTGCGCGGTTCAATCGTGGCGACAGACAAACAATAGCCGTCGGACTGAAGCCCGAAACCCTTGAGCACCGCCTGCGCAGCGATGGACCGGTTATGCGGCCCAAAATCCGGCGAAACGCCTAGGGGGATCGCGGTGACGGCGTTGACGTCGACGCCGAACCACTCACATAATTCTGTCTTTACGGTCTGGCTGTCGGTGATGATATGCTGCGCCCGACGCAACGAACTTGGAAAATGTTCGTCAAAATATCGGCGCCGTTCCTCGGGATGCGTTTCGGGGAACAGAAAGACCGAAAGGTCGTGAACCGTTATCACTCCCCGTTGCGCGCCTTCGGGCAGGAAGAAATTAGGGCCATGGAGTAGCCGTCGGTCGAATTCGCGCCGTGAGCGCCAGCGAGCCAGCCGTTTCCAGCGCCGCAAAGGGTTGCGTATGTGGGGCACCTCCTCGATCAGGAACGGCGCATAATCTTTCAGCCAGCGCTGGTTACGGAAATATGCTAGATCGTCCACTTCCGGATGGCGGGAAAGATAGGTACACAGATTGAGAGTGTAGCGACCGATCCCCGAGAGCTGCGGCGTGAGGGAATCGATATTGAGCGCGAGTCTCATCCGTCCGCCAGCATCCAGGCAATCGTATCCTCGATCGGAATAGCATTGACCGGACCAATTATCTGCTCGAGGGCCGCCTTGCTTCCCACAAGTACCTTCACTTCGTCGCGACGGACGAGATTAGGATCGATCTCGATTTCAATGGGATGACCCGTCTTCTTTTCGGCCATTGCGAGGATATCCCGCAACAGATGCGCTTCACCCGAGCATATATTGAACGTGCCGCCCAAGGCCTCTTCGCATTCGAGAAGCCGAATATAACAATCCACCAACGTACGGACATCCGAAAAATCACGGGCAACGTCGACGTTTCCAAGGCGGATGGACGGTGCCCTGCTACGAAAATGCTCTACGATCTTAGGCAGCAAAAACTGCCGGGATTGGCCGCGTCCCGTATAGTTGAAGGGCCGGGTCACGATGATTGGCAACCGCCCGCTATAAACCCGCGCGAGGGACTCAACCGCTTGCTTGCTGACGCCATAGTCGTTGGCAGGCTGCGTGGGCATGTCCTCGCTCAATATGCCTTCCCGCCTATTGCCATAAACGTTTGCGCTGCTCGCCACCAATATTCTGGATGGCGTAACGTCCGCATGCGACAGGAGGTCGAACAGGTTGCGAGTACCAATAATATTCGCTTGGTAAAGTTCCGTCACATCAGCATGCGCCACGAAGGATATCGCAGCGAGGTGCACGACCCAGTCGGCACGGCAGGTCGCAATCATCTCCTGAAGCGAAGCGACGTCGGTCAGGTCGCAGGCGTGGACTTCCACACCACTCTCCAGCAGGCCGGCCGTCCGGGATAGGCCAATGACGTGATGCCCACGCTCAAGAAGCGCCGATGATAGATAACGGCCTGTGAAACCGTCAGCACCGGTGATCAGGACCTTGGCCATTACTCAGAGCTCGTTAGGCAGTGATGCAAAACAAGGACGGTCAAAGTACCGCAAAGCTTTCGCCTGGGGCGCCCAACCGCTTGAGATCGGCATGCACCATCATAGAGCAAAGCTGCTCAAGCGTCGTGTCGCTGCTCCACCCTAACTCTCGCTTAGCCTTGCCGGGATTACCGATCAGCAGATCCACCTCGGCAGGACGATAGAAGCGTGGGTTGATACGCATCAAGGTACGACCGGATCGCTGGTCAATGGCGACTTCCTCTTCGGCCTCTCCGGAGAAGCTTACGGAAATTCCGGCGGCCTTGAATGCCATCTCCACAAAGTCGCGGACGGTCTCTGTTCGTCCCGTCGCAAGCACATATGTATCAGCAACGGGCACCTGCAGCATGCGCCACATGCCCTCAACATATTCCTTAGCAAACCCCCAATCACGCTTCGCATCAATATTGCCGAGTTCGAGGCAATCCTGCAGGCCAAGCTTGATCCGCGCGACAGCGCCGGTGATCTTGCGAGTCACGAATTCCGGACCGCGCAGCGGGCTTTCATGATTGAACAAGATACCGCTCGATCCGAAGATATCAAAGCTCTCACGATAATTGACCGTGATCCAGTGCGCATAGAGCTTTGCAACGCCATAAGGACTGCGCGGCCAGAAGGGCGTTTCCTCGGATTGAGGTACTGCCTGGACCTTTCCGAACATCTCGGATGTGCTGGCCTGATAGAAGCGAATCGTAGGATTGACGATACGGATCGCCTCCAGCAGATTCACTGCGCCCACGCCGGTGATTTCCGCCGTGGTGACCGGCTGGTCGAACGAAACACCGACAAAGCTCTGCGCCGCAAGATTATAGACCTCGGTTGCTTCCGATTTCGCCAGCAGGCGCACAGATGAAGCGAGATCGGTTAGGTCATGTTCGACAAGAACGAGATTGGGATGATCGATGATCCCAAGATATTCGATTCGCCAGAAATTGACCGAACTGGTACGCCGATAAGCACCGAAGACCCGATAGCCTTTTCCCAGCAGCAATTGGGCGAGATACGCGCCATCTTGACCTGATATACCCGTTATGACAGCAGTTTTCATCTTATGCGCTTGCCTTTCGAGTACCAAATATACGTTTCAATCCCAAGGCGGTCGGACGCTCCAATCCACTCACTCTCACCTCACGACCCGATGATGTGTACTCGTCCGAGCGCAATATGCTTTTGAGCATATCGCGACGCGTGGTACCTTGGTCAAGCAGCAACAGATGATGGTTGTAGCCGGACGGATCAGCCTTGCGCCCCAATATCCGCTCGTACAGGAAGTCGACGAAGGATCCGGGATCCATCGCCTCGAGATCTGCGAGGGCAAATACGGAGGCAGTCTGCGTATCCGTTGCACTTTCGGGCGTGGCCCGGCGCGTATTTTCCAAATGGCCCAGCCTGCGTTCGGCATCGAATAGGCGACGAAGAACGTCGCCTTGTGTGATGCGCTCTTCCAGCAGGTGGTAGACATCCGGGCTATCGGGCAACGAATGGAGGAAGTCGGCAAAGCCGCTGGCCCAATCCCGCCAATCCTCAGCCTTGCTGTCATCAACAGATGACTCGCCCGCCTGGATTGCTGCCGTGACGGCTGCAGGCATGTCGCTGTTCCTCTTGAACAGGGTAACACCTTTAACTGCATCGAAGCTCTTGAGGATTTCCCGGGTGGCCGGGATATCGCGCGCTGCGATGGGCTTGCCCAAAGCCAGCGCGTGCATGATGGAGAAGCCGAAGCCCTCATAGTAGGAGGGCAAAACGAACACACTACTCTCTGCCATGGCGGCGATCATATCCTCATCGGACACATTGCCCGCCGGAAGATTGATGATGTTCCCGCGCTGTTCGCTCCCGTCCCCCAGCACGGCAAACTGAAGCGACGGCAGTGCTTGGGCCAATTGCTTAGCCGTCCGCAAGGAGTCCTTATGCGTGAAGTGATTGCCTGACACAAACACATGACGGGCACCCCTTCGCGCATTATTATAACGCTCAGCATAAGCCGTAACCTTGGTCGGCAGCAATCGTGCGTAGGACCGGCTTTCCCTCGAGACCGGGAAGCTTCGTTCAAAAATCTGCTTTGAGAAAGCGCTGATGTACATCAGGCCGTTGGCGCTTTTTGCAACGTAATTCCAAAGTGAATCGATTTTCTGCTCGACCCGCAGATATCCACAATCCCAGGATATGACGTCGAGCATCCCATAAACATTGATAGGGGCCAACATTTCCATGATGTTGATGGCATTCAGGTTATAAGGCTGACCGAACGACACAGCGATGGCATATTTTCCCTGCACTTCTTCGGTACAGGCAAGACGGTCGAACTGCTCGAACCCATGGAAGCTTGCCACGTTACGGCGGGCGAGCAGCGTGATGTTGAAGCGATCCGTCGCACACTCATTGAGGTATTCTAGGACATTGAGGATCAGTTCGTTGGTGCCGTTGAACGCCGGTCCCATCGACAGCAGATTCACGACAAGATTGAGACGCCCTGCCTCATCGCGAACGAGATTCCGAAGCATTTGCTCCGCGCGATATTTTGCGGACGCCTCATATTGCATGATGAGCGGGAGGAACTCCGGATGACGCTCCATCATCTTGTTCAAATTGCCGCTGCGATGCGCTGTTAGGTCGATATCGTGCAGCAGGAACGATGCGGAGCCAGCATGATATGCGAAAGCATGATTTGCCAACACCGATCGGAATCCGACCTTGTTCGCGCGCAGGACGAGATCGTTCTCCTCCTCATAGCCTACGTCGAATATCTCATCAAGGCCGTGGAAATCATCGAGAATGACGCGCTTTATGAGCATGTAGAAGCCCACGGCGGTGGGCGTGAACGTATAGCGCGGCAAGTAATGGGAGACGCTCGCCCATACCGAATAGCATGAGGCAGGATCGATCGTGGCACCAGCCAGCGCGTGAGGTGTCTGGGGAAATGTGCAGATCGAGGCGTTGTTGGAACGCGGGCTGACAAACCCGATTTGTTCGTCCAAGAGCGCAACCCCAATCATTTCGGCCAGGGTATTCTCGAAGGTCACCGTATCGCTGTTCACCAAAATGGCGTCGCCCCCCCGCGCACGAGCCGCAGCGATACCCTTGTTCACGCTGCGGACAAAGCCGACATTTTTCTCGTTAGAGATGAGGACATCAATTTCGCCGGCTTTCTCCGCCGCCGCAAGATATTCCGTAACCGGCTGATCATCAGGAGAGTCGTTGATGACAATCACCCGAGGCTCGAATGCAGCGATCTCCCCAAGATTCCGACGCAGAGAGTCGAGGCAGTCCTTTACCAGGGCAACATTCTTGTAGACCGGAATGATGATATCAATTGGATCGCGCATGGCTGACAACCGCTTCTAGGATATCGATCAAGACTGGGAGCTGAAATTACTACGATCCACTACAGGCGTGAAAACTATCTCATCCTGATCGACCATCGGGAGCGGCTTCCTGACAACGATTAGATCCTGAAGCGAAGAGCCGATGTTGCCGCCCATCCAGCAACCATATTCAACCTTCATGATCGCAAGGCCAGCTTCCCAAGTCATCGCTTCAAGCAATTGTTTGTCGAACGCGATGAAAGCCAGCGGGTCATTCTGCTCACCCCATAGAACCTCGCCGTTATCGACATAGGCTTTGTTGACGAGCGGGAAGATCGTCTGACTATGATCGATCATCTTGCGCGAAAATTCGGTGAGAGTGAAGCAGGTGAACAGGAAATAACCACCGGGCGCAAGCATCGACTCGACCAGCTTGAGGACGTTAACGAAGTCCTTGCGATCAATGTGAGTGAACACTGAAAACGCGTAGGCGATGTTAAAGTAATCTTTGTATTCTTGCTCGATCTGCGCAAGCGGTTTACGGAACTGATCACCAATGAATTGGTCATAATGGTCGTTTGCACCTTCGATTAGATCGAAGCTGACCTGTGGAAAATGAGGCGCGATGTTTTCCTGACAGAAAGAAATGACGGGAGGCATAATATCCATGCCGACGACCTTCGCCGGCGCGCCGCCACGCAGCAGCGAAACCATGCCGCGACCGATGCCGCATCCAAAATCGAGAATCTTGGATTCAGATGAGATGGGCATCAGCCTGCGGATGAGGTCGGCGCTAGCATTACCAACAACTTCGGGGTCCGTCCCCCCGACCCAGTCATTCATCTCCGTCGACCGCATCTTCTCGAAAATTTCAGAAATCACGCTGATATCCCTCGTATAATCTTGGCGATGCCGCACAAAACGACCAAGTTAGCTTAAAAATCGCCCTTGACTGCCGCAATCCGAAATATTGCGAAAACATGACACTCGAGCAAGCTTTTGCGTCGTTCGGTTATCGCTCCATCCTCCGCCGCGCAAGCGCTATTGAACATCCCCGGCAAATATGTCCTTGCGTACCACCCACCTCGAATAATCGCATGGCATTGCATCTCACCCTCCACACGCTATCACAAGCACCCAGTTCGCTGCAGTCTCGCGAGCAGCATAAATGTCCATAATGCAATTGGAAAGTTTGATGACAAAGCAGGCTGAGAGAGAATATCTGGCGAAGTTGGGGGACGCCGGCGCTCAACATTCCCTTGGCAAGCCCTTCTCCAACGAGGATTGCGGCCTGACACTAAGTTCGATCGGCACCGTCATGGCCTTGATGCCACCTGCTCCCGCCAACATTCTGGATCTAGGCTGCGGCGGCGG
>Ga0157369_10005235_pt1 | contig 15129 bp, 13 predicted proteins | sample C25metaG_FD_113461 | JGI IMG/M metagenome (GOLD analysis project Ga0157369, IMG submission 113461) | Corn rhizosphere microbial communities from Kellogg Biological Station, Michigan, USA - C2-5 metaG | ecosystem: Host-associated > Plants > Roots > Rhizosphere > Soil | place: USA: Michigan... | reverse complement strand
GACCGTCCCCGCGCCGCTGACAGTTGCAGAGCAGCAAACAGCGGCGCCGGCCGTCAACTCGGCGCCGCAGAGCGCCCAGCAAGCGCCCTTCAAGCAGGAAGAGCTCGAGCAGCTCGTCGCTCCGATCGCGCTGTACCCAGACGCGCTGCTCGCGCAGGTGCTGATGGCGTCGACCTATCCGATCGAAGTCGTGCAGGCTGCGCGCTGGGCGAAGTCGAACCCGACGCTGACGGGCACGGCGCTCGAGAACGCGATGCAGAACGAGCCGTGGGACCCCAGCGTGAAAGCGCTGACCGCCGTGCCCCAGGTGCTCGAGATGATGGAGCAGAAGCTCGACTGGACGCACAAGCTCGGCGATGCCTTCCTCGGCCAGCAGAGCGAAGTGATGCAGGCCGTGCAGCGCCTGCGCGCCAAGGCGAGTGCTGCCGGGCATCTGCAGTCGGGCAAGGAGCAGACGGTCACGACCAAGCAGGAAGGCGGCGAGACGGTCATCGTCATCGAGCCTGCGAACCCGGAGGTCATCTACGTCCCGACCTACGACCCCGCGTACGTATACGGGACCTGGCCGTATCCGGCGTATCCACCCTACTACTGGTATCCGCCGGGCTATTACTACCCCGGCGGCGCGTTCCTGGCCGGCATCGTCATCGGCGCCTGGCTCTGGGGCGGCTGCAACTGGGGTGGCGGCGGCGGCGGCGTTTACGTCGACCATCACCGCTACAACAACTTCAACCGCACGAACATCTCCGACCGCAACTGGCGGCACAACGTCGAGCACCGCAAGGGCGTCGCTTACCGCGATCAGGCAACGGCGAGCCGCTTCGACCGCGACTTCAGCCGCAACGCCCAGGCGCGCGAGCAGTTCCGCGGCCGCGCCGAGCAAGGCCGGGCCGAGATCCAGCGCGGCGATCTCGGCGGCCGCCTCGACAGCACGAGCTTCGGCAACCGCGGCGCATTCGACGGGGTCGGCAACTCCGCCGCCACGCGCGACATCAGCAACCGCGGCAACGCCAGCCGCGAGAGCATGGGGCGGACAGGGCGCGGCTTTTCGGGCGGCGGTGGGCGCATGGGCGGTGGCGGTCGCGGCGGCGGAGGTAGGCGATGACCTCGACGAAGATGACCCGCGGCGCGGTCGCCCTGCTCATCGCGCTCGCGCTGGGGTCAAGCGCGACCGCCGCAGAGCACAAGACCGCGCAGCCGACCTTCGCGTCGCCGGCGGACGCCGTCGCGGCGATGGTCGGCGCGATGCGCCGTCAGCTGCCGGGCGTGCTCGCGACCGTCGTCGGGCCCGGATCGCAAGCGTGGTTGCTCTCCGGCGACGAAACCGCCGACCGCGCCGAGATGGCGAAGTTCGTCGCTGCCTACGACGAGGGCCACGGCATCACGATGTCGGGCGAGAACCACGCCACCGCCACCGTCGGCGCCGACAACTGGCCGCTGCCGATTCCGATCGTGCGCTCGGGTGGCCGATGGCATTTCGACGGCGCCGCCGGACACGAAGAGGTGCTCGCGCGCCGGATCGGCCGCAACGAGCTCGACACGATCCAGGTGCTGGAAGCGATCGTCGATGCGCAGATCGAGTACGCGCGCGCGGACCCCGGTCGCACCGGTCAGGTCGCCTACGCGCAGAAGTTCGCGAGCAGCCCCGGCCGGCACGACGGGCTGTACTGGCGGGCGCAAGCGGGCGAGCCCGAGAGCCCGCTCGGCCAGCTCGTCGCGCAAGCGGCGGCCGAGGGTTATGCCGAGTCGAAGCTGCGGCCATACCACGGCTACGTTTTCCGCATGCTGAAGGCGCAGGGCCCGAACGCGGCTGGCGGCGCATTCGAGTACGTAGTGCAGGGAGCGATGATCGGCGGATTCGCGGTCGTCGCATCACCGATCCGCTACGGCATCTCGGGCGTGACGACCTTCATCGTCAACCAGGACGCGGTCGTCTACCAGAAGGACCTCGGGCCGCGCACCGCTCAGGCCGTCGCCGCGATGAAGCGCTTCGATCCCGGTCCAGGCTGGACAAAGGCGGAGACAACGCGCGCGCCCTGAGTCAGTCGACCGACGTGGACGACTCGACCTTCTTTCGCGATCGTGCCGGGCGCGTTAGCGGCTTGGTTGAGCGCACGGACGTTCCCTTCGACTGTCTCCGCTGCTGTTGAGGGTGCCCCTCCATGGACACCAGCAACAAAAAGACAAACGAGAAAGCCGCTCCTGCGCGCATCGCGGCGGCCGGACGCAAGAAGCGGCGTCGAGCAAAGGGATTCGTCAGGACGCTCAATGAGCGCTGGCCGAAGGCAGCGCAGGAAGCGTCAGGCGGAATGCGCCGCGTCCCGCGTCCCGGTGCTCAGCGGTAAGGGTGCCACCGTGCGCTCGCGCGATGTTGAGCGCGATCGGCAGGGTCGGCAGTGCCCAAAGGTCCAATAGGCGTGCAGGTGTTTTCGCGCGATGCTCGCGTGTCTTCGCGAGCGACACGGGCCATGACACCGCCAGCCATTTCTTCCGAGCCGATCCGGGCCTCCAGGCCCTCTCTCCGGCTGCCCTACGTGCGTCCGCTCGCGAGCGCCCTCTCTGCTGGGGTCGCGGGGCTCCTCATGCTAGTTCCGGCAACCGGCACGTCGCAGTCCACAACGCAGCACCCGGCGGCCGAGAGACAACTCGGCGGCCCAACCTACAACGACAACATCGAGGACCCCGCCGCATGGGGCAAGGCCTTTCCGAAGCACTACGAAGCCTACAAGAAGTCGATCGACATGCAGCGCACCAAGCACGGCGGCAGCGACGCCGTGCCACAGTCGCCCACGAAGGCCGATCCCCGCTCGGTGGTCGCCCGCTCGAAGGTCGAGGAGGATCCGGGCCTCAAGGCCATGTGGCAGGGCTATGCCTTCGCGGAAGATTTCCGCGAGGAGCGCGGGCACTACTACATGCTCGAGGATCAACGGCTCACGAAGCGCCAGGTCGTGGTCAAGCAGCCGGGCGCCTGCGTGAACTGCCATGCCTCGATGTACCTTGCGTACAAGAAGGCGGGCAACGGCGACATCGTCAAGGGCTTCGACAAGATCAACGCGATGCCCTACCAGGAGGCGTCGAAGCTGGTCAGCCATCCCGTCGCCTGCATCGACTGCCACGATGGCAAGACCCTCGCGCTGCGCGTCACCCGCCCCGCGTTCATCGAAGGCATGCGTGCGTACAAGGCTTCGCTCGGCGTCAAGAACTACGACGTCAACAAGCAGGCGTCGACCGCGGAGATGCGCGCCTATGTCTGCGGCCAGTGCCACGTCGAGTACTACTTCAAGGGCGCCGAGAAGAGCCTCGTCTATCCGTGGTCCAAGGGTCTCAAGGTCGAACAGATCGCCGACTACTACGACGAGATCGGCTTTCGCGACTGGACGCACAAGGACACTGGCGCACCCGCCCTCAAGGCGCAGCATCCCGAGTTCGAGACCTGGAACCAAGGTCCGCATGCACGGGCCGGAGTCACCTGCGTCGATTGCCACATGCCGGCGCTCTCCAAGACGTACACCGACCACTGGGTGAGGAGTCCCGTCCTGAACATGGAGCCGGCCTGCGTTTCCTGCCACAAGAAGCACGATGCCAAGGCCAACGCGGAAGACCTGAAGACGCGCGTCTTCGAGATCCAGGACCGGCACTGGGCGCTTCGCCAGCAGGCGATGACGGCGCTGGTCGCGCTGATCGATGACCTGAAGGCGGCTAAGGCGGCGGGCCGCAAGGATGCCGACCTGCAGACGGCCCAGTACCTCCAGCGGCGCTCGCAGTTCTATCTGGACTTCGTCGAGGCAGAAAACTCGACGGGCTTCCATGCGCCTCAAGAGGGCGCGAGGATCCTCGGCGAATCGATCGATCTCGCGCGCCAGGGCCAGCTCGCGCTGCGTGACCCGGCGTTCAAGCCGACGGTGCCGGTGGTCAACATCCCGCCCCCGCCGGCGACGAAGCCCTGAGCCGAATGCCCGCAGATCCGCAAGCGAATCGAGCGTCCGTCCGGCCCGGTCCCGTCGCGCGCACCTGGCGCCGCCTGCGCAGCCCGAGCGCCCGGTGGCCGCTGGCGCTCCTCGTTGGCGTCGGCATCGTGCTCGGCGCTGTCGCCATCATCGGCACCCAGGTGATGGTCCACGTCACCGGCACCGACGAGTTCTGCGGCACGGCGTGTCACTCGATGCAATGGGTCGCCCAAGAGCACCGCGAGAGCACCCACGGCGCGACCCGAACGGGCATGGGCGCCACGTGCCACGACTGCCACATCCCGAGGCACTATCCCGAGCTGCTCTGGTACAAGGCCGCCGCCGGCACCAAGGACGCGATCGGCGAGATGCGTGGCACCATTTCGACGGAGGAAAAGTTCCGGGCAGAGCGCAAGCGCATGGCGGCGCTGGTGTGGTCCGAGTACAAGGACAACGATTCGCGCGCCTGTCGCGGCTGCCACGCGTTCTCCACCGAGGTGCTCGCGAAACAGCAGCAAGTGGCGCGAGAGGCGCACGAGCCGGTGCTCCAAGGCCACGCCACCTGCATCGACTGCCACAAAGGCATCGGTCACCTGGCGCCCTGAACATTCGGATCGCAGCGGAGCAGTCGCTCGCGGGCGACCGCTTCTGGCCAACGACTTGCACTCTGTCCTCCCGCACCCAAACTGCACTGTCGTGCACCTTAGGTGGGGAGTATCCTGGTGGAGCTGGGGGGAATCGAACCCCCGTCCGAAAGCCTTTGTCGGGCAGATCTACACGCTTAGCTGGCTGATTTGGATTTAGCGCCTCGGGTCGCGCAGCAGCACGCTACCCTCGGCACGAGTCACTTGATTTGACTCCCGGCCGAGTGACGCGACCGGAAGCGAGCCAATGTGAATGACCTCGCAGCGATCAGGTTGCCCTGATCACCCAGCCCATCGGCCAACTGTTGCGAGGCTCACCGGTGTTAAGCGGCGAGGGCGTACGAAGAATCGTTCGCAGTTACTTTGATTCCAGTGGATTTACGAGCGAACTGGTGCTCGGCGTGCACTGTTCCGACTCCGAACCCTCGTCGAAGCCAGGTCAGCCCCAAGCCGCTAGTTTAGGCCAGCGGCCGCGCGTTCAAGGTCCGCCGATCGGCCTCGGTCAGGGAGCGAGAGAAAGGCCCGTCTTGCCGACAAAGTACTGCCAGATCGACCTGTCGCCGACGGCTGGGCCGCCCAAGATCACCAGAGAGTCGTTGAAGTACGCGAACGACGCGGCGTGGCGGACCGGCATCTCCCGGGGCACCGGCAACTTGGCGTAGCGCAGGCAATCGGGGGCGTACAGGAGATCGTTGCTGAGGTTGCCTTGCGTGCCGACCGACCCGCCGACGCTGAAACAGCCGTGCGGTGTCTCGAGCACGGTGAAGTGGGTCCGAGGAAAGTCGAACGTGCCCGCGCGCGTCCAGGTGCCGTCCTTCGTCATCGTCCAGATGTCGCTGTATTCGACCACCGTTTCGGCATAGCGCTCGCCCGCAGGCACGGCCTTCAGCCCGCCGCCGACGAGGTAGACGGAGCCGTTGTGGACGACAGAGTTGTGAATCAGGCCACGGCCGGCCCAGGGCGCGTCGCCGACCTTCTCCCAGGCCTTGCCATCGCGACTGCGCCAGACGTCGCGGCGCGACATCGCAACGCAGTCGGGCTCGCCTCCGCACCAGTCCTCGGGCGCCCAATACTGTCCCCCGTAGACGACGATCCAGCCGTCGATCGAGGCAGCATTGGGCGTGTAGCGCTTGCCGAACGGCGCGCCTGAGGCTTCCTGGGTCCAGTGCAGGCCGTCGGGAGACGACCAAACGTCGTCGTTGAGATCGCCGCCGATCACGTACATGCGGTCGTTGTGCACCAGCCAGCCGGCACCGTGTCGACCGGGCCACGGCGCGACGGTGACGAGCTGCCAGTTGATGAGGTCCTTGGTTTTCCAGACTTCGCTCGTCGTCGGACCCAGCAACCAGCCGCCGAGCAGGTACAGATCGCCCTTGAAGACGAGCAGCCCGGCGCCGTCGCGCTGCTGCCACGGCGGGTTGTCGATCGCGCGCCATTGGCCGGGCTTGAAGAGGCCGATGCGCTTGCTCCCGATCGCCAGCTCCTGTCCGGCAAGGACGGTCGTCCCGGCGTACGTCACCTGCTGGCAATTGCCGATCACGTAGATGACGCCTTCGCCCTCCGAAACGTCCGCCGAAGGACAGCCCTCGACGGTGGCAGCAGGCGTCGTCGACGCGCCGTCGCCGCCTCCGCACGCGGCGACGATCGCTCCGATCGCGGCGGCGGCGAGGAGGCGGAGAACGTTGTGCACACGGCGCTATCGGCCGCGGCCGCCCGAATTTGAGCGTGGTGAGCTTTGCTTACGAGTGTGCCGGCGATGGTTCGAGCGCACTCCGCTTGCGTGCGGGTTTGGGCGGAGCAGGCGGCCGGGTCTTCGCCGCCGCTCCGCCGAACAGAAGTTCACCGAACTTCGCCGCGGACTCGTAGAAGGAGTCGATCAGATCGAGCACCTGCGTGACGGCCGGCTGCTCGACGAGCATCCGCACCGCCGCGGGATAGGCGGCGTAGGCGTCGCCCACGGACGCTTCGAAGATCGGGTCGGTCACGCGCCTGAAGTCCCGCTCGACCTCGGCGAAGTCCCCGTCGTCGAGCAACTGGCGTGCGCGCGGGAAGAGGTCGCGCTCTTCGATCGTCATGTGCTCGCGCTGGGCGCTGACGTAGGCGCCGATGCGCGCCGCCAGCTGGGAGTCGTTGCAGCGACCGCCGCGCTTGCGCTCGGCCGCGGCAAGGAGCTCCTGGCCGGCGGCCCCGAGGCCGCGGTGAGCTCGCTCGATTGCCGCGATCTGCCTGCGCAGGCGCGGATCACGCTTTTCGAGCCGGGCGAACAACGCGTCTTCTCGCGGATGGTGGTACGCGTCCGGGTACTCGGTCATGTAGTGCATGACCGAGCGCACTGCCTCGCGGTCGATCGGACGGTCGCGCGAGGCGACGCTCAGCTCGTGATCGAGAGCGTCGAGGAGTCGCGCGGCATACCGGTGCTCGACGAGCAACGCAGCAACGACGTCGTGGGCGGGACTCCTCGTCGGCGTCGTCATGGCTGCTCCTCGTCGGGTCCAATCTAGGGCACACGACGGCGAGCTGCGTTGACGTGCCTCAAACGTCGCCGATGAGACGTGGCAGCTCGTCCGGGCGCGCGATCAGATGGTCCGCCCCCCACGCTTCGGGAGCGTCGCCGGCGCCGAGGTAGCCCCAGGTCGCGACGACGGTCGTCATCGCCGCCGCGCGGCCGGCGTCGACGTCGCGCCGATCGTCGCCGACGTAGACGCACTCGGCGGGCGCGAACTGCAGCCGTGCCGCCGCCTCGAGCAACGGCGCCGGATGCGGCTTGGCGTGCGTGACGGTGTCGCCGCAGATAAGCGTCGATGCCCGCTCTGCGAGCCCGAGCGATGCGATCAGCGGCGCCGCGAACCGCGTCGCCTTGTTGGTCACGATTCCCCACGGGATGCGTTGCTCGGCGAGCCACGCGAGGACGGGCACCATCGCGTCGAACACGCGCGTCTGGCGAGTCATGCGCGACTCGTAGCGGGCGAGAAACTCGTCGCGCAGCGCCTCGTATCCGGCATCGCCGGGAGCGAGCCCGAAGGCGGCGCCGACCATGCCGCGCGCCCCCGAGCCGACCATGCGGCGCAGGTCGAGATACGGCAACGGCGTCAGACCGCGCTCGACGCGCATCTCGTTGCACGCGCCCGCGAGATCGGGCGCGCTGTCGATCAGCGTGCCGTCGAGGTCGAAGAGGATGGCACGCGGGCGTGCCGCGAGCCGCGCCGCCGTCATGCTGCCTTGCGGCAAGCGACGAGGTAGTTGACGCTGGTATCGGCGGAAAGTCGATAACGCCGCGTCAGCGCGTTGTACTCGAGGCCGCGCGTCGCGACCGGATCGAGCGCGGCGTTCCGGCACCACGCCGCGAGCTCGCTCGGCCGCAGGAAGCGCGCGTACTCGTGCGTTCCCTTCGGCAGGAGCCTGAGGATGTGCTCGGCGCCGACGATCGCGAACACGAACGCCTTCGCGTTGCGATTGATCGTCGAGAAGAACGCCCAGCCCCCGGGCTTGACGAGCCGTGCGCACGCAGCGACGACCGACTCCGGATCGGGGACGTGCTCGAGCATCTCCATGCACGTCAGGACGTCGAACTGCACCGGCATCTCGGCCGCGAGCGCCTCGACCGCGACCTCGCGGTACGCGATGCCCTGCGTTCCCGATTCGATCGCGTGCAATTGCGCGACGCGCAGCGGCTTGGCTGCGAGGTCGATGCCGAGCACGTCACCGCCGCGCCGCGCCATCGACTCGGCGAGGATGCCGCCGCCGCAGCCGACGTCGACGACGCGCTTGCCTTTCAGCGCAGCGAGGCCGTCGATCCAGTCGAGCCGCAGCGGATTGATCTCGTGCAGAGGCCGGAACTCGCTCTGCGGATCCCACCAGCGATGGGCGAGCTCGCTGAACTTGGCGAGCTCGCGCGGGTCGGCGTTGACGGCCATGCGCCGATCCTATCCACCTTCAAACAAAAAGCCCCGCAGAGCGGGGCTTTTTGATCCAGCGAAGCGCTCTTATTTGCCGCGCGTTCCGACCACTTCGATCTCGACGCGACGGTTCTTCGCGCGGCCTTCGGCGGTCTTGTTGTCGGCGACCGGCTGCTTCTCACCCTTGCCTTCGGTGTAGACGCGGTTCTTCTCGACGCCCTTGCTGACCAGATACGACTTGACGGCTTCGGCGCGACGCACCGACAGACGCTGGTTGTACGTGTCGGTGCCGATCGAGTCGGTGTGGCCGACGGCGATGATGACCTCGAGGTTCAGACCTTGCATCTTGCTGACCAGGTCGTCGAGCTTGGCGCGCCCTTCGGGCTTCAGGACCGACTTGTCGAAGTCGAAGAACGCGTCGGCGGCGAAGGTCACCTTCTCGCTCGTCGGAGCGGGGACGACCGCAGCGGCCGGCGGCGCGGCGGCAGGCGCCGGAGCGGGGGCGGGGGCGGGACGCGGCGCGGGTGCCGGCGCCGGCGCCGGAGGAGGCGGGACGCCGTCGCAGCCTTGCAGGCCGGTCGCGGGCGTCCACACGCCGTCGCGCCAGCAGAGTTCGTTGGTGCCGTTCTTCCAGGGCAAGCCGGTGCCGCTCACCCAGTTGTCCACCGTCTGCGCAGAGACTACGGTGAACGAAGACGCGAGGGCGGCGGTTGCAAAGAGCGACGCCACCTTGTTCAGTTTCTTCATGATTCTCCTCTCCAGGGGGGCAAGTAGTGTTCTGAGTAAAGGTCCGAACTTGATCGGAAAATAACGGCCTCCCCCGCTCCGCGGGCGTCGACCACCGACGAACTCATTGTGCCATAGGGCCTTTCTCCGGCCTGATTTTGCCTCGGTGAGTCACGCTCTGAGCGTCGCTTGTTGCGTGGCTGCTACAGCCACGCGCCACTTAGAATCTGATCACGCGCTCGGCTCTTGACGGGCTGCCCGTCGCGATTCAAGAGCCCTCACGAGCCGTCCACATGACTCCATTCGCCAAGGAAACCCTCCCGATCAGCCTCGAGGAGGAGATGCGGCGTTCCTATCTCGATTACGCGATGAGCGTGATCGTCGGACGCGCTCTCCCCGATGCGCGCGATGGCCTGAAGCCCGTGCATCGCCGCGTGCTCTTCGCGATGACCGAGCTCAACAACGACTGGAACCGGCCGTACAAGAAGTCGGCGCGCATCGTCGGCGACGTCATCGGCAAGTACCACCCGCACGGCGACCAGTCGGTCTACGACACGATCGTGCGGATGGCGCAGGACTTCTCGATGCGCCACATGCTCGTCGACGGCCAGGGCAACTTCGGCTCCGTCGACGGCGACAACGCCGCGGCGATGCGCTACACCGAGATCCGGCTCGCGAAGATCGCGCACGAGATGCTCGCCGATCTCGACAAGGAGACGGTCGACTTCGGTCCGAACTACGACGGCAGCGAGAAGGAACCGCTCGTCCTGCCGAGCAAGCTCCCGAACCTGCTCGTCAACGGCTCGGGCGGGATCGCCGTCGGCATGGCGACCAACATCCCGCCGCACAACCTCAACGAGGTCGTCGACGCCTGCCAGCACCTGCTGAAGAACCCCGAGGCCTCGATCGACGAGCTGATGGAGATCATCCCGGCGCCCGACTTCCCGACCGCCGGGATCATCCACGGCGTGGCCGGCGTTCGCGAGGGCTATCGCACCGGCCGCGGCCGCGTCGTCATGCGCGCCAAGTGCCACTTCGAGGAGATCGACCGCGGCCAGCGCCAGGCGATCATCGTCGACGAGATCCCGTACCAGGTGAACAAGAAGAACCTGCTCGAGCGGATCGCCGAGCTGGTTCACGAGAAGAAGCTCGAGGGGATCAGCCACATCCAGGACGAAAGCGACAAGTCCGGGATGCGCGTCGTCATCGAGCTCAAGCGCGGCGAGGTCGCGGAGGTCGTCCTCAACAACCTCTACAAGCAGACGCAGTTGCAGGACACGTTCGGCGTCAACATGGTGGCGCTGATCGACGGCCAGCCGAAGCTCTGCAACCTCAAGGACCTGATCTCGATCTTCCTCGAGCATCGGCGCGAGGTCGTCACCCGGCGCACCGTGTTCGAGCTGCGCAAGGCGCGCGAGCGCGGCCACGTGCTCGAAGGCCTCGCGGTCGCGCTCGCCAACATCGACGAGTTCATCCAGACGATCAAGACGTCGCCGACGCCGCCGATCGCGAAGTCGGCGCTGATGGGCAAGAGCTGGGACTCTTCGGTCGTTCGCGAGATGCTCGCGCGCGCCGCGAGCGACACCGCACAGGGCAGCGACGCGTACCGCCCGCAGGGGCTCTCGCCGAACTTCGGCCTGCAGCCTGACGGCCTCTACCGTCTCTCCGACGAGCAGGCAACCGAGATCCTGCAGATGCGCCTGCAGCGCCTCACGGGCCTCGAGCAGGACAAGATCCTCGGCGAGTACCGCGACGTCATGGCCGAGGTCGCCGACCTGCTCGGCATCCTTGCCAACCCGTCCCGCGTGACGACGATCATCGCCGACGAGCTGGCGGCGCTGAAGCGCGACTTCGGCCAGCAAAAGCTCGCGCAGCGGCGCAGCACGATCGAGTCGAACGCGCTCGACCTCGGCACCGAAGACCTGATCACGCCGACCGACATGGTCGTGACGCTCTCGCACACCGGCTACGTGAAGAGCCAGCCGCTCGCCGAGTACCGCGCCCAGCGCCGTGGCGGTCGCGGCAAGCAGGCGACGCTCAACAAGGAGGACGACTGGGTCGAGCAGCTCTTCATCGCCAACACCCACGACTACATCCTCTGCTTCACGACGCTCGGTCGCGTCTACTGGCTGAAGGTGTGGGAAGTGCCGCAGGGCTCGCGGACGTCGCGCGGCCGGCCGATCGTCAACATGTTCCCGCTGCAGCCCGGCGAGAAGGTCAACGTCGTGCTGCCGCTCACGAACGGCTTCCGCAGCTTCCCCGTCGACCACTACGTCTTCATGGCGACGGCGCAGGGCGTGGTCAAGAAGACGCCGCTCGACGAGTTCAGCAACCCGCGCAAGGCCGGCATCATCGCGGTCGACCTCGACCCGGGCGACTTCCTGATCGGCGCAGCGCTCACCGACGGCCTGCACGACGTCATGCTCTTCTCCGACGGCGGCAAGGCGGTGCGCTTCGACGAGCAGGACGTCCGCGCGATGGGCCGCGGCGCGCGCGGCGTGCGCGGCATGATGCTCGACCCCGGTCAGAGCGTGATCGCGATGCTGGTCGCCGAGGACGAGTCGCAGAGCGTGCTGACCGCGACCGAGAACGGCTTCGGCAAGCGCACCTCGATCGCCGAGTACACGCGTCACGGCCGCGGCACCAAGGGCATGATCGCGATCCAGCAATCGGAGCGCAACGGCAAGGTCGTCGCCGCCGCGCTCGTCCGCGGCGACGACGAGATCATGCTGATCACCGACAGCGGCGTGCTCGTGCGCACGCGCGTCGCCGAGATCCGCGAACTTGGCCGCGCGACGCAGGGCGTGACGCTGATCGCGCTCGACGACGGCGCGCGGCTCACCGGCCTGCAACGGATCGTCGAGAACGACGCCTCGGTCGACGCCGCCGGCGCTGACCCGGCGAACGGCAACGGCAGCGGCAACGGCAACGGGCATGCGAACGGCGACGGCGATGCCGACGGCCTGGGCGGCGGCGGAGAACGCGCATGAGCTTCGCTTCGCGCACCGTGCTCTTCGTCGCCGCAGCGCTCGCGACAGCGACGGCGTCGGCGCAGGTCGCGACGGGCGCCGCATCGGCACCCGCCGCGCCGTCCTCGCCGGCGAAGAAGGCGCTCGTCCAGCGCATCCTGACGCTGCAGCAAAGCGAGGTCGAGGCGTTTGCGCGCGGCGTCGTCGAGCGCCCGGCGGCACAGATGATGCGCGACGCCGGCCTCGCGATCCAGCAGCAGGTTCCGCCCGAGAAGCGCGAGTCGACCGGCCACGCGATCGAGGCCGAGGTCAAGAAGTACGTCGAGGAGGCGTACCCGCTCGTCCGCGAGCGCGCGCTGAAGATCGCGCCGTCGACGATCGGCGCGATCCTCGAGGCGAGGATGACCGAGGACGAGCTGCGCACCCTGCTCGCCTGGCTCGATTCGCCGACCAACAAGAAATACCAGCAGGTCGGGCTCGACGTGCGCAACGCGTTCGCGCAGAAGCTGCTCGCCGACATGCCCGCCCTCCTCGATCCGAAGCTGCAGGCTCTCGACGGCCGCATCCGCGTCATCCTCGGCGTCCCTCCCGCCGGCACTGCGCCGCCGCCGACGCCGGCTGCGCGGCCGGCGAGCAAGTAGCTCGCCGCATGGCAGCTCCCGCTCCGCCTGCCGAGCTCGAATCGCTGCGCGCGCAGATCGACGCGGTCGACCGCGAGTTGCTCGCCCTGCTCAACCGCCGCGCCGGCGTCGCGACGACGATCGGCGAGCTGAAGCGCGCCGAGGGCTCGCCGGCGTTTCGGCCCGAGCGCGAGGCCGCGGTGATCGACGCTCTCAAGCGCGCGAACGGCGGCCCGCTGCCGAGCGACAGCGTGGCGCCGATCTGGCGCGAGATCATGTCGGCGTGCCGATCGCTCGAGACGCCGACGCGCGTCGCGTACCTCGGGCCGGCGGGAACGTTCAGCGAGCTCGCCGCGCTCGGCTACTTCGGCTCGTCGATCGTCAAGCTGCCGTGCGCGAACGCCGACGAGGTCTTCCATGCGACGAGCGCAGGAGCCGCCGACTTCGGCGTCGTCCCGGTCGAGAACTCGAGCGAGGGCGTCGTCACGCGCTCGCTCGACCTGTTCCTGACGACGCCTCTCACGATCGTCGGCGAGACGAGCCTCTACGTGCGCCACAACCTGCTGCGCAAGACCGATTCGCTCGACGGCATCGCCGCGGTCTGCGCGCATCCGCAGGCGCTCGCGCAGTGCCATGCCTGGCTCAGCCACCACCTGCCGAACGCCGAGCGCAGGCCGGTGTCGAGCAACGCCGAAGGCGCCCGGCTCGCGGGCACCGACCCGACGGCGGCCGGCATCGCGAGCGAGCGCGCCGCGAGCGAATACGGCCTCTTCATCGTCGCTCCAGCGATCCAGGACGACGCCCACAACCGGACGCGCTTCGCGATCCTCGCTCATCCGAGCTCGCACCCCAAGCCCGCGGCGTCGGGGCACGACTGCACGAGCCTCGTCGTCTCGGTCGCGAACCGGCCCGGCGCGGTGCACGACATGCTGCAGCCGCTGAAGTCGCACGGCGTCTCGATGACGCGGTTCGAGTCGCGGCCGGCGCGCTCCGGGCAGTGGGAGTACTACTTCTACGTCGACATCGACGGCCATCCCGACCAGCCCAACGTCGCCCGCGCGCTCGCCGAGCTGCACGACGCGTGCGCGTTCTTCAAGCTGCTCGGCGCGTACCCCGTCGACGCGCACTGATGACGCCCGCTGGCGCCGCTCTTCGTTCGCTGCCCCCCGAGGGGGCGCGGCCGGGCTCGGGTCGGCCCGGCGCCCGGCCGGGCGATCGCTGATGTTCGAGCAGCTCGGCGTCATCGGATGCGGCCTGATGGGCGGCTCGTTCGCGCTCGCGATGAAGCGCGCCGGCCTCGCCAAGCGCGTCATCGGCTACAGCAAGTCGCCTTCGACGACCGAGCAGGCGAAGCGGCTCGGCATCATCGACACCGCCGCCGAGTCGGCGCTGCTCGCGGTCTCGGGATCGGACATGGTCCTGATCGCGGTGCCGGTGTCGGCGACCGAGGCGACGTTCAAGGCGATCCGCCACGGCATCGAGGACGGCACGCTGGTGATGGACGTCGGCTCGACGAAGCGCGACGTCGTCGACGCGGCGCGGCGCGTCCTCAAGGACCGCATCACGTCGTTCGTTCCCGCGCATCCGATCGCCGGCAAGGAGGTCTCCGGGATCGGCCACGCCGACGCCGCTCTCTACCAGGGTCGGCAGGTGATCCTGACGCCGCTCGCGAAGACGTCGCCCGAGCTCGTCCAGAAGGCGACCGACGCTTGGGCGGCGATCGGCTCGCAGGTGCTCAGGATGGCGCCCGAGGACCACGACGCCGCGTTCGCCGCAGTGAGCCACCTGCCGCACATCCTCGCGTTCGCGTTCTTCAACTCGGTCGCACGCCAGCCCGCAGGGCGCGACTACCTGTCGCTCGGCGGTCCCGGCTTTCGCGACTTCACGCGGATCGCTGCGAGCAATCCCGAGGTCTGGCGCGACATCCTGATGGCCAACCGCGAAGAGATCCTCAAGCAGACGCAGCGCTTCCGCCATACCCTCGACGCGATGGAGCACGTCATCAAGACCGGCAACACCGAGGCGCTCGAAGCGCTGATCAGGAGCGCGAGCGACGCGCGCGCCGGCTGGCAGATGAATTCGGCGACGCCGCACACGCACCGCTGAAGCGATCCGTCGCGGCCGTGTTCACGACCCGCTTCCTCGACCTGCCGCCGCTCGCCGGCATCGCCGGCACGGTCCGCGTTCCCGGGTCGAAGAGCATCTCGAACCGCGCGCTGCTGCTCGCCGGCTTCGCATCGGGGACGACGACGATCACCGGCCTGCTGCATTCGGACGACACCCAGGTGATGCTCGAGGCGCTGAAGCAGCTCGGCTGCCGCCTCGAG
>Ga0157369_10005234_pt1 | contig 15129 bp, 20 predicted proteins | sample C25metaG_FD_113461 | JGI IMG/M metagenome (GOLD analysis project Ga0157369, IMG submission 113461) | Corn rhizosphere microbial communities from Kellogg Biological Station, Michigan, USA - C2-5 metaG | ecosystem: Host-associated > Plants > Roots > Rhizosphere > Soil | place: USA: Michigan... | reverse complement strand
GGCCATTTCGTCGTAGAAGGCCATGTTGGCTCCGTTTCAGCTATGCGCGCACTGCGAACAGACCGCGCTTCTGTAGGTAGTCAGCAAACTGGGTTGCGCTCGGACGATCCGGCGCCGCCGGCAGCAGTCGGCCGCTGGTGTTCGGGATCGTCGCGTACTCGCGAGTTACCGCGCCCTCGACACGCTCGAGCGTAACAGCGCCTTTGCGCTTCTCGATCGGGTCGACGTCATCGGTGTGGATCTCCGCAGCCAGCGCCATCTGGCCGTACTGGATCCGCGCCGGCAGGTAGTTGTCTGGCTTGATTTCGTAATCCAGTTCGACGCCGCGGCGTGGCCAGGACAGCGCCTGTTCGCTGTTGGACTTTCGCCCTTTCCACGTCATGCCATCCATTGCCAGCGCTGACCGGCGCAGCAGCGCTTCCTGTGCTGGCACTTCTGCCGGGATGGTCACGCCGAACTTCACGGCGTACATAGCCAGATCCTCGGCGGATGCGTAGCTTTCGGCGTCAGGCTTGCCGGTACCGTCCTCGATGATGAGAGTCATGAATCAGCTCGCTCTGGTGTGCTGGATCGGGCGCCGTGTTGTCAGCGCCCGGGTGGTTACGCCTGGTGTAGATCAGCAACTGCCTTTTCCAGCGATTCTACCGAAGCATTCGCCCGATACGTCACATTGGCGGCGTCGAGTTGCGCTTTGAGGCTCGCGATATTCTCAGCATTGTCGACGGGCTCCGCTGCTGCCTTGAGCCGTGCAACTTCGCCACGTAGCGATTCAACATCGCCCGCCAAGTTGTCGCGTTCACCCGTGAGGGTTTCAAAGCCTTCTTGAATAGCTTTCAGTGCACCGAACAAGCGGATCGGCAATTCGCCGGCGCCCGGGTGTTCCAGTTCGGTCAGGCCTTCTGCGGCTTCGATCAGCAGCACGATGCCATCGCGCTCAGCATTCAACTTGTCGATCAGCTCCTGCAGCGCGGCGTGATCACCACCATCTGCGATCAGCAGCACCGGCGCCGGCTCAACCTGCCGCACCGTCACCTCCGGCACATCATCGGCCTCTTCATTGCGACTTTCGGTGATGTTCGCGTCGATGATGCGCAGCCCGTGTTCCTTCGCCAGCGCCTTTACGTCTTCCCGGTACTGGTGAAACGGTCCGGGTAGATACCAGATTTTGTTGCTCATGATTGCATCTCCGCCAAGCCGGGCACACGTCACGGCTTGGACATCACGGGTTACTTGGAGGCGTCACCGATCAAAGCGACACCGGCGGTGTGCTTGATGCTGGTAGCGGTCTTGTCCCAGTTGGTACCGGTCGCCAGTTCGGCGTCGGTTGGCGACTTGCCGCCGGTGGTGGTGTCCCAGGTGTAGCCCTTCAGACCCAGGCCGAAGGTGTAGTCGGTCTGGAGCGTGGTTTCGATCCGCTCCTTGCCGTTGGTGGTCTGAACGTTGCTGATGATGTCGCGGCCGTCGTGGACCAGCGCAGCGCCTTGCACCAGGGACAGGATGATTTCCTTGTTCGGGGTGCCGGCCTGCATCAGCGCAGGGGCATCCGTCACAACGGAGATCTTGCCGAGGATGTCCACCACGCGAACGTTGCCCGCCTGGAACAGCTGCTGCTGGTTCGCCAGGTTCTGGCCGACCAACTTGTGGTAGCTGGTGCCCTGCATCACCTGAGTGACCAGGTTCTGGCTCGCATCGCCAAACTTCGCAGGCGCGTTGTTCAGGCCGGCGTAGGTGATGCCTGCGGTCGCCGACACATCGTTGACTGCGGCGGCTTGGGCCGTGATTGCTGCAACCAGTGCCGCGATCGCAGTGTTCAACTGGTCCTTCAGCAGGATTTCAGCGAACGCGCGACTGGCAACCTCGATACCTTGCGCGGTCGGGCGCTCCAGCCAGGTCATCTGCGATGGCTCATAGCGGATCGGGCCGAAGCCGCCGGCAACTTTTACCGAAGTGTTCTTCAGCTCGGTCAGGTCGGTAGCAGCAACAGCAGCGTTCGCGCTGTAGCGGTCAACGCGGCGCTGGGCAGCAGCCAGGGTTTGGAAGAACGACTCTTGGAGGAAATCGCCAGTGAAGCCGTCCGGGGACAGCACAATTGCGCCGCGGCTCGCAGCGTTGAACGCGGCGAGATATTGATCCAGCGTCTCGAGAGTCGCCGGCATGATGTATTCGTTGAAAACCTGCATTTGCGACAGGGACATGAGTTATTTCCTTAAGATTGAGGGAGATCTGGGAACCGGCTTGCGATTGCAGCCGTGCGTTCCTCTTTGGTACCGCCGATTTTTCCTTTCGGGGCCCCGCCCCCACCACCTGCACCGCCGGCCCCGCCGCCAGATGCCTTGCTACCCGCGATCAACGGCGCGAACGCCGCGTCATTCGCGATTTCTGCTTTCAGCTCATCCAGCGTTGCCGCCGAAAGCTTGCCCTGTGCATCGAGGACGACCACAACAGGCTTCCCATCGCGCTGCTCGACGCTCAGACGGCGTTCGATGTGCGGCAACAGGGCTTTGGCGCTGCCTTGAACAGCCAAGGCAGACGCGATGTCAGTAGCGGTACGGCCGACAGTCAGATCCCGGATCTGCCCGCTCAGCGTTCCACGCTCCTGTTCCAGCATGCCGTTCAGCTCAGCCTCGCGGCGGTTGTATTTCTCGGACCAGGAACGTTCGAGCTCTTCGACGTTGCCGGATTTGCGAGCGGCCTCTTCACGCTCCAGCCGTGCTGCTTCTTCAGCTTCACGCGCCTTTTTCTCGGCCAGTTTTTTCTCGCCGAGCAGTTCATCAACCTTGGCCTTCAGGCCGGATACATCTTCTTGCTGCGGTAGACCTTCAATGCCGAGTACGAACTTGCCGTCCTTCTCGGTGTAAAGGGCGTGCACGGCTTCATCTACCCCGTCGAGGGTATCCAGTTGGAATTTCAGCATTGGTTGTCTCCCAGAGACTTAGATGTGCAGGCCCTGCCTGCAGATAGGAAAAACAAAGGTTGCGGGCGCGTCATTTATTTCATATATTTCATTTGGGAAATGAAAAAGAGGAAAAACCATGACCCTGAAACAAAATGTGCAGTTCATTAACGACGAGAAAGGCCGGCCTCTATTCGCCGTGCTTCCTTACCACTTTTACGATGTTCTTATGACCAACCATCCGATGGCAGAAACACTGCCAACCCCCCTACTGAAAGACGACCGCTACATCGAACTACCTGAAGCTGATGGCGAACACATTGACTTGGTACGTTTGGTCGATTACTGCCTGCGCCAAGCGACAGTGTCGTTCGGAGCCGACGACGACAGAGCGGAAAATTTTGAGCTTTATCGTGACAGCTTGCCCGTCAACGCTCGCACCCAAGCCCTTGAACGCTTCGACAGCCAGTTCTCTGGCGGACTGGACCCGCTGATCCGCCGCTTCTTCCTGCCGAAGGACTCGCCTTATCGCAACACCATGCAGGCTACGACGGCGGTAGTTGACGCCCTCGTAAAAACTGGCATTTTCACGAAGACAAAGCGGAAGTTTGATTTCTACCGCCCAGTAAACGCTCTCGACTTCAACGTGGAAGCAGGTCGCGCTTATCTGGACGGCAAGCCAGCGGTTGAGAATCCGATCCCCACGTATTTTTGGCACAGCCAAGAAACCTACCGCTAAAAGTCTAGCCCCGCGCGTTCGAATGCAAGGGGCTCGATTGCCTTCATCTGAGCAAGTGTCATCGGTACAAAATTGCGATCCAGCTGAAGCTCGGCGAAGCGATCGACACTCAGCCCGCCTTCGCGGAACAGCTTCGCCCGTACCGGTCCTATGGCCTTGTCTTGAAACGCCGCAGGCTGCTGCTTGAGCCAGTCGTAGTAGCTGAGGTCTGCCCTCACCTGCTGCGCGCCGCCATCACCGATGGATGCACGGGTGGCATCCTTGGCGAACAGCGCGCTGAAGCGAGTCACCGCCACCACCGTCGAGCGGCAGTTGATGTGGATCGGCGGCCGCGGCCCCTCCGTCAGCTTGAACCGGCGCTTGTCGAGCGTCCGGCACTGGCTGGTCGTCTTCGTGTCCAGGGTGCTGACCCACTCCACCGACGGAACGACATCGGAGTTCGCCTTCAGCGTTGCCATGCGTGCCTGGGTGGCGACGTGCTGCACTGCCGTCCGCACAATTGCACCGGCATTGCGATTGGTCGTGGCCAGGATGCCGTCGTTGTACTTTAGCGCCTTGGTACCGCGGATGTTCTTGATGATCTGGAAGTTGGTTTGGCCTTCGAAGAAGCCCTGCCGGATCGCACCAGTAACGCGTTGCCGCTCTGTACTGGTGAAGCCGTCAATGAACGACTTGAGCAGCTTGCCGCCGTCCGCGCCTCGCACACTGAGCGGGTTGGCGAGGATTGCCGCACGAATCGCAGCAGCACCAGGCACCGCCGCGTCGAACGACACGCCTACCGGCGCCGCTCGGGTCAGGCTAGTCGCTTCAAACTCAGCCTCGTAGTTGGCGATATCTACCAGGTCGAGGTTCAGCTTCTCGCTGTACCGGTCGAAGATGCCCAGCAGCAGACTATCGACTTCGCTGAGCAGTCGTTCCAAACGCAAAACGGTGTAATCCGTCAGATCAGCCCGGGTCAGCCGCTCGCGGATCGAGCGGTCGATCTCCTTGAGGAAGGGCGTGAACTTCGCGACCTCCCCCGACTTCAACTGCTCAAGGAAGACGGCATGGCGGATTGTGGCATCAAGGATTGCTTGGTTTGCCGCCATTCGGTATTACCTCTTCGTCATCCAGATCAGGCCCAGTGCTTTGCGCTTCCAGCTCTTCCCGGATTTCATCGTCCGTTTTCTCCGGGTTGATCACGCCGCGATCGCGCAGGTACTGCCAGAAGTCGCCCTCCGGCAGTTTCCCGCCCTGCACTGCGTTGAACAGCGCCGCCAAGATCGTCGCGTCCAAAGTGATCTGGCTGAAGTCCTGATTGAGTTTGTAGACCACTTCGCCGGATGCGCTCACGAACTCAGCCATCCACTCAAGGCACTGGCTGTAGGCTTCGCTGACGTTGCTGACCACCAGCGACAGGACGCTGTGTTCGGCGGCGCTGTCGTTGTCGGCCTGGGTTGCTGTCTTCACCGCGCTGCCGCGCTCAATCAATCGGGCGCCGAGCGACACCATGTCTTGCTTCTTGGCATCCATCGCTTCCTTCACGAGGGTGTTCGGCTCGGGTTGAGCAAATCCGCACGATCCATTGGCGGGAAGCGTCAGCGGTGCCCTTGAGCCGACGTAAATACCGTTGGCTTCAAGATGGTCGCGCCATGCTTCGTCCAGCCCCGAGATCCAGAACTGCGGCTGGCCGGAAAACCATACCGAATCCTCATAGTCCGCACTGTTGCAGTAATGACCGATGTTCAGCACGGCCATGTCATACAGCGGCGAGTCGTCGATGCTGGTGTCGTTGTTCTCGCTGCCGAGAAATTGAAAGGGGATCAAGCGCCAAGGCTGGCCGGCGCCGTTCAGTGGCGTGAACGGTGGAGTGGTCATCGAAGTTTCGCTTGAGCTCTCCTGCCATACCTCTTGGGTATAGACGCCAGCCTCATCCAGTCGCAGCACGCGATACTGGGTAATCTTTTCGCTGCCGAAACCATCATCTGTATCGATGTCCACGAATTCCTGCAGTACCACCAAGCTCAGCAGGTGCTGCCCGCCAACTTTGCGGGTCTTCCAATTCCTGATCGACTCAGCAGGGTAGCTCGCAACACTCGCTCGAGCGCGTCCGGCCTGCTCGTCCGCTTTGCTCACCGTGCCCGCCTGCACCGCGGCGTAATCCACCAGCAAACCGTGTCGGCCAACTTCGAGCAGGTGCCCAATGACCGATTGAGACTGTTGGTAAACGCTTACGCCTTGCCCGTCGATATCCGTAGACACGTAATCGAGTGCGCCGGGGACAGTGAGGGTTGGCCAAGTGCGGAACACCGCGCCGACCAAGCTGTGTTTAGTACGCCCCGTAGCGTTGTAGAACACTGCTCGCTGCTTGTAGGACTTGTACCGCTCGACGTTTTCACGGCTGGTGTCGTGATGGTTGGGCTTGGGCAAATACACATCGCCGCGAGCCTTTACAGTCTCGGATCCCTTGCACACGTCGCGCACCAGCCGCCAACGGGACTGTGCCGCGTCGTACTCCGGGCGGGTGTAGGTGACGTCTGCCATTAGCGTGCGAATCCCATTTTGATTGATTTGACCGGCTTTCTTGCGCTCTTGGCGACAGCGAAGTACCGGAATGCATCGGACGGGTGAGACGCCCAGTCGTGAAGCGGCTTGTCTTTCCAGCAGCCCTTCTTGTCGTCCCACTCTTTGCGGTAGTTCTCCAGCGCGGTGATGCCCTCTTCGCACTTCGCCTCGTCAAAGGCGCAGTGGGCGAGGATCTCGCGCGCTTGGTCGATGCCGTCATCCACGCCGATCTTCGGCACGACCTGGAACGTCATGCGGTAGTGCTGGCCGTCGATCTCGTAGCCTTCGCGTGCCATTTCCCGGCGGGTCTTGGCATCGCTGTCGAACTCGCGGTTGTCGATGTCGTGCGGACCCCAGTGCTCGGAGTAGGTGTAACCCTTGTCCTTAAGCACCTTCATGTAGTGCCGCAGTCCTTCCCCGCTGTTCTGGTAGAAGTCAATGACGTGGTACTCGTTGCCGACCTGACGCACGAACCAGATAGCCGTGGAGTCGCCGACGCCGATGTCCCAGAAGGTCATCACCGGCAGGTGGCTGTTGTCTGGCAGCGTGCCGATGCGCTGAGCGGCATACAGCTTGGTGAACTGCTGGGCGTAGTAGGCGCCCTCGATCGACTGCTGGAAGGCTTCGGCCGGTATCGACGGGTATTCCCGCTTCATGTCGTCGCCGAGGGTCTTCTCCTTGGCCGCGTACCAGGCGCGCTGTCCCGGGTTCGTGTCGATGCCGTGCTTGGCGAACAACTCGTTGAAGTAGTCGGTCAGCCGCTGCGGAATGATCGCTTCGGCCGGGTCGAGCCAGTAGGCCTTGTTCTTCCACCAGCTGAAGAAGAAGAACTTCCAGTCCAGCTTGCCGAGCGGCGTGCCGGACAGCAGTTGCTTCTCTGCGCTCTGCGAGTAGTCGAAGAAGTAGCCCGCCCGCCCCTCCGCCGTCGATTCAATCGTGACGAAGCAATCGGTGGCGACAGCCTCGAAGGCGCCGGTGACGATCTCTCTGGCCTTGTGCGGAAACTTGGCGCAGATCTTCCCGAACTCGGATACGTGCAGGTAACGCAGCGTGCCGCCCCGGAACGAAGTACTGACGTAGAGCGAGCCGCCTTTGCTGAATACCAGCTCACCGGCAGCGTCGTTGCTCGCAGGGTTCGCCGCGCGGATCTCTTTCGGCAGGTTGTCGTAGGCGTACTTCACCTTCTCCCGGAACAGGCGCTTGGCGTCGTTCAGGGTGTGGGCGATCAGCGCGCACTTGGCCGACTCGAACAGTGCGGCGTCCAGCTGGATGATGCAGCACTCGGTGGTGAAGCCGAGCTGCCGAGCCTTCAGGATGATGTTGCGGGTGTGCATCCCATCGAAGTATTCAATCTGCTCGTCCGTCATCCGGAAGCGGACTTTCTTGCCCTGCTTGTCGGTGATGAAGTAGAGATTGTTCAACCGCCAACGCTTATCCCGGAGCAGCTTCATGTGCTCGGGCTTCATGTCAGGCGTCCTTCGATAGTTCGTCCATCATCTTCGAGAGTTCGTCGGCTTCGTCCGTCTTCTCCTTCTCGTCCAGGCTGTATGCCTGACGCTCCAGAACCTGCAGGTTCTTCATTGCAGAGGAAAGCTGGAACAGTGTTTTGGAATTGCTGGGTAGAGAGACGGCGGCGAGCATTGAGGCGCGGCGCATACCGTTGTTGTCTTCGGAAGTCTCGGCCTCGATGTCTTCTTCGATCTCTTCGCGGCGCTGGATGGTCGACAGCAGATCATCCATCAACAGGTTCGCAAGAGTCGTCGCCTTGCGAATGTCTCGCCGATGGCTGCGAACCACCCGGGCGCCTTCCTCGGCAGCCTCCTCGATGATCTCGGCATCAAGTTCGCAGTTCGCGCCTTGATCGTTGCGAACCTCTCCGCGAACCAGCTTGCTGCGAACCTCTTTGCGCACCTGGTCAGAAAGGTCTCTTGCCCATCCAAGGGCTTTGGCCTTCTTCCTGATTGCGGTGTCGCACACGCCTTGGCGCTCGGCGATTGTTCTGATGGAAAGCGAACCGGCCCGGTAGGCTCGTTCGATCGCCTCCCAGTCGGGTTGCTTGGTTGTCATGGGGAATCCTTAATCTTCAATGTCCAGCAGCACATCAATCAGCTTCTGCTCACCCAGGCGTATCGCACCCAGGCATTGCAGGTCGTCGCACTTGGGGCCGAGCCCGAACACCGTCACCTGCCCTTTCGGGCCGATCAGAGTCAACGCGCCTACAGTGCATTCCGGATGCACACCTGCATCGAGATCATCTGCGATCTTGCGTAGGGTCTTTGCGGCGTCGCGCCACCCCTCGCGCTTGAAGTCGATCAGCTTTGCGGTCATGCCCTTCTCCAGTGTCGCGACACAAGTTGCACTCTCGCGAAACGTGTCGCGACCTACTTGCTCTGACTGCGCTTGATCTGCGCGTCCACCTGGTCTGCACAGGTGTCGAGCAGGTTGATGGCTTGGTTCTTCAGTTCCCACAGCTGGCCGTTGTCGGCGAGGTCTTCATCAGCCACCCGCTCACACGGCACCAGCTCAGGGGGTTCGACTCTTACCGCCGTTGTCTTTGTTACTACTGGCGGCTTTACCGCGCAGGCCGTCAGGCAGAGGCTGAGCAGCCCAATCACGAACAGGCTTGCTGTTGCGTTTGAGTTCTTCAAAGTTCTTCTCCGCCTTTTTGGCTTTGGCCTGACTGGCCTGTAACCGCTTGTTCAGGTCTTTCTGGTAGTCGGCGTTGCGCTGGGCTTCGGCGCGCAATGTGGTGATCGTGGCCTGGCTTTCGAGGTTCGCGGCGAGCGCCTCGTTCTTGCTCCTGGTCTCGACCTGCACCTCGCCACGCAGGGCGATGACGCGGTACTGCTGAATGCCGACCAGCAAGATGCCAACCAGGGCGATGATGAACGCTGTAGCTATCGCTTTCATGCTGAGTCCGCCTTGCGTCCGAGGAACTTGATGATCAGCTCCCGAATCGCGGTGACACCGATGAAACCGATAGTGCCGCCGGCCGCGACCGAAAGACTTGATGGCCACGCCATCCATTCAATGACGCTACTGGCAGAAAGGCTCAACGATCCGCAGATCATCGCCTCAAGAATCACGCGCCACTTGTTGGCCTCTTTGCCTTCGTAAAGAACGCGCAATAGCGAGACCGTGGACGCCATGATTGCACCCTGCCAAAGCGGGGTACTGAGGACGAGCCAGACCTGCGCCCAGAAGTCAGGATTTTTCTCAGGCATCTTGGACATCCGACTGTCCTCCCCCTCGGGGAGTGAATAAATCCGGCGTCCGCTGCACTCCCAGCTCGGGGCAATGGGTGTGGGGAGCCGAAAACGAAAAAGCCCCGGCAAATGCCGAGGCTCATGAACTAAAAGTCAAATCAATAACGCACTAAGTCTCTTGACGATTGGCTTTCCAGTAGTTAGTCACTTCAGTGTAGGCATCAATGAAAAAGCGGTCGCTGTCATCAAATTCCCTACCATTCTTCCGCGCCATTTCAAAAAAACCAGGCCCTGGAATCACAGAGCCATTTTTGTGAACCACCAGCGCGGTCAAAAAGCCTCTGCCTTGGTCGTACTCAGACGTCGATATCTCATCTAGTAGAGCGCTAAGCCGAGGATCATGCGCCTCAAGAGCGATCGGAAGCTGAGCAACCAAGTCCGAGTAAGCGATAAATGGGTTGGGTCGCCTCGCTTGCTTGATGAGGATTGCACGTGCAGTGTCGCGCGCTCGAATCCAATCTGATGCTGCAAAACCATGGATCAGGCCAACCATAGCGATTCCCTTCTGCTCAAAAAAAATTGATGATTGCATTGCGCCTACAGAAAGTCATCTGTGCACGCATCGACGCGAATAAGACCGACTAGACTTCCTCGTCACCAACCCAAGGACAAGGGCATGAAAATAACAATATCGCTGGCAATGCTTGCATCACTTGGACTCTCAGTCGCAGCACAGGCCGCTGACTTCTCAAGCGCCGACATATGCAAGGCCGCAATCTCGGTCGAGATGGGCCGCCCCACGAAAACGATGAAAACAAAAAGCGCGGGATCAACCCCGGAAATTTCGTATCGTCGGCCGGATGGGGACGCCTTCCGATATCGCTGCCAAGTGTCCGAAGACCGCGTTATATGGTCAGCGTTCATGGATGACACCGGGGAATGGGGCAGGTGGCGAACCAGATATTCCGAAGGTGATGCGTCAACAACTTATTCCATTTCGAATGGCGTGCTGACGATCAGTAATGATCAGGCGGCCGATCAAACCTTCAAGAAGAAGGATTTTTAAGGCCGTGAATAGGCGCGCTCGTCTTTCCAAGCTGTCGGCCAAAGACCATCACAGCGTCGACGCCCCTTCGCACCGATCTCGATGTTCCTGTCTCGCGCCACTGCACAAGCATGTGAGATCAGAGTGCACGGGCTGCCGGCGTTGATTCCGTACGTCGCACTATCCGGCTATCGGCGTCCAGACCTTCCCGAGGCTGCCTTGGCTAAAGGTAAATTCAAGGAATAAAAAAACCTCGCCGACAAGGCGAGGTTTTCTGTTTTCAACAACTTTTGAAGAAATCAGTAGCGCCGATCCGTCATCAGATAGCTCATGCCCAAGAAGGACAATCCAGCACCGACCACTGAACCCCAAAAGTCAGCTTGGAATAGGGCTGCCGTTGTAGCACCGCCTTCATGAGCTCGTATAACAGATTCCCAGCCTGTGTCATTTGCTCCAAAAACCAGATCCCATCCATAAGGGAAAACGATAAGGAGGATCAGGCCAGCAATGGCACCGATGTTGAACCATTTCGACTCGGTGTGAATGAACCACACTTTTAGAAATTGCACTGCAGCAATCAATACTACTGCGGCCAAGCCGCTCTTAAAAAACTGCTCCACCACTTCAAGGAATGCCATCAAAAAACCCGCGCCAAATTATTGAACGTTGATACTAGCCTTTTGATGGCGGACAAAAAAGCCCAGAGCTTTGTCTGGGCCAAGGATCTGCGTGCGTTTCGCGTTACTTGTGCACTATGAAAAAATTACCTCACAAACCCCAACATAGCAACATATTTATGCCGCATCCTCAGATTTTTCATCAAAGATTACCTGCCATACCGGCTGTAATGCCTGAACATCCACTTCTGAGATAGCTTCGCGCAGGAAATTCCATACATCCTTCCAGTCGCGATCCCAAACTTTCGGCTCGATGCGCATGCCGTATAGCTTGAGCATTCCTTCGGCTACCCGCGCCGGCCCCCACTGCTCTCCGCCATGCGCCTCAATCTTGTAAGACTGCAGGGCCATAGTGATCATGCAATGAGCTTTCGCAGCCTTGGCGTCCGTCAGAGCGGAAAAGTCGACATCGTTCCAGATCAGCTTCTCCGCGTTGAGCACGTGAACCATCGTCATGCACGGATGGTAAAGGTAGTGCCCGAGCTTCTGCACCTGAAATGGAAGCGTGTCGATGGCGCGCAGCACTTTACCGATCATGGCCAGGTGCGCGGCGCGGGCAGTAGATCGGCCAACCGGCGTGCGGCGCGTCTCGCTGATGCTGATCCGCTCGCGCACGATTTGAATACGCTCTTCCTTATCATCGCCGAGTGCGGCGAACACGGCTTCATGCCGGCGCATCCGGGCGCCTTTCTTCACCGGTGCCGATTCTGCTCGGTCGATTGCCGCAGCGCTGATCGACGCGTTCGATTCGTGCTGCGCTTCAGTCCATACCTGTCTTGCATCGATCAGTTTCATGCGGCTTCCCCTTTTTTCAGCTCTCTTGTCTTGGCCCGGTATTCGGCCTTGATGGTTTTGATTTCTTCGACGGTGTACTTGCGGGGCTCATGAGGCCCTTCAAGCCATGCTACGGTTTCGGCGCCGATGCGCTGCACCAACCGGATGCGGTACTCGACCGCGTTACCTGACAGATTGCGGTTGCGCTTCACGCACTGGCGGTGGATGTTCAGCGGTTCGAAGCGCAGCTCCGGACAGGCGCCGACAGATCGGTAGTGGCCAGCGTCCCAGCGGCTGCCGGTCATCAGGTCGTTGTCGTTCGGCATCGAGTCGCAACTGATGCATGGCAGGTGCGCGTCACGCAGGCGGACGTACTCGTTCACGGCGGCCTGGGCTTCACGCAGGTGATCCGCCCTGCTCTTCAGCTTCTCCTTGCGCACCTGGATCTCGCGGCGGTCGCGCTGGTTGATCGCCTTGCGGGTCTTCTCGGTGTTTGCCGGCGCGTGAGCCAGCGCGCATTTCGGGCTGCACACCACCTGAGTGGTGTTAAACATCGGCGCGAACTTCCCGCCGCAGGCCTTGCAGGTTTTCTGCTTCACATCCTTGAGGGCAGTGCGCATCAATACCGCCCTCCCCACTTGTCCTGCTCAGTCCAGCGCACGTCATGCTCGGCGCCGAAGGCATGCATCAGCTCGAACAGATCGCTGAACCACTTCTGCGACTGCTTGCGGGTCGATACGGCCATGACGACGAAGCCACCGTCGAGGCCAAGCTCTGCGCGCTGCTTCTCCAGCGAGGCACTGAAGAGGCACTTCCAGTCTTCACTGGTCAGCTTCTTGCCGTGCCAGATGACCTGCTCGGATACGTCCTTGAGCATTGCCCACATCTTGCGGTTGCAGACGTCAGGGCGCTTCTCGTCGCGGATCACAACCACTTTCGGCTTGCTCAGGTCGATCGCGTGCAGAACGCCGGCCAAGCGGTTTACGTCGCGCTGGTCGCGGATGGTGTACTCGGGATTCACGGCTGCACCTCCTTGCCCGCAGAGGCGGCGTCGATGAATTCGTGAAGCTTCGCTATTCCTTCGCGAGCACCAGGCCTGTAGGCATCGTAGAGCGCATCGCGAATACGCCCTCCAAGACCGTCGGCGTCGAATGCATGCCCTCCGGCCCAGCGATCCATGCAAGCACTCGCCTTGGCACAGGTGGAACGCAGCAACTCGTTCTCGGCCTTGAGCTGGTCGCGCTTGCTAGAAACATCAATCAACTTGGCTGCATTGCAATCGCATTGGCCACGCCATTCGCCGACAATGTCATGCACATCACCAGTGTCACCGCAATTCCAGCAGGATGGACCGTGCTTCCAAACCTCAAGCTCTTGCGCAAGATCACGCTCGGTTGTGCTCCGCAAGGTCTTCAGCCGCTCGTTCTCCGCCAGCAGCTCCAGCGCCACCTCCTCAACGGTCTTCTCCCCGAGGAATTCCTGCAGCGCCTCGGTGTTGCGCTTCCAGTCTGCGCAGTCGGCACGGTAGGACGCAGCCTCGGCCCACAGCAGCTTTTGGAGTTTCGTTTTGTCGATGGTCATGTCAGAAACCCTCCTTGCCGCGCTGAGACTCCCAATCGAACGGGACCACGATCATTCCGCCCTCGCGCAGACGGTCGACGCAGCGGTCACCCATGGCGGCCGGCAACTGGTTGGCTTCGAGGTTGGAGATCACCACCGTGGGGCGCTCCTGCTCGTATCGGCCATTGATGATTGCGAACAGTGTCGTCAGCTCGAAGTCGCTCGGCTGCTCCTTGCTCACGCCGACTTCGTCCAGCACCAGCAGATCGGGGTCGATCAGGCTCGACAGAATTTCCGCCTCGCTGCGCTCGCTGTGCTTGTCGTACGTGGAGCGGATCGCCTGCAGGATTGCGCCGACAGTGCGGTACACGGCCGTGCGCGACGTGTTGTGCAGCAGCTCGTTAGCCATGCCGGCGCCGAGATGGGTTTTCCCGGTACCGGGCTTGCCGATCAGCACCATGCACAGACCGGTTTTCAGGATCTCGTCGAAGATCTGCACGTAGTGCTGGCAGAACCGAAGGGCCTTACGCTGGCCGTCGTTCTCGGCCTGGTAGTTGCCCAGGGTGCGAGTGGTAAAGCGTTTCGGGATCAGCGCATCGCCCAGCTTGCGAGCAAGAGACATGCGCAGTTCCATCGCCTTGTTGGCTTGCTCGGCGGCTTCGGACTTCTCGCGGGAGATACGAGTGCACTCAGGGCAGTTGCTTTTCAGCTCCCGACCCAGCACAGGAAAGACCCGCTGCTCGTAGGCACCGTGGGTTTCGCACTCGGCTGGCTGAATGCGAGTGCCCGGCGGCAGTTCTGGAGTGGCTTGAACTGGTTCAGAGCGCATAACTGCCATCTCCTCTTGGGATCAGGCCGGCGGTGTAATCGCGCTCAGCGAAGCCGGTGTGACGGGTCTGCGGGAACGGGTGCACGTTGCTGGCGACTTTCACCTCGTCTTCCCAGCGCTTGCCGTTCAGCCATGTCGCTGGGTGGGGAATGAACTGGCCGCCGTCCTTGACCCATGCCTCGCAAACGACTTGCGCTGCCAGGCCTTCGGCAATCTGGCCGAACAGGTCAGCAGTGACCTTGAGCTTCTTCCAGGCTTTTTCAGCTGCGGCCTTACCCTTCTTGTTCGGGTACAGCTTCCAGAATTTCGGGAAAAGGTCGTCACTCGGCGAAGTCGGCAATGCCGAAGGCGTTGACGCGGTGAGGGAGTCAGCAGTCAGGGATCCGGAATCAGGAATCATAGAATCAGCCGGAGCGCTACCGAGAATGGCAGAAGGACTTCCGCCAAAATCGGTAGTGATACAACCCTCTGACGCAGAAGGAATAACTGACTCCGGCTCATTACGATGCGGGTTCTGATGTTTGTCGAAGTTCTCAACCTGGATGTAACGCTTCGGTCCGACTGAGTACCGGACAATGAAGCCTTCGCTTGCGAGGAACCTCAAAAGACCCTCGACATCCAGCCCGTCGCGATACGGGAAAAGCTCTCCCTTGATCCGCATAGGGCGATCTTCCAGGCGACCAGCTTTATCAGCGAGCAGCCACAAACCTTCAAACAGGAGCGTTGCCATTGGATCAGCAACTCCAAGGATCTCGTTTTTAAACAGGGCAGGCTTGATATTGCGAGCACGGGCCATTACGCAGCCTCCTGTGTCTTCGCGAAATCACTAATAACGCCGTCTACATCCTCAAACCATTCGCCG
>Ga0157369_10005232_pt1 | contig 15130 bp, 10 predicted proteins | sample C25metaG_FD_113461 | JGI IMG/M metagenome (GOLD analysis project Ga0157369, IMG submission 113461) | Corn rhizosphere microbial communities from Kellogg Biological Station, Michigan, USA - C2-5 metaG | ecosystem: Host-associated > Plants > Roots > Rhizosphere > Soil | place: USA: Michigan... | reverse complement strand
TTGGCGAAGGCCGCGTCGAGCAGCGCGAACACGTGATAGATCGACGACTGCGTCAGGTCGTCGTTCATGCGCTTCTTGTAACCGTTGAGCAGCTGCTGGATCTCGCCGCCCATGTTGTAGTGGGCGTAGGCCACGGTGTAGACCTTGCCGTCCGAGGTGGCCCCCATGGCCGTGGGGGTACCGGCGCCCGGCGCGTAGTAGGTGAGGAACTTGACGTTCAGGCCCGAGTCGTTGGCCGCCTTGATGAGCAGCGACAGGTCGGAGCCCCAGTTGCCGGTGATGACGGTGTCGGCGCCCGAGGCCTTGATCTTGGCGATGTAGGGCGAGAAGTCACGCACCTGCGCCAGCGGGTGCAGGTCTTCGCCCACGATCTGGATGTCGGGGCGCTTGACCTTCAGGTCTTCCTTGGCGAACTTGGCCACCTGCACGCCGTGGGCGTAGTTCTGGCCGAGCAGGTAGACCTTCTTGATGTCGGGCTGGTCCTTCATCCAGGTGGTCAGCGCCTCCATCTTCATGGAGGTGTCGGCGTCCACGCGAAAGTGCCAGTAGCTGCACTTGCTGTTGGTCAGGTCGGGGTCGACCGCCGCGTAGTTCATGTACAGCAACTCCTTGCCGGGGTTGCGCGAGTTGTTCTTCTCGATGGCGTCGATGATGGCCAGCGCCGGGCCGGAGCCGTTGCCCTGCATGATGTAGCGGGCGCCCTGGTCCTGCGCAGAGCGCAGCGCGGCGGTTGTCTCCTGCGGGCTGAGCTTGTTGTCGAGCGCGATGATCTCGAACTTCACACCCGACTGGTTCTTCTTGTTGAACTCCTCGGCAAGGAATTGCGTGGTCTTGAGCTGGTTGGTGCCGACCGCGGCCATGAGGCCGGACAGAGGGTCGAGCCAGGCGATCTTGACGGTCTCGCCCTTTTGCGCGAATGCAGCGGTAACGCTCACCAACATGGCGCAGGCAGCTACTGACTTGATAGCAAATTGCATGAGGAGTCTCCAGTTTCGTTATGCGGGATCGCAGCGTACAAGCGCACTTTTTTTCACCGCACAGGGATTGCCCGCAAGGAAAGCCGCCGGGGCGGCTTTCCTATCGCGTGCGCGACAGTGCGGCAGGGCTTTGCCTGTGTTTTCAGAGTGTGGGCAGCTTGTAGTCCTTGAGCAGCTCGCGCAGCTTGGTCTTCAGGATCTTGCCGGTGGCGCCCAGCGGAATGGCCTCGACGAACACCACGTCGTCGGGGATCTGCCACTTGGCGGTCTTGCCCTCGTAGAACTTCAGCAGCTCCTCGCGCGTGACTTCGGCACCCGGCTTCTTCGCGACGGCGATGACGGGCCGCTCGTCCCACTTGGGATGGAACACGCCGATGCACGCGGCCATGGCCACGGCCGGGTGCGCGACGGCGATGTTCTCGATGTCGATGGAGCTGATCCACTCGCCGCCGGACTTGATCACGTCCTTGCTGCGGTCGGTGATCTGCAGGTAGCCCTCGGCGTCGATGGTGGCGACGTCGCCGGTGGGGAACCAGCCGCGGTTGCGCGCATCGGGAATGAGCGGATCGCCGCCCTCGCCCTTGAAGTATTCCTTGACGATCCACGGGCCCTTCACCAGCAGGTCGCCGAAGGCCTTGCCGTCCCAGGGCAGCTCGTTGCCGTCGCCGTCAACGATCTTCATGTCGACGCCGAAGATCGCGCGGCCCTGCTTCATGCGGATCTTGAGCTGGGCGTCCGGCGGCAGCGACAGGTGCTTGTTCTTCAGCGTGCAGAGCGTGCCCAGCGGGCTCATCTCGGTCATGCCCCAGGCGTGCAGCACCTCGACGTCGTACTTCTCCTGGAACGCCGTGATCATGGCCGGCGGGCAGGCCGAGCCGCCGATGACGGTGCGGTCCAGCTTGCTGAACTTCAGGCCGTTGGTCTGCATGTGGCCCAGCAGCATCTGCCACACGGTGGGCACGCCCGCCGCGAAGGTCACGCCTTCGGCCTCGATCAGGTCGTACACCGACTTGCCGTCGAGCGCCGGGCCGGGGAACACCAGCTTGCAGCCCACCAGCGCGGCCGAGTACGGAATGCCCCAGGCGTTGACGTGGAACATGGGCACCACCGGCAGCACCGAGTCGCGCGCCGACAGGCGCATGACGTCGGGCAGCGCCGCGGCATACGCATGCAGCAGCGTGGAGCGGTGGCTGTAGAGCGCGGCCTTCGGATTGCCCGTGGTGCCGCTCGTGTAGCACATGCTCGACGCGGAGTTCTCGTCGAAGCTGGGCCATTCGTAGTCGGTGGGCTGCGCGCCCATCCAGCTCTCGTAGCTCACCAGGCCGGGCACGCCGCTGTCGGCCGGCAGCTTGTCGGCATCACACAGTGCAACCCATTTCCGGATCGTGGGACATTTGGCGTGCACCGCCTGCACCAGCGGCAGGAAGCTCAGGTCGAAGCACAGGATCTGGTCTTCGGCGTGGTTGGCGATCCAGGCGATCTGGTCGGGGTGCAGGCGCGGGTTGATGGTGTGCAGCACGCGGCCGCTGCCGCTCACGCCGTAGTACAGCTCCAGGTGGCGATAGCCGTTCCAGGCCAGGGTCGCGACGCGGTCGCTGAACAGCAGCTGCTCGCCGTCCAGCGCATTGGCCACCTGCCTGGCGCGCGATGCGATGTCGCTCCAGGTGCAGCGGTGGATATCGCCCTCGACACGGCGCGAGACGATCTCGCCGTCGCCATGGTGGCGCTCGGCGAACTCGATCAGCGACGAGATCAAAAGCGGTTGGTCTTGCATCAAACCCAGCATCTACGGACTCCTATGTGAAATGACTTCATGAAAACTTGCGGACAACGGATTCACGCAAGCTTCGGCCACTTCCACAATGACACAAACCCGCACTGCAAGATTGAACGGAGCGGCTCATTGCACCGGGGTGATCCTGATGTCCGTGGGCGTGGCGTCGAGCAGCAGTTGCGAAGGCCACGGCGCCCAAGTCGCACCAAGTTCGGGCGTGTTCGGATCGCCCTTGCGCATGAAGGCCCCGATGCTGGCCATGACGGCCTTCGACAGCGCGAGCCGCCCTTTCTCGTTGGCCTTGCCGCCGATGGAGCTCGACAGCACCGACGGGCCGAAGTTGCCGAACACGAACGGCAGGTCGAAGGCGTGCGAGGCGCCGTACACGTCGTTCCACGGCGAAGCCTCCTGCGACCAGTCGAGGCGGTAGTGCCAGATGTTCGACTGGCGCGTCGTCATCGTGTCGAGCAGGTTGTCGCGGTTGGCCTCGAACAGGCCCTTCGTGATGAGCGCGGTGGCCGCGTTGTAGCCGGTGCCGGCCTTGTCTACCGGAAGGTAGAACGGATCGATGATGTCGTTCACCGTGAGCGTGGGCGCGGCATCGGGGTCGAAGTTGAACATCAGCGAGAAGCGCTGGGCGTCGTTGACGATCCAGCCCGAGGTCGGGAAGCCGATGGTCCCCAGCAGCGAGGCGAAGAGCTTGCCCTCGTCGCGCGTGTTGCCCGCGAGCATGGGCACCTTCACGTACCGGTCGGCCGCGATGGCGCCGATGGGGTCGGTCGGGATCACGGTGCCGTCGGGAATCGGCGCGACCGAGCCCAGCCCGGCCGCCGCCACCTTGCCCAGCAGCGCACCGCCGTCCTGCGCCCGCAGGTACTCGGCGATCTGGGCCGGCGTGCGGGTGGCGATGTAGGCCTTGGCTGCGGTTTCGTCAGCAGCTGTGCCGTCGGCAACGAGCAGCTTCTCCAGGATGGCCGCGCCCTGCGCGAGCGAAGCCGAGGCCGGCGAGAGCGAAGGCAGCGTGCCGGGCGGCAGGTTGGTCGCGAGCGAAATGCCGCCGCTCATCTCGAAGGCCTTGTGGAACAGGCCCTTGGCCATCGGCGAAGTCATGACCGACAGCAGGTTGGTGGCGCCTGCCGACTCGCCCGACAGCGTGACGTTGCCCGGATCGCCGCCGAAGTTGGCGACGTTGTCCGCAATGAAGCGCAGCGCCGCCATGTTGTCGAGCAGCGCGAAGTTGCCCGAGTCATCGCCCTGCGTGCCGCCGGGTTTCAGCTGCGGAATGTTCAGGAAGCCCAGGATGCCGAGGCGGTAGCTGGCGGTGATGACCACCGCGTTGGCGGTCCTGGCCAGCTTGGCGCCGTCGTACAGCGGGTCGGCCGTATAGCCGGAGATGTTGCTGCCGCCATGGATGAACAACAGCACCGGCAGGTTCTTCTCGGCCGTCGCCGGGCGCCAGATGTTGACGAACAGGCAGTCTTCGCTGCCGACCGGCTTGCCGAGGTTGGTGCCGATGGTGGCGTCGTACGTGTTGTTGAGGCCGGGGCTGAAGATGCGGCCGATCTGCAGGCAGGAATTGCCGAATCTGGCGGCCGGGCGGATGCCGCTCCAGGCTTCGGGCGCAACCGGCGCACGCCAGCGCAGCGCGCCCACCGGTGCCTTGGCGAACGGGACCCCCTTCCAGTAGTAGGTGCCCGAGCCGGCGCTGTCGTCCACGCCTTCGATCTTGCCGGCCGTGGTCTGGCGCACCATCGGGCCGTCGGCCGGAGGCGGGGCCGCGGGCGCGGGGGCTGGCGCCGGCGCAGGCGCACCCGGCAGGAAGGCGAAGCCGGGCGAACCGGACGATCCGCCGCCGCAGGCCGAGAGAGCTGCCAGGGCCGCGACGGCGACCACTGCGGCGGCGGCCCTGGCTATCGCCGTTCTTGCCGCCGCGCCCTGGTCTTGCGCCGTTGTCTCTGTATTCATGTTTTTGTCTCCACACCGGGTTAATCGGAATTCCTTGCCTGGCGCACGGCACCCATACTCCGGGCCGCCGAGCACGCAAAAAAATTCTAGAAACCGGCGTCGTTTTCATCGCTATCGCAAGGAAGCCAAACGAATGACTTCAGGAGCCTCCCTGTCGCACCGCCAGCGCGGGCCGCAACGCCGGTCCGGCGGCATGCCGCAGCCGGAACTGCGCACCAGCTCCGCCGCGTGGCTCGAAGGCGTGCTGTCGATGTTCGAGGCCGAAGGACTGGACGTGCCTTCGCTGCTGCTGGAGGCTGGCTTCGACCCCGATTCCCTGCACCGGCAGAACGCGCGCATCCCCGTCGACGAGATCACGGTGCTGTGGCAGCTGGCCGTGGCGCGCGCCGCCCGGCCCACGCTGGGCCTGCATCGCGACCTGGCCGCCACGCACAGCAAGCTGGGAACGGTGGGCCATGCCATGTCTTGCAGCCCCACGCTCGGGGCCGCGCTCGCGCGGCTGGCGCGCTACATGGCGGTGATATCGGACGCGACAGCTTTCTCGCTGCACCCCGAGCCGCGCGGCTGCTGGCTGGCGATGGAGCACACCGGCGGCAGCCTGCCGATTCCGCGCCAGCGCGTCGAATACGCCCTGCTGACAACGCTGATGCAATGCCAGTGGCTCACGCGGCGCGAGCTGCAGCCCCTGGCCATGGAGTTCGTCTACCCCGCGCCGGCCGACGACCGGCCGCACCGGGAGGCCTTCGGTTGCGAGGTGCGTTTCAACGCGCCGGCCAACAGGCTGCTGCTGTCGGCCGCCGACCTGTCCCTGCCGCTGCCCACCCATCACGAGACGCTGGGCGAGCTGCAGGAGCACCTGCTCGACGATCAGCTCGACCTGCTGGGCCAGACCACCACCAGCAGCCTCGTGTGCGCCGAGATCGCGCGCCGGCTGCAGCACGGCGAGCCGCGCCGGCAGGACGTGGCATCGGGCCTGGGCCTGGCCGAGCGCACCCTGCAGCGCAGGCTCCAGGAGGAGTCGGTGTCGTTCCAGGGCTTGCTGGACCGCACCCGCCGCGAACTTGCGCAGCAGTACCTGGCGGAGGACCGCCATACGCTGACCGACGTCGCGGACATGCTGGGCTTCGTGGACACGAGCAACTTCTTCCGCGCCTGCAAGCGCTGGTTCGGCGTGCCGCCGGCGCAGTACCGGGCACGCATCTGGGACAGCCCCGCGCCGCTGGCTGCCTGAACGGCCACCCCGATGGCCCCCGCGGCAAGGGGTTTCGCGCTCTGCCGGACAATCCGCGCATGAGCTTGCTTGCTGAAGACACCCCGGTCGCCGACCTGGGACTGCGCTGGAAACCCGGCTTCTCCAACCTGGGCCCCGCGTTTTTCACCGAACTGCGGCCGACGCCCCTGCCCGATCCTTACTGGGTGGGGCGCAGCGAGGCCGTTGCGCGCGAACTCGGGCTGCCGCCAGGTTGGCATGAGTCGGGCGACACGCTGGCCGCACTGACGGGCTGCATGCCCATTGCGGGCACCCGCCCCTTTGCAACCGTGTACAGCGGCCACCAGTTCGGCGTGTGGGCCGGCCAGCTGGGAGACGGGCGCGCCATCATGATCGGCGAGACCGACGGCGGGCTCGAAGTGCAGCTGAAAGGCGCGGGGCGCACGCCCTATTCTCGCGGCGGCGACGGCCGCGCGGTGCTGCGCTCCAGCATCCGCGAATTCCTCTGCAGCGAGGCGATGCACGGGCTGGGCATTCCGACCACGCGCGCCCTCAGCGTGACCGGCTCCGACGCACGGGTGCGCCGCGAGGAACTCGAAAGCGCAGCGGTCGTGGCGCGCGTGGCGCCCAGCTTCGTGCGCTTCGGCCACTTCGAGCACTTTGCCGCCAACCAGCGCGAAGACGAATTGCGCGCGCTGGCCGACTACGTCATCGACCGCTACTACCCGGACTGCCGCAATACCGGGCGCTTCAACGGCAATGCGTATGCCGCATTCCTGGAGGCCGTGAGCGAGCGCACCGCCGCCCTGCTCGCGCAATGGCAGGCCGTGGGCTTCTGCCACGGGGTGATGAACACCGACAACATGAGCATCCTGGGGCTCACCATCGACTACGGGCCGTTCCAGTTCCTGGACGGCTTCGATCCGCGCCATATCTGCAACCACAGCGACACCAGCGGCCGCTACGCCTTCAACCAGCAGCCCAATGTCGCGTACTGGAACCTGTTCTGCCTGGCGCAGGCGCTGCTGCCCCTGATCGGCGACCAGGAAATCGCCGTGGCCGCGCTGGAGTCTTACAAGAGCGTGTTCCCCAGCGAGTTCGAGGGCCGCATGCGCGCCAAGCTGGGCCTGGCTGACGCGGCCGAGGGCGACCGCCCGCTCGTCGAAGGCGTGCTCAAGCTGCTGGCCGCCGGCAAGGTCGACTACACGATCTTCTGGCGCCGGCTGTCGAACTACATGGCCGACGGCAAGCTCGAGCCGGTGCGCGACCTGTTCCTGGACCGCGAGGGCTTCGATGCCTGGCTGCTATTGTTTTCGGAGCGCCATGCGGCGTCCGACCGGGCGAAAGCGGCAGGCCTGATGCTTCGGTCGAACCCCAAGTTCGTGCTGCGGAACCACCTCGGGCAGCAAGCCATCGAAGCAAGTCAGCAAAAAGACAACTCAGGTGTGGCAACCTTGCTGGCTCTGCTCGAGTCCCCATTTGAAGAACATCCCGGCGCCGATGCTTATGCCGGCTTCTCGCCCGACTGGGCCTCCACGATCGAAATCAGCTGCTCATCATGACCACTCCCGTACAGAAAACCGACGCCGAATGGAAAGCCCTGCTCGCTGAAAAAGGCGCCGAACCCGCCGCCTTCGAAGTGACGCGCCACGCCGCCACCGAACGACCCTTCACCGGCAAGTACGAAGCCCACTGGGACGACGGCACCTACCACTGCGTGTGCTGCGGCGCCAAGCTGTTCGAGTCTTCGACCAAGTTCGACGCCGGCTGCGGCTGGCCCAGCTTCTCCGAAGAAGCGGTGCCCGGCGCCATCAGGAACATCATCGACCGCTCGCACGGCATGGTGCGCACCGAGAACGTCTGCGCCAATTGCGGCGCCCACCTGGGCCATGTGTTCCCCGACGGCCCCACCGAGACCGGCCTGCGCTACTGCATGAACTCGGCTTCGCTCGACTTCCAGAAAAAGGCCGACTGAGCCGCTCCGAATGAAACTGATCCTCGACTTCTTCCCGATCCTGCTGTTCTTCGGCGCCTACAAGCTGGCCGACATCTACACGGCCACCGGCGTGCTGATGGCCGCCACCGTGGTGCAGATGGCCATCATCTACGCCATGGAGCGCAAGCTGCAGGCCATGCAGAAGGCCACGCTGGTGCTGATCCTGCTGTTCGGCACGCTCACGCTCGCGTTGCACGACGACCGCTTCATCAAGTGGAAGCCGACCGTGCTGTACGGCGCAATGGCGCTCGCGCTGGCCGTGGCGCTCTGGGCGCTGAAGAAGAACTTCCTGAAAATGCTGCTGGGCCAGCAGCTCGAGCTGCCCGAGCGCATCTGGGGCCGGCTGAACGTGGCGTGGATCGGCTATTGCCTGTTCATGGCCGCCATCAACGGCTACGTGGCGGCGTACTTCACGACCGAGGCCTGGGTCAACTTCAAGCTCTGGGGCTACGTGTTTCCCATCGTCTTCCTGGTGGCGCAAGGCCTGTACATCGCGCCGCACCTGAAGAACGACGACAAGCCCACCGCATGACGAGCAACACCACCACCGCACTCCTGCCCACGGCGGCCGACCTCGAGGCCGCGCTGCGCGAGGCGCTGGCCCCCACGCAGCTCGAAGTGATCGACGAAAGCGCCGCCCACGCCGGCCATTCGGGCGCCAACGCGCAAGGCCGCGGCACCCATTTCCGGGTCCGCATCGCCTCGCCCCGGTTCGAGGGAAAGCCCCGCGTGGCGCGGCATCGGCTTGTGTATGATGCCCTCCAAGTTTTTATCGCACAGGGTCTGCACGCCATCGCCATCGAGGTGCTCTGAGTCGTCCAAGGGGCCGCGCGCCACGCCTGATGTGGTTGCAGCGGCTGCCGTGCCACCCCGCCCTTTTCTTCCCTATCCCTGCTTTCTTTCCCGCGCCTTTTCCTACACGCGCATTTCCTTTCCAGCTCGATATTCATTCCATGAAAAAACAAATCTTGCAGGCCGTCGCGGCCGCAGTGCTGCTCGGTGCCATTCCCATGGCCGCGCTCGCACAGAACGCAGCCATCGTGAACGGCAAGCCGGTGCCCAAGGCCCGCATGGACGTTCTGGCCCAACAGCTGGCCGCCGCCGGCCGCCCGGTGACGCCTGAAATGCAAGGCCAGCTGCGCGAGGAAATCGTGGCGCGCGAAGTGTTCATGCAGGAAGCCCAGAAGCAGGGCCTGGACGCCAGCGAGGACTACAAGAACCAGCTCGAACTCGCCCGCCAGGCCATCCTGATCCGCGCGCTGTTCGACAACTACCGCAAGAACAACCCGGTCTCGGACGCCGACGTGAAGGCCGAGTACGACAAGTTCGTCGCGGCCAACGGCGGCAAGGAATACAAGGCGCGCCACATCCTGGTCGAAACCGAAGACCAGGCCAAGAAGATCATGGCCGACCTGAAGAAGGGCGCCAAGTTCGAAGACATCGCCAAGAAGCAGAGCAAGGACCCGGGATCGGGCGCCAACGGCGGCGACCTCGACTGGGCCAATCCCGCGAGCTTCGTGCCCGAGTTCTCGGAAGCCATGATCAAGCTCAAGAAGGGCGAGACCACCCCCGCCCCGATCAAGACCCAGTTCGGCTGGCACATCATCCGCGTCGACGACATCCGCCAGGCCCAACTGCCGAAGCTGGAAGAAGTGAAGCCGCAGATCACGCAGCAGCTGCAGCAGCAGCGCCTCCAAAAGTACCAGGAAGACCTGCGCGCGAAGGCGAAAGTGGAATAACCCCCAGGCTTCGCGCACTTCGTGTCGCTACGCCCACCCCCTTGCAGGGGGCAACACCTGCGGCCCGGCGAAGCCGGTTCCGCGGTGTTTTGGAAATGAAAAAAGCGGCCCGCGGGCCGCTTTTTCGTGGGCGTGTTTATTTCAGATCGCCCAGGTGCCGAAGTTGTCGCCCGGGCGGTCAAGCACGACGAAAGCCTGCCAGATCCTCGATCCGCGCCGCTTCCAGCACGTGCCGGCTTCCCAGGCGATCGAGGTCGAGCATCTGCTTCAGCCCACCCAGCGGCGCGCGTTGCGCCAGATCTGCATCCAGGGGCTCAGGTCGCTCCTGTCGCCCGAGGTCCAGCTCATCTGGATGTTGCGGAACACGCGCTCCGGGTGCGGCATCACCGCGGTGAAGCGGCCGTCCGGCGTCGTGACCGAGGTCAGGCCGCCCGCGCTGCCGTTCGGGTTGAACGGGTACTGCTCGGTCGGCTGGCCGTGGTTGTCGACGAAGCGCATCGCGCCGATGGCCTTGGCGGCGTCGCCGCGGTGCTTGAAGTTGGCGTAACCCTCGCCGTGCGCCACCGCGATCGGCAGGCGGCTGCCGGCCATACCCGCGAAGAAGATGCTGGGCGACTCGAGCACTTCGACCATCGACAGGCGCGCCTCGAAGCGCTCGCTCTGGTTGGTGGTGAAACGCGGCCAGGCCTCCGCGCCCGGAATGATGTCGGCCAGCTCGGCGAACATCTGGCAGCCGTTGCACACGCCCAGGCCGAAGGTGTCGGCGCGGCCGAAGAAGGTCTTGAACTGCTCGGCCAGCTTCGGGTTGAAGGTGATGCTGCGCGCCCAGCCGATGCCGGCGCCCAGCGTGTCGCCGTAGCTGAAGCCGCCGCAGGCGACCACGCCCTTGAAGTCGGCGAGGTCCGCGCGGCCCGTCTGCAGGTCGGTCATGTGGACGTCGAAGGCTTCGAAGCCGGCTTCGGTGAAGGCGTAGGCCATCTCGACGTGCGAGTTGACGCCCTGCTCGCGCAGGATCGCGACCTTGGGGCGCGACTGCAGGATGGCGGGCGCAACGGCGGAGCCGGTCTGCGCATTCGGCAGGAACACGTGCATGCCCGGATCGTTCGGCACACCGGCTGCGGCGTGCTCGGCATCGGCGCAGGCGGGGTTGTCGCGCTCGCGGGCGATCCTCCAGCTGACCGAGTCCCAGACCTGCTGCAGGTCATGCAGGCTGGCGCTGAACACCGACTTGGCATCGCGCCAGACTTCGACCTTGCCCTTGCCCGCATCCATGGGCGAGCTGGCGGGGCGGGTCTTGCCGACGAAGTGGCTGTGCATGCTGAGGCCGTGGGCGCGCAGCACCTGCATGACATCGTTGCGCTCGGCGGTGCGCACCTGCAGCACCATGCCCAGCTCTTCGTTGAACAGCGCCTTGAGCGTGAGCTCCTCGCGCCGCGCGCTGACCTGCTGCGCCCAGTTCTTCGCGTCGCCGGTTTCCATGCGGCTGTCGGAGATGCCGTCGCCTTCGGTGACCAGCATGTCGACGTTCAGCGCCACGCCCACATGGCCGGCAAAGGCCATTTCGCAGGCGGTGGCGAACAGGCCGCCGTCGCTGCGGTCGTGCATCGCGAGGATCTTGCCGTCGGCGCGCAGCGCGTTCACGGCATTGACCAGCGCCACCAGCTGCGCCGGGTCGTCGAGGTCGGGCACCGTGTCGCCGCTCTGGTTGAGCGTCTGCGCCAGGATGCTGCCGGCCATGCGGTGCTTGCCCTGGCCCAGGTCGATCAGCACCAGCGTGGTGTCGGCCTCTTCGGCGTCGAGCTGCGGCGTGAGCGTGCCGCGCACGTCGGCCAGCGTGGCGAAGGCGCTGACGATCAGGCTCACGGGCGACGTGACCTTCTTGGCTTCGCTGCCGTCCTTCCATTGCGTGCGCATCGACAGCGAATCCTTGCCGACCGGAATCGACACGCCCAGCGCCGGGCACAGCTCCAGGCCCACGGCCTTGACGGTTTCGTACAGCGCGGCGTCTTCGCCGGGCTCGCCGCAGGCGGCCATCCAGTTGGCCGACAGCTTCACGCGCGAAAGTTCGATGGGCGCGGCCAGCAGGTTGGTGATGGCTTCGGCCACAGCCATGCGGCCAGAGGCCGGTGCGTCGAGCGCGGCCAGCGGCGTGCGCTCGCCCATGCTCATGGCTTCGCCGGCAAAGCCCTTGTAGTCGGCCAGCGTCACGGCGCAGTCGGCCACGGGCACCTGCCACGGGCCGACCATCTGGTCGCGATGGCTCAGGCCGCCCACGGTGCGGTCGCCGATGGTGATGAGGAAGCGCTTCGACGCCACGGTCGGATGCGCGAGCACGTCGATGGCGGCCTTCTGCAGGTCGACGCCCGTCAGGTCGAGCGGCTTGAAGGTGCGCGCCACGGTCTTCACGTCGCGGTGCATCTTGGGCGGCTTGCCGAGCAGCACGTCCATCGGCATGTCGACGGGCTGCACCTCGGCGCCTTCGTCGGCCACCAGCAGCTGGCGCTCTTCGGTCGCCACGCCGACCACCGAGAGCGGGCAACGCTCGCGCTCGCAGAAGGCCTTGAACTGCTCGAGCGACTCCGGCGCGATGGCCAGCACGTAGCGCTCCTGGCTTTCGTTGCACCAGATTTCCTTCGGCGCCATGCCCGATTCTTCGAGCGGCACGGCGCGCAGGTCGAAGCGCGCGCCACGGCCGGCGTCGTTGGTGAGTTCGGGGAAGGCGTTGCTCAGGCCGCCGGCGCCCACGTCGTGGATCGCCAGGATGGGGTTGGCCGCGCCCTGCTGCCAGCAGTGGTTGATGACCTCTTGCGCGCGGCGCTCGATTTCGGGGTTGCCGCGCTGCACCGAGTCGAAGTCGAGCTCGGCCGCGTTGGCGCCGGTGGCCATCGAGCTGGCGGCGCTGCCGCCCATGCCGATGCGCATGCCGGGGCCGCCGAGCTGGATCAGCAGCGAGCCGGCCGGGAACTGGATCTTCCTGGTCTGGGTGGCGTCGATGCTGCCGAGGCCGCCCGCGATCATGATGGGCTTGTGGTAGCCGCGCTGCACGGTGTCGAGGTCGCTCGCCACCGTCTGCTCGTATTCGCGGAAATAGCCCAGCAGGTTGGGACGGCCGAACTCGTTGTTGAACGCGGCGCCGCCCAGCGGGCCCTCGGTCATGATCTGCAGCGGGCTGGCGATGTGCTCGGGCTTGCCGTAGTGGCCGTCTTCAGGCCACAGCTTCGACACGGTGAAGCCGGTCAGGCCGGCCTTGGGCTTGGAGCCGCGGCCGGTGGCGCCTTCGTCGCGGATCTCGCCGCCCGCGCCGGTCGATGCACCGGGGAAAGGCGAAATGGCGGTCGGGTGGTTGTGCGTTTCGACCTTCATCAGCACATGGCTCAGGGCGCTATCTTTTTGATAGCTCTGCGAGTCGCTGGCGGGGATGAAGCGCTCGATGGTCGCGCCTTCCATCACCGAGGCGTTGTCGGCATAGGCGATGACCGTGTGCTGCGGGTTCTGTTTCTCGGTGTGGCGGATCATCGAGAACAGGCTCTGCGGCTGCGCCTTGCCATCGATGGTGAAGTCTGCATTGAAGATCTTGTGGCGGCAGTGTTCGCTGTTGGCCTGCGCGAACATCATCAGTTCGACGTCGCTGGGGTTGCGGCCTAGGCGGGTGAAGGCGTCCACCAGGTAGTCGATTTCGTCCTCGGCCAGCGCCAGGCCGAAGCCGGTGTTGGCGGCCACCAGCGCAGTGCGGCCGCCGGCCAGCACGTCGACCTGCGCCATCGGCTGGGCCGGAAGCTCGCTGAACAGGCTGGCCGCCTGCTCGACCGTGGCCAGCACCGATTCGGTCATGCGGTCGTGCAGCGGGCCGGCCGCGGCGGCCAGCTGGTCGCCTTCGAGCACGGGGGCCTTGCCGATCAGCGGCGACTTGAGCTTGAGGTGGTACTGGGTGACGCGCTCGACCCGGCGCAGCGCCAGGCCGCAGTTGTGCGCGATGTCGGTGGCCTTGGAGGCCCACGGCGACACGGTGCCCAGCCGCGGCGTGACCACCACCGAAGTGCCCGCCTTGGCCGGCGCCTCGAAGGGCTCGCCGTAGGTCAGCAGCGCGGCAAAGCGCTCGCGGTCGTCCGTGCCGAGCGCCGCATCGGTCACGACCAGGTGCACGAAACGGGCCGAAATGCCCTCGATGCGCGGTTCGATGGCCTGCAGCTTCGGCAGCAGCTGGCGTGCGCGGAAATCGCTGAGTGCGCTGCCGCCCTCGAACATGGTTACGACAGGAAGGGCTTGAGGTGCGGGCTGCGTCACGGTCGATGGGGCCTCGGGGGCCGCGTTGGGAATCAAGGAATAGAGGCGAATGACCGCTGACTGGGGTCATCCGCGTTAACCCGGGATTTTAGCCGGGCCGATGGGATAATTCGGGGATGAGCATTAACTACAAAGACGCTGCGGGCATCGAAGCCATGCGGGTCGCCTGCCGCCTGGCCTCCGAGGTGCTGGACTACCTCACCCCCTTCATCAAGCCCGGCATCACGACCAACGATGTCGACCGGCTGGCCGCCGAATACATGGTCAAGCAGGGCACCACCTCGGCCACGGTGGGCTACATGGGCGCCAGCAGCGTCCCGTTCCCGAAGTCGCTGTGCACTTCGGTGAACCACGTGGTGTGCCACGGCATTCCCAACGACAAGCCCCTGAAGAAGGGCGACATCATGAACGTCGACGTGACCGTCATCAAGGACGGCTGGTTCGGCGACAACAGCCGCATGTACGTGATCGGCGACGCCTCCATCGCCGCCAAGCGCCTGTGCAGCATCACCTTCGAGGCCATGTGGCACGGCATCCTGCAGGTACGCCCCGGCGCGCACCTGGGCGACGTGGGCCATGCGATCCAGAAGTTCGCCGAAGGCCAGGGCTTCTCGGTGGTGCGCGAGTTCTGCGGCCACGGCGTGGGCCAGCGCTTCCACGAAGAACCCCAGGTGCTGCACTACGGCCGCCCGGGAACCATGGAAGAACTCAAGCCCGGCATGATCTTCACCATCGAGCCCATGATCAACGCCGGCAAGCGCGACGTGAAGGAAGACTTCAAGGGCGGCCAGTACGACGGCTGGACCATCGTCACGCGCGACCATTCGCTGTCGGCCCAGTGGGAGCACACGGTGCTGGTCACCGAGACCGGCTACGAGGTGCTGACGCTCTCCGCCGGCAGCCCTCCGCTGCCCTCCTTCGTCACCTCGACCAAAACCTGACGCGCGCACGCGTTCCCCGGCCGTGATCGAAGCAGCCAAGATCGACGTGGCGACGCTGCGCGAAGCCTATCGCGCGAAGAAGCTCGCGCTTTTCGACACGCTGCGCTTTGCGCGCGCGCCCACGCGCAGCGTGCACACGGTGCTGCGCCAGCTCTCGGCGCTGGCGGACGAAACACTGTGCGCCCTGTGGCGCGAGGCCGATTTCGGCGACGCGCTCTCGCTGGCCGCCGTGGGCGGCTTCGGA
>Ga0157369_10005231_pt1 | contig 15132 bp, 10 predicted proteins | sample C25metaG_FD_113461 | JGI IMG/M metagenome (GOLD analysis project Ga0157369, IMG submission 113461) | Corn rhizosphere microbial communities from Kellogg Biological Station, Michigan, USA - C2-5 metaG | ecosystem: Host-associated > Plants > Roots > Rhizosphere > Soil | place: USA: Michigan... | reverse complement strand
TGGAAGGCAATGCCATCAGCGGCCAGGACTACGACAACGCCCGCGCCGCCGTGCGCCAGACCAACGCCGAAGTCGCCGCCAACAAGGCCGCCGTCGAGCGCGCGAAACTGAACCTGGGCTACGCCACCGTCACCGCACCGATTTCCGGGCGCATTGGCCGTGCGCTGGTGACCGAAGGCGCGCTGGTCGGCCAGAACGAAGCCACGCCGCTGGCGATCATCCAGCAACTGGACCCGATTCACGCCGACCTGACCCAGTCCACCCGTGAGCTGAATGACCTGCGCCGCGCCTTCCGCGCCGGCAGCTTGAAGCAGGTCGGCCAGGACCAGGCCAAGGCCACGTTGATCGAGGACGACGGCAGCCTCTACCCGTTGCCGGGCAAATTGCTCTTCGCCGAGATCAGCGTCGACCCCGGCACCGGCCAGATCATCCTGCGCAGCGAATTTCCCAACCCCGACCTCGACCTGCTGCCCGGCAGCTTTGTGCGGGTGCGCCTGGAGCAAGCCGTCGACAAGCAAGGCATCAGCGTGCCGCAACGCGCCATCACCCGTGACAGCGCCGGTATCCCGATGGTGCTGTTGCTGGACGCCGAGCAGACCGTGAGCCAGCAGCCGGTGGAATTGGGCGCAGTGATCGAAGACCGCTGGATCGTCAGCAGTGGCCTCAAGCCCGGCGACCGTATTGTCGTCGAGGGCCTGCAACACGCGCGCCCCGGTGAAAAAGTCGAAGTGGACGATAGCCCCGCGCCGAATGCCCAGGCCTCTGTCCGCTAAGGAAAGGAATCGAACACCATGCCGCAGTTCTTTATCGACCGCCCGATCTTCGCCTGGGTGGTGGCCCTGTTTATCCTGCTGGCGGGCGCCCTCGCCATCCCGCAGTTGCCGGTGGCCCAGTACCCCAACGTCGCGCCGCCGAAAGTCGAAATCTATGCCGTCTACCCCGGCGCTTCGGCGCAGACGTTGGACGAAAGCGTGGTCAGCCTGATCGAGCAGGAGCTCAACGGCGCCGACCACCTGCTGTATTTCGAATCCCAGAGCAGCCTGGGTTCTGCCACCATCACCGCTACCTTCCAGCCGGGCACCAACCCGGAGATGGCCCAGGTGGACGTGCAGAACCGCCTCAAAGCGGTCGAGCCGCGCCTGCCGCAAGCGGTGACCCAACAAGGCTTGCAGGTGGAAAAAGTGTCCGCCGGCTTCCTGCTGCTGGTCACCCTCACTTCCAACGACGGCAAACTCGATGACGTGGCGCTGAGTGATTACCTGGCGCGCAACGTGATGAACGAACTCAAGCGCCTCGACGGTGTGGGCAAAGCTCAGCTGTACGGTGCCGAGCGCGCCATGCGCATCTGGATCGACCCGCAGAAATTGATCGGCTTCAACCTGACGCCGGCCGACGTGAACGCCGCGATCAGCGCGCAGAACGCCCAGGTCTCGGCGGGCAGCATCGGTGATTTGCCGGGCACTAACACCCAGGAAATCACCGCCGCGATCCTGGTCAAGGGCCAGCTTTCAACGCCAGCCGAATTTGCCGATATCGTGCTCAAGGCCAACCCCGACGGCTCGACCGTGCGCATCGGCGATGTGGCGCGGGTGGAAGTCGGCAGCCAGGAATACCAGTTCTCCACGCGCCTGAACGGCAAGCCGTCCACCGCCGTCAGCGTGCAGTTGTCGCCCGGCGCCAATGCGCTGAGTACCGCCACCCTGGTGCGGGCAAAGATGGACGAGCTGTCGCGCTACTTCCCGGCCAATGTGGAATACAAGATTCCGTACGACACCTCGCCGTTCGTCAAAGTCTCGATCACCAAGGTGGTCTACACCCTGCTCGAAGCGATGGCGCTGGTGTTCGCGGTGATGTTCCTGTTCCTGCAGAACGTGCGCTACACCTTGATCCCGACGCTGGTGGTGCCGATTGCGTTGATGGGCACTTTCGCCACCATGTTGTTGCTGGGCTTCTCCATCAACGTGTTGACCATGTTCGGCATGGTGCTGGCGATCGGCATCCTGGTGGACGACGCCATTGTGGTGGTGGAGAACGTCGAACGCATCATGGCCACCGAGGGTCTGTCGCCCAAGGAAGCGACGAAAAAAGCCATGGGCCAGATCACCGGGGCCATCATCGGCATCACGCTGGTGCTGGTGGCGGTGTTCCTGCCGATGGCGTTCATGGCCGGTTCCGTGGGGGTTATCTATCAGCAGTTTTCGTTGTCGATGGCCACCTCGATCCTGTTCTCGGCGTTCCTCGCCCTGACCTTGACCCCGGCCCTGTGCGCCACCTTGCTCAAGCCGATCGCCAAAGGCGAACACCATGCCAAGGGCGGTTTCTTTGGCTGGTTCAACCAGCGCTTTGAAAGCCTCACCGACCGTTATGAAGGCTGGGTGGCGTATGCCCTCAAGCGCAGCGGCCGCTACCTGTTGATTTATCTGGTGCTGCTGGTGGGCCTGGGCTGGATGTTCAGTCGCCTGCCCTCCTCCTTCCTGCCGGTGGAAGACCAGGGCTACACCATCACCGATATCCAGCTGCCACCCGGCGCGAGCAAGAACCGCACGGTGCAGGTGGCCGAGCAGATCGAAGCGCATAACGCCGAAGAGCCTGGGGTGGGTGATACCACCATGATCATGGGCTTCAGTTTCTCCGGTTCGGGGCAAAACGCGGCTCTGGCATTCACCACACTCAAGGATTGGTCGCAACGCGGCAGCGATGATTCCGCCGCCTCGATTGCCGACCGCGCCAACATGGCGTTCAGCGAACTCAAGGACGCGATTGCCTATGCGATCCTGCCACCGCCCGTGGATGGCCTGGGCACATCCAGCGGCTTCGAGTTCCGCCTGCAGGACCGTGGTGGCGTCGGCCATGCCGCGTTGATGGCAGCCCGTACCGAGTTGCTGGCTGCCGCCGAGAAAAGCCCGATCCTCGCCAACGTGCGTGAAAGCGCGCTGGCCGAAGCGCCGCAAGTGCAGCTGGAAGTCGATCGCAAGCAGGCCAATGCGCTAGGCGTGTCATTTGCCGATGTGGGCAATGTGCTCTCCTCGGCCATCGGTTCGGCCTACATCAACGACTTCCCCAACCAGGGACGCATGCAGCGCGTGGTGGTGCAGGCCGAAGGCGACCAACGCAGCCAAGTGGCGGACTTGATGAAGATCAATGTGCGCAACAACGCCGGCAAGATGGTGCCACTGTCGGCCTTTGTCGAAGCCAAATGGACCCAGGGCCCGACCCAGCTGACGCGCTATAACGGCTACCCGGCCATCGCGATTTCCGGCGAAGCGGCTCCGGGCCACAGTACCGGCGAGGCCATGGACGAGATCCAGCGCCTGGTCAGCCAATTGCCCGCCGGTCTGGGCCAGGAATGGACCGGCCTGTCGTTGCAGGAACGCCTGTCCGGTTCGCAGGCACCGTTGTTGCTGGGCTTGTCGTTGTTGATCGTGTTCCTGTGCCTGGCGGCGTTGTATGAAAGCTGGTCGATCCCGACCTCGGTGCTGCTGGTGGTGCCGCTGGGCGTACTCGGTGCGGTACTGGCTGTGTCTTTGCGCGGCATGCCCAACGATGTGTTCTTCAAGGTCGGCTTGATCACCATCATCGGCCTCTCGGCGAAGAACGCGATCCTGATCATCGAGTTCGCCAAGGACCTGTTCGACCAGGGCGAAGACCTGATCACCGCCACCTTGAAGGCCGCGCGGTTGCGCCTGCGGCCGATCATCATGACGTCCCTGGCGTTTATCCTCGGCGTGGTGCCGTTGGCGATTGCCACCGGGGCCAGCTCGGCAAGCCAACAGGCGATTGGTACCGGCGTGATCGGCGGGATGATCACCGCGACACTGGCGGTGGTGTTTGTGCCGGTGTTTTTTGTGGTGGTGATGAAGTTGGTTAAAAAGCGCCGCGACTGATCGACGTCAACCGACGCAAGCCCACTGAAAAGAGCCCTTACAAACTGTCAATGTTGACAGTTTCGCAGGGTTCTTTTTCGTTTTAGTGTGCCTTTGTTCAATCCGAACGATCAGTAAAGAGAAGCTTCCCATGAGCGAACACTCAGGCTTACTGCTTTCCAACGGGTACCTGGCGGTAGGCATTGGAAACAGTTTTTTTGTCAGCGAAGACTTAACAGTAATCCATACGAGCCAATTGCTGCGTATTGAGGCACCGGGCACTGGAAACTCAGCCGGAAAATTCATCATCACGGTCAATAACCCTGGGAATGGTGGAACAGCCATACCGGTTGGTCCTGGCAACCCTTCGCAGCTCACCTACGAACGGTACGGCTATCCTACCCGCCATGCCGGTAGCGGAAGCATAACCTTCGTGTGGGACCCTACACGTAAAACGCTTGATGCGACGTTTGAAGCCGTCTTGGTTCCTGTCGCGCACTACCCCGCCGTCAAACTCACGGACGGCGCTATCCGTTACTTTGAATAAGCACGGCTGTAACCGCCATGTTTGATGGCCAGGACGTGCAACTGACAAAAAGGAGTGTTCGACGCAGTCAGTCAGGGACTAAAGAATGCGCTATGGTGCTCGCAGAGACATTTCATTGTGAGCCGCCATGCCGTTCCTCGCCCGCACCCACCCTCGCCTCTCCGCCGCCGCCGTGCTCGGCCTTGCCGTCGGTATCCTGGTCCCCGCCGACGGCCTCATCAGCAAAATCCTCATAGGTTGGAACGCCGGGGTTTGGACCTACCTGGTGCTGATGCTGTGGCTGACCCGCCGCGCCAAAGCCGAAGACGTCAAACGCATCGCCGAGATCGAAGACGAAAACGCCGGCCTGGTGCTGTTCACGGTGTGCATTGCCGCCATTGCCAGTTTGGCGACCATCACCTTCGAACTGGTGGGCAGCAAAGACTTGGCCACCTCGGAACGCCTGCTGCACTACGGTTTCACCGGGCTGACAGTGATCGGTTCGTGGTTGCTGATCGGGGTGATCTTCAGCGTGCATTACGCGCGCCTTTATTACACCTGGGACGGCAAGGAGCCGGCGCTGCGCTTTGCCGAGGGCTTGACGACGCCCAACTACTGGGACTTCCTGTATTTCTCGTTCACCATCGGCGTGGCAGTGCAGACTTCGGATGTGGGTGTGGCCACGCGAAGCATGCGCAAGGTGGTGCTGGGGCAGTCGTTGATCGGGTTTCTGTTCAATACGGCGATCCTGGGATTCTCGATCAATATCGCCGCCGGACTGTTCGGCTGACCCTGTACGCACCGTCTATACGCCCATCCATTGCCGGGCGCCAAGAGCCTTGATGCGGTTCAACCGATGCAGGCGTTATTGCGGTTGAGTTCGACGTGGCGGAGCATGGCCCATACCAAGTGTCCTGGCCCCTCCTCACGCTAATACTCAATCGAATTAAAAAATAATTACTTAGACCGTGCAACCCAATAAGAAACACTCATACATCGCGCCCTTCGTATACTGTTAGTTCTGACAGTTTACAGGCTAGGCACTCTACTATTACATGCTTTAGACAGAGCCGATGATGCTCTGTTACTCGCACAATCATCAGCGTCGGAGAAGCGATCATGACTGTACAAGCGAACATTTTAACTCCCGAACAAAAACAGGCATTGGGCCCCAAACGAATTGTTGCCTCAGGTACTTTCAACGCACACGTCGATTCGACACCTGTCCGTTTTCAAACCACTACCCTGTCTCGCAACGTCGAACGGTCTGTCTTCCAAATCAATGCCCGACACGCTGATAATTCAGTGACCATCAAGGAAATATTTATCCAGGTCCCTGAAAATATTAATGTCGGCCAAGTCATCAACCTGGATGAGCAGGAGTTCACGGATGTCGAGGTCTGGTACGCGGTGAAGTCCCCCACGCAGCACTATACGGTTGAAGCTATTAAAGGCGAATTGACCATTTACGGACTGGCCCCCGGCGTTATTAAAATCCGAGGCAGCCTTCATGCAACCACCGATAAGGGTCCCAACGGGATCCCCCATACGCTCGATGTCGACTTCGACCTGACCAGTTGATGGCTCGCGCCACATGCAAAAACGCCCGTATCTCTCGATACGGGCGTTTTTTATTGAAGGGCGCTTACCATGTGTAGCGTACACCCACGTTGGCACCCCAAGGCTGTTCGACTTTACTGCCGCTGCTGTGCTCAAGGTCCGCATGCAGTTGCAGATTCTTCGAAAGCTTCACCGCCATACCCGCACCGAATTCAGCGCGAGAACCGGACAGGTCGTTGTTGAACACGTTGTTGTTCACCGAGACCTTATTGTTGTTGGCAAACTCGTGCACCATTGCCGCTCGCAAGTAAGGCTGCACCACACTGCCACTGTCGAGTTGGATGTCACGCCCAACCGTAGCACCGGCTTTGGCCATGATCGAGCGCGTACGCTCGCCTTTGGCTTGCAGGCCATTGTCCAGGTTGTAATTGGCACCCTGGATCACCACAGTGGAGACTTGGGCATAGGGTTCAACAAAGAAGTCATTATCCAGCTTGATGTTACGACCAAACTCAGCCGACAAACCGCCACCCGTGTTGTTGTATTTGCCCTTGGACGAGGTGCCGTCGCTCAGCCCCACCTTGGACTGGTTATGGAACCGGTTGACCTTGGCCACGGCATCGAAATACAGACCGCTGTCCTCATCCAGCCAAGTTGCATAAGCACCCAGGTAGTAGCTTTTCACATTGCCCGAAGTACCGCGCTTGAGGTTCAGGTCGGACGTACTGTGACCGGCCATCACACCGACCAGCCACTGACTGTCGGCCAACGGCGTATCGGCACCCAGCGTGAAGCCTTGCTGGCGTTGGTCGTAACCTACGCCCGTGCTGTCGGACACCTTGTACTTGCTACCATAACCACGTACCCAGACGCCCGCCTGGCCTGGTTCGAATCGCAGCTCCCCCATACGCGTACGCAGTGAAGTCGCCTCGCCGTACCACACCGTTGGTGCAGTGTTGAACAGGGCCAGTACCGAGCGGGTACCTGGGCTGATCACGCGATTGTTCGGGTCAAGGAACCAGTCGGTACCTTCCTGTTTCAGACCGTAGGAGTAGGCACCTACGTCCACTACATCGCCCACCAGGGAGAAGTGTGCGTCACCTCCACCGGTGTGCACGATGCGAATCTCTTCAGGGCTGACCGGCTCCGCACCGCTGGCCGCAAGCAACAGGCTGTGATTGCCCTTGGCTTCGCCTTCGATGTTCAGGAAGTCTGTAACACCACGGGCGAAATCAGTGCCCATGACAAAGGTGCCATTGCCTTCCAGGCTATCCAGGTCCAGTTGATAGAACGCATCAATGGCGCCAAATTTAACCGTGCCACCGGCCAGGCTCAAGTCACCTACCTGGCTGTCGCCGGTCAACTCCCAAAATGACGTGTCGCCAATATTCAGGCTGGTGACATTCTGCATTTGGCCGGTCAGGCTGGCGTAGTTCTGCAGGCTCAGATGTGCAGTGCTGCCATCCTCGACAATGACGTTACCCGTCAAGCGGCTGTTATCGACGTTCATGCTAGCCGTGGCGCCGCCGTTTACTTCCAGCAACGTGCCGTTGCCGCCGATCAACGTCGAGCCATTGCGCACATCAATTTCAACTCCCGGGGTCGAACCATCCTCGCCATTGACCACAATGGCGGAACCGCTGCGACCCTCGACGCTGGAGTTATCCAGGAACAGTTTGCCAACTCCACCTTCGTCATAATTATCGGAGAACAACACACCATTTTTGCCACCAATGATTGTGCTCTGGCTGGCAGTTACCGTTGCTCCGTCAACAAACACGCCGAAACTGTCGGCACCGGTACCTTCGACCAAGGTTTTTCTAAAATGTAGCTCGCTGTTGCCCGTTGCCATCGCGCCGCCAATATGCCCACGAATGGTGCTATTGAATACCTCGGCAACGCCTCCTTTTTCAGAGTCGAAGGACTGGAATGCTTGAAGACCTACCGTGGTATGGCTGGTAATGCTGCTGTCACGAATGAGAGCACTGCTATCATCCAGGCGCACTGCGCCGAACACCGCGTGGTTAGAATCAACGGTGGCGCCGTTCAAGCTGACAGTCGATCCCTGGGTCGCACGGATGTCGTCAATTTTGCTACCTGCGTTGACGATCAAGGCCGAATCGTTGACCAGAATATGCTGTGCCCGAGCGCCATTAACCGTCAGCTCGGATTTCAGGTCCAGTTGCCAGTCATTGGGCAACTCGCCCGCTTCAATGGTTTTTGACTCGCCAATCAGTTGAGCCGCCTGTACGTTCGATTGAATAGCCGAAAACATAAGAAAAGTAATAGTTGGAACTTTCATTATCTTGCTCAAGGGTTTGAGCTCGAAGTTGGATAACACGGACATAGGACTTCACTCTCTGGGCTGGTGCCTTTGAAACGGCTTGGCTCGTTCCCGTGGAATGGAGCCTTACCTGTGCGGCGCAGAGATTACCCAGCGAACATACCCATAGATGTAGGATTAATCTGAACAAGAGGTGGCGATAGGCAATACGAAGACCCGGAAATACCAGCTTGATAGGGCAACCGTACACAGAGTCACCTATAAGCAGCAGTTTGCAACTGCCGAAAACACCAAAGGGAAGCCGTGCCTCCCTTTGATGATTACAACTGAACAGTCGGTTTTAAGGCCTTACGATTGTCATGCCATCGCAGTATGTTTCCGGGTTGGAGAATGCGGTGTACTTCTGAGCCAACTCACTGTTACCCGTTTCTCCAGAGTCTACGACCGTGCTGTAGGTGACTTCACAAGGTCCAAACACAGACTGTTTAAGGAACGTACCGTAAGGGATTTCAACGATAAAGCCATTGTCCACATCCTCCTGGATCAACGATGGATGGATAAAGTCCTCCACGAATGGACCCGGTGGAAAACCAAACGCATCGCTGTAAAGAGTAAAGGTTACCGTCACACTATTACCGACCACCAAGCGTGGGTCTGCTGGAATGAAAAGCTCGGCATATAACGTCGGCGGCGCCCCAGGGCCGCGGCTTTTCAGGGAGTCGCAGCTCCACTCATCGTTCGCATCAGGGTTCAGGAACTCAGCCTGTCGCAGTATCACTGTCACCGCACCGATCACGTCGACCATCGTCACGTCAGACGGGTTTTCATTCGTGGTGCCGGGGCCAGTGACAACGTAGCTGACAGGCTGCATGCCATTACCGTGTCGAGCCACTACGTCCCACGGGATGGAGAACTCCGCCTCATCTCCGGGTACCAGCGTGCTGAGGGGGAAAGGCCCCACTCGTTCTTTTGTGACCCCCCAGAACAGGTAGAACATGTTGTCCGCATGGGGAGCCGCTGCAACGGTCCAGAGTGGAATCACAATCCTGACAGGCAGATCCGCATCACCGATGCGCAGCGTGTTCAACTCGGGGGCGGGGCCTGTACCATACACCTGTGCCAGTTGCAGTGCAGGGTTCACATCGCCAGGTTCCAGGGTGCCCGGTAGGACCGGACCTTCCACCGACAAATCAAGTTGCACCGTTTTTTCGGGAGAGTTGAAAAACATGCCATTTCGGTCGATACGGTAGCGCAACGTCACAGGCTGCGGACCCATCGTCGCGGTATATGCCGCCTTGATCATATCGTTGATATTACCGATGATAACGTCAAACCTATCAAGCTCAGGCGTTTGCGGGCCAAATGGCTGGTTCTCCAATTGCAGTTCGAACTTGTCCTGACCTATGGCGTGATTAGCGTACTCTTCAATATGAACCACAATGCCTTGCTTGTAGTCCGCGATATTGAGTAGATCGTCGGTGCTGCCGTTACGAGGTGCCGGCGCCAATGGCACGTAGACCTCTAGCGGAACAGGATCGTCCAGCAATGAAACCATACGAAAATCATTCGAGGAGGGCGCACTGACGTTACCTGCCCGATCACGGATGGTATAGACAAGATAATTCAAGCCGGTCACCAGTATCTGGGCGCGGGGCAAGAAGAAAGTGCCCCCTGTTGCCAACATCGGTATACCGGCCGGATCACTCACCAAATTCTCGGGGCGCGGGTCCATTGCCGGGCCGAAGTAAACAAAAAAAACGTCCCCTGGTTCAAATTGCCCCGGCTGTGCGGAATAAGTGTTGGCAGGAATGCTAAATTCCAGGCCACCTTCGTTTACCAGGAACGCATCGTCGATCACTGTACCTGGTGGCGCGTTGACGAAGACCGGAACAGTTGGCGGTTCGCGTGATGACTCTACGGCATAGGGCGCAATGGTATCGACTCGAAACGCGCCAGGGTTGGAGGTGTCGATGGCATTGCCCGGTACACCAGCTTGATTGCGGTATTGAGTGTTTCTGAGTTCATAAAAGCCATGCCTGAACTGGGGTCGCGGCGCAGGAACAAATAGATTGATGATGGGGGGAATCGGGGGAGTGATGGTCGTTAATTGATAGGGCGTTACAAAGGGGATCCACAGGGAGGGGATGTCTGCAGGATTACGAATTTCGACGCTCATCCAATCAGTATTCCTCGATGCTGTCCCCGTACTTAACTGTAGGTTGATACCAACACTTGCAACTGCCGCCGGAATAAGGCCATCTGCACCGATTTCTTCAACGATTGTGGGCGCATCAAGAACCAAAGGCTCAGATGTGATTTTTTTACTCATTTCAGTCTCTCCTTGGTGGTGTAAACAGGCACTCTCTCTCCCGCCGAATGTTTTTCCGGCGAAGCACACTCACTTAGAAAGCGGCCATCAGGCCTTCACCGAACCATTCGATGCGGCCCAACATTCATGCGGTGAGATAATCGCGCTCAGGGCTCGGGGCCATTACCGTCAATCCAGCAGTAAACAGGGTTTGGCAATGGCGGCGACTGAGGCACCACACGATCGAACTGCACATATCTGGATGCTGAGCGGCCAATGATGGTCCCCCCTCTGGACACCATGTAACTCGCCTGCCCGCCAGCGTTTTTTTTCAATGGCCGGATCAGGCGTTCGACATCACGGAGCCAGAAGTTGTAGCCCGATGCATCCGCTACCCCGTCCCAGAAATGCGCCAGCGTTTCCACAATATTGGGGTCCGGATTGACATCAGGGTATTGGGCGTATCCTTGAAATCTCAGCGTGACCAAATCCCCCTGGAGCAGGTTCGTGTCGGGGGGGATGTGCACCTCGACCCCGAACCAGATGGGCGGGAGGGTGCTGCAGGTCAAATACCGGTTGGGATGAGACTCGGATTGAGGAAAGCTTGGGCGGATATACGTGACGGGGGGAAGGCTGGTTTGCAATCTAGCACTCGCCACCAATGAAAACGCCGGGTTCACATTGCCGGCGCGGTCTGCCAAACGATAAAAACAGAACAGCCAGAGAGCCCCAGGGAACCGCGTGAACACTTCACTGGGCACCTCAACAAAAATGCGGCCGCTGTCACTGGTCAACGGTGGCGAAGTCAGCGTTGGCAAACCCGTTGGCAATTCATTCCTATCAGAGAAATACATAAGCACCCGGTCACCGACCTCACGCCCCCGATAGCCCAGCGGTATTTCCATGGGCACCATAGGATTGGCATCAAGGTAATCCTGGGTGATCGGATCAATGGGAAAAATAGCCGGTGCAAGCAACTCGCCAACGCCGGGCGCGTCGCGGTCAATTCTGATGGTCACAGTGCCCGAGGTATCCATGCTGGGGCTATCAGGCCTGGCGTTATGAATCCTATAGCTGAGATCAACAACAGCACTGCTCAGCAGGAACGCCTGGGGAATCTTCGCTGGCAAAGGAAAATCGCCATCCGTCAGGGGGCCCCGCAGTTCGATGGGGGGCGCATCAACAGGTAGGGCGCCGCGGACATGCCACACAAAAATCAAATACTGGGATCTCCCTTGGCCGGGTAGTACCGCCCAAGGCGTAGGGAGCGAAATGCATAAGTCGCTGAAGTAAAATTCAGCGGGGATCAACCCATCCGGTAATGCCTCGTCAACTATTGGGTCGGGCAGTACAAGAGTGCCTCCAGGACCCGAAGGGCCATTCGCACTTGGCTGGCCTGAATTGGAAATGGTCATCGAAACCTCCTGTTCCACAACACTCTTGGCGTGCGTGGCGTGCCTCTGCGCTGACCGACCTATCGCATTCAGGCTCTGTTGGAGCGATTGAACACCTTCGTTTCCCCGGTCGATACTGTCAGAACTCACAGGTACCACCACCGTTCGTCCGGTATTTAGGGTTTAACAGCCCCATATATCCGCAAAAAATTCTTGACGAGCCTCGTAGACTAGTGTGTTCTGAAACCGGTTTCAGCGTTTCACTTAATCCAATAAAAAAGGCTTTACCGTGACCTCATTTTCCGCCGCCCAGCGCAGCCGCGTGACCATGCTCGACGTCGCCCAACACGCGGGCGTGTCCAAGGCCAGCGTGTCGCGCTTTATCGGCGACGACCGCGCCCTGCTCTCCGATGCCATTGCCCTGCGCATCGAGCAAGCCATCGAACACCTCGGCTACCGCCCCAACCAGATGGCCCGTGGTTTGAAACGTGGGCGCACGCGCCTGATCGGCATGTTGGTGGCCGATATCCGCAACCCCTATTCCATTGCCGTGATGCACGGTGTCGAAACCGCTTGCCGTCAACACGGCTACAGCCTGGTGGTGTGCAACACCGACCGCGATGACGAGCAAGAACGCCAGCACTTGGCAGCGCTGCGTTCGTACAACATCGAAGGGTTGATCGTGAACACCCTCGGCCATCACCTTGACCAACTGCTGGAACTGCAACGGGAAATGCCCCTGGTGCTGGTGGACCGCAAGGTCGAACCGCTGCACAGCGACCTGGTCGGCCTGGACAACCCGGCGGCGGTGCGTATGGCGGTGGAGCACCTGGTGCAACAGGGTTATCGCGATGTGCTGATGGTGAGCGAAGCCACCGATGGCACCAGTTCGCGCTTGGAGCGCCTGAGCAGTTTCAAGACTGAAATCGCTAGCCGCCCGGCATTGACCGGCGCTGTGTTGGAGTTGGATGAAACGCTGCAAAAACACCTGAAAACCTTTCTCGCAAAACCTGGCCCCAAGGCGCTGTTCTGCGCCAACGGTGTCGCGGCATTGGCCTGCACCCGCGCACTGAAAAACCTGGGCTGCCACCTGTTTGATGACATCGGCCTGATCGCCCTGGATGACCTGGAGTGGTATCCGCTGGTAGGCACGGGCATCACCGCCCTCGCCCAGCCCACCGAAGCCATCGGCGCCAGCGCATTCGACTGCCTGCTCAAGCGCCTGCGCGGCGATACCGAGCCGACACGCACCCTGGACTTCCTGCCCCAACTGATCATCCGAGGCTCCACAAACCCCTTGTAGGAGCCGGCTTGCCGGCGATGAGGCCCTTGAGGCAAGCGTCCATTTCAAGGACGCCATCGCCGGCAAGCCGGTTCCTACAGGTTTTGGATTACGTATAAAAATGAAACCGGTTTCAGAGGTAAACAACAATGCATAAATACCCCGTCTCCATCAGCCTTTCCAGTTACGGCGCCGACCTTGTCCGCCAACAGGGCCAGTTGAGTTTTGTCGCGCTGCTGACGGCCGCCGGCGCCCAACGTATCGAATGGCGTGAAGAATTGCTGACCACCGAGCAACCCCACGAGTTGGCCCAAGCTGCTGTCGAGCATGGCCTGGAGTCGGTGTTCTCATCGCCCCTGGAACTGTGGGTCGCCGGCCGCGCCCAACCGAATGCCGAGCTGGCAGCAACCCTGGATCGTGCGCAGGCGTTTGGCGCACGCTGGCTCAAGGTGTCCCTCGGTTACTTCACCGACACCAACGACCTGGAAAGCCTGCACGCCCTGCTCAACCGCCACCCGGTCCGCCTGTTGGTAGAGAACGACCAGACCCTGCACGGTGGCCGCATCGAACCCATGCAGCGCTTCTTCACCGAAGTGGAACGCCTGGGCCTGCCGGTGAAGATGACCTTCGACATCGGCAACTGGCAATGGCAAGACCAATCCGCTCTAACCGCCGCACGCCTGCTGGGCCGGCATGTGGATTACCTGCACTGCAAGGCGGTCGCGCGGCGTGCCGACGGCAAGCTGGTCGCCCTGCCGCCTGGCGCCACCGACCTGCATCTGTGGGAACAACTGCTCAAGCACATGACTCCAGGTATTAGCCGGGCCGTGGAATTCCCGCTGCAAGGCGATGACCTGGTCGCGGTCACTGCGCAGCAGGTCGCCACCCTCGCCCTGCTGGGCCAACCTCGTGCGGAGCATGCGCATGTCTGAGATCGATATCCTCTCGTTTGGTGAAACCATGGCGATGTTTGTCGCCGAACAGACCGGCGACTTGGCCCAGGTGACTCAGTTCCATAAACGGATTGCGGGTGCCGACAGCAATGTCGCCATCGGCCTGTCGCGCCTGGGTTTCAACGTCGCCTGGCTGAGCCGAGTGGGCAATGATTCGCTCGGGCGCTTTGTGGTCGACACCTTGACCCAGGAGGGCCTGGATTGCCGGCATGTGGCGGTCGATCCGGCACACCCCACCGGTTTTCAATTCAAGTCTCGTGAAGAAGCGGGCGATGATCCCCAGGTGGAGTACTTCCGCAAGGGTTCGGCGGCCAGTCAGTTGTCTATCGCCGCCATCAGCCCTGCCCTGCTGCAAGCTCGCCATCTGCATGCCACCGGCATTCCGCCCGCATTGTCCGAGGCGACGCGCGAGTTGTCCGTCGAGCTGATGACGCAGATGCGCAAGGCCGGGCGCAGCGTGTCGTTCGACCCCAACCTGCGCCCCTCGCTGTGGGCCAACCCACAGACGATGATCCGCGAAATCAACGCCCTCGCCGGCCTGGCCGATTGGGTCCTGCCGGGCCTGGGCGAAGGTCGCTTGCTCACCGGCTTCGATGACCCGGCCGACATCGCCGCGTTTTACCTCGACCAGGGCGCCGAAGCCGTGGCGATCAAGCTTGGCCCCGACGGCGCTTACTACCGCACCCACATGGACCAAGGCTTTGTCGCCGCGGTGCGCGTGGACAACGTGGTGGACACGGTCGGCGCCGGTGACGGTTTTGCCGTGGGCATGATCAGCGCCCTGCTGGAGAACCTCAGCTTCCGCGAGGCGGTACAGCGCGGCAACTGGATCGGCAGCCGCGCCGTGCAGAGCCGTGGCGACATGGAAGGCCTGCCCACCCGTTCAGAGTTACCCAGTCGATCCGTTGCCTAACCCATTACCTGTTGCCACAACTACAACAAGCTCAGGAGCAACCCCATGG
>Ga0157369_10005226_pt1 | contig 15146 bp, 15 predicted proteins | sample C25metaG_FD_113461 | JGI IMG/M metagenome (GOLD analysis project Ga0157369, IMG submission 113461) | Corn rhizosphere microbial communities from Kellogg Biological Station, Michigan, USA - C2-5 metaG | ecosystem: Host-associated > Plants > Roots > Rhizosphere > Soil | place: USA: Michigan... | reverse complement strand
GGCGCTCCGCTCTTCGTTTCGGTGACAGCGCTCGACGCGTCTCGCAAACCGCTCGCCGTCTCACCGGTGGTCGCGGTGCGCGGCTAGCCGAAGCGAACGGCCTCGGTGTGATCGCGGCAACGCATGGACCCAGCCGGGATCGAACCGGCGACCTTCTGGATGCCATCCAGACGCTCTCCCAGCTGAGCTATGGGCCCTCGGAGCCGGGATAGTGTAGCCGCGAACGCGTGATCACGCGCCCACCGAACTCCCTCAACCTGGTTGTTTCGCGAGGGTGCCAACCTCAGATGGACTTGCCGGTAGGCAACGAACTCGGCCGCCGGCAGCAGGTAACACTCGGCGGTCTCGGGACAGTAAACGCCGAACGCGTCCAGCTCGTTCAATTCGTATCTCCGGTTGATCATCCCCTCGCGCCCGCGCCTCGTGGTGTAGAGCCGCACCAAGATGACGTCCCGGTGCCTACGCGCGAGCTTGCACTGGACGCGCAGAAGCTCCGGACGCAAGTCGAGGATCAGGTCATAGCGCTCATCATCGAGCGGCCTCGATACGCCAACACCGGCCTCGACCGAGGCCGCGATGATCTTCGCCTCGGCGAGGAGCCCACGCTGGTTCGTCGTCAACATGGCCAACAAGCTACCGTCACACCCGGACGTCGTTTGTTGCCTGTCCAGAAGACAGATGTCTGAAACGAACAGGTCAGCGCGTCGAGAACGGCGACACGCGCTCGCTCTAGCCGGTGGCGGCTTCGAGGGTCTCGTGCGGGACGTCGTCCCAGAGCTCCTCGAGACGGTAGTACTCGCGCGCTTCCGGCGTGAAGACGTGCACGACGACGTCGATGTAGTCGCCGATGATCCAGGTCGCCTCGACGGCGCCCTCGGTCGAGCGCGGCAGCAGGCCGTTCTCGGCCTTCAGCCGGCCGTGCACCTCGTCCCAGATCCCCTTCGTCTGGCGGGCGTTGCCGCCGGTACAGACGACGAAGAAGTCGGTGTACGCGCACACGGGCCGCATGTCGAGGATGACGACGTCACGCGCAAGCTTGTCGGAGACGATTGCCGCAATGCGGCGTGCCTGTTCGAGAGGACTCAAGCGACCTCAGTGTAGCCCGGAGGGCGGCGATACAGGCCCTGGGCGTCGATCAGGTCGGCGACTGCAGGCGGCAGCTCGGCCGAGACATCTTCGCCCGCTGCCAGGCGGGTGCGCAGGTCTCGGGACGAGACTGGGATCGGATCGAGCTCGAAGAACTGGACGCGGGCCGGCGCGGTCAGCCGCCCGAGCACCGCGTCCAGCCGCTCCTGCGGGAAACCCGGTCGGGTCGCGACTGCGAGCCGCGCCAGTCGCAGCACCTCCTGCGGCTCCTGCCACGACGGGAAGTCGCAGAACTGGTCGGCGCCGATCACGAATACGGGATCGGCCCATTCCGGATGGGCTCGCAGCGTCCCCACCGTCCGGGCGTACTCGTCGAGCAACACCTCGTCGTCTGGAAATGCCGCGCGGGAGAGTTCCAGCCGAACCTCGGCCGGCGTCTCGACCTGCTTGTGCCCCGGAGCCGCCGACACGAGCACGACCAGCCGCTCCAGCGCCAGTTCCTCCTTGGCGCGGCGTGCGAGCGCGACGTGCCCGCGATGCGGCGGGTCGAACGACCCACCGTAAAGACCGATCACGCGAGCTCGAACTCCTCGTCGCCGATCTCGACCGCCGTGCCGTCCTTCGCTCCCGCCGCGCGGAGCGCACGCTCGAGCTCCTCTTCCGACGGCGGCGTGCCGAGCACCTTGAACCCGCCTTCGGTGCGCAGCAGCCTCCAGCCGCGCGCCTTCGGCTGCGGGCGGTAGACGAGGTAGTCGGCCAGCTCGTCCTCGCCGCGCTCCGGCAGCTCGGCGGGCGGTACGAGCTCGAAGAGCGCACGCCGGAAATCGTCCAGCCCCTCTCCGGTCGCACACGACAGACGAAAGACCGCGATCACGCGCTCGTCGTCGATCGTGAACTCCGGATCGGGCACGAGGTCGATCTTGTTCAGCACCACGATCTGCGGCCGCTCGTCGAGCCCCGCCCCGTATGCGCCGAGCTCGGCGTCGATCGTCTGCCATTGCTCCTCCGCCGGCTCGGACGCGTCGATCACGTGCACGAGCGTCCTGGCCCGTTCGAGATGGGCCAGGAACTCGTGCCCCAGGCCCACGCCTTCGCTCGCCCCTTCGATCAACCCCGGCACGTCGGCAACCACCAGCTGCCGGCCGTCGGCCGACTCGACGGTGCCGAGCACCGGCTGCAGGGTCGTGAACGGATAGTCGGCGACCTTCGGGCGCGCGTTCGAGATCCGGGCGAGCAGAGACGACTTGCCTGCGTTCGGGAGACCGACGAGCGCCGCGTCGGCGAGCAGCTTCAGGTGCAGCTCGACATCACGCTCCTCACCCGGCGGGCCGACTTCCGCGAACCGCGGCACCTGGCGCGTCGACGAGACGAACCGTGCGTTGCCCTTGCCGCCGTGACCGCCGCGCGCCAGCACCACGCGCGCGCCGGCGTGCGCGAGATCCGCGATCAGGCCGCCGTCGTCGGCGAACACCTGGGTGCCGACCGGAACCCGAAGCTCGGCGTTGTCGCCGTTCGCGCCGTGCTTGCGCGCACCGCGCCCGTTCTCGCCCCGCGCCGCCTTGATCCGCTTCCGCCGCTGCAGCGCCGACAGGTCGCGGAGCGCCGGGTCGGCGATCAGGACCACGTCGCCGCCGTCGCCGCCGTCGCCGCCGTCGGGGCCGCCCTTCGGCACGTATTTCTCGCGCCGGAAGCTCAGGCCTCCGTCGCCGCCCTTGCCGGCCTGGACGTGAATCCCGGCCCGGTCGCTGAACACGGGCGCCCTAGGCCTGCGGCTCGGTCTCGGCGACCGAGACGGTGCGGCGCTCGCCGCTGGTGCTGAATGCGACCGTGCCCTCGCGGACGGCGAAGATCGTGTGGTCGCGCCCGATCTGCGTGCCGGGACCCGGCCGGAACTTCGTGCCGCGCTGGCGGACGATGATGTTGCCGGCGATCGCGGCCTGCCCGTCGAACATCTTCACCCCGAGATACTTCGGGTTCGAGTCGCGACCGTTCTTCGAGGAGCCGAGGCCTTTCTTGTGTGCCATTAGTCCTCCACCTTCGCCTTCAAGGCAGACTCGAGCGCTGAGATCGCGCCCTTCCGCGCCGCATGCGCCTGCTCGTAGGCCAGCGCCGCCTCGAGCATCGGGCGGTTCCAGGTTTTCGCGCCGTCGGACACCTGGGCGACCGTCAGCTCCTCGTAGCCGCTCGGCATGCCCTTGACGTGATCGGCAGCGGCGACTGCGGCAGCCTCGGCCGGCTTGGGCTCGGCGGCCTGCTTCGGCTCGGCCTTCACCGGCGCAACGTTCTTCGTACCGCCGAGTGAGATCTGAACGCGCGAGGTCGCTGCGCGGAAACCGTTGTGGCGCTTGTAGCCGGTGCGCTTCCGGTACTTGCCGATCAGAAGCTTCGGGCCACGCTCATGCGCGACGACCGTGGCGGTCACGCCGGCGGTACCGAGCAGCACGTCCGGGGCAAACGACTTGCCCTCGTCCGCCTTCACGCGGTCCACGACAAGAGTCTCGCCCTCACGGACGCGGTACTGCTTGCCGCCAAGACGGATGATTGCGTAGTCCATAGGTGTGTGAAAAATCGCAGGCGGGAAAGCCCGCGAAGCGGTCGCCAGTGTAGCGACTGCGGCTACTTCTCGTCCAACCCCCACTGGCTCATGGGCGTGTAGCCCCACTCGTCGTCCCCGCCCGCCCCGTTCTCGTCCGCTGACGAGGGGCGCTCGGGGGCCGTTTCTTCGGCCGGAGGACCGGCCTCCTCGACAGCGGCGGGCGCTTCGACCCCGGCCTCGGGCGCGGCGACCGCGGTCGCAGCCCCGACCGGCTTCTTGCGGCGATTCTTGCCGCCGCGAGAGCCACGGCGCGTGCGCTTCTTCGGCACGGCCGGCTCGGCGCCGTTCTCGCTCGGAGCGGCCGCATCGTCCCCGGCCGGCTCGTCGCCGTCCTCGTCCTCGCCGAGATCGCGAGCCGGAACGTGGATCACCGGGCCGGAGGCCGGCTTCGCCCGCTCGCGCTTCGCGGGCGCAGGTCTCGGAGCCGGTTCCGCCGACGCATCGTCGGCGGCGTTCTCTGCCGGAGAGTCCGAGTCGGCAGATTCGGTCGCGTCGTCGCCGGTAACGGGCTTCTTCCGATTGCGTCCGCCGCGCGAGCCGCGCCGCGTCCGCTTCTTGGCAGGCGTCGTGCCGGAGGCGACCGCGTCTTCCGCGGGCTCGGCCTCGTCGCCCGCTTCAACCGGCTCATCTTCGGCGGGCTCGGCCTGCGCCTCCCCGTCGGCATCCTTCTTCTTCGCAGGAGCGCGCTTCGCGCGCGTCGGCTTCTCGGCCTCCGCCTCCGCGGTCAACGGCTCGGCGACCTCCTCGACCGGCGACAGCAACTCGGCCCAGGCGATCCCCTCCGTCACGGCTGTGATCCGCACCTTCACCTTCTTGCCGACGAGCCGGGCGGCGCCGCCGACGACGATGTCGACGCCGCTGAGCTTCCCCACACCGGCGTGCGCGTCGTGCAGGCCGACTTCACCCAGCTTGACCTCGAGCTCCTGCCCGACGTCGACCGGAAGCTTCGGGGCGACCTTCTCGAGCGTGCCCTGGTCAAGCACCCTGAAATGATCGAGGTGCTCGCCTGCGATGCCGACGAGGAAGAAGCGGCGCTTGGTCGTCTCCTCGAGCTCGCGCAGGCGCGTGCCGCCGGGGCCGACGACGAGCGAGGCAACCTTTGCCTCGACCTCGACCTTGAATGCCTTGTCGCGCGAACCGGGCGTGACGAGCGAGCGCAGCCGGCGTTCGACGTCGACTGCGGCCGTGTACTCGGAGACGACGATCCCGTCGCCGCCGCACGTCGGGCACTTCTTCGTCATCACCTCGCGCGGCCCGTCGGTGACGTTTTGACGCGTCATCTCGACCAGGCCGAGCGGGGAGATCTCGACGACGTAGGTCTTCGTACGGTCGCGTTCCAGCTCCTCGCCCAGTGCGTGCTCGACCGCGGCGCGGTTCTTCGGGCTCGCCATGTCGATGAAGTCGATGACGATGATCCCGCCGATGTCGCGCAGCCGCAGCTGGCGCACCACTTCCTTGACCGCTTCGAGGTTGTTCTTCGTGATCGTGTCCTCGAGCCGCGCGCCCGACTTCTTCGAGCGCGAGCCGACGAACCGCCCGGTGTTCACGTCGATCACCGTGAACGCCTCGGCATAGTCGAAGATCAGATAGCCCCCCGAGGGCAAGTCGACGCGTCTGTTGAGCGTCGAGCGGATCTCCTGGTCGACGCCGAACACCTCCATCAGCGGCTCCCGCTCCTTGTAGCGCGTCACGCGCTCCGCCATGTGCGGCGAGGTCTTCTTCAGGTAGCCGACGATGCGCTTGTAGGTGCGGTCGTGGTCGACCAGCAGGCGCTCGAAGTCACCCGTGAAGAGGTCGCGCACCACCCGCAACGGCAGCTCGGACTCCTGGTAGATCAACGACGGCGCCGTCGACTCCTTGGCGCGCGCCTCGATCGATTTCCAGAGACGCTCCAGGAAGTCGAGGTCCCGCTCGAGATCCTCGGCCGACGCACCCTCGGCGGCCGTCCGGACGATCACGCCACCGTGATTCGGCGCGATCTCCTTGAGGATCGCCTTCAAGCGGTTGCGCTCGTCGTCTTCGATCCGGCGCGAGACGCCGAGGCCGTCGCCGTGCGGCACGAAGACGACGAAGCGGCCTGGCAGCGAGATCTCGGTCGTCAGCCGCGCACCCTTGGTCTTCATCGGATCCTTGACCGCCTGGACAAGCACGCTCTGTCCACGCTGGATCAGATCCTGAATCTTGCGGGCGCCCTTCCGGCCCTCCAGCTCCGGGCCGACGATCTCGTCGACATAGAGGAAACCGTTCTTCTCGAGGCCGATCTCGACGAACGCGGCCTCCATCCCGGGCAGCACGTTGTCGACGGTGCCCAGGTAGATGTTCCCGGCGATCGACCGGCGTTCGGGCCGCTCGAGGTACACCTCGGCGACCTGGTCGTCTTCGAGCACGGCGACGCGCTTCTCGCCCGCGTCGACGGAGATCATCAGCTCGCGCTTCGCCTTCGGCAACGGTGCGCGCTTGGGCGGTGTGCGGCGCCGCTGCGAGCCCTGCGAGCGCGTCTTACGCTCGCCCGACTGCTTTCGCTCGGAAGGCTTCTTCTCGGTGGCAGTCGCCGCGTCGACCGTGTCCGCCGCTGCCGCAACTCCGGCGCCGACCGAGGTCGCGGTCTTCTTCTTCCGGTTACGCCCGCCGCGGGTGCCGCGACGGCGCTTGGCCGGAGTGGTGCTCGATTGTCCGTCCCCCGCCGCCTGAGTGGCTGCGGGTGCACGGGTCAGAGGTTCAACTGCAGGTGCTGCGGATGTTGAGGCGGCCGCGGACGGCGCCTGCTCGTCCGACTTCTTGCGTCGGAACCAGGGCAGTGGCAAACGATCTCTCCTGAGTAAGGCGCGCGCGCAGCCTCGCCGGCTGGAATCCAGCCATCAGCGGGCGCGCGTCGCGGGTGTGTGGGAAAAGCCTTGGCATAGGCCTCCCTGAAGGGTACCGGTTCTTCGCTCCGGCGCCGGCCAAGCCGCCGCCTCCGCTCCAGCGCGGCTCCGTCGAGCCTCCGCCGCGGGAAACTCAGGCCGCTTCCACGGCCGGGCGGAGCTTGCCGCGCCGAGCCCGGATGGCGCGCAGGCGCTGCGACAGCCGAGCCCAGGCCCACGGCTCGACCTCGACGTAGCGAGCCGCCGACTGGGCACGCGTGGCTTCGAGATACTCGAACCAGGCGTCCGCCTCCTCGATCAGGAGCAACTCCATCGCTTCGGTATGTCCGGTCAGAGCCATGCGGGCGTCACCTCCATTCGGATGCTCCAGAGCGTAGGACCTGGACCGGACGGAGCGAGCCCCTGCTCAGGAAGGAGCTGGGTGATCCATCGCGCCGAAGTAGCGAACAGCCGCCTCGCCGATCGCCCTCGTGCCCGTGTAGGCCACGGCGCCCTTGACCGCCCACCCGGCCACCGGAACGAGGTCGAGCAGCTCCCGGGCGACGGCGCGAAAGCCGAAGCCCGCGCCGACGACGCCGAGCAGCTCCGTCGCGCGGCGGTTGTCGATCCGCTCGCCATACGCCAGGGCGATCCGCAGCACGAGCCGCGCCTGATTCAGCGTCAGCACCGGCAGGTCGACGCCGGGAACCCAGATCGCGGCCGCGACGAGCCCGTTGCGTTTCGAAAACGACCGGATCAGCTCGTCGCAGACCGCCTTCCGCAGCACGGGCAACCGGGCCGCAAGCGACGTGCCGTCCTCTCCGAGCCGGCGGGTGATCGCAGCCGCGAGCTCGTCGAGCGGAAACCCCCGGCCCGGCGGCACGCGAACCAGGTCGGCGGCCAGGACATACGGCAGCGACTCGTCATCGGTCAGCGCGACGATCGGGACGCCCGCCTTCGCGGCCGCGTGCAGCCGCTCCTCGCCCGCCGCGCCGACCCAGATCAGCACGGCAGCCCCCTCAGCCCGCCCTTCGACGACCGCCGAGGCCTCGCCGCCCTCCCGCAGCTGCCGCGCGAGCAGCGGCACGAGCTCACGCGCGCCGTCGACGGCCAGCGGCCGCGGATCGCCCTCGCCGCGACGCACCTCACGGACCAGCGAGACGAGCGCGAGCGGCCCCAGCTTCGAGCTCTTCTTCTTCCTGCTCATTCCCGCTCCGGCACCGGCAAAGCCGGCGCCTCCGCTCCCTGCTCGCCTCCGTCAAGCCTACGGCTCGATACCCGCTCCGGCACCGGCAAAGCCGGCGCCTCCGCTCCCTGGTCGCCTCCGTCAAGCCTACGGCTCATGTCCGGTGACGCACTCCACGGCGCATGTAGATGGCCTGCAGGATCCCCATCGCGAGCAGGTTGGTGATCATCGACGAGCCGCCGACGGAGACGAACGGCAGCGGGATGCCCGTGATCGGCGCGATCCCCATCGTCATCGCGCTGTTCACGAAGACCTGGAACAGGAACATGAACGCGATGCCGCCGGCAACGACGGCGCAGTAGAGGTCGCGCGCGCCGGCGACGATCTTCAACGCCCGCCACACCACGAGCAGGTAGAGCAGCAGGAGCACCGAGGCGCCGAGGAAGCCGTGCTCCTCGGAGAGCGAGGCGAACGCGAAGTCGGTCGCATGCTCCGGCAGGTAGTCGAGCCGGGTCTGCGTCGCGCCCACCACGCCGCGGCCGCGCAGCCCGCCCGAACCGACCGTGATGATCGACTGGCTCAGGTTGTATGTGGCGCCGCGGGGGTCGTTGTTGGGGTGCGTGAACCCGGTCAGACGCGCCGCCTGGTACGGCTTGAGCACGTTCATCCCCGCTGCCGGCAGCAGCCACAGCACGGCGAGCGCCGCGACTACCGTGAGGGTTGTGAGCACCGCCAGATGGGTCCAGCGCACACCGGCGATGAAGAGGATCGCCGCGAGCGCCGCGGTGTAGACGAGTGCGGTGCCGATGTCGGGCTGCAGGAAGACCAGCAGGATCGGCGCGATCCCGTAGCCGAGCGCGGTCAGCACGACGCGCGGATCGCCGATCGAGCGGGAGCGCTCGGCCAGGAACCCGGCCAGCGCCAGCACGAACACGACCTTTCCGAACTCCGACGGCTGGAACGTGAAGAACCCGACATTGATCCACCGCTTCGAGCCACGCGACGCGGCGCCCGCGACGAGCACGAGGATCATCACGCCGAGCGTCCCGAAGTAGATCGGCCGGCGCAGCGCGAAGTACCGGTCCGGATCGACGAAGAGCGCGCCCACGAAAAGAGCGAGACCGACGAATGCGTACAGCGTCTGGCGCGTGAGCGCCGACCCGCCCGCGTCGTGCATCGTGATCCCGTTGATGGCCCAGAGGCCGTACGTGACGAGCGCGGCAAGCGCGAGCATCAGCACCCAGTCGAGCCTGCGCACCATTCCGGCGACACCGACGGCTTCCGCCTGGCGCCTGCTGCGCATGCCCCGCGTCCGCGGGTTGATGGTCTCGATCGTCATCAGTCGGAGGCGTGCGCCGTCGTCGTTCCGGTCTTCCCGAACCACTGCTCGAAGACCTTGAGCGCGGCCGGTGCCGCCGCCGTGCCGCCGTGGCCGCCGTTCTCGATCATCGCGCAGACGACGATCGTCGGCGCGTCGTACGGCCCGTACCCGCACCACCAGGACTGAGTGAGGTTGACAGGGTTCGGATAGCCGGGCAGCGCGACGTTCTTCTCGGCGCTGCCGGTCTTGCCGGCGATGTCGACCGGGAACTGGCCGAAGACGCCATACCCGGTGCCGAACGTCGCGTGCGTCGCCTCCTCGAGGCCCTTCTGTACGTAGCTGAGTGCCGTCGGGTCGACGCCGGTCGGCTGCGGCGACTGGGCGCCGAAGCGCCGCAGCACCCGCGGCGGGCTGCCCGTCAGCTCGACGTCCTCGGCGAGGTGCGGGGTGACGAGATTGCCACCATTCGCGATCAGGGCGTAGAAACGCGCCATCTGCAGCGGCGTGACGAGGATCTGGTTCTGCCCGATCGCCATCTGAATCGAGTAGCCCGGCAGCCAGGTCTTGTTGATGTCGTTGTTGCAGGGCGGGCCTCCGAACTCCTTGCAGCGCGATTCGGGCGTCTGCACGAGGCCGGAGGACTCAGGGCCGATGTCGATGCCGCTCGGCTCACCGAAGCCGAAGCGGTTCGCCCAGGTCTGCAGGGGGTGGCCCTTGTCGGGCGGCAGGTTGTAGAAGCGGTCGCCAAGCTCGTAGAAGTACGTGTCGCAGGATTCGGCGAGCGCGGTCGGGAGGTCCATGCCCTGGTTGATCAACGGGGTCCAGTTGCGGAACGTCTGCCCGTGATTCTTGTAGTCCGGCGTGCACGGGATGATGTCGAACGGCTTCATCAGCCCCGTCTCCATCGCGGCGAGCGCGGTCACCGGCTTGAACGTCGAGCCGGGCGGGTACGAGGCGTCGATCGCGCGGTTGACGCCGGGGTTGTTCGCCGCATTCGCGACGCTGGTGGAGAGCAGCGGCGCAAGCTTCTTCGGGTCCTGGCGGCCGACGAAGATCGACGGCTGGTAGGTCGGATACGAGGCCATCGCAAGCACCGCGCCGTCGGACGGGCTGAGCGCGACGATCGCCCCTCCGTCGGCGTGAGCGCCCTCGATGCCGCTCGCCCGTGCGAGGCGGATGCCCTCCCGGAGCGCCTGCTCGGCCGCCCTCTGCAGCTTGATGTCGATCGTCAGCCGGAGGGCGTCGCCCGACACCGAGTTTGTCTCGAGCTTGGCCGCGCCCTTGGGGCGCCCCGTCGAGTCGACGGTCAACTGCGCCGCGCCGTCCTTCCCGCGCAGGTACGAGTCATAGGCGAACTCGACCCCTGCCTGGCCGATCGAGTCCGTCGGGAGATAGCCCTTGCCCTTCAGGTTGTCGTACTCCTGCTTGTTGATCTGCCCGACGTAGCCGAGCACCTGCGCTGCGAGCGACTTGTAGGGGTACTGCCGGAGATAGCTGTCCTGCATCTGCACGCCGGGAAACTCGGACGCATGCTCGTACAGGTAGTCGATCTGGTCATGTTTGAGCCCGCGCTGCACGATCACCGGCGTCAGCGGATCCCCGAGGTGATGCTTCAGCTGCGCGAGCATCGTCTTCACCGGCGTGCCGGTGACGAACGCGAGCTTGCGGAGCTCGGCCAGCTGAGCCGCCCAGGTCTTCGGCAGGTCTGCGGGCCAGAGCTCGACCCGCGTGCCGGCAACGTTGCGAACGAGTACGCGGCCGTTCCGGTCGAGCACCGGCCCTCGCGGCGCCTCGAGCCGCAGCGTGCGGACGCGGTTGTCGTTCGCCTGCGCGAGGTACTTGTCGCCCGAGAGCACCTGCAGCGCCCAGAGACGCAGGAAGAGAACGGCGAAGATCGCGAGCGCGAGGAACGCGAGCACCGCGACGCGAAGTGCAAGCTGTGGCGTGAGACGGTAGGGCTCGGTGACACGCGGATCGCCCGGCAGGAACCGGCCGGACCGGCCCGGGGCCGCCCCAGATGCGCCGGGCGCTCTAGCCAAGCAGCCGTACCTCTCGGACGCGATCGCCGAGCTCGAGCGGCGGGAAGAGCCTGCGGATCAACGCGTAGACGGGCAGCGTCAGCACGAGGTTGAGCAGCAACCCGAGCGGCAGCGCATGGGCGACAAGCCCCGCGGGCGCCGGCTCTCCGAGTACGAACTGCAGGGCGATCTGGCCGAACGAGTAGAGGACGGTAACGACCGCCACGGAGACGAACGGCGCATGGAAGCGGTCACGAGCGGTGGTCTCGCCGTAGCGGCCGATCCAGAAGCCCCCGACCGTCAGGAGCAGCGAGGTGAGGCCGAGCGTGCCAAGCGTCGCGGTGTCGAGCAGCAGACCGGTGCCGAAGCCCGCGACCGCGCCGAAGATCGACCCGCGTAGGAGCGCGATCGAGAGCAGGGCGACGAGCACGATGCTCGAGGTGCGAAACGGCTCGTACTCGGTCAGCACCGCGAGCTGCAGCAACGCGACGACGAACAGGACGAGCGCGGCCTTCGGGGCGTCCATCTAACCCTGCGCCCTCATTGCTTGGCAACCAGCACGATCACCGACTGCAGCGTGGCAAAGTTGACGAACGGCTCGACCTGGATCGTCTTGAACGTGTTGACGTCGAGGTTGCTGACGCTCGTCACGGTTCCCACCCGAAGGCCGCGCGGGAACATCGAGGGCAGCGCGCCGCTCCCGAGCGAACCGGCGGTGATGACGGTGTCGCCGACGCTCACGTTCGGCTGCTTCGGGACGCGATCGAAGATCAGCGCGTCGCTCCCTCCGCCACCGCGGCGGATGATCCCCACGGCGCTCGGATGCGTCAGGTCCATCGAGGTGACGAAGCTCTGCGCATCGGTCAGCAGCACCACCCGGGCAACGCTCCCCCAGGTCTTCGCGACCTTTCCGACGAGACCGCCCGAGGGGGCGATCACCGGTGCGCCGATCCGCACACCGTCTTTCGTCCCGGCAGCGATCGTGATGCTCTCGTCGATCGCGCTCTGCGGATTCGTCAGGACGGTGGCGTTGACACGCGAGAAGTTCTGGATCGACGGCGGGCCGTGGTAGCCGAGCTGGCTGCGCAGGTAGACGTTCTCCTGGAGCGCGCCCTCGTCGAGCACGAGCCGCTGCTGCAGCTGATCGACCTTTTGCCTCAGCTTCGCGTTCTCCGACTTCGCGCTCGCGAGACCGTGCACCCAGCCTGCGGTGTCGCGGAACGGACGAGACACACGGTCGGCGGCAATCTCGAACGGGCGCAGAATCGAGGCCGCCGTGCCCTGGACGCCGTCGAGGGCGCTCGATCGGAACGAGACGGTGATCAGCACGAGCGAGAGCAGCACAAGGCCGCCCACGATGATCCGGCGCTTCAGCGCGCTGGAGCGGTTCGAGGGATATCCGGAAGTCGCGGCACGCTGGACCGAAGAGCCCAGGACCGCGAGACGTACGGTCCGGTTGCGAGGCACAGGCTGACCAAGTGTAGAGGGTCGGCCGCGGGACGGCCGGCGCATTCTGATCAGGCCCCGGCTGCCGCGGCGTGTGCCGCCTCGAACTGGCGCCTCGTCGGTGCCTTGCCGTGCAGCGGCCTTGCACCCTCGGGACGGAGGCCGTCGAGCACCAAGTCGAGGTAGCGCTGCCAGGCTCCCGGCATCGTGTCCTCGAGGATCAGCCCTGCGCGGACGATCCCGGACAGCAGCATGGTGATGTCCTCGGCGGTGACGTCGTCCCGCACCCGGCCGGCTTCCTGGGCGCGCCGGAGCAGGTCGCCGGCGCGACGCACGACCTGCCTGAACAGCGCACGCAGGCGTTCGTTCGCAAAGAGATTCGAGTCCATCGCGTCACAGAATCCCCGGTCGCAGACCTGAAGCTCGACGGCTGCATGCATGAACGACCGGAGGCCGGGCCCCGCGTCGTCGTTCGCGAGCGCCGAGTCGGCGGCGTCGAGCAGCTGCTGAGCACGCCGCTCGACGACCGCCACCAGCAGGTCGTCCTTCGTCGTGAAACGGCGGAAGATCGTTCCGACGCCCACGCCCGCCCGGTCGGCGATCTCGTTCACGGGCACGTCGACGCCCTCGTGGGCAAAGAGCTCGCGCGCGGCGTCGAGGATGCGCTCCAGGTTCCGCTGCGCATCCGCGCGAAGCTCGCGCTGCTCGCCGACCGCATCCGTCATGCCGGTACCGGCACCGCGTCTTCCGTGTGGATCCGTGCGACGTCGCTCCGCCGCACGGTGAGCAGCAGCGTGACGATCCCGCCGACCAGGAGCAGCGCACCCACGCCGAAGGCGACGTGGAAGCCGCTCGTGAGCGCCGCGTTGTGCCCCACCACCGCCCCACCGCCCCCGGTGAGCCGGCTCGTCTGCGAGCTCGCGAGCGTCGAGAGCACCGCCAGGCCGACCGCACCGCCCACCTGCTGCGACGTGTTGAAGAGGCCGGACGCGAGCCCGGCGTCCGCATCCTCGACGTTGGTTGTGGCGAGCAGGGTCAGCGGCACGAACGCCAGCCCGATGCCGATCGAGACGATCACGATCGTCGGGAAGACGTGGACGAGGTACGACCCGTGGGTCGGAAGCTGCGTGAACAGCGCAAGCCCGATCGCCCCCAGCGTCAGGCCGATGTAGGTGACGCTTCGGATGCCGATGCGCTGGATCAGCTGCTGCGCGCCGCCTGCGCCGATCACGATCCCGAAGGTGAAGGGCAGGAAGGCGAAGCCGGCCTTGAGCGGCCCGTAGCCGAGGATCTGCTGCAGGTAGAGCGACGCGAAGTAGAACATCGCGAACAGGCCCGAGGCGACGAACAGCATCGCGGCGTTGCTCCCCGAGAGCGAGCGCAGCTTGAAGATCCCGAGCCGGATCAGCGGCGCCTTCGAACGAAGCTCGACGAGCACGAAAGCCACGAGCAGCGCGACGGCGAGCGCCCCGAGGCCGATCGTCTTGCCGGATCCCCAGCCGTAGGACTGGGCCTTGACAAGCGCGTAGACGAGCACGAGCAGACCGCCCGTCACCGACACGGCGCCGGCGATGTCGGCGGTGTCCGGCTTCTCCTCGGCGCGCGAGTTCGGTACGTAACGCAGCGACAGCAGCGCCGCGACGATTCCGATCGGCAGGTTGATGAAGAACACCCAGCGCCACGACAGCGCCTCGGTCAGCACGCCGCCCACGATCAGGCCGACGGCGCTGCCACCGGCGGCGATCGCACTCCACACGCCAAGCGCCTTGGTGCGTTCTGCGCCTTCCGCGAAGGTGGTCGTCACGATCGAGAGCGCGGCCGGCGAGACGAGGGCGGCGCCGAAGCCCTGCAAGGCCCGGCCGCCGACGAGCATGCCGGACGACGTTGCAATGCCGTTCATCAACGACGCCGCGGTGAAGACGATTACCCCGGCGACGAAGAGGCGCTGACGGCCGAACAGGTCGGACGCGCGGCCCCCGAGGAGCAGGAACCCGCCGAACACGAGTGTGTACGCGTTGACGATCCACTGGAGGCTCGAGGTCGAGAAGTGCAGGCCGTTCTGAATCGACGGCAGGGCAACGTTCACGATCGTCGCATCGAGAATGACCATGAACTGCGCGATGCAGACGAGCACCAGCACGAACCAACGGTTCGTGCCGTGCGCCTTGCCGAGTGCCTTGAGCGATGCCTCCATACCGACCCCTCTTCCCTAAGCGGACTCTTCAGTCCGGATACGGTAGCGATCGGGCGCGGGGCTGCGTCGAGCGTCTCGAAACCCGGTTCCGCTGCGCGGCAACCAGGATCGAGGCGGCGTGACTCTGGTTAGTACCTGCGGCCGTTGCGCGAGCGGCTGCGCGCCTTCGAGCTGCGATGGATCGCGTCGAACTCCTCGAGGCTGCGCCCGGATCCGACCGCCACGCAGGTGAGCGGCGACTCGGCTAGGTGCACGGGCATATGCGTCTCGTGGCGCAGGCGCTCGTCGAGGCCGCCCAGCAGCGCGCCACCGCCGGCCAGCACGATCCCGCGGTCCATGATGTCGGCCGCCAGCTCGGGCGGCGTCTTGTCGAGCGTCGACTTGATCGCGTCGACGATCTGGTTGACCGGCTCCTCCAGCGCGTGGCGCACTTCCTCGCTCGAGAGGATGACGGTC
>Ga0157369_10005224_pt1 | contig 15150 bp, 9 predicted proteins | sample C25metaG_FD_113461 | JGI IMG/M metagenome (GOLD analysis project Ga0157369, IMG submission 113461) | Corn rhizosphere microbial communities from Kellogg Biological Station, Michigan, USA - C2-5 metaG | ecosystem: Host-associated > Plants > Roots > Rhizosphere > Soil | place: USA: Michigan... | reverse complement strand
TCTTCGGCCATGTGAAGGGCGCATTCACCGACGCGCGCACCGACCGTGTGGGCCGGTTCGAACTGGCGCAGCACGGGACGTTGTTCCTCGACGAAATCGCTAACGTCCCGCTCAGCCAACAGGCAAAGCTGTTGCGCGTGCTGCAAACCGGAGAACTTCAGCGCGTCGGGTCATCCCGTACCGTGATGGTCGACGTCCGCGTGATTTCGGCAACGAACGCGAACCTCATGGAAGAAGTATCGGAGAAGCGCTTCCGCGAGGACCTGCTGTTCCGGTTGAATACGGTGGAAATCCACCTGCCGCCGTTGCGCGAGCGTCGCGAAGACATCCCGCTGCTGGCGATACACTTCCTGCGCCAATACGCGCAGCGCTATCGCAAGGATCTGCATTCGTTTGACCAGGCGGCACTGTCGGCGCTGCTCGATCATCCGTGGCCCGGCAACGTGCGTGAGTTGGATCACGCCATCGAACGTGCGGTATTGATGGCTCGTGAGGACACGATTCGCGCTTCCGACCTCGGCCTGCGACCGCGCGACATCAGCCAGAAGGGCCTCGAAGAGCTCAGCCTCGAGGAAGTCGAGGTCTCGCTCATTAAGAAGGCCTTGGCGCGCTATAGTGGCAACATCAGCCAGGCAGCCGATGCGCTCGGACTGAGCCGCAGCGCTTTGTACCGCCGGCTGCAGAAGTATGGCCTCTGATCCAGCGACGCGTACTTCCAAGCCACGCATGCCGTTCGATCCGGACCCCACGGACGGCGCTTCGCTCTTGCGTCCACCGGTCAAGCCGGCGGGGGCAAGAACAGGTTGGACCGGCGCGCCCGTCGGAAAACCGCGACGAATCGTTCACGAAAACACCATTCTTCTAACTGCCCTCGCCACGGGGATGGTGGCCGTCCTCGTCTCGATGGTGTTGCTGTGGACCGGGGACTTCACTCCCAAAACCCAGTGGACCCTCACGCTGCTGATCGTCGTGAGCTGGCTTGGCTTCGGGTTCGGCGCGCGCGCGTCGGTGGTGCGTCCTCTCCAGACCCTCTCCAATATGCATGCGGCGCTGCGCGAAGGCGATTACTCGATGCGAGCGCGCGTTTCCAGCCGCGAAGATGCTCTCGGCGAGCTGATGTACGAGATCAATCTGCTCACGGAGTCGCTGCGTGAAGACAAACTAGGCGCGCTCGAAGCGCACGCGCTGCTGGTGAAGGTGATTTCCGAGATCGACGTTGCGCTCTTTACCTTCGATCAGGATGCGCGTCTGCGTCTCATCAATCGCGCCGGTGAACGCCTGCTTGGTCACAATGCGGAGCGGTTGCTGGGCCAGAGTGCGAGCGATCTCGGCCTGGGAGAGTGCCTGGAAGGCCCCTCGTCGCGCATGTTGGAAGCGGGCTTTGCCGCAGGCAAGGGCCGTTGGGGCGTCCGTCACACAACGTTCCGCCAGAGCGGCGTGCCGCATCATCTGCTGGTCATTGCAGACCTGAGCCAGGCGCTGCGGGAAGAAGAACGGAAGGCGTGGCAGCGGCTGGTTCGAGTCCTCGGACATGAGCTGAACAATTCACTCGCGCCCGTGAGATCGATTGCCGACAGCCTGGAGATGCTGGTCAAGCGCGATCCGCGCCCCGAAGACTGGGAAGAGGATTTGAAGAAAGGCCTGCGCGTGATTGCCGAGCGCTCGGAGGCGTTGGGCCGCTTTATGCGGGACTACGCCCGTCTCACGCGCCTGCCTCAGCCGCAGCTGGTCCCATTCGACCTGGCGGCGCTGGTGCGTCGCGTCGCGGGGCTGGAGTCGCGTCTGCAAGTGCGGGTCACGAGCGAAAGTTCGCTGATCGTCCATGCCGACGCAGATCAACTCGAGCAGCTTCTCATTAACCTGGTTCGTAACGCGGTCGACGCTTCGCTGGAAACCGGAGGCGGAGTGGAAGTGTCATGGTCGAAAGCGCGCGGCATGGCGCAGGTTGAGGTGCGCGACGAGGGACATGGGATCGAGAATCCGTCCAACTTGTTTGTGCCCTTTTTCACGACCAAGCCGACCGGCTCGGGAATTGGCCTGGCGTTGAGCCGGCAGATCGCCGAAGGTCACGGCGGCACGCTGACGCTGGAGAACCGGCGCGACCGTCCGGGATGCGAGGCCCGCGTGACGCTGCCCATCCGTCCTCCGCTCCCGCGATAGGCACAAATAGAGCCGGTGCATCTCAATATGTATCAATGTGTTATCGCATATCCCTTCAAGTGACTTCGAGGCGGCGGTGGGCTGTTACGAGAAGGTGTCCACGAGCGAAAAAGAGGGAAGATTCGAGGCAGGCGGGCGCGTGCGTCAGGCCACTTTGAAGGGAGTTGAGGGCATCCCATTAAGAGTCCCTTTGTGCTCTGCTCGACACCAGGGGGCAGGAGAGAGCGCCTTCCGCGGAGCGCTTCTCTCCTCGAACTCATAATGTATGTAATTTGACCGCGGGATCCTCAGCGGTACTCTCAAGACAAACCGGCCCGCCGGGTTGATTTCTCAACCCCTTCTGGGCCGTTTTGATAGCGGAAGAAAATTACAGGAAGAACCACACTAAAAGGTGTGGGCGGGGTTGCAACAACCTGGCTACTGCTATTGTTTTCCCCAAAACGCCAGCGCAGCCGTGGCCCCGCCCGCACTACGGTGACTATGTACCCGCTGTAATCCGCCAAGTATCGGGCGCACACCTGATAATGCCTAACGAAACAACCTAAGGTGCTCCCCGCTGTCGCGGTACTGCATTACATTGGGCCCTAATCACCAAGCCTGTACCCAGCCTGATCTCACCGTACAACCGCTCCCTACCGGCCGAGCACATCCCTATTGGCAAAATCTAGGGCCGGACAGCCCTAAGGGAGCAGAGCGAGCCGTATGTCCACCGGCTTACGGACTCGCGTGGATTTGGTCTCCAGCGGCTTCCATCCGTCAACAAATCGGTGGTGGCTAAATCTCGGGCTGTCCGGTCAGAGGGATTCTAGATCGAGTCGCAGAGATTTTGATAGTACCTCTGCGAGTACTGACCGCAGAGCAATCATTTGCAACGCGACAATATAACCAGTCGTGCACTATTTGTCCAGAGTAGCTCGTGTCCTTACTACCGCGGACGGCTCGCCGGCGGAATAATGCCGTTCATGCGCAGATACTCCACCATCTGTCCGTAGTGATCGAACTGATGACCCTGGAGCAACACCGCCAGTGACATGGGCGTGGTCCGGTTCTTCGGTCCAAACGGTCCTTGGATGTCCTTCGTCCATCCGTTCGCCGGCACGCTTGCCAGCGCCTTGTGTGCGAAGACGTACGAATCTTTCACGTACTGCACGATTGCGTCTTTGGTATTCAGGCTGTCCGCCCCGTTCTCGTCCTTGCCGAGCTCAACTGGATTCTTTTCGCCGGCGAGCGCGGCATAGATCCAATAATTCGTGGTTGCGACGTGACGTGCCTGCAACGCGAAGGTACGAACGGTGTTGAATTCGCCGTTCGTGGGCGCGAAGTCGAACTTATCGGCGGGCATGGCTTCCACGGCCGGCACGAGTTCGTTCTCCACGCTCTTCAGGTTGTCGTCGAATATCTTAGCGATCGACGGTGGCGCTTTGGGAGCTTCCTTGGTCGCAGCGGCTGCGGCTTTCTTGGGAGCTTTTTTGGCGGCGTCCGTTTGCGCGAGAGCGGGGATCGCCAACATCAGGGTTGCGACTGCGAGTATCGTCTTCATTCGATTCATGTCTCTCTCCTCTGTCTGATTCTTCTTGTCCTTTTGTTGTCCGAACAATCTACATCAATCTGTTTGCGTCATCGGCGGAGGGACTTCTGCCCACGCTGCACCGAGCCGGAAGCTACGCGCCGTCGGCAAGCCAGCCACCAAGCCGATTGCTGCAACGCCCAGCGCGTTGCCGATGCCAATCTTGCCGGCAAGTGCGCCCCAAAGCGCACCGCCACCCGCCATTCCTCCCTGCAGGATGAGCAGGTACAACGAGAGCGATCGCGCACGGACCCAAGCCGGCGCCGAGGTCTGCGCGGAGAGGTTCAGGCTGGCGAGAATGCTGATCCAGGCCATGCCGCCGACGAAGAGCGCGGCGCAAATCGCCTCCAGCCTCTGCACCTGCCCGGCAGCGAATGTCGTCACTGCGAAGACGAATGATGCCACTCCGACCAGGGTGTTGATCGAGACTGAGCGTCGAACCGTTGGGAGCACTACAGCTCCCACAACGGCTCCGCATCCAAGCGCTGCCAGAGCCAATCCGTATCCGACCGAGCCGTGTTGCTTCGTGAGGAGCGGCAGCAGCGCCCAGATCGCGCTGGCGAAGAGGCTGAAGAGCCCTGTGCGGACGAGAACCGATCTCGCCGCGTCCGAATGCGAAACGTACTCGAACCCGACGCGAATCGCGGCCCAGACGCGCTGGCCTGGCACCGGCTCCAGGTGTGGGCGCCGCTTCCATCTGAGCAGGAACCAGATGACGCCGAGGAAGGAAAGCGCGTTGAGGATAAACGCCGTGCCCGATCCGGCGGCCGCTACAACGAGCCCGCCGAGAGCGGGTCCGACCGCGCGCGCCACGTTGAATCCGGCTGAGTTCAAGGCCACGGCCGAAGCGAAGCGTTCCTGCGAAACAACCTCGGGCGTAATCGCCTGCCAGCACGGGTCGTTCATGACCGAGCCGAAGCCGAGAAGAAAAGTGAATGCCAGCAAGACCCACGGCGTGACCCATCCGGCAAGCGTCAGGGCGCCGAGAGCGAGCGCAGCGAGGGTCATCCATGTCTGCGTGAGGATGAGGTAGCGACGCCGATCGACCATGTCGGCCAGCGCTCCAGCGGGTAACACGACCAGGAATACCGGCAGGCTCTGAGCTGCCTGGACCAATCCGACCATCAGCGGCGCGCGTGGCTGATTCATGGTGAGCGACGTCATCAGCCAGCCGGCTCCGACGTTCTGCATCCAGGTGCCGGTATAGGAGACGACCGCCGCGATCCACAAAGTGCGAAATAGGGGCTCGGTGAATGGCGCCCATGCGTTACCGGTGGAACGCACCGACTTTGCTTCGTCCAAAGCTCTCCCTGTACTCGCCATCGGAATCCGTCCCGCGTCCACCTCGCTACTGACTAAGGCGATGCGAAATTGTTACCGGCAAATAATTGCAGATTGAAGATTCTGGATCAAAACCCGAGCATCCGGCACCTCTTCAAGAGACGCTCTTCAAGGCAAACGGCCACTCGCCGCGGCGCCATGATCGCACCAGGTAGATCGCCACCCCTGCCACTACGATGACTGCGGCGTATCGCAATTCCTTTGTGAAGTTCTGGCGTCCGATCAGGATGTAAACGAAGCCTATGGCTGCGATGAGCGCCGGAACCGGATAAAGCCACATGCGGAATGGGCGCGGCATGTCCGGACGCCGTTTCCGCAAGACCAGCAGCCCGACAGTCTGCAGCAGAAATTGCACGACGATGCGAATCACCACCAGCGAGGCGATGATGTCGCGCAATTCCAGGAAGCATGCCAGCAACGCGACGCCGCCCAGGACCAGCAGTGAAACGTGCGGAATCCGATGCCGCGGATGGATGCGCGCGAGAGCGCCGAAGTAGTTGCCATCCACGGACGCGGCATAGGGAACACGGGAATATCCCAGCAGCAGGGAAAACACGGAAGCGAACGCGGTCCAGATGATCAACGCCGCAACCAGGCTCCCCGCCCAGCCTCCATAGATTCGCTCCATGAAGACCGACACGATGTACTTGTTCTGCGCCATCGCCGGGTCCATCATCTCGCGCCACGGGATCACGCCCAGGATGCTGATGTTCATGGCCAGGTAGAGCGCGGCAACCGCGGCGATGGACAGCACCAGCGCGCGCGGTATCGTTCGCTCCGGGTCTTTGACCTCATCGCCAAGAAAGCACACGTTGTAATAGCCCCAATAATCGTAGGCCGCGATGAGTAGCGCGGCGCCGAGTCCAGTGAAAAACGCCGGCGAGAGCTCAAACGCGCTGGGCGGGAAGTCGAACGCCCGCGCTGCGTTGAAGTGCGTGAGGCCGGCGAAGATGACCCAGGCGACCGTGCCCAGCACTCCGATCCACAGCAGCTTGGAAACTGCGCCGATGGCAACGATGCTTCGATAGAGAAGAAGCACCGCGAGCACGACAACACCGAGCGCGGCCAGCGTCCCAACCGTGATAAGGATGCGCGCATGTCCGAGCAATGGCACGGTTGCGATTTCGCGCCGCAGCGCCGGCCACAGATACGAAGCGTAGTTCGCCAGTCCCACGCTGCCGGAGGCGATGGAGAGCGGAGCGCTGAAACTCAATTGCCAGATGAAGAGAAAAGAGAAGAGGCGTCCCCAGGATTGCGGGCCGTAGATCTCTTTGAGATATCGGTAGGATCCGCCCGCATACGGCATGGACGCGCCGAGTTCAGCCCACACCAGACCGTCGCACATCGCGAGCACTGCGCCGACGATCCAGCCGAGCATGGCTTGCGGGCCGCCGATCGCGCTGACGATCAGCGGGACGGTGATAAACGGTCCAACGCCGATCATGTCGATCATGTTCAGCGCCGTCGCGCTGCCCAGGCCGATGCCGCGGACCAGGCGGGGTTGTTCGGGTTGTGGCGAAATCGAACTCAGAGTGGCTCCGAAAAGCTGAGCCGCAAGATTAACGCTGATTCACGCTGACTCAAGAAAGGGAATTGATCTGCGTTCATCAGTGTTGATCAGCGGCTGGGGCTTTTTGCTCCAGCACTGATCAGGTTCACAAACAGACGCATTGCGCCGGGAACGCCGGCGGGCAACTGCCGGAAGAACGCGTAGCCGGTAAAAATGTAGGTTCCTTTGCCGTAGGGCGCGACAAGCAGTCCGCCCTTGAGAGCTTGCTCGCCGGGGTCGTGCGACGAAAGCAGCGGGCTGTACTTCGGGTCCCAGTTGTTCATGAAATAAACGCCGCGCTCCTGCACCCAGCCGTCGAAGTCTTTCGTCGAAATCTTGTTGGGCGTATTCAGCAGCGGGCTGGCGGGCTCGAGTATCTCGACAGGCGCCTCTTCCACGGTGACGCGCTCGCCCGATGCCGTCATGGGATAGGGCGTGTAGTGCCCAGCATTGAACAGGCCCGTCTGCTGGTTGTACTGGACCAGGAGCGTGCCGCCACGCTCGACATAATCGAGCAACCGGCGATTCTGCTCGCGCACGTCGGTGCGGACGTCATAGGCGCGGATGCCGAGCACGATGGTGTCGTACTGGGTGAGATCGCCGCCGGCCAACTCGCCGGGCGAAATCGTGTGTACGTCTACGCCGACCTGTTCGAGAGCGGCGGGAATGTCGTCGCCTGCACCCATGATGTAGCCGACGCGCAGCTTCGCAGGCAACTTCACGGTTTCAGCGCTCACCATCTGGCGCGCCGGTTGGTAGTAGTAGAAGGTCCCGATGTCATGGCGCGTGACAACGCGATATCCGTCGCTGTACTGCTTGCCGTTCGCATCGACGACAGCCTGAACCTGGTAGTGGCCCTCCTGTAAACGCGCAGGCGTAACCGTGAAGACGTAGCTGGCAAATTCGCCGGCCTCGGTGAACTTCACGGGAGTCGATTGCGGCTCCACGCGCCATCCATTCGGGACGTGCAAAGAGAGCGTGCCATTCCCGCCGCCGACTGCATTGTTGCGGACGCCGACGCGCACCTGCGTGCTGCCGGTTCGAGCCGTCGAGATGATTTGGGAGTCGGGTTGCAACTCCACCGAGAACGGCGGCCCGACGACTAGGGGGCGCTCTGCCTGGCCGTAGATGGGGTCGATGTGGCGGACCTGCGCAACCGTGCGCAATTCGCCCGTGCCGTCGCCGACCCGGTAGTCGGCATGAACGATGACAGGAGGCGGCGGAAACGGCAGAGCTTCATACTTCTCCATTCCCGGAACGATCTTGTAGAGGCTCTCTTTTTGCGGGTCGTCGCGGTAGAAGTAGGGGCGCGTGTATTGCGCGTCGGCGGGAACCGTCACTTTGAAGCGCGCCGTGAGTTCCGCGTTCGAGGCCACGGGTCCGGAGACGGATGCGCCGATCGGTTCCCAATTCCAGCCGGGCGGCAACTCAAGCCGCATGCCCGCGCTCTCAATCGCCTCTTTGCCGCGATTGTAGAGGTGAGCCGTTAGCGTGAAGCTCTGCCCGGGAACCGCCATCAGGAAGCTCTGTTCCAGCGGCACGAATCCGCCGAGCTGCCCCGATCTGGCGCCCTGCGATGACGGAAGGTCCGCGGAGGCGTCGAGTTCCAGAGAATTCGCATCCGACGCTGCCTTTTCGAATTCGGCGAGCTTGGTGTTGAGATGGAGAAGGAGTTCGGCCTTGGTCGCGGGCGCCAGCGCGGATTGCTCGACTTGCGGAATGAGCTGTCGAATGATGGAGACGCCGCCAATCAGAATCGGCGCTGCGAGGGACATGTCGCGCGGGCCGAAGTTCATGGCGTTGCGAGCGGCGGCATCCAGCTTGTCGAGCGCGGCCGCGAGGAATGGGACTTTGCTCTCTTCGGCGCCGAGTCTTGCCGTCAAGCCCGGCAGGGAGGTATCGATGCCGTCGAACAGATCCTTCTCTTTCGCTTTGCCCGGGACAGCAGAAGGAAGCGCCGAATCCACCAGGACGTAGCAGCGCGGGCGCGGACCAGGAGGCACGATGGGGCTGCTGACCTGCGAGAGCTGAAGACCGCGGCCCTCCGATCCGAGTTGCGCGTAGGATTTCCCGAGAACCGGGCTGTAAGTTCCGAGATCCAGTTCCAGGGTGCAATCGGTGCTGCCGCGGAGGAAGCGGCCGACGTAGAGCTTCTTCGCCTGCCAGGGAAGCAGGCCTTCGCGAATCTGCTCGGGAAACTTGTTGGGATCGGCGGCCGCCCGAAACGCTTCGCGCGTCAGAATCCCCGACGCCTGGTGATTGCCGTGGCCGTCTTGCGACGTGCCGGAGAAGACGGAGACGATCACGTCCGGACGGAACTTTCGGAGCACGCGAACGAAGTCGGCAAGGACGATTTCGTGTCCGCCCCACTTCTGGAAGGTCTCGTCAGCGCTCTTGGAGAAACCGAAGTCCACCGCGCGCGTGAATCGCTCCTCGACTCCGTAATATTGATCCGCCTGGAGTAGCTCGAGCGTGCGGACGATCCCGAGCTCGTCGAAGAGTTCTTCCCCGATCTTGTTCTGCCCGCCCTCGCCGCGGTTCACGGTCAACTCGAGCGCGGTCACGCCCGCGCCGCGGGATTCCATGGCCAGCATGCCGCCATCTTCGTCGTCGGGATGCGCGGCCGTTGCCATGAGGCGGCCCGTGGTTCTGAGCTTGGCGAGATCCTGATACAGCGCAGTGATGCCGGAGTCCTGCGGCAGAGCGGGCTGGCCCCACAGGCGCTCCGCGGGCGCGCCGGACTGCTGCATCGCCGCTTGCGTTGCGGCCTGCTGCGGCATTGCCGGCTGAATCAAAATCGGAATGAGTGTGAACGCAAGAGTGGCGCGAACTCGCTTTGCGAACTGGATCATGTGCTCCTGCTCGATTGAAGTGAACCTAATCAGATGGCAGAGAGTGCAATTGGTTCCGAAACTTTGTTTTTAACTAGCCACTGGCCACTAATCACTAGCCACTGTTTTTTAATATCCCGCCGCCATTCCGTCTTTGCGAATGTCGGATCCGCCCAACAGGGCCCCGGTCTTGGGATCGATGAGGATCGCCTGGCCGCCGCCCATCTGGTTGCGTCGAGGCGTCATCGCCTGGTGCCCGCGGGCAGTGAGCTTGTCGATCACGTCCTTGCCCATCTCCGGCTCGAGATACACGCGATTGCCGTTGAGATACCGGAAGCGCGGCGTCTCGATAGCGTGCTGGATGTCCATGCCTAGGTCGATCATGTTGGTCAGGACCTCAACGTGTCCCTGCGGTTGCATGTCACCGCCCATCACGCCGAACGACATGAACGGCTTGCCATCCTTCATGACCATGGCTGGGATGAGCGTGTGGAACGGACGTTTCCCGGGCGCAATCAGGTTCGGCGACTTCGGATCGAGCGAAAATCCGGCGCCGCGATCGTGCAGCACGATTCCCGTGTCACCGGCAACAATGCCCGAGCCGAAGTGCTCGTACAGGCTGTTGATGAACGAGACGGCATTGTGGTCTTTGTCGATGATGGTGAAGTACGTGGTCTCGCTGTTCATCTCGATGTCGCCGGGCAGCGGATTAGTCAGCACGGAATCGGGCTTGATCAGCGCGCGCCGTTTGGCCGCATAGTCCTTCGAGAGCAATTGCGACACAGGAACCTTCGCGAACTTCGGGTCGGCAATGTAGCGATTGCGGTCGGCGAAGGCCAGTTTCATGGTCTCGATGAGCGTGTGGTAGTAGACGTCGGGCTTTTGCTTCATCGAAGCGAGGTCAAAGCCTTCGAGGATGTTGAGCGCGAGCAGGACGGTCAGGCCCTGGCCATTCGGCGGCATCTCGTAAACGTCGTAGCCGCGGTAGTTGGTGGAGATGGGAGCGATCCATTCGGAGTGCTGACCAGCGAAGTCTTCCATCGTCAGGAATCCGCCGTGCTTCTGGCAGTAATCGACAATGGCCTGGCCGATCGGACCTTTGTAGTAGGCGTCTCGGCCACCTGACGCAAGCTGGCGCAACGTGTTCGCGAGGTGCGGGTTCTTGAAGATGTCGCCCGGCTTTGGCGCCTCGCCATTCACCAGGTATGTCGCCGAGGCCGCTGGATCACGCTTAAGGACGTCCACGACTTCTTCCCAGTCCTCGGAAGCCTTCTCCATCACGGGATAGCCTTCATCGGCGTAACGAATCGCCGGTTGGAGCAGGTCAGGCATCTTCATGGTCCCAAACTGGCCGAGCAGCGTGTACCAGCCATCGACGGCGCCTGGGACGGTGATGGGTTCCATGCCGCGGACGGGAACGGTCTTTAAACCCTTCTTCGCAAAGTATTCCGGCGTGAGGGCCTTGGGTGCGCGGCCGCTGGCATTCAGGCCGTGCAGTTTGCCGTCTTTGGCCGAATAGACGATGGCCCACATGTCGCCGCCGACGCCCGTCATCATCGGTTCCGTCACATTCAGCATGGCTGCGACGGCAATCGCAGCGTCGATGGCGTTGCCGCCGCGTTCGAGTATCTGGACTCCGACCTGGGTGGCGAGCGGCTGACTGGTGGCGACCATGCCGTTCTTGGTCCGAACCACCGAGCGCCCCGCCTTGCGTTCCAGCGGGTTCCGGGGAGCTTGCGAAGACTGTGCTACAAGACCGGTTGTCATAAAAATTGCCAGGAAGTATCTCGCCAGGCGTGTCAACAGGACCATCCTTCCGGTTGCGGCCTTGGTTCCATGCGACCGCGGTAACCCCTCATAAATAAGTGCGATTGCGACCGACCTTTGTAAGCGTTTCGCACAATCAAATCAACTGCTTGCGACTGGGAGAAGATGGCGGGTACCCGCTTCCAGGTAACCTTTGTGCCATTCCAACGGTGTATTTAGGTTGGGACGAAGGTGTATTGCGCAGTCAGTAAGTGCTCTGATATCACCACCTAAGCGACCAAGGGTACGAACTACGGGGGACTACGAAATGTTCGAAGAGATGAGTGACCAGCGCACAATCCGCCGCTTCAGTATGAAGCTGCCAGTAACCGTCCAGCCGAAGAATGGGGACGCTATCGAAGCGGTAACCAAGGATGTGAGTGCGCGCGGCGTGTTCATCTTCCTCGATTCCGAACTGTCTGAAGACTCGCCGTTGGAATTCACGCTTACCCTGCCGCCGGAGATCACCATGACCCGCAGCGTGCGGGTCCATTGCAGCGGCAGAGTCGTTCGAATTGCGAAGGAAGGCGACGGCCCTATCGGCATCGCCGCGCAAATCGACAGCTATAAATTCGTCCCCGACGCCGCTAGAGCAGAAGGATCCGGATCATAGTCCCGCGCCGGAGTCGGAGCGCTTCTGTGCGGCTTCGCTGCCGGTGATCTTCCGCTGCCCGTCGCCCGGATTCTCGAAGCTCTTTACGAACTCCACCAGCGATCGCACCGCGATCCCGCTCGGTCCCTTGGCAATCCAGGATTTGTTTTCTTCCATCCAGGCGACGCCCGCGATGTCGAGGTGAATCCACGGAGTGTCCTCGACGAACTCCTTGAGGAACATTGCCGCCGTCACGGCGCCGCCCCAGCGGCCGCCGCTGTTGACGATGTCGGCGATGCCGGAGCGGATCATGTCGCGATATTCCTCGTCGATCGGCATGCGCCACATCTTTTCGCCCGAACGCTGAAGGGCCCGGGCAAACTGCTCGAACATTTCGTCGTTGTTGCTGAAGATGCCGGCATTGATCATGCCGAGAGCGACGACGCAAGCACCGGTGAGGGTGGCGGCGTCGACCAGGTGCGTGCAGCCGAGTTGACGAGCGTAATGCAGGCCGTCGGCGAGCACGAGGCGCCCTTCGGCATCAGTGTTGATGATCTCGATCGACTTGCCGGACATCGCGATCTGCACGTCGCCAGGCTTCTGCGCCTTGCCGGAGGGCATATTCTCGCTGGCACAGACGATGCCGATCACGCGGACTTTCGGCTTGAGCAGCGCGATGGCGCGCATCGCTCCGAGCATGGCCGCGCCGCCGGCCATGTCGTACTTCATCTTCTCCATGCCGTCGGCGGGCTTGATGGAGATGCCGCCGGAGTCGAACGTGATTCCTTTCCCAACCAGTCCCAGCACTGGCTTGGCGGGCGCGCCCTCCGGTTCGTAGCGGATTACGATCAGCGCCGGCGGCTCATCGGATCCCTGGGCCACGCTCCAGAAGGCGCCCATCTTCATTTCGCGGATCTTGTCACCACCCATGACTTCAATGGAGAGCTTCGCGCCAGCTAACTTAGGCGCGATTTCGCTGACCATCTCCGAGGCGCGGCGCGCGAGGATCGTCGGAGTCATGCGGTTGCCGGGTTCGTTCACCAGCTCGCGAGTGAAGTTCTGCGACTCGCCGATGATCCGTCCCTGATCGAGCGCGCGCTGGAGGGACGCCTGGTCCGCCTTCTCCGGCGCGATCACCGTCAGATCTCGTGTGCTCTGGTCTTTACGGTCGCTCTTGTAGGTGTCGGGATCGAAGTCGGCGACGTACGCCCCCTCCACGATCGACTTGATGGCGTCCGGCATGCCGCCGCGTTCGAACACGAAAGTGCTTTGCGATGTCGCGTCGGCGCTTCCACTCCACGTTTCCGGCGCAACAATCGCCAGCGAACGGATTTGCTTCGGCTTGAGAAAGCGAATGGCCGTGCCCGCCAGCTTGCGCAACTCGTAAGAAGAGAAGTTCTTCTGCTTGCCGCCACCCACCAGCAGCAGCCGTTTTGCCTTCAAGCCCTGGGGCTTGTAGAGCATGACGGTTTCAAACATTTTGCCGGCGACTTCGCCGCCTTGCAGCAGGTCGGCAGCCGCGGCGCGTACCGCTTCATTCGAGGTCAGCAGGCGGGGCTGGTTCTTGTCTTTCTCGCCCGCGTCCACGACAGCAACGACCAGGCACTCGGTTTCGACTTCAGCAGGATTGGCAAGCTTCAGGTGAGTATTCATGGTGGGTCCGAACCCTTGAGTATATCAGTGACTCGGAGGAGGCGATTTCACCACGGAGATCACGAAGATCACGGAGGCATTTGAATTGCTTGTCTCCGTGAGCTCTGTGTTCTCTGTGGTGAATCAGCTTTTTCTCGATCGCACGATCGCTTCTCGGGCCTCTTTGTCGGCGGTGCGGCGGCGTTCGGTCTCGCGCTTGTCCCAGAGCTGCTTTCCCTTGGCGAGTGCAATCTCGACCTTCACACGTCCATTCTTAAAGTACAGGCGCGTGGGGATGAGCGTGTAGCCCTTCTGCTGGGTTTTGCCGATCAGCTTGCGCAGCTCCTCGCGATGCACCAGCAGCTTGCGCGTACGAAGCGGAAGGTGGTTCGCATAACCGCGGTTCTCGTACTCGCCGATGTGCGCGTTCAGCAGCCAGAGCTCGCCATCCTTCACGATGGCGTAAGCGTCCTTGAGTTGCGAGCGCCCTGCGCGGACGGCCTTCACCTCGGTACCCAGCAACGCGATGCCGGCTTCCAGTTTGTCGGTGAGAAAGTAATTGTGCGAAGCGGCGCGGTTCTGTGCGGCGTCGCGCTCGCCCGAAGCTACGGGGTCGCGACGCGGGTCTTTCGGCTTGTTGGGCTTGGTTTGCTGGGGCTGCCGCGCACACATAAGGAAATTCGCAGAACAAAAGGGACTAGCGGCCGTCTTTACGGGTGCGGACGTGTCGCCTGCCGGATGCTAGCACAACGCCAGAACGGCTCGTGGCGGCCGGACCGCGCCTTTTGCGATGCGATACAATTACCGATTCGCGGCGAAGGTCGGCGCTGCTTCGTATTCTTCGCAATCTTCGCCGTCTCCGGCGTTCTGCGGCGTAGAAGGTCCCAGGAGTCCGATGACCCTTCAGCCTGACTTCCAATTTGTTCCTCGTGCCACCCGCAGGTTGGGCATGACGTTAGTGTCGCTGATGCTCCTGCTGGCGGTTTGCTCCGTCCCGGCGCTCGCCGACAAAGCCAAGTCCTTCTTCGATAAGGGGCGAGACGCCGAGGCCCGGCAGCATTACGAACAGGCCTTCGAGTTCTTCAAGCAGGCTTACGACCTCAAGCCCAAGATGATTGCCTACCGGGTGGCCTACGAACGGACGCGCTTCCTGGCGGCTGCCGCGCACGTTCACCAAGGGCAACTCCTGCGCGATTCCGGCAGGTTGCAGGATGCGATGGCGGAGTTCCAGAAGGCCGCGGACATCGATCCGGCAAACTTCCTCGCTGTACAGGAGGCACGCCGAACCAAAGAGATGATGGACAACGCCGGCAAGCCCGCCGCGTTGCCCAATCCGCCGGACGAGGTCAGCGATCGCCTCTCTCGCGCGCAGGGACCAGCCGAGCTTTCGGGGTTCGCCGGCGACACTCCGGTGACGCTGAACATGTCGGAAGATTCCAAGCTGATCTACCAGACGATTGGACAGCTTGGCGGCCTGAATGTCCTTTTCGACCCGGATTACCAGGGCCAGTCGCGCCGCATCAGCGTAAAGCTGAACAACGTCACTCTGCGCGAGGCTTTGGAGGTGGTCGCGCTCCAGTCGCGTACGTTTTGGCGTCCGGTCACGAGCAACACGATCTTCGTCGCGGCCGACACCACGACGAAACGCGGCGAGCTCTCGCAACAGGTCCTG
>Ga0157369_10005222_pt1 | contig 15156 bp, 13 predicted proteins | sample C25metaG_FD_113461 | JGI IMG/M metagenome (GOLD analysis project Ga0157369, IMG submission 113461) | Corn rhizosphere microbial communities from Kellogg Biological Station, Michigan, USA - C2-5 metaG | ecosystem: Host-associated > Plants > Roots > Rhizosphere > Soil | place: USA: Michigan... | reverse complement strand
TGAAACTGTTATACTAATATCATGACTAAGTTACTTATTACCGGTGGAGCAGGATTCATTGGATCAAATTTTGTTCACTACACCCTTAAAAATCGTCCCGAATATCAAATTACTGTTATCGACAAACTAACCTACGCCGGTAATCCAGATAGCCTGAATAGCGTCCTCGATAAAATCGATTTCGTTACCGGTGATATTTGCGACCAAGAATTAATGGACAAGCTAGTCGGTGAAACAGACATCGTTGTGCACTTTGCAGCGGAATCTCACAACGATAACTCACTTCGTAACCCTTGGCCATTCATCCAGACTAACCTTGTAGGTACGGCAACTATCCTAGAGGCTGTTCGTAAACATGGCAAACGCCTTCACCACATCTCGACAGACGAAGTCTACGGTGATCTTGAGCTTAACGATCCAACTAAATTTACCGAGAATACTCCGTACAACGCTAGCAGTCCATATTCTAGCACCAAAGCCGGCTCTGATCTTCTCGTTAAAGCGTGGGTTCGTTCATTCGGCATTAATGCCACTCTTTCAAACTGCTCAAATAACTACGGCCCTTACCAACACATCGAGAAGTTCATTCCTCGCCAAATTACCAATATTCTTAGTGGTCTCACACCAAAACTATATGGCACTGGCGAACAAGTACGTGACTGGATTCATGTTGATGATCACAACTCTGCTGTCCACGCTATCCTCGACAAGGGTGTTTCAGGTGAGCTGTACCTGATCGGTGCTGACGGTGAACAAGACAATAAATACATTATCGAAACCTTGCTAGAATTAATGGGCAAAGAAAAAACTGCTTACGAGCATGTTGCCGATCGCCCAGGTCACGACCAACGTTACGCAATCGATAACAGCAAACTCAAACGTGAACTAGGTTGGGAGCCGCAATATACCAACCTCCGTGCTGGCCTACAGGCAACCATCGAATGGTACCAAGCAAATGAAGAATGGTGGAAGAACGAAAAAGCCAAGGTCGAAGCAGCTTACGCAGAAAAAGGTCAATAATCATGGATCGTCGAGAGCTTGAATTTAGTAAAGAACTTCGTTTCGAGACAACAACTATCCCTGGCCTCTTGATCGCAGATCTACCAGTTCATGGTGATGCGCGCGGCTGGTTCAAAGAAAACTGGCAAAATGACAAAATGTCTAAACTTGGCTTACCTGAATTTGGACCAGTCCAAAACAACATCTCATTCAACGCCGAAAAAGGTGTAACCCGCGGTATCCACGCCGAGCCATGGGACAAATATATTTCCATTGGCTCTGGACGTGTCTTTGGTGCCTGGGTTGACTTACGCGAAGGCGAAAGCTTTGGTCAAGTCTTTACCGCCGAACTCGATCCTACTAAGGCTATCTTTGTGCCACGTGGCGTCGGTAACTCCTTCCAGGCTCTTGAAGATAACACTGTCTACACTTATCTAGTTAATGATCACTGGAGCGCTGAAGCACAAGCTCAGTACACATTCCTAAATCTAGCTGATGAAACTGCTAGTATCGAATGGCCAATTGCTCTTGATAGCGCCGAACTGTCAGATAAAGACAAGGCACATCCACGCCTTGCTGAAGTTCAACCGATGAGACCTAAGAAGATTTTAATCACTGGCGCCAATGGTCAACTCGGACGTGCCTTTCGCGATATCTATCCAAATGCTGAATTTGTAACTCGTGAAGAATTCGACATCACTGACGAAAATATTGATCAAGCGCGTCCGTGGCGACAATATGAAGCAATTATTAACACAGCAGCCTACACAGCGGTTGATAATGCCGAAACGCCAGAAGGTCGTGCTGCTGCCTGGGAAATTAACGCCAAAGCTGTTGCGAATCTCGCTAGAGTCGCTACTAAATACGGCGTCACATTGGTTCATTATTCATCAGATTACGTCTTTAACGGTGAACAGCAGGTACATAACGAAGATGAATGGTTCTCACCTCTTAGTGCCTACGGTCAATCAAAAGCAGCTGGTGATATCGCAGCATCAGCCACCTCTCGACATTATATTGTGCGCACCGGCTGGGTCGTAGGTGATGGCCCAAACTTTGTTCGCACTATGCAAAGTCTCGCCGAACGCGGCGTACAACCAAAAGTTGTCAACGATCAAATCGGCCGATTAACTTTCGCCGAGGACTTAGCTACGGCCACTAAACACCTGTTAGACACGACTGCGCCATATGGCACATACAACGTCACGAATGACGGCGAATCAGCTAGTTGGGCCGATATCGCAGCAGGTGTTTACGAACTAGTCGGGCATGATCGTAACGAAGTGTCTGGTATTTCAACCAAAGAATACTTCAGTGGTAAAGAAGGCGTTGCTCACAGGCCTTTACAAAGCACACTAAATATTGATAAAATACAAAAAGCAGGTTTTTCTCCGCGACAATGGAAAGAAGCTTTGAAAGAGTACTTAAACAGCCAATCATAACCGAAAGGATTCGATTACAATGAAGGGAATTATCTTAGCGGGCGGAACAGGATCACGTCTATGGCCAATCACAAAGGCAATCAGTAAACAACTGATGCCGATTCACGACAAGCCGATGATCTATTACCCACTAACCACGTTGATGTCAGCTGGTATCAAAGATATTCTGATCATCACCACACCGGAAGACCAGGATCAATTCAAGCGTCTGCTTGACGACGGCAGCAAATGGGGCATTAACCTTAGCTACGCCGTTCAGCCATCACCAGATGGCCTGGCTCAGGCATTCATTATTGGTGAAGAATTCATCGGTAATGACAAGGTTGGACTTGTACTCGGTGATAATATTTTTCATGGTCAAGATCTTGGCACCTCCCTAAAGGGCTGCACCGATCCAGATGGTGGAATTGTTTTTGCCTACGGTGTCTCCGATCCTGAGCGCTATGGAGTCGTTGAATTTGACGACAACCATAATGCTATCTCGATCGAAGAAAAGCCTGCTGAGCCAAAATCTAACTACGCTGTTGTAGGCCTTTATTTCTACGATAACGATGTAGTTGAAATTGCCAAGAATGTTAAACCTAGTGAGCGTGGTGAACTTGAGATTACTGCGGTTAACGAAGAATATCTTCGCCGCGGGAAGCTCAAGGTCACTACCCTGACACGAGGCGATGCATGGCTTGATACGGGCACAAACAAATCCATGACGGAAGCTGCTGACTACGTTCGTGTCCTTCAGGACCGTCAAGGTATTATGATTGGCAGCCCCGAAGCAGTGGCCTACGAACAAGGTCTCGTTAACGACGACCAGCTCAGAAAACTTGCCGATGAACTCGAAAAGTCTGGATACGGCAACCTTCTCATGAAGCAGTTTGGTCTCAAAAAGTAGACTCAAAACTACACAAAATAACAGGTGGGGCAGTCATTTCTGCCCCACCTATTTTCTTTATAAACACCAACACTCCTACGTCATAGCGAATATCAATTAAAGCTGTTAAAATAAATATAATTATGGCAACCAAAAAAGACCAACTGCGAGTTTGTATCGTCATTCCTGCGTTTAATGAATCATCGGTTATTGGTGATGTCATTTCAGATGTTATAAAAACTTTTCAATCATCGCCACACCAAATTGAAGTGGTTATCGTTAATGACGGATCAAAGGATGATACCGCACAAGTAGCCAGTCGGCACGGAGCAACCGTGATTAATCATATTCTTAACAGTGGCGCTGGTGGCGCGACAGCCACAGGCCTCAGCTATGCTCAACAAAATAACTTTGATATCGCCTGTACTATGGATGCCGACGGTCAGCATGCCAGTAAAGACGTCCTAAAGGGCGTAAACCAGCTAATAAGGCGTCGTGCGGATCTACTTATAGGAAGCCGCCTTATTAACAACCAAGGCATGTCTAAGGTTAAAATTATAGGCAACAAAGGCCTTAGTTTTATTACCTATCTTTTATTTGGAATTAACTCAACCGATTCTCAGTCTGGCCTACGAATATTCAGTCGTAAGGCGCTCGAACAATTACGCTGGAAAACAAGTGGCTACGAATTCTGTAGTGAAATGCTATGGCGAGCCAATCAGTTGCATCTTGCGATTGACGAATATCCCATCCAAGCAATCTACACCGAATATTCAAAATCGAAAGGTCAAAATAACTGGAATGCCATCAATATTGTCAAAAGCCTTCTTAAGAGACGAATTGCGGAGTTACTAGGATGAGTCGATACCTTCTATTACTACTCTTAAACTTACCCTTCGTCTTGATGGCAATCCTTAGCGCTATCACGCAGTATAAACTTAATCGATCTTCTAGACGCAGAATGGTAACTCAGATAGTAGCTTGGTTAATTATAATTGCCGGTCTTGCCTTAGCTCAGCCTATCTACGAATGGCTGTTTAGCCATAATCTAACTGAAACAGATTCATTAAGTTTGTTTGATGTGATACAAATTACGGCGATCGTGATTGTCTTCTATGTAGCCAACAGAACACGAGCAAAAGTAGAGGTTCTGGAGCGTCGCGTACAAGATTTACATCAAGAATTGTCGATTCGACTCTCTGCCAAGTAAACTTTTAATACAAAACGGAAAATTCAATAGGACAAAAGCTGAGTGAATTTATTTTCCTGAAACAATCATCAAGATACCTGCAAGGATTATGGCGCAGCCAATTGTTTTTACGATAGTAAAATCCTCCTTGAAGATAATGACCGCAGTGATCATAAGTAGTACATACACAAGCCCAACGGTCACAGGAGAAATGAACGACAAATCAAATTTACTCAATAGTAATATGTATAAAATAAAGCTAAGTCCGTAAAATAAAACTCCAATCAGTGTTGTAAACGAAAGGCTTACATTCACTATAGGAAGTGTTATAAGAGAAGCTACCTTCGAAAGGCTTCCATACTTTATCAGCGTTGATCCACCAACGGCAAATATCACATAGAGCGCAATTAATACGATATTCATATAACTATTTTTGATTAGCCTTACTGATTATCTCATTGATTGATATGACATTCCTAAGGCCGTTATCTGCAGTTAAATTAGAGTCAACCTGAGCCCCTTGCGAAGCAGATACAAAACTTCGTAAAACAACGTCATGTCCGTAGAGCAAGTTGCCTGTAATCATACGTATTCCATTCAACATAAATTGCGTCCAATATTGCCATGTATACCTGATGGAATTTTTAAGTATATCTCCTGCCAAGTGCTCATTATCTGTTGGTAGTTCAATAAGAATATCCTTGAAAAAATCGTAGATAAATATCTTTTTCTTAAAGCTGACTATGTAGTGCCACTCACACACGGGCGAACGAAAGTTTAAAAGCATTGTCACGGGCACCTTTCCAGCGCGCGCGTTCACTGTAAGTGTGACTGGTGTACTCTGAGTGGTATCTTCATCGTAAACGGCATACGTATTATCAACAGATAGCTTGCCGCCATGTCGCTCTAGTAAATACATAAAGTGTGCAGCTTCATCATAAAAAAGGCCCATTGGTAAGTCGTTGTACCATTCAGGAAGACGTCGGTCATGATTCGTAAACTGTGTTTCCGTAATAGATTGAACATCACCGTAACGCTTTGAGTCAATAATTTCATTAAGCCTTAGCATCTGGCGTGCATATTGGAAATTATGCATAACATAAAAGACTTTTTTCATCTTTTTTGCGAGAGCAATCATTTCGTCGCACTCTTTTTTATTCATCATCATTGGCTTTTCAACAAGTACATTTTTACCAAGTTCAAGAAACACTTTAACTAGTTCGTAGTGTAGATGCGGTGGAGCGCCAATGACGACCGCCTCGACATCATCTAGCCATCTAATTTTTTTCAACTCTTTATAGTCACTACTGATTTTTGCATAGTGCGGTATATTATTTATCTCTGCTGTTTTTTTTGCTCTTTCAAGCTTATTACTAAGAACACCTGTAATTTCGGCGTCGTTAATCTTTTTAAGGGCTGGTATATGTCGAGTGTTCGAAATATTACCTGCACCGACAATTACTACTTTTACTTTACCGCTTGTCATTATTACTATCCTTATTTAGACCATTTAGAACTGAATCAACCTTTTGCGCAACAGAGTCCCATTCAAAAACAGTCTCTATCCTATTGCACACACTTGACGCTGAGTTGCGTCTTTTGTCTTCATCCCCTATATATCTGAGCATGGCATTATATAAACTATCAATGCTACCGTCGACAATTATACCATGGTTATCATCGATGATCACCTCCTCCGTGCCGCCTTTTGGTGTCGCGATAATAGCACACTTCATCAATCCCGCCTCTAGTATTGAGGTGGGTAGACCTTCAGGATACAGTGAGGGGTACACGAATATATCCGTTCTTTTGTACAAGGACATAACATGATCAAAATCTAGTCTGCCTAATATATCAATAACTTTGTTATCGATATACCTTTCCTTGATATATCCCATTAGTTCCCCGTCGCCTGCTATGACAAGCCTCAAAGGAATATCACCAGTAGAGCGTCGTACTCTTGAGTATGCCTCAATAAGGTTCAAGATACCTTTTTCCTTAATTAAACGCCCAGCATATGTAATTACAATTACATCTTTAGAATACCGAGAATCATAAAGTGTCTTCACTTTGTCCTTATCCGACTTGCTTATCGCATTATAAAAGACTCCGCTAGCACTGACAGAAAAATGACGTAACCACTTGTTACAGTTCTTAGAAACTCCATAATACTTAGTTATGTACTTTTTTAATATATAACTAAGTATATGTTCATAAATTGCACCAAAAAAATCCAGTAGTTTATTATCAACACTAAAGTGGCCAGTCCCATGTTCAAGAAGGATACTAGGTTTATTTAATCGCTTGGCCATGCGCCCTCCAACGAGTGACGTAAGATGAAATCTAGTATTTACCAAAAAATAATCAATCTTCTCATTTTCTATACCTTTAATCAATGCTTTGTATTCCTTATTGACTCTAGGGATTGGATATCGATTCTTTGCTACATTTAGTATAGGCAGCCTGTAAATAGAGTATGTTTCCTTGTCTTCAAAGTTTGGCATATTTGCTTCGTTGGATGTAACTATCACGATATCATATCCTAGCATCTTCAATGACTTTGACAACTTATCAACATACCTTTCTACACCACCCAAATGTGGCAAAAAATAACCTGTAAATATGGCTATCTTTTTCTTATTTGTATCATTTATTTTTTCAACTATACCTGGATGGTCTTTTGTGGTTTCTTTTTTGAAAATATATCTAGAATATAAAAAGTAATTCCAGCATGCAATTGTTCCCATGGTGATGATCTTTGCATACGGAGATAGTAAAGATAGCTCATTAACCAGTAGCCATATAGCGACATTACTAAATATAAGATTGGCAACCGCCAAAGTAGCATAAATCAAAAGCTGCTTAGGAACGGCGTCTTTACTTGAAAATACCCAGGCTCTATTAAGTGTAAAACTCACCAGAAATCCACTTATAAAACTAAGGGAATTAGCCATAAGCAGATCGACCTGCATGTAATGAAGTAGTAGAAATACTAGATACTCCACGAGCGCAGCCGAACCTCCCGACACGAGAAATTTTACAACCCTTACGAATGATTTATTTTTATACTTCATTCAGATAGTATCTATTAATTATAGTCACAGCGCTTGCGACCAATAGCGCTACAGACATAACCCAAACGAAAGTTATAAAGTGCTTCTTTCTAGCGACCACTAAACTAGTAAAGAAAAACGGAACCAAAAGGAACACTGCAGGGAACAAGTATCTTCCTTGTACGCCCGTAATAACATCTGCTCCAACGGGAGAAAAGACTAAGTAAAGTGCTCCACATATACCAAAGAAATACAGTGTCACAATTCCAAAGAGCGCAATCCTATGGCCCTTAGTGATATTATTTACCCCTTTTTCTCCGTAACTAATCACTAAATACATAGCAAGTGCAATATAGCCAAGAATAACAAATGTTAAAGAAAGAGGTGTGTCAAACCAACCAAAATTACCTATTATAGAACTAAGCACCGCATCACCGGGTCCTGGTATTATGAAAGTGTTAAATAAAGTTTCTATAAAGCTCAACGGTTGTCCTAACAAATAATGTATTTGACCACCTGTGTCTTGGCCGTTTTGCATTTCCGTAACACTAGAACCTTTATCCGGTATAAGAAATGACCAAACCACCATTAGCAGAAGCGGTACCGCTAATAGGGCCGTCTTAATTAGTACTGACTTAGCTTTGCTAGAAACTACACTATCAAACCTACATAGAAGTAATAGAGGCAGTAAGAACATCATCATTTGCTTGCTCAGGACCATTATGATAGCCGAAGCGACTAAGACAGTGAGCAATCGCGGCGACAATGAAGCCTTACGGTATATCGAAGCAATGATGATCGACGTGAAGAGTAGGCCTGCACCAACCGCCATTACGTCCGCCCCCATCGATACAGATTGTGCAACTACCATCGGTAGAAGCGCAACACCCGCAACAGCCCACTTCTTAAATGGAAATAGTTTAATGGCCCAGAACACAAAAGTCATCCACGTAGCAAGTACGGCCATTTTTGCCATGTAGATTAGTAATATCGGTGGCGCACTAAATATGCGACCCACCCAGATAGCCACAACTTGCGGTAAATAACCGATTGGCGAAACTGGCGCAGTAACCGCAGTATCTACAAACGCTTTATCATTCTGCGCTAAAGGTACATCAAAAAGTGCGGCCTTTGTATTGCCAAGATGATAGTTCGTGTTAACCTGTCCTTGAAGAGGAGTGCCACCATTTACTACATTTTCCGTCTGTTGAAGACTTTTAGGCAAATAACTACCAACAATATTACCCTGTCGATCAGGCACAAAACTCAAATCCGATATCTGATAGGCTCTTAGAAAATGAGCCGCCTCGTCAGGTGATTGAAATGGAGGTATCGTCACCATAAATAGCCCGCCAAAACAAAGACTTACCGCCAAAAAGAACCCTTCCGGAGTTTTTAAGCTACTAATTATATTGGTAAGTTTTCTTTTCATTATCGTAATAGTAGAGGTAATGTTTGATATAGTCGATGGTACATAATAAACGCAGTTCCAATAAGTATTATTGTAGCAAGAATGAGGATACTGATCTTCATAATCTTTTGATTTTTATAAAAATTACCGTAAACAGCTAGCAGTACGAGTGGTACTAGTGGAATGAAGTAGCGTGCCTGCAGGCCTATGATAGTTGACTGGTAGACAGTTGAGCTATATATATACAACACCGTAGCAATTAGGACGGCCGTTACTATGCTTACAAAAAGTAGACTTAATCGCCATGCAAAATTTTTATATCGTGTTATTTTCATTAGTTTTATTTCACGGCGATCTTTCACTGCAGTACTGATTAAACACGCACTTATAGCTAAATACGTAAATATAGCCGGCAATGAAACACTTCCCCATATTGCAGTGCCAAATAAACCTTCTAATGGAGCTTGTTCTGGAGTGAAAAATGTATAATACAGTGTCTTAAGATATGTATACGGCTCGGTTAATATAAACTCTTTTTGAAGAGGAAAATTAGCCTGAAGATTAGAATTCGTATCTATATACGCTACTAACCCTGTCCAGACTATGCTGGGAATAAGCGCCACAGCTATAGCGATCGCTGCCGTCAACAGTGAACGCCTATTAAAGTCTCTCCTGATAATAGGGATAGCTAGTATCAATAATACGAATGGAGCATACGCAAGTTTAATGAGTGTCAATATTATGCCTAGTCCAGCTAAAATCAGATAATGGCGATTCCTCAAAGGATTGGTACTAAAAATAAGATTTACAACATATGCAATAAACAAAACAGAAATAGCAGTAAGCGGGGCGTCAGCACCAACAGACGCAGCTTGAATTATAGTCGTAGGCAGTAAACCAACAACAAAGAGTGCCCACTTACCGATGCGTATGTGTTTAATTGCAAAATAAAAAGCTAGCGCGGTCGCTATTAAGCCAACTATGCGTGCAATTATTAAAGTACTAAAAAACGATAACGATAACGCTTTACCTAAAAGATAAACAGGTATATATAGCGCATACGTGACAGGTGAATATAGTGCCGCACCGCTAAAATTGATTGAGGTATAGGTTCCATTATTTTCGTATCGTAAAATGTTAGGTGATATTGCCAGCAACTCAGTTGCTTTTTGTGTCTCGTCAACTGCACTCGCTCCAGCATCTCGAACTCCTGCATCCTTGTAGAGATCAACCAGCCCACTTGGAACTTCACCACCAAATGCTCTGTTGCCCATTGGACTAATCACTTCCTCGGAGAATAAATTGCCTACTGATAGCTGGTATATTCGATAGGTATGATCAGGCTCATCCGTATTCCATCCGGGCGGGACAATAGCCACAAAGAAGATTCCAAACATCAAGAAGATAACAAGAAATACATTTTCAAGCTTCCATCCAGTTGCTGACTTTAAAATAGCTTGAAGAGACTTTTTTATTAAATTGATTTTCATTTATTCTATTGTACCAAGAAGAGGTTCATATAGAACAGCTTATTCTACTACAGAGTTGAACCGGTCGGGAACATGTCTAGTATGTAAGAGCTGGCTCTAATCGTATTGGAGCCGTTCCCTCCTAGATCAAGATATTTTTGGTAACCTCCAATTGGTCTTTTTTGAGTACTGCTTACCTGATAGATTGTCCCATTAGGTGCTGTTAAAAAGCTGGGGGCGTCTTTCCAAGTCAATAGGCTGCAACTGATACTACTCAGAGCAGTATAGTTAGCATTAGGTACACTTAGCCTGTACACTGTTCCACCGATCGCTACGCCCTGCTGAGCACCACACGAAACGGTTGCCGATAATAAGTAACCCGCTGTTGTATAGGAATTAATCGCAGCGTCTGATACAACTCGTAAATTATTAAACCCAAGTTCACTTGAAGGGTTGAAGGAGTTGAGCGGAATTTTTCTATCCAAACCATCAATCATGTATACGGTGGCATTATTTGCTGTCTTTACAAGCCCACCTGGACTTAGCACAACCTGTCCATCCGCAAGCCCGTTCATATAGTAATCCGATAATGTTAGGACCGCAGGGGTTGAATCAAGCGCTAGTACATCGCTCCATCCCTGAATAACCCTCTTTTGCCCGTTATTGACGAGGTATACCGTTCCTGATGTTTTTGACTTTATGAAATACGGAGCATCTATTACTTCGCTGTTAGATATTTGACCAATCAACGCATCAGGAATAACTATAAATGTCTTCTGCCAGTCAGTTACCGATGTTAATCTCACCTTACCAGAGTCTGTTACTATGTAATTTAATCCTGAAGATGATTTAATATATCCACCCAGATCATCTGTTTTAGTGACTTTGCTAATACTTTGTGCGTCAAGTAGACGTGAGGCTAACTTATCATATGAAGATACGACACCGTCGCTCACCTTGTGTAATGTCCCGCTGTAGTATGCGTACAAAGAGCTACTAGAACGATCCTTAACCAATACGTCCGTCCTAATTACAGGTGGGCCGTAAGTAAGATTGGCGATAGCGGATTCATTTAGCACATTCACTCCACCACTAATACCCGCTGCCGTTAGTGATGTATCGTCATAAACTTCACGCTTTGTTCCATTTTCTATATAGAATGTCTTACCTGATGTTGTCCCAAAAAGACTCGTCATATTCGGTCCATTAAATAAGCGGTTTATTTGACTGTCTTCAAGCAATAGAGACCCACCGCAAGTCGAGCCATAAGCCTCAACTTGAGCACAAGAGCCGAATGCTAGTTTAATTCCTGCGTCATAGAAATAAATTGTTCCACTACTTGATCGTATAACCCTCCCCATCGTCGGGCCGGTTGTCTTGCTGTCAATATATGATTGCGCTACATAGGAGACGGCGCCTAGAGGGTACAGAGCGCCGAGCGTATTGATGTCGGCTATCGGATACTTCGTGTCGTTAGCTACTAAATATACAGTTGCATTATCCATCGTACGAACTAAATCACCGTACTGAGTTGACCCAAACCAACGTGTGAAAATCGTATAGAAATTATTAAAGTGTGGCGTGTAATTATACAATGACGCAGTCGCACCATTAGCGAGATATATAGATACCCCATCGATGACCGTATATCCGTCATAGTATGTTGCCGGCTGACCTGCCTGGCGAGCACGATTACCTTGGGTCATGCGTCCGTAATACCATACGTTTCCGTCGCCACCCCAGTTAATATTGCCTTCAGCCCTTTCTTTGTCAAAGCGGAGCTGCCATGATGCACGGTTTACTTGACGAGAGAATGTCGCGTTGCTCTCTTGGGCTACGCAGGTCCTATATACACCAATATTAGGGTAGTCCTTTAGGGCATTCTCGCTTCCATCCGGGCAGTTATAGCCTAAAGACGAGTTGTATTTCCAGACAGCACACCCCGCGGCGCCCGAAACAAGATTTTGCTCTTTCTCTAACGTAGCTAACAAAACTTGAGGATTCAAGCCATACATTTGCGATGCTTTCCAGATAATACGCGCTGGAGAGACGTCATTTCCATATGTAAAATAACTCAACGGCTCCTTAAACGTTACAGGGCTTAAACCACTTGGCTGATTTTGAGGCAATAAACAGCTTTGCGGAAACGAATTGATAAAGTTTTGAATCTGGCTCTCATTCATTGTTGATTGATTAGTAAATACTGTATTACTAATCAAATTACCTTTATCCTCTGCGTTAGCATCAGAAACAGGCTGAAGAAACAGGCTGAAGAAACAGGCTGAAATAATAATTAATGAGCCTAGAATTAATCGCTTCATTATAGACCCACACTCAGCATCATTGGATCTGACGCGGTTATTACTTTGTTGCCATTAATAGCAACAGCGGTTATTTTCCAATCACCTTGAGTGATGCCAATGTCTTGCAGAGTCCATGTCCATGCAGTGTTGCCGTTAGAGTCGGTACGCTGAGCAGATAGTTCTTTTGTAACACTTCCCTGGGTGAAGCGAATTAAACAATCGACACCCGGTGTCGTAGAGCAAGTTGAAGACACTGTGTTTGGAGCAGGCTGACCACCTAGATTAGGGTGGTGGTTACTTACAAAAGTTCCCATTGGACTGGCGGGTGTGATATCGTCGTTAGGCGCACTGGTCTGATTGGAGCCGTCATCTGTCTTAGGGTTAGAAATTCCTCCTGAGCCGCCTTTATTTTCTTTAGCAATCGGTACATTTGAGTCAGGATTTATTTGACTAGAACCGTATTTCTCAACAGTATTCTCATCTTGTCGATTGAAAAAATAATAAATACAACCCACAATCAAAACAAGAACAAGAACGCCAAAAATGACGTATAGATATTTTTTTGATTTTGGTGATTTATTATTTATTTTCATGATTTCAATATTTCAATCTAGATCTAATGTACTTATGTATATAATATCATAAGTTTAACCAGCTGGCGATGTATGATGTATATTTTACTTAATTCGCTTTTGCTCAAGAGAATATTTCGCGAATATCGCATCGTCTTTGATATCAGCGGCAGCTGCCAGGCGAAACCCTCGCCACTTCTCTATGTGATAAAAAGGATTTAAAACAAGCCAAAAAATCTTACGCTTAAGTGAATACCCTGGATCAAGTACCGTCTTAACGGCATCCCGAGCAACACCAACCACAGTCATCTTAACAACACCTTTAATTGATGGCCTATGAACCTCTACGCCAATCTTTCGCAACCCTACAATCTCATCAAAAATACGGTGCTTGTATTCTGCTAGGCGTAAGTCGTTAGAATGTTCAACGTTAGCCCTAGCGGCATATGCCTTGCAGTAACCAGCTTCTATAAGATCCCGGCCAAACAACTGATCTTCGGCATACGGAACATCACGATATGGAATAACATTTACTAAATAATGTCGGCGTGCAGCAGAATTAACATCTGAATAAAAACACACTGAATCGTCATATACCCGATTCTTCATAAAGTCATCCTTATAAAACACAGTTGTCCCAAAATCAGGACCCAATCCTCGAAAAGCGCCTATAATTTCATATTTCTGAAGAGGAACACATTTCGCTCTTGGTGACTGCTTGCCCGTAACGCCAATGATTTTCTCATTCAAATCGAACGGTTTAACTATTTCGTATAACCACATGTTATTAGCAGGAACGGCATCATGGCTCAGATAAACAACGATCTCCCCATGAGCAATTTTTGCAGCGTAATTGCGTGTTTTACCGTGACCAAACTCAGTATTAGGTATTTGTTCCAAATATAGGTTATCGTGCTTAACTTTAAACTCATGAATAATATCGAGTGTTTTGTCCTTTGAACCCGAGTCGATAATTAAAACTTCATACTCAAAATCAACTTTTTGCTTAAAGATCATTTTTAATATGCGCCGAAGATACTTCTCTCCGTTGTACGTTGGTATAAAAATAGTGGCTTTAATGTTATCATTCATATTATTCGTTCGCTTTATCAATTTCATGTTTTATATAAGAGTATGTTGCTTGGATGCCATCCTTTAATGAAGTTGCTCCTGTTTCACTAAATTCGCTAGAAAACCGAGAGGTGTCAAGTACAACTTTTGGCAGAAATGTTGAAGGAGTGTCTTTATATTCAATGCTTGCATCCTTATTTAAAACAGTCTCGATCGTCTCAACGATTTCACTAACACTCCTACCTTCACCCGAACCTAAATTATATGTATTATGCTGCATTGGTTTGTCGAAGACATTTGTAATCATATCCGTCATATCTTTCACATAGATATAGTCGCGAACCATTGACCCGTCACCCATTACATTAATCGGCTGCCCACGATGTATATTTTCTAGAAAAATAGGTATTACACCCTGCTTTCGATGAAATGGCTGACGCTCACCATATGGATTTGAGATTCTAAAAGTAACAGAATCGAGGTCATGTTTGACACGGAAATATCTTAAGTAGTGTTCAATAGCTAACTTACCAATTGCGTATGGAGAAATAGGCTGAGGGGTATCATCTTCATGATGCGGTCGATCATCATGAGCCTCTCCATAAATCGCACCACCTGTCGAGGCAAAGATTACTCTTTTGATTTCAGCATTAACACAAAGTCGGAAAAGCTCAACACTCATTCGAACATTGCTGTCTATGTCTACTACTGGATCATTCTCAGCACTCGCTGGCGTAGTCGTTGAGATAAAATGAAATACATAATCAATATCCTTTAAT
>Ga0157369_10005221_pt1 | contig 15162 bp, 9 predicted proteins | sample C25metaG_FD_113461 | JGI IMG/M metagenome (GOLD analysis project Ga0157369, IMG submission 113461) | Corn rhizosphere microbial communities from Kellogg Biological Station, Michigan, USA - C2-5 metaG | ecosystem: Host-associated > Plants > Roots > Rhizosphere > Soil | place: USA: Michigan... | reverse complement strand
TCTCGAGTCGAACTGCCTCATACTCCTCCTTCTGTACGATGCGTCGCTGAAAGTGTCGTCTAAGCGGGCTCCTCAGAACCCGCCTTCAAACATGCTCACGCTAACGGATCTGCGGATCGCCGAGTATGCCGTTCCGTACATTCTTTTGCCTCGCAGTGTGTTTGGATAGGTTGGAGTCGTAATACGGTTCCTCACTGTGCGCTGGCACGCGCCTGAAAGACGCCGTCTGAACAACGGAGCCGGGAAATCAAATCCAAAACGCTTTCCGTACTCGTATTACTGTTGCGTGGCGTTTGTTTATCTGGAGGGTCGCCGTGAGCTTCGGAAATCGGGAAACTAGCCTGAAGCCTCTGAGCGACTGCTTCGCCGACGAATTCTACCGAATGTGCTTCGCGCCCGCACGCGGCGCCGCGTTCCGGATTCTTCGCGATCCGGCCATGGCCGAGGACGTCGCTCAGGAGGCGCTCTGGCGAGCCTGGGCTTCAGCCGGGAAGTACGATTCATCGCGCGGAACCCTGTCGGCATGGGTCTCCACCATCGCGCGTAATATCGCGATCGACTACGTTCGATCGCCAATGATGAGGACCGGGGCGGAGACGGAGAAGCCGATCGGGGGACCTGGGCTTTCGATCGAGGATCTGACGGTAGTAACGATCGCGCTGGAACGCCTTCATCCCATCGAAAGAACGGTGCTGACGCTCATGTTCTATGATGGCTTTTCGCACCGCGATATTGCGCGCCGCCTGAATCGGCCCCTCGGGACCATCAAGACATGGATGCGAACCGCGCTGAGACATCTTCGTGAGCAGATCATACCTGCCGCGGCTCCCGCGAGCGTTCCTGGCCGCCCAGTGTCTCCGGACCGGCGCTTTGGACGAGATAACATTGCGCGATCAGGCGCTTTGCTCAAAGCGGCGCTCGAGCAGGAACAGTCCGCAACCGCGCTTTCCGACGCGAACGGCGCATTCCTGGTTTATAACGGGGCGGCTGACAGGCTTCTGGGGATCGCGAGCGTCGAAACCGATCTTTCCAGCAACTGCTCCGACCGCTATGGTCTTTATCGGCCCGATGGCGTCACTCCATACCCTGTTCATGAGCTTCCTTTGTGGCTCGCTATTGCCGGGCAGCATGTGTTTCGCCGCATGGTTTGCATTCGCGCTCCCGCCTCACCCGGCGGCGTTTTGGTGCGCGCGAGCGCCAGGCCGCGGCTCGACGGAGCGGGACGCATCAGCGGGGCACTTTTGATTTGTGATTTGGAGAGCGGGAAATAGGCCTCAACCAATATCGCTGGCGGCTGCAGGATGCGATTGGCGGCTTTCTTCTACATGGGCGATATAAGAGGCGGATCGAAAGCGCTGTTTATTCCAAATCGCTATCAGTGCTCCAAAAATGTCGTGCATGGTGGCGCGGCGAAGAGAATGCCGATCGGGTCAACTACGGGAATTCCACAGCGGTGAAAGCCCGTCGTGCACTCATGCTTCAGAATTCGGAGCCCGTCGAAAATATTCAATAGCTCGTTCGTTTCGAACAAGATTTATTTCCGGGGTCTTATGGGCATATTCAACAAACAACACCGCGGGGGTTCAGGGCATTTCGACGTGGTGAACGTGCCCTTTTCAAGCCGATGAGTATTGCAATCAGGCGTACCCCAAAAGCTGGCGCGGCGCCTTCACCTGCATGAGATTCACACCATAGTGTCGATGGAGTGGGGCGGCATCAAAAAAGGCGCGCTGCTCACGCTGGTCGAGCAGGGAGCGTTTTCACGTCTTCATTACCGGCGATAAAAATATGCAGAGCCAGCAGCGTGTTGAATGCCGTGACTTTGCCGTGTTGGTTCTCTCCGCGATCAATTTGGCCCGTCATCGAGCCGCACTCCGAAAAGATTTCCTCGCCATCACGCGGCCAGCCCCGGAACTGTTCACATGATGGATTGCGGCGAGTTTGTCCCACGCGGGAAGCGAAGCGGGAATACGAATGTGCCCGGATATCTTGCACGACAGGTGACTTCGCCCTCTCCGCCCCGCCCGGGAACGCGGTCTCATCGCCATTGAAAATCGGATGGCGTCGGCGCGCTGAAATTCGCTCCGTGCTATCGCATGTGATACAGAACGATCCCGTATCCGACACCCGCCTCATCCGCCGTCCGGGCAACCTGAAACGCGATAAACCGGCCGTCGGTCGACGCGACCGGGTTCGATGCCTTGAACCCCTCGTAATCGTTGAAATGCGTCATGCGCGTGAAGTCCTTCCCGGTGCCGTCCAGTTTCAGTCTCCAGATATCGATGTTGTGCGATCCGTGAGCGCCGCCCAGTTGCGCGATTTGTCTGTCGCCCTCCACCATCGTGTATTGTCCGCCTGGCAAAATACCTTCACATTCGTTATATGTTCCGGGCGCTTTCGACATGTTCTGAACCTGATGGGTCGCAAGGTCGATAGTCATCACCGAAGCAAGCCCATTCGGCTCGTAACACGTGAACGTCATTTTCCGGTCGTTGTCGAAAAAATCCTGCGCTTCCAGCCGGCACGCGTTTGAACGGCTTTCGTAGACCATTTTCTTGTTGGCCAGCCGCGGCGAACTTCCGGACACGTCCACATCTGCAATGAACAACTGCGACACCTCAGGCCCGAGGCTCGGGTCCTGGGCGTGGCTGACGGAGTAGGAGATTTTCATCGACTTCTTGGAGATCGCCGCGCCTTCGCTCATCTTCTGATTAAAACGCTGCGGCTTCGAGCCGGGAGCCTTGCTCAGGAACCATAACTCGTTATCCTGTGCCCGGCTTGTGTGAATATCTTTGAAGTGTTCCGGACCGATGAGGATGTAATCGCCTGACGGCAGATGCATGATTCGCAGGAAAGCAGCGCCTGGCACATTGCATGTGAGGCATCGGATGATCCGGGATTTCAGATCGATCACGAACGCGTCGCCGAAGCTCTTGTCCATGAATGCAATCCTTTGGTTATCGGGTGAGATGTCCGCTCGCTCGCCGAAGTGCGTCAGAATCTCGAAACCCTGGGATAAGTGTTCAAGCGGGTTCCCGGGCTTTCGTTGCGCCAGCAATACGGGCGCGATCAAGCATGTGACTAGGATGGGCCGAAGCATATTCTTAACTGAGGTGATCGACAAGGATCGTAACTGTTATACATCAGGGGAGGACACCAGATCCTGGTATCGTTCCACACGTGGTTATCCTGCGGCGCAATTTGGCAGCGTTGACTTCATGGCGCGGCGGTGATAGCGTTGCCACAATTGCGGCGCAATGCGGACGTTCATTACGTTCGACCTTCACGGGGGTAGCGCCGCCCGGCTCGCCCGCTGCTTATCAGCCATCGGGCGGTCATGAATCATGAGGGGTTGAGATGAGCATTCGTAACTTCCCGTACCGCGGCACATCTGACTGCCTGCTCTTGCGTGCTCACGTCTGCAGCGGTTTTGTTGCATTGATTGCGGCGTGCTTACCCGTCGCGGCACAGGTGACAACGGCTTCATTTGGTGGAACGGTAACGGACCCATCCGGCGCCGTCATTGCCGGCGCGCAGGTAGCGCTGATCAATCAGGGCACGGGGGCAAGCGATTCCAAGCCCACCGCTTCGGATGGCAGTTTTCAGTTCGATTTTGTCCGCGTCGGCACCTACCGGGTCAGGATTACCGCGACTGGATTCAAAACCTTGCAGACCGGAAATTTCGAACTCTCCGGTGGAGCAGCTGTGCGGCAGACGTATGCTCTGGAACTCGGTCAGGTGAGTGAAACTGTTGCTGTCGAGAGCACTGCGCCCCTCGTCAATGCTGTGTCCTCCGAGCAGTCCCACAGTGTTACGACGCTTGAGGCTTCCGAACTGCCGCTGTCGAAACGCAATGTTTCCAACCTGCTTGGGCTCGGCACGGGAGTAAGCCCGGGCGCGGGCTTCGTCAGGTTGAATGGTGTAGGTAAAACGGGGACGCTGTACACCGTAGATGGCACGAATGCGACTGCGGACCCGGAAAGCCGGACCACCTCGATGCGAGGCAATTTCGAGCAAATCAATTTGCTAAGCCTCGAAGCCGTTCAACAGGTGGAGACGACGAAGGGCATCCTGCCGGCCGAATATGGTCAGGTGCTCGGCGGCAACGTCAACCTGGTTACCCGCTCGGGCACCAATTCATGGCACGGCAGCGCCTTCGAAAACTTCCAGGCTGACAACCTCAATGCGCGCCTTCAGTTTCTGAAAAACAAGCCCAATGCCGTGTTCAACCAGTTCGGCGGATCCCTCGGTGGGCCGATCAAGCATGATCGGGCTTTTTTCTTCGCGGATTATGAAGGATACAGGCAATCGATTACTCAGGTAATCAGCGGCACGGTGCCAACCCCGGGATTCCGTGATCAGCTGATCACGGCGATCCCCGCCTATGCGACGCCGTTGAAAGTGCTTCCGTTGCCGAATCAGAGCTACGCGCCGACAGATGACGCCGCGCTTTACATCGGCGCCGGGTCCCAGACGGCGAACGACAATCACGTTGATGTAAAGGGTGATATCCGCGTAACGAACAACAGCAATCTGTCCTTGACCTATACGCACGGGCGGCCCGATTTAACCACTCCACGGATCTTTCTGGATCACTCGAATGATCAGGTCTATCATGGCTATACCGAGCGCGGCACGGCAAGTTATGTGATCGGCGCTTCGACCTGGACTTCTGAAACGCGCTTCGGATATAACCTCAACGATATGTCTCGGGTGGATGCCTATTTCAATCAGGGCATCCCTGAGACTCTGCCTTACGGTGGCCGCTTGCCGCAGCTATCCTACGCCGGATTCTCCACGCCTGGCGCGGAACTCTGGCTGGAAGAGGGCAGAACATGGAGCCTCGAACAGAAGTACGCGCGTTATATCGGCAAGCACAGTGTGAAATTCGGCGCTGTCTATATGCACTATGGTGTGTTCCGCACGAATCCACAGAACCCGACGATCAACTTCAGTACCAAAGCGGACCTTCTGGCCAATACGCCGAGCTCTTTCAATATCACGTTCGGCAATGGCAGCTATGACGGGGGCAACTTCGTCGTCGGCGCTTTCATTCAGGACAACTGGAGACTGTCGAAACGCCTCACTCTAAACATGGGGATTCGTTACGATTACGACTCGACCTTTGTTGCCACGCCGAGGAAAGCGGGCCAGGACTTCGGACTGTACAATCTGGATGGCCTTCTGGACAACCGATTTGATTTCGGACCGGTCCGGAGCCCGAACAATCCCTATAACCCGGACGGCTGGGTCAATCTTGCTCCGCGTTTCGGCTTCGCTTATGACGTGACAGGCAAGAGTACGACAACCATACGGGGCGGATATGGCGTTATGTTCAGTCCCGTTGCCGAAGGCGTTTTCAGTGGCGCCGTTGGGGCAAAATATTTGCCGTTCCGCACCATTCTTAGCCGACAGGACGGGATAGCGAATCACCTTCAGTTCCCCGTCTATAACGAGACGATAGCTGCGATCCTGGAGCCTCGTCAGCAGGTCCAGCCGACGCTGGTGATCAACCCGAATTTCCAGATGCCTTACGTACTGTCATCCTATTTAGGCGTCCAGCATCAACTTACGTCGTCACTGGTACTTGAAACGGCATACGTTGGCAATCGCGGGCTCAAGTTCCCATTGAACCGTACCTACAATCTTCCCGACCGCGTCACCGGTGTGCGCCTGAATCCATCGATTGGGCAGGGTTATTATCTGGATAATTCGCAAACGAGCTGGTACCATTCCTGGCAAACCTCATTGCGCAAGCGATTCTCGCACAATTTCACTTTCGCGCTTGGCTATACCTGGGCAAAGCAGCTGGCTACAGACAGTGGAGATATTGGCGCATATTATCAAAACGACGCCAACGTTCGCGCACAGAACTTCTTCAATCTTCGGCCGGAATGGGGCCCGGCCGACGGCGATGTCACCAATTATTTCTCAGCCGACTGGGTATATCAGCTTCCCTCGCTCGCGTCGTTCGGTAACGCATTATTGCGGCAGGCATTTGGAGGCTGGCAGTTCTCCGGTATCGTCACAGCGGCCTCGGGTCAGCCCCTGATCATTACCGAAACAACCGGTGAAAATATCAGCCGCCCTGATATCTCGGGCCAACCGACTACCTCCGACTACATACAGACCCTTCAGTACCTCAATAAATCATCCTTCGTCCTGGTTCCGATCAGTTCGGCCTCGGGACTCCCGGTTCGCCCCGGCAATCTGGGACGCGGCGCCGTTCGGGGGCCCGGGTTCTGGAATACGGACCTGTCTTTGGGTAAGAACTTCCGCATCGTCGAGAAGGCCCAGTTGCAGATAAGGATCGATGCTTTCAACGCGTTCAATCACACGAGCCTGAGCAGCCTCGCCTCAACAGATATCACTAACGGTTCGTTCGGTCGATTCACGAATACAAGAGGCGCTCGCGTCGCGCAACTGAACGCCCGTCTGACCTGGTAGAGCCGTTATTCCGCGCCGCTGTTTTCGCCGAATACGTCAGGCCAAACGTGGCGGAGGCAGGAGTACGTCCTGATGTAGCCGTCGGCGAGTACTGGCAGGCTATATACCAGCCACATTGCGGACAAAAGCACAACCCACTGTCAGAATGAAGTTCCGCAGCGCGCTTGTGAGCCGACATGATCGTGTTTGTCCCTGTAATTATGGCCCTGGCCGGAGCGCCCGACCGGCCGTGGTGTCAGCCGCCCGCGGAGAATCCACCCGCCGCGCGGGAAAAACTACAGGACGCGAGCGGGATCGTGATCGAAAAATTCGACACGGTAGTGCGCTTCGAATGGGATGGCACAGGCGAGCGGACCCTCACTGTAGTTGCCCGCGTCGAGTCCAGCGCGGCGGTTCGCGAGCTTGGTGTTCTCGCGTTTTCATTCAACAGCAGCGGAGAAGAGCTGAGCGTGGATTACGTACGCGTGCGCACCGGGATGGCTCGATTGTGGAGACGCCGCCTTCGAACTTTCAGGAGACGCTCTCGCCGGCAACTCAGGCCGCGCCGATGTACAGCCACGTCCGGGCGCTGCAGATTCCGGTACGTTCACTCGCAGCGGGCGACACCCTCGAATATCGCGTTCGCTGGACACAGACCAGGCCAGATATTCCCGATCAGTTCTGGTATACGCACGACTTCATCAACGAAGGCGCAGTGAAATCCGAGACGCTGACGGTCGATGTGCCAGCGGACAAATACGTAAAGGTGGCTGGCGCCCGCCGTGAGCTCAAAATTTACGGAACAAAAGACGACCCAACCGAATCCCCGAGAAGTCTACTTCTGGTCGAGTTCGCATTCAATACAAAATAAGGCGCCCGACGCAGGCTCGCGCAACGGCCCAACACCTCCGTTGAGGTCACGACGCTGAAGAGTTGGGAGGACCGTGGGCGCTGGTACGCGGGGCTCGCCGAGCCGAAACCGGCGGTTACTCCAGCCATCCAGGCGAAAGCTTCGGAGCTGGCCCGGGGTCGCGCGACGGCTGCTGAAAAAGAGCGTGCCATCTATGACTACGTCTCGACCGGATTCCAGTACGTTTCGATTTCCCTCGGCGATGCGCGTTATCAGCCGCATGCGGCCGATGAGGTACTGTCGAATCTCTACGGCGACTGCAAGGACAAGATACGCTTCTGCGTGCGCTGCTCACGGCCGCCGGAATCGAGGCCTGGCCCGCACTGATCGGAGAGGACCCCATTCGATGCCGACGCGCCATCGCTCGCCCAGTTTAATCACGCGATCACGGTGATTCCAAACGCAGACGTCAACTACATTTGGCTCGACAGCACGCCGGAAGTTGCGCCATTCGGATTTATCCAGAAATCGTTGCGTGGCAAACAGGGTCGTGTCATGCCGGCGCGGGAAACCCCTCGTCTCATGAGCACCCCGCCCGATTCGCTCAGCCCGGAAGGTAATCTGGTCGGACACATCGAATGGAGGCTCACAGGCGATTCCGAACTTGTCATGCGAACTCTCTTCCATCAGTTGAATCCTGGTCAATGGGAACAAGCGACGCAGCAGATCTCGTACAGAACAGGTTTTACGGGCAAAGTGAGCGCGGCGGACATTTCGAACCCCCAGGACACATCGAAACCATTCCACCTCGCATACGATTACGCGCGCGAAAGATATGCGGACTGGAATCATCTGCAGATTGTCCCGCCGTTTCCGCCATACGACCTGGCCGCGGCTGATACCAAGCCCTCCCAACCGATCGATCTCGGCGATACAAGCGAGTCCATCTATAACGCGATAATTACGCTGCCGCGGGGTATTCGCTGGAGATCCCGGCGCCAGGGCGCGAGTCGAGCGATGCCCTCGATTATGAATGCGCCTATTCGGTGAGCGGATCCGTTCTGAACGTACATCGTGCGCTGAAGATCAAGAAGAACACTGTTCCCCTGTATGCGTGGAGCGAATACGACAGGGTCCTGGCGGCCGTAAACGCAAACTTCGCTCAGTTCGTCAAAGTATCTCCAGCGGACGGGTCGACGCTGGCCGGGTAGTCGAAGGCAAAGCGCGGCGCCCGCTCTGATCGCCCACAAATACTTTCCTTCGCGGTAATATAACCCTTCCGTTACCAGTTCTTCTCTCGACTTGCGTGCTCTTGCGCTTTAGCTTGACGTTTGCTTGCGTTTGTCATTAGATTGATACATCGTTTGGAAAAAGGCGGAAGCGCAAACGCGTCAATGCCGTTGCATTCTGATGTCCACCGCCCTGCCACCACCGGGGCACATGATCCGGCATGCGGCTTTACAGGCGCTCGCGCGCAGCAGTGGTGGCGAGAAGATCGAGAATGACAATCCCTTCAGGAGGGGAAACATGGAACGACGAGAGTTTTTGCGATCCGCGGTTGCCGGTCTGGCCATTTCCGCCGCCGATGCGAGCGCCGCGCAACAGGCGCCCGTACCGGCTGGAAAGAAAACGATCGCAATTCAGATCGGCGCCGAGTCGTTTATGGACGAGGGCGTTGAGAAGGTACTCGATCTCCTTCAGGAAAAGGCCGGCGTAAACGCTCTTTTCCTTGCTGTATACGACTTCGGAAACGGCATCGCCGGGCGCCAGTTGCCTGGTCATCCTGTGCCGGACCACGGCAAGCAGCAATACCCTGAGTTCCATGGCGGGAATTACTGCAAAATCCACCCGCAGTATTACAAAGACACAGGCATCAATCCGCAGGACACCCGCGCCCCCGAGTTCCCCGAAATAGACATTCTGGAAACGGTGCTGCCGGCCGCCCACCAGCGCGGCATCAAGGTCTACACGTGGGCCGATGACCAGATCCGCCGCGACATCCCGAACGTAAACAGGATTCAGGAAGTGGATCTGCAGGGCCGCCTCGTCCGGCGTGGCTGTTACAACAATCCTTACTATCAGAACTATCTGCTGGGAATGACGGAGGATTACATGCGCTCCCATGACGTGGACGGCGTCATGTGGTGTATGGAAGCCAACGGGGCGCTTGAAAATGCTCTCAGCTACGGGCCCATCTCATGCTTCTGTCAGCATTGCCAGGAGAAGGCCCGCAAACAGGGCGTCATCAATCTGGATCGCACTCGCAAAGGCCTCGAAGTGCTAAGTGAATTCCAGAACTCCTGCCGCAAAGGTACTCAGCCCGTCGACGGTCACTATGTTACCTTCTGGCGAATACTGATGCGCTACCCGGAAATCCTCGCCTGGGAGCACTTCTGGCATGACGGCTTGCGGGACATGTACAAAATGATCTATGCGAAGGTAAAGTCGATCAATCCGAATATGCCATGCGGCTGGCACATCGAGCATTCGAGCACCTTCAGCCACATCTATCGGGCAGAGCGCGAAATCAGGGAGATGGAGCCCTACACGGACATCCTGAAGGAAGTGATGTACCACAACTGCGCCGGGGAGCGGATGGCGCGGTATATCAACCGCGTCCGGCCGGGCGCATTCGGCGACTTCACCAACGAAGACCTTCTCATGGAATTCGAATACAAAGTGATGAATTTCAGGGAAAGAGCCTTCGACGAGATTCCCTACACGGGCTTTAGCGCCGACTATGTTTCCCGGGAAGCCAAACGAGCGATGGATGGCGCGGCCGGAACAAAGATCGCGATCTGGCCAGGTATCGATATCGACATCCCCACCCAGGCGAATCACAGCTCATGTACCCCAGCGGGTACCCGTGACGCTGTGCTGGCTGCGTTTAAGGCGGGAGTGCCGGGCGTCGTCCTTTCGCGCAAGTACTCGGAGATGAAGCTGGCGAATCTCAGCGGCGCAGGGGATGCCATTCGGCAACTCGGCTTGGCGTGATGTATTATGCCTCATTCGTTATATTTGTCCAGACGTAACATGCGGTTCTTCGTATTCCTCGCTGCCCTCCTGGTTCCAGTAATGTGCCGGGCCGCGATTGTGCCCGCCGACATCTCCGCCGTGCGGCAGGGGCCGGTGATGGTTTCCACCACGGCGGACACCCTCACGGTTCGCTGGCCGGACGAGTCCTCCCGCGCCTGGACCGCCGAATTTTCGCTCGACACGCAGAAGCCGCTGATCACGAGAATCGCCGTTGGCGAGTCGAACGTGATCCGCAATGCTTACCCTCAATACTGGGCCGATACCGGCAAACGCCGCGGTCGCGCCGGATTCGACGAATTCTTCGATTTTCCTGGCAGTGATCCCGAAGGAACCAGGCGGTTCGAGGGCGCGTTTCGGCCGGTCAGCGCCACTGCCCGCCGTGTAGGGAACCGCATCGAAGTGCTGTTCCACGGGCTGAAAATTGGCATCTTCGAAGGCGGTATCGCTTACACGTTCTATCCCGGAAGCCGGCTGATCTATCAGGAAGCGGTGGTATCGACGAACGTACCCATGACCGCTTATCTTTATGACACCGGCCTCCGCTTCGCCGCTCCAGCTTCCGGAGTCAGACCGGGGCGTCGCGAAGTAGTCTCTCCGGTTCTCTACTACGACACCGAAGGCAAACTCCGCACGGAGATGACGACCGGTCCTGACCGGCATCCTGCGTACGTCCGCTATCGAACGGTCGCGGCGCAACTGGACGCCGGCAGTCTCGCGGTATTTCCGCCGCCGCACACCTATATCGCCCCCCGTGATTACACCACCAACATGGGTTACATCTGGTTCCACGGCTGGGCGGGACGCACGGGACGTGGCGAACTGGGCATGGGTGTTCGCCATCCCGTGGACGACGGCGCCGGTCTCTATTATCCCTGGATCAACGCCCCGCCAGGCACTATCCAGCGCATGGGTGCTTTCTATCTCGTGTCCGATCGCAAGCCGGAGTCGGCGCTGGATGATGTCCTCCGCTTCACCAATCGCGACCGCTTCCCGTCGCTTCCCGGGTATAAGACACTAACCTCCCACTGGCACTGGGGCTACACTATTCAGGCCCTGAATCAGGGAGAAAACTGGACTCCTCCATTCAAGCCGGTGCTCGAAGACATGGGTATCGACGCTGCGATGACCTGCGATTTTCATGGCGATGGTCATCCGCGCGTCCTCACCGACGTTCGCCTGGAAGAACTGGATGCGTACTACCGGATGTGTCGGAGGCAATCCGATTCAAAATTTCTTCTGATCCCCTCTGAAGAGGCCGACGTGATTCTCGGTGGTCACTGGGCCCTTACCTTCCCCAAGCCGGTGTACTGGTTCATGGGCAAAGCTGAGGGTAACTCGCTGGTGCTGAATCGCCCTAAGTATGGAAAGGTCTATCAGGTAGCTACGTCCGATGACATCCTCGAAATGGTTCGGACTGAGAAGGGCATCATGTACCAGACGCATCCGCGTACCAAAGACTCCTACGGCTATCCGGATAAGGTTCGCGATACGGCCTTCTACCGCGATCCGCGTTTCATCGGCGCCGGCTGGAAGGCGCTGCCCGCTGATCGCTCGACCCTGCGCCAGGGAGTTCGCGCACTGAACCTGCTGAACGATATGAACAACTGGGGTCCGCCCAAAAATCTTCTGGCGGAAACCGATATGTTCGCCATTGACCACACATCCGAACTCTACGCCCACATGAACGCCAACTATGTTCGAATTGCCCAATTGCCGGACTTCGATCACTATGGGCAGCTGCTGGAGGCGGTCAACCGCGGCCGCTACTTCATCTCGATGGGCCAGGTGCTCTTGCCGGAGGTCGAAATATCAAAGGCCTCTTCCTCAGTCATTAAAGTCAAAGCCCAGGCGCAGTGGACCTTCCCCCTGGCTTTCGGTGAGATCTTCTGGGGCGACGGGAACCAAACCTTTCATCGAACTTTCGATCTTAGCGACACTGCGCAGTTCGGCAAGGCCACCTTCGAGTGGAGCGCCGACGCTCCCAATTGGAAGTGGGCCCGTATCGAAGTCTGGGACATCGCCGGCAATGGAGCCCTGACCAACCCCGTCCATCGCTAGGGGCGGAACGTATTCGCCTGATAGAGGATACGGCCCTGTCGTATCGTCAGGGAAACGCGCGAGAACGCATTTACATCGAGCGACGGATCGGCGTCAAGCAGGGTCAAATCTGCATCCATTCCTGCCTTGATTTGGCCCGTGTGATCGCCGTAGCCCAAACGGCTCGCTGGTGTAGTAGTGAGCGCCGCAAGAATCTGAGCAAAACCAAGTCCCGCCCGTTGCAGATATGAATACTCCTTCGTTAAGGCCTGATAGTCCGCCACGTAGCCAATATCAGTCCCGAACATGAGTTGTCCACCGACGCTCTGATAGCTTTTGACTTCATTCATGATCAGGTTGAAATCCGGGTCCACGCTGAAAAGCGTCAATGTCGGAATCAATGTCATATGAGCGGATTTCATCCTGGCAGCCACCGAATCGTTCCATCCCGATTCTGGTTCCTCGGCGGTATGCGCGAGGACGTCCACGCCACCATCGAGCGCAAGTTTGATGCCCTCCGGCGTTGAAGGATGAGCAAATACCAGCTTTCCCTCTCTATGCGCCTCTTCCGTAGTGGCCTTTACGATGGAGAGCGGCATTGGATAAGGCCTTATCCCGTCGGCTGTCCGAAGAAAACTCACGACGTACAGTTTGACTATGTCCGCACCCTCGGCCACTTGCTTGTCCACCATCCGAACGGCATCCTCTGGCGTCGATACCTCACCTTCGCGGAACTTACTTACCATTTCAGCCGGAAGCGACTCTGTTACGTAGTAAGGAAGGCCGTGCTGAGGAAAAAGGATCATCCCGGCGGTCAGAATTCGCGGTCCGGCAACTTCACCGGTTTCTATCCTGCGGCGCAGGGCCAGGGTGTTCTGCAGAATCGAGCCCGTATCGACAACCGATGTGAACCCGTATTGCGTGAGCATCTCTTGCATCTGTCGTGTAAGTTGCTCGGGCGCAGGATGAGCTGCGGTGTTCCATTTCGGCTCGATGAAATGGACGTGCGCATTCCAGAGCCCCGCCACCAGAGTTTTTCCGGTGAAATCAATCTTCCGAACGTTGGGCGGGATTTTGATTTTGCCGGCTTCGCCCACCGCGGTAATCTTTCCCCCTGCGATCAGAACGACGCCGTTTGGTATCGCCTTAACGCCGGGCGCCGGATAGATCTGTCCACCTGTAAGAGCGAACTGATCCTGCCGACCGGAGAGCTGGGCTCGCATCCCCGGACATGCAGTCAGGGCCACTCCGGCCAGCAGAACCGAGGCATATCTTATACGCATGAGTGTCGCGGTTTCGATCAATCTACTCTACCGCGGCGTAGCGTAGGTATCCGTGTAGTACCGTCACAACTCCCGGACCGAATTATGTATCTCCGGCCTGTATCCGGCGGCCAGGCAGTAAACGATGGGTGCCGGTGTAAGCACCGAAACAATCGAACCTCGCACGCGCGGACGCTTTTCGACATACCTCGCGGGCGACCATCGAAACATCGCGGCTTCCCAAAGCAGCCAATCGGCGCCCTCAATCCGGGCGAAACAACCATCCGGCAGTGAACCCGCCCGAGCGGGATAACTCACTTTGATTCGTTGCCGATCGATCCGCGCCGGGTGCAGCGCCGCATCCATCTGATCGGCAAAGACTCGACCGTCTTCCCGTGGATTTTCAGATTGCAGCCACGCTTCCCTGAAATCGTTATATCGCTGGCGGCGGCATTCGGCGCACGGCCGATGGCCCGCGGCCAGCGCCACAGCCTCGTCCAGAAAGAACAACTCCGTGTATCGGCCGGCCGACATCACCGTGCGCCGGCGGCCCCGAAACTCGAGCACGCACGCGATCCAGCGCCGGCTCGCGTATTGGCGCACGATCCGGCGTTGATCATTGTGTATCGCGCCGCCGCGATTTCCCATGAACGTTCCCCGCGCCGGATCGGCGAAAATCTGCCCTCCGGGCGAGACGCGATTCTGTAGCGGCATGCGGGAACAACCCTACGCCAGCCGCACTCTCCTCACGTCGATCTTCGCGTCATCAAAAACGCCCAGCCCCAGCGTGCCGGCGATTTCGATATGCTCCACCTGGCAGTTCAGGTAGTGGCTGTCTTTATCCGGTTTCGAGAGCGCGATCGTCTGCATGCCGACCTGCTGGCGTTTGGCGTCGATCGCCTTCAGGCTGGTCTTGTCGAGAGCCACCGGGTCCGTCGCGAAGTACATGGTCTTGTGTTCCCACTGATATTTCGGCTTTGGGCCCGGGCCGCCGTGGTATTGCGCGCGTACGCCATCGCAGATGTGCAGCGTCGCCTTTTCACGGATCAGGTTCATGCTCACCACGCTCGGAATAAAAATGCCGCAGGTATTGTTGGTGGGCGTCGGATGGCTGCGATTCACGTTGTTCACCATGCCGTGCGACATGTTCTTGAGAGCGATGGTAACGCCGGCGGATTGGTGATGTTTCAGGACGGGAAGGTTAATGAACTTGTTGATCCGCTGGCTGACGATCTTCGAGACGTAGGAGCGCCGCATATGCGGATCGCTCGCGTTCTCCCCCGGATTGACGATCGCCAGCTCGAGATAATGATCGGCGTCGTAGCCGGCCATATCGTGCTGCCACTCGGAGTAGGCGGGCGAAGAGGCATCCCAGCGAATCCCATCCGGAAGCCACTTGTCGATGCCGGCCGCGATCGTTTCCTCGCGATACCGGTTGAACACCAGGATATCGTTCGAAGGCACACCGGCCGAATATAATCCGGCAATGATTTCACGCAGGACAAGACCATCCGAGCACAGATTGCGTCCCCCAACGGGACTCACTTTGAT
>Ga0157369_10005220_pt1 | contig 15164 bp, 9 predicted proteins | sample C25metaG_FD_113461 | JGI IMG/M metagenome (GOLD analysis project Ga0157369, IMG submission 113461) | Corn rhizosphere microbial communities from Kellogg Biological Station, Michigan, USA - C2-5 metaG | ecosystem: Host-associated > Plants > Roots > Rhizosphere > Soil | place: USA: Michigan... | reverse complement strand
TTGGCGAACATGAAGCAGATCGCGAAGATGGCGGGCGTTTCGCTCGGCACCGTGTCTCATGTGGTGAACGGCTCGGCTACGGTCCGGGAACCGCTTCGTAAACGAGTCATGGATGCAGTCGAGCGGGTTGGTTATCAGCCGAGTCAGCTTGCGCGTGGTCTGCGCCGCGACAAGACAAACATGATCGGCATGGTCATTCCAGATGTCACGAATCCGTTCTTTCCTGCCGTGGTTCGAGGTGCAGAAGACATTGCCTTTGCGAATGGATACCGGTTGATGCTGTGCAATACAGACAACGACCACGCCAAAGAAATCGCGCACCTGAACGAGTTGAGGACCTACCTGCCTTCCGGCCTGATTGTCATTCCTTCAAACTTCAGTGATTTGACCGCGCAGGCTGCCTCCTACCGCAAGGCGGGCGCGGCAGTTGTCTGCGTAGATCGCCTTCCGCGAGACTGGAACGGCGACACCGTGACGGCAGATAACGAAACGGGCGCGTATGAAGCCACCAGTTATGTTCTCCGCCAGGGCCACACACGTCTAGCGATGATTACCGGACCGCGGCATCTAACCAACGCACAGAACCGACTCAAAGGTTTCAAACGTGCGCTACAGGAAAGCCGCATTCACATCGGCCCCGAGTACGTGCAGGAGACAAGCTTCGATAAGCACTGCGGCTATACCAAGGCCCTTCTACTGTTGCGAATGATCGGACGTCCAACGGCGATCTTTGCCGGAAACGACATGATCGCATTCGGCGCATTACTGGCTTTTCGCGAGCTAGGACTAAAGTGTCCAGAAGACGTTTCGCTGATTGGTTTCGATGATCTAGAACTTGCCGAAATGACCAGTCCGCCTCTCTCATCGGTGTCACAGCCGGGTTACCAGATGGGGACAGCAGCCGCGCAGATCCTGATCGACCGTGTGCGCGGAGATCACGGGCCGCCGAAGCATATCGTGCTTGAAACAGCTCTGAAGATTCGCGATTCTGTCGGTGTCCCTCCAGCGGAGAATGGCGAAAGAGTCGTCGGAGCAATGGGCGCTACGAGCAAATCCCGGGCGCCACGCCGACGCGCATCAACACGTTAGAGTGCTTAAACGCACGACCCTCACGTTTTAGGTTTCACGTCTCGAATTTTTAGTATTGACAATTTTCTGAGAGCGCTACTACTCTTTCCGTCGACAAAATGAAAGCTTTCAAAGCAAAGCAAAATTTAGATTGGGAACAAAAGCTCCCATCGAGTCTGTTACGGAGAGGCAACATGCTGGAGACAGGCAGAAAACCCCATCACGGTGGCCGCCGGTTGTGGCTTGTCGTCGCTTTCCTGGCCGCCGTTCTACCTGCGAGCGCGCAATACAGCAGTGGCGTTCAAGCCACTATAGTCGACCAGAACGGTGCGGTTATTCCATCGGCGCAGGTCATTTTGACCAACGAGGAGACACACGTGCAGCAGACCGCAGTGGCCAACAGCCAGGGCCTGGTGCAGATCACACATCTTCCACCAGGACGCTACGATTTGACCGTGATTGCCGCGGGCTTCAGCAACTGGCAGCAGAATGGCATCGATATCGAGGGCACCGATGTCCGCACCGTCTACCCGAAACTCAAGCCTGGCGCGACCCAGTCGACCGTGGAGGTGGACGCGAACGCTTCATCCGTCGAAACCACCAGCGGCACGGTAAGTCGCGTGCTGGAGCAACAGACCGTCCAACATGCACCGCTTGTCGGTGAGAACCTGTACGCTAGCGTCGCGACACTGGCGCCTGGAGTTACCGGACTCGGCGGATCTTTTGGCGGAGCCGGTAGTTCCGGCTCACAGGGAACCAACAGCTTCAATGCGGAGCCGGGATTCCAGATCATTGGGGCGGGACAGCGGCAGGAAGCCAATGAGTATCAGGTTGATGGCACAAGCGTGAACGGCAATTCACGCGATGGAATCACCAATCTCACTCCGGAACCGGACAGCGTCGCCCAGATGAAATTGAGCACCGATACATTCTCTGCGGACAAAGGACGACAAAGCGGTACGCTAATCGAGGTCTTCACCAAGCCCGGCACGAACCAGTTCCACGGAACGCTCTCAGAGTTCTACACCGGATCAGGCCTTACCGCCCGCACCGAATTCCAGACCAAGGTGCCCCGGTACATCCAAACCGTGAGCCAGATTGAGCAAGCGCTCGTCAGCCCATACACGCCGCCAGATATTCCGGGCGACCTGATCGCGATGGGCAACGTATCGATCAATCAATCACCCGTCAACAACGGCTTCCAGGGTCACGTACGGATCGACCATAATTTTCACAGCGGAAACGATAAGTTTTTCTATAGTCTTTTCCGCAACACCACGCAGGGCGGAGTCGCTAGCGCGCGTCCAAATACGGCGTATGTTAGTCCGAACGCCACCTGGTATCACAAAATCGACTATGTGCACACCTTCTCAGCCACTCTGCTGAACGAAGCGAGCATGTCGTATGTCCGCGCGGACGGAAATCAGCCGGCAGCCCCTGGTGATCTGCCCAACCTCCCAAATGCTTATCCCGGAGGACTTGGCACGGGATTCTCTTCCTGGGGACCCTCGGGTTGGGTGCATAACAATTGGAACTGGCACGACGTGCTGACATATGTGAAGAACAATCACAGTATCCGCGTCGGCATCGACGTGGATCGTCAGCAGGATTTGGACAACTTCACTGCTGGCCTGGATCGGCCCACTTTTTCCTTTGCAAATATCGTCGATTTCGCAGTCGACCATCCCACTGTACAAAGTGGTCCTATAGTTGACGTACAGGGTGGCGGCACTGCCCAGAGTTTATATTCACGCGTGCTCATGCTTCAGACCGCACCGTATGTGCAGGATGACTGGAAAGCCACTAAGAATCTGACGCTCAACGTGGGCCTCCGGTTCGATTACTTCGGCCATCTCGGCACCGTCACCTATGGCCCCAATCCCTTGGCGCTCTTTACGCCGGGATCCGGCGCTGGCCAGGAAGAGCAGATCGCCAACGGTTCGATGCAGGTTCGTGGCTCCAATGGACAGGTGGTGGATAACGCGCTCTGGCGTTTCGCGCCGCGTGTCGGATTCGCGTATGACGTTTTCGGCAACGGCACCACATCCATTCACGGTGGCTGGGGACTCTATAACAATAAGTTGGGCGACTTGGCCTACGTGGATGGCATTCGAACGAATCCGCCGCAGTTTGCCGATCCCAACATCAGCATTTACAACGCCGGCACCACCCCTGCGAACTTTTCTTATGAAGCCAGTGCCAGCGGGCCCACGGGTTTTGCTCCTCCGCCTGGCATCAAGTATGAGGTTGACCCCCATGGTGGCCTGGTGGGAACACGCATAGGGGTAGGCGGCCCACAGCCTCAGTTTGTGTTGCCTCTGGTCCAGAATTGGGCGCTCAGCATCCAGCGGAGCCTGGGTAACAGCGTGGTCATCGAAGCGGAGTCGACACCTCTATTTTCAGACAGATTCTAACCGCTATGCCGGTGATCTCATTCAGCACAATGGAACGTTGGCGCGACTCAACTCAAGCTTCGGTTCAGTCATCTACGGGCAGAGCATCGGCATCTCCAACGCTGAGGTCGCGTCGTTTGCAATCTCCAAGCGGTTCTCTCATGGCTGGTCAGTCCACGCAATCTACAATTACGGCAAGGCCCTGGACTATACGAGTAGCAACGACAACGGAGTCGGCGGCGGAGAGAACGTGATCGACGTCAACGATCCACGGCGAAACTACGGCCGTGCAGACTACGACGCACGGCATCGCGTCTCGGTCGACGCTGTGTGGAACATTCCTGGATTTTCCAGTGGATTCCAGCACTACATCACGACGGGATGGACATTATCCCCGGTCATCACCCTTCAATCCGGACAACCCTTCACGGTGTACACAACGGCTTCGTATCCTTCCGGAGATTTCAACGCCGACGGCTACAATTACGATGTGCCGAATGTGCCAGCCTTCGGCAGCACTAAGAAGACCAGCCGCTCGGACTTCCTGAAGGGGGTCTTTGCTGCGAGCGACTTCCCAATGCCAGCTCTTGGCACAGAAGGCGATCTTGGCCGCAATACGTATAACGGCCCCGGGCTCGCAAACGTGAATCTCTCCGCGGGCCGCGTCTTCCGGCTTCCGTTCCTGGGGGAGCAGGGTGGCTTTGAGCTGCGTGGCGAGTTTCTCAATCTCTTCAATCGTGTGAATCTCACGACGCCTGTCGGGGATCTCTCCAACGGGGAATTCGGAAAATCCACCGACCAGAATCTGCCTCGCAATATTCAGGTTCTGGGCAAAATCCATTTCTGATCCCAGCAGGCATGTCGCGGTCCGGTACTTCTATACTGGACCGCAACACGTCCATCATTCTCAATGGCTTTTAAGCGTATCGCGGCTCTGCTCTGGCTGCTCGGAATGGCAATTTTGCCGGCATACAGCCAGAGTTCGTATGCCTCGAGGCGGCAGGTCGCTTTGGCGCTTACCGCTCATCGGTACCAGGAAGCGCTCCGTCTACTGACTCCACTTCTGCAAAGTTCTCCGAAGGATGCCTCTCTGTGGACACTGCGCGGAGTCGCTCTAGACGGCGAAGGGCTCACAGAAGAAAGTCTGGAAGGTTTCCGTCATGCGCTCGCGCTGGACAGCGGTTTTATGCCTGCGCTGGAGGGCGCCGCACAAACGGCGTATCTGCATGCCGATCCCAGGGCTCTGCATTATGTTGAAACTCTGTTGGCGCACGCACCCGACAATGAAGTAGCAAATGCGATGGCCGGAGCTCTTACGTACAGGCTGCGCGAGTGTGGAAGATCCGTTACCTACTTTGAACGCAGCAGGAAAACGGTCTATCGAAACTCAGATGCGATCAATGAATATGCCGACTGCCTGCTGAAACAGCAGCAGCCGCAGCAGGCCATTGCCTTATTGTCGCGCGCTGTCGAGCTCTATCCGCAGAGCAACCAGTTCAAGTACAACTTGGCCGTAGCCGATCTGCAAGACCATCGGCCTGCGGATGCCGTCAGCGTCCTGGCATCGCTCGAATCAGTAAACGACGCTGATTTATTGAACCTTCTTGCCCATGCATACGAGGAGGCGAACCGGCCCGATGATGCCTTCCGCGTTCTGGAAACAGCGATCCAGGTAAGCCCGCTAGAAGAGGCAAACTACCTCGATCTTGCGATCCTCTGCCTTGAGCACTATCAGGAGCAGCGGTCCGTGATGGCGGCAACGGCAGGAATCGCCCGGATTCCGAAAGCTCCCTCGCTCTTTCTCATTCGTGGTGTCGCGTATGCTCAGTTGGCCAAATATAAAGAGGCAGAGGGCGACTTCACTACTGCGGCAGAGCTGGAGCCGAACCAGCCGCACAGCACCATTGCGATGAGTCTCCTTTACTCAGATCGCAATCAGCTGGACAAAGAGCGGGGCTGCTCCAGAAGCAACTCACGATCACGCCGAAGGACGCTGTCACTAATTATTTACTCGCCGATCTGCTGATTCGTTCAGGTGCGCTGCCCGGTCAGCCGAATTATGAGAGAGCAATCACGCTTCTCACAACATCACTCGTCACAAGACCGGACTCTGTAGAAGCGCAGATTCTAATGGCGAAGCTGCTGATGCAGGAGGGGCGCGATGCCGATGCACTTGATCATATAAATGTCGCTCTGAAGCTGGAACCTGGAAATCAATCGGCATTGAATCGGCGGTTTCTACTGTTACGCAAGCTGCATCGGAACGATGAAGCGGCGCAGGTGGTCACCCGTTTGAAGGCTGTGCTCAATAACGATCTCAGGCGCGACACGGAAGCCGGCCAGATGAGAGTGAAACAAAACTTGCCAGTGAATGGGGGACCGCCAGCTGGTTCATCTCTTCCCGCACCTCAATGAGGTGGGTGCTTCCGCAAAGTTGAGAGAACGCGACGGATCGCTCGCGTGCCCGATCGGATCAACTATTCTAGATGGTGGTGCCACGTTACCGAAGAACTATACCGACCCGCCTCTCATGAATCATCCGGCGAGCTTAATTAGCCTCAGCAGTTTCTGAAAATGTGCGTCTGCTCGACAGCCCTCGAAAAGCGGATCAACGCCGAGCATGTTCATGCCTGCGTCATGGCGCTTATAGGCACGATCCAGCCAAGTCATGGCGGAGTTGGTTTGTTGAAGGGCGCAATAGATCTGCGCAAGACGGACGCCGGAGACATAGTGCTGCTCTGACGCACGCTCGAGGTCCTGCACAATCTGTAAAGCTTGTCGTGGTTCGCCAGCGAGCGCGAGAGCGTGGGCGCGCTCGGCGTCGAGGTTGCTCCCGCCGCCGAAGAGCTGGGACGATGCCATGAATTCTTCTTCTGCTTGGTGATACTGATGCAGCCGTTCCAGAATCTTTCCCTTCACCAAATGGGCCTGCGCGAACTCTGGATTGAGCGCGAGAACGTCGTTCACCTGGGTCATCGCCTCCTCAGGCTTCCGTAGCAAATAGTAAGTTTCGGCCATATCAGTAGCGATGATCAAAGAGAGCGGATCAAGAGAAAGCGCTCGTTCTAATTCTGCTAATCCCTGCTGGGCTTTTCCCATGCGGGCAAGATGAAGACCGTACCAGTGATGAGCTGTCGAGTCCGACGGGTTTGTTGCAATGGCACGCCTGTACTCTTCCTCAGCTCCCTTCCAATCCCAATCCCGGTCAGTTTTCACGCCTGCCAAAGCAGTATGTGCCGCGCTTAGGTTGCTATCAAGTGCAAGTGCATGCTCGGCAGCTGACTGAGCTTTCGAAAGCGCTATGGCGGGATTTGTCCCGCCATAGCTTCCCAACGTGACATACGACTCTGAAAGCGCTGCATAGGCTTCGGCATAGTCGCGATCGGCGCGGATTGCATCGGTGTAGTATTCGATGGATTTGGTGAGGCCACTCAAAGTTCGCTCATTCCAGAAATATCGTCCGCGCAGGTAGGCATTCCTCGCCTGCTCATTGGTGCTGTGCGGCTTCGATCCGGTAAAGGAACTCCCAATAGCGAGGGCCACTTCGCGGGCAATATCGTTGGTCACTTGATCCTGCATAGCCAGCGAGTTCTTATCGCTCTCGTGATACGTTTGCGCCCATAAATGCCGGTCATTGTGGGCGTCCAGCAACTGCGCCGTGATGCGAATCTCTTTCCCTTCGCGAAGGTAGGAGCCTTCGACGATTGCGTCCACGTTGAGTGCCTTTGCGATTTCCTGCAGCGGCAGTTGCACATCCTTGTACTGCATCACCGACCGGCGAGACGTCACGCGCAATGGTGTGCTCATCGCAAGGTCTGAAATAAGCTGGTCCGTCATGCCGTCAACCAGATAGTCCTGTGTTGAATTTTGTGCAAGATTGAGGAAGGGCAGCACGGCTATCGACTGGAATCCGGGTACAGCCTCAGAACGCGGTGACGAAGTTTTGGGCGTGGGCAGAAGGTGAACCAACCCGGCAATGATTGCGATCACCGCCACTGCTGCCATAGAGCCAGCGATGAACCACTTGCCTGCCGCTACCCGGTTTCCTCGCGGCCGTGTCGATTCCAGGGTGGGCGCCTTGATTGGAGGCTGATCTGGAATGGCCGCAGAATCCAGTATAGCCGCCTGTTTTATCTCGGTTCCATTGGGCGTGGCAGCCGGCTGGCGGCGGAACTCATGTACCGTGGCTATGCCGTTGGCCGTCGTAGCAGGTACACCTGAAGGGGGAAGCGAGTGCGAAGGGGCAGGTGACTCCTCGATCGGTTCCGCGTGCTTCACATTCGCAATGAAGCGATAACCATGCCCGATCACGGTGCGGATAAAGTGCGGGTCCCGGGAGTCGTCCCGGAGAATCACTCGCAGCTTGTTGATAGCCGTGTTAATGCTGTGCTCGGTCTCGAGAACACCATTGCCGCTCCAGATGTGTTGCTCGATGGTCTCTCTGCGGACCAGTTTTCCTGGACTCTTCAATAGAAGAATCAGGAGCTGCATCGGAATTCGCTCGAGCTTGACGGGACGTCCGGATCGCCGCAGTTCGCAGCTCTCGATATCAAGCTCGAATTCCTCAAATCGTATTGACGGCTCGGGCATGGACAATCTCGGGGCCCGGATGGACGCGAATCGGCACAAGAAACAAGTACTGCCTTAGATTGTGGCCTTGGGGGGACCACGCGAGTATACCGCCGCGCGGACCCTTTTATGGATGTGAAATGGCGTCCGTCATTGATAACAGAATGGTTATTTCTTTAGATGGGCTTGACTTGAGCGCTAGATCGTCTGCATTGACTTTCGCGTCCCCGCGAGACCAGACTTTGCGCCATCTTAAATTGCTCATCCTTAAGCAGATCAAAATTGAGCGGTTCACCCCGCTGATGTTGTTCTCCCGAGGACCGCAAGGAAGGAATTCGCCTGTGAACAATGACCGGAATCTGACTTGGAACAAAGAATCAGTAGCCGCCCGCGTTTCCATGGTGGTGCTACTGCTCCTTGGGACGAATTCATGCTGGACGGCGGTTGCGCAACCCGACGGCCCGATGGGGGCCAAGGTAAACCTGACAACGCTGCAAAGCTACAGCGGCAACCCCTTGTCAAAGCCGGACAAGATCCTGATCTACGATCTTGTGCCCGGTACCGACATACAAGTCGACAAATCGCAAACCGTTCGTCCCCGGCATTTAATTGCTGGAGATGAGAATCCAGAAGCGGTTGTTAAAAACTCGGAAAAGACTTTTTCCGAAGAACTGGCAAAGAAACTAGCCAAGACCGGAATTCCGGTTCAACACGTTACCGCTGATACGGCTCCTTCCGACGGCTCCCTTATTATTCAAGGAACATTTGTCGCGTTGCACGAAGGAACTAAGACCGAGCGCACGACTGTCGGTATGGGGCTCGGGTCTGCCGGGGTTCAGACGAAGATCGATGTTCGCTTGAAAAAACCCGCTGAAGCGGTGCTCGTGTCGCAATTTAAGACGGAAACCACGGTCACAAAGAATGTTGGAGCGGTCGCTCCGGCCGCAGCCGGGCTTGATCCAGCCGCGGTTGCGGCCAAGTCAGTCGTTACCGACCGCAAGAAGACGCTTAATCACGATGTGGTGAAGACCGCAGATGCATCCGCAAATGAGATCACCAAGGTGATGGCGGCCCAAGGCTGGATCAAGCTCAATGACAAGGGCGAGGTCGCGCCGTAGGGCGAACGGCATCTGCGTCATTCATCTCACCGCGGAGTGACGTCCCGCGGGTGAAGGGAAACCGATGATCACCCGTTCGCCCTGCAGGGAATGGAAGAGCCAATTGAGAAAGAAGAAATTATGAAGATCGCTTTACGAACTGTTTCGCTATCCATCGTCCTTCTTGCTCTGCTTCATGCGCCCTCGGCGATGGCCCAGGCTGAGCCTTCCAATCCAGCGATGGACAAGTTCAAAGAGGATATGAAGGCAGCGGTGCTGAATGGCAGCATCACAGTCCCACAAGTCAAAGAATTGCAGGCAAACGCCGAAACCTTGAAGGCCGCCAAAGGAGAGCGTTTACCGGGCGCCCCGGTCGATCTTCTGACTCCTTACCGAGCGGTCTCCAGCATGAAGGCAATCATGGCGGCGGTGAAGCAGCCGGACCGTGAGACTTTGCAGGCGGATATGCAGGCTCTCCTGGCACACCAGAAACCGCAAGCTGCTTCGGTGCAGCCTCCGAACGCCGGGCAAAAGCTTGGTAAGGATGTCTTCACTGCCGTTATGTTCGGCAAGCCAACGGAAGGCCAGGTCAAGCAGCTTCAGGACAGTTTGAATGGCCTGGAGCAAGCAAAAGCTGATTCCGCGCACCCCCTGAAGGCCTTAATGGCCCTCAAGCAGTCCAAGGGCGAGATCGAGGCTGTCATGAATTCCGGATCTTTTCGCGATCAGGATCGCCAGGCCGTCCTGGATGACTTGAACAATCTTGGCCCGCAAGGCGGCGGAAGGCATGGCAGAGGCTAGCGCCGCAGCGCTCTGGTCGCTGCGACGGAGCGCAGGACTCGCAGGCGCGGCAGCTGACCTGAGATGGGAACGGTCCAAAAGCGATGAGGTTGATAACACTCGCACGAGCATGCAGCTTTACCATCCTGGCGTCCGCGCTTATGGCAGGCAACAGCATGGGGCGCAGGAGGTGGCTGATGATTTGCCGGAGCTCACCCTGTCGCACGCAATCGAGCTTGCGATCGATCACAACCGCCCGGTCAAGATCACTCAGCTTGGCATCACGAAAGCACATTGGCAGGTGCTGCAAACCAAAGCCAAACGATTCCCGGAGATCAGCACATATTTCTTCGGAGGGGGGAATCTGACATCGCCCGCCTTCACGTTTCAGAAGGGAATCTTCGGAACCATCAACAATGTTCCGTCGCCCGCGCAGGATACGCACATTAAGCTCTCGCAGGGATTCACCGGGAACGTCTTGATCCAGATCGCGCAGCCTCTGACGCAGTTGTACAAAATTCACCTGGCGATTCGCGAACAGGAGTTAGGTGCCGATCTGGCTGGGCAAAAGTATCAAGCGAAGCGGCAGTCGGTGGTGGCGGATGTACGACAGGCCTACTACGCCGTTCTACAAACGGAAAGCTCGCTTCAAACGGCTCGGGCGACCGTCAAGCAGTATCAGGAAACCGACCGGGTTGTGCTGCAATATGTTGCGGAAGAGTCGGCGCTCAAGTCGAGCAGCCTCGAGGTGAAGGCTAAGCTCGCACAATCGCAATATCAAGTAATTCAATTGCGCGACACTCTCACCACCCAAAAGGAATACCTCAACAACCTTCTGGGACGCGATCTGGATACCCCATTTCGTACCCAGCAAGTTCCGCCCATATCGCCAGAAGAAATGGACCTGACCCTGGCCCGGCAGACCTGTTTATCGCAACGTCCGGAGGTCAAAGAAGCCGAAATCGATGTGCACCGGGCAGACTACGATCGCAAGCTGGCTAAGGCGCAATACATTCCGGATATTGGCGCGGCCTTTCACTACCTGACCCCCATAAACACCCAGATCCTTCCCCAAAATATCGCTTCTGCCGGTTTTGAGGTGAAATGGGACCCGTTCGACTGGGGAGGGCGCCACGACGACGTGAAACAAAAAGAAACTATCGTCGAGCAAAGTAAGTTCCAGTTGCAGGAAACTCGCTCACAGGTGTTGCTCGACGTCGACAACACTTTTCGGAAGCTGAGTGAGAGCCGCTCACTGGTGGCAGTGGCCGGCGCTGCACGCGACGCGGCGGATGAGAAATTGCGCGAAGTGACCGATCAGTTCAGCAAGTCCACCGTCCTACTGCGCGACCTGTTGGAACAGGAGGCAGCCGCAATAAACGCTAATCAGGAGTATCAGCAGAGTCTGCTCGCCTTCTGGAGTGCGAAGGCCAACTTTGAGAAGGCCCTGGGAGAGGAGTGACGACATGATATGCAGAATGGTCCGTGATACTGCCGCTGTTGCTTCCGTCGCCGCGCTCATGCTCGTCTCATGCAAAGAGTCTGCTGCCCCTGCAAGATCGCCAGTGCCGGTCCGAACTGCGATGGTGCAGAGCATTGCCATCGGAAACAGCGTGCGGTACTCGGCCAGCATCGTTCCATATTCGCAGGTAGACCTCGCTTTCCAGTCCGCAGGCTACATAGATCATGTTCGTCAGGTGAAGAGTGCTGGCGGTGGAACGCGAAATATCGATGAAGGCGACTTCGTACGGAAGGGAACAGTTCTTGCCGTGGTGCGTGAGCAGAGCTATCGAGACAAGCTTCAGCAGGCGAACGCGCAGCTCTCCCGTGCCCAGGCGGAGTATGAGAAGGCGAAGCTCAGCTTTGATCGAGTCTCCGCCCTTTATAAGTCACAGAGCGCCACCAAGCCGGACTTTGATTCAGCACAAGCGCAGCTTGAGAGCACTACGGCTTCCGTCTCCGGAGCCAAGGCAGATGTAAGCGAGGCTACTACAGCACTTGGGTATTGCTCGCTGCGGGCGCCTTTCGATGGCTGGATTGTCAAGCGCAGCGTGGATAGTGGCAGCTTTGTTGGGATGGCCACCAACGGCTTTACGATTGCGAGCACGCAGACCGTAAAAGCGGTCTTCGGTCTTCCTGATACGGCAATCGGCCGCGTGAAGTTGGGCCAGCGTCTCAGCATTTCTACGGATGCGTTTTCGCAGCAATTTGTCGGGCGAATCACTGCGATTTCTCCCGCCGCGGATCCCAAGAGCCGGGTGTTCTCCGTAGAAGTTACGATTCCCAATTCTTCAAACGAACTGAAGTCTGGCATGATCGCGTCACTAGCGATCCAGGGCGAAACACTCAATCAATCTGTGCTCGCCGTGCCCGTCTCCGCAGTGGTGCGCAATCCTCGCATCTCAAACGGATTTGCAGTGATGGTCGCCGAAGGTGATTCCGAGATCGAATCCGCGCGGCTGCGACCGGTGGCATTGGGGGATGTCTACGGCAATATGATCGCTGCAAACAACGGCATTCAATCGGGAGAGAGGGTCATAACGACTGGAGTTTCTCTGGTCAAAGATGGCGATCGCGTTCGTGTGATCCCTTAGACACAACACACTACGTACAACAGGTCAGCCTAAGTGCAAGCATGAGTCATAGATCCGAAACCGAATACATAGCTGAGACACATAACACGGCGCGATTCTTTACCGAACATCGCCAGGTTGCTTTTGTGCTGCTGATCGCAGTCGCGCTATGGGGCTGGTACGGATACCAACACATGCCCAAACGCAAGGATCCAAAGATTCCTGTTCGCGTGGCCGTGGCTAGCACGCAATGGCCCGGCGCGACTGCCGAGGAGGTTGAGCAACTGGTAAGCCGGCCGATAGAACAAACGATGGCGCAGAACCAGTTCATCAAGGCGCCGTCACCGTCGGATTTCGGCATCCGCTCCATTAGCTTTCCCGGGCTGTCGCTTGCCTACGTGCAGCTTGACGATAGCGTCACCGATACGAAGAAGCAGTTTGCCGACATCAATCTCAAGCTCGATGCGCTCAACGATAAATTGCCGCAGGGAGCCGGGCCTATCCAGTTCAACAGCGACTTTGGCGATACCGCGGCTCTCATGTTGACGGTGGCAACTCCTCCGGCAAGCCAGGTCGATATCGCATTGCGCGCGAGATCGGTAGAGAGCGCGATCCGTAAGATACGAGAAGCAGAACCCAAACAGTCTCCCCGGCCCCGCATCAGCGTGGTATACGCCTTTCCTGCATCCGTCTCCGCCGACCTTATACATGACTCGCTGGTTGCCGTCGTCGATTCGGCGAAAGCGAGCCGAGCAGCGGCTGACCCGCATTTCTTCGAAGGTAGTGGGTTCATCGGTGTAGATATAACGTCCAAGCTGAGCGACGAGCAACTGAGGACCCTTGGAGATCACTGGGTCGAAGAGAACCTGCACCGTTCGGAAATACATCCTGACGCGTGGAAGGCCGCCTTCATCCGTGACCCTGCGGATACCGAGGCGCGTCTTGCCGCGGGTGCCGGTGACAAGTATTCCTATCGCGAGCTGGATGATTTTACCGATCTCATCTCTCGAAGCTTGCAGGGGGCGCCAGAGGTCGCCAAGGTGGACCGTAAGGGAGTACTGTCGGAGCAAATTTATCTGGAGTATTCACAAGACCGGTTGGCAGCCTATGGTCTGCAGCCCTCCAACCTGAAAGACATCCTCGGGGCGCGCAACATCACGCTGCCTGGAGGACAGCTGGAGGTTGGAACAAAGGCGATACAGATCGATCCTTCGGGAAAGTTCACCAACGCTCGCCAAATCGGCGATGTCATCATAAGCTCATCTTCTTCAGCGGCGCAAAGCCCGGTCTATTTAAGGGATCTCGTTGATATCTCGCGCGGATATCAGAGCCCTGCCCGCTATCTGAACTACCTTACCTGGGCGGATCCAAAAGGCGTATGGCATCGCAGTCGCGCCATCACGCTAGCCATGCCGATGAAGGATGAGGCACAGATTGGAGCATTTGGAAAGAGTGTGGATGCAAAGATCGCGGCCGTAAGACGGTATCTGCCGGAGGATCTCGTCATCGTCCACACCTCGGATCAGCCGCTGCAAGTGAAGGAAAACATCAGCCTCTTCATGGATGCATTGTATGAGGCGATTGTCCTGGTGGTGCTGGTCTCATGGCTGGGTTTCTGGGAGTGGCGTTCCGCGTTGCTGATGGCAATCTCGATGCCGGTCACCCTGGCGATGACATTCGGCGCGATGTACCTGCTAGGCATCGATATCCAACAGGTCTCCGTAGCCACTCTGATCATCGCGTTGGGGCTTCTGGTCGATGATCCCGTACTCGCCGGCGATTCCATCAAGCGAGCACTCGCCGAGGGGCACCCGCGAATCGTAGCCGCATGGTTGGGACCTACGAAGCTGGCAACGGCGATCATGTATGCGACGGTTACGAATATTGTCGCCTATCTGCCCTTCCTCTTGGTCACCGGAAGTACGGGCGAGTTCCTGCACAGCCTGCCGATCGTCATGACCTGCGCGCTGGTCGCTTCGCGTTTGGTTTCCATGAGCTTTCTTCCCTTTGTCGCCTACTATCTGCTACGCCCAGAGAAGAAGCCGGAGAAGACGATTGAAGAAATGCGCGGTGCCGGATTTTATGGGTGGTATGCGCGGATCGCGCGGTATTCGATCGAACACCGTTGGAAGTTTTTCATCGGATCCCTCGTCTTCCTGGTGTTCGGGGCGTTCGTTTTCTCGCGCTTGAACGCCGCCTTCTTTCCCGAAGACGTCCAGTACTGGTCGTACATCGATGTCTGGCTGCCGAATGACGCCAACCTGGGTGCAACCAACGATACAGCACGCAAAGTCGAGGAGGTCGTTCGGCAACAGGCCGCGAAGTTTGCCCAAGAGCATGAGAAGAATGACGGACAATCCGCACCCGTTCTCCGCTATATCACGACCTTTGTCGGCGGGGGAGGTCCGCGGTTCTGGTTTTCCGCGTCTCCTCAGCTCCAACAGTTGAACTATGCGCAGGTGCTGGTTGAAGTTACCAATAAAGAGATCACTCCCCAGTTTGTTCGCGAGTTGCAGCCCGTCCTCTCCGCGTCCATTCCCGGAGCGCGACTGGACGCACGGCAATTGCTGACCAATCCGATCGATTATCCGATTGAGATTCGCGTCTCCAGCACCGCTGATTTCAACACTGCGCTGGAGGGCAGCGACATCCGGCAGCTTCGAAGAATTGCCGGCCAGGTTGAA
>Ga0157369_10005219_pt1 | contig 15165 bp, 4 predicted proteins | sample C25metaG_FD_113461 | JGI IMG/M metagenome (GOLD analysis project Ga0157369, IMG submission 113461) | Corn rhizosphere microbial communities from Kellogg Biological Station, Michigan, USA - C2-5 metaG | ecosystem: Host-associated > Plants > Roots > Rhizosphere > Soil | place: USA: Michigan... | reverse complement strand
TTGAATCCGTGGGCCGCCGCAATGGGCCATCCATGGCCCAGTGCGGCTAACCCGGCGTCCTGCCGGGTTACCCACGGATTCAAGCCTGCGTTCGGCCAGCGTGGTTTTACGGGGCGCCGAAGAGCAAGAGCGACTCGCTTCGCATCGTGGATACGTTTTTTGTTTTGTGTTGCCGCCCTACTGTGGCGAGCGGGCTTGCCCCGCGTTGGGCTGCGAAGCAGCCCTGAAACCAGTGAGCGCGCCGCGTTTATCCTGGTTTCCCGCGTCATCGTTAACGACCATCGCGGGCAAGCCCGGCTCCTACAGGGGAACGCGTTTACTTCAACGATTCGGTCGGCTACTAGGCCGCCGCGTTTGCTTTTGATGTTAGGCGGCCCCCCAAATCACTGTCGAATTACGGGCACACCGAGCCTGAGCGAGGTGCCGAGTATTGGGGCAAGAGCGTTTTGCTTACTTTTGCGCTTTTCAAAAGTGAGCCGCCGTAAGGGCGGAACCATAAGCCGCCGTTACCCAAATAACGGATATGTACACCCACCCAAAGGGCAACCCCAATGAGCCTATTGCCCTACGCCTGGGCCAAATCCCAACGCATCCTCCTGCGCCCCAGCGACCAGGGCATGCTGCTGACGGTCTGCCCCTCAACCCCCGGCTGGTCCATCAGCGAAGTCCACCGCCAATTCGGCCCGGCCCACCTCGAACAGGTCCGCGACGACGAACTCGACGGCCTGCTCACCAGCGCGTACGCCGACACCGGCAGCGCCGCCGCCGTCGTCGGCGCCGCCGAAAACGAGGTCGACCTCGACCGTCTCATGCAAGACATGCCCGAAATCACCGACCTGCTGGACACCCAGGACGGCGCCCCGGTGATCCGCATGATCAACGCCTTGCTGACCCAGGCCGCCCGCGACGAAGCCAGCGACATCCATATCGAGCCCTACGAAACCCATTCCGTGGTGCGCTACCGTGTCGACGGCACCCTGCGTGACGTGGTCTCGCCACGCAAGGCATTGCATGGCGCGCTGGTGTCGCGGATCAAGATCATGGCCCAACTCGATATCGCCGAAAAACGCCTGCCCCAGGACGGCCGTATCGCCCTGCGCGTGGCCGGGCGGCCCATCGATATTCGCGTGTCCACGGTGCCCACCGGCCATGGCGAAAGGGTGGTCATGCGCCTGCTGGACAAACAAGCCGGGCGCCTGCAGCTGGAAACCCTGGGCATGGAGCCGCAGCTGCTGGCACGCCTGGATACGCTGATCCGCCAGCCCCACGGCATCGTGCTGGTCACCGGACCCACCGGCAGTGGCAAGACCACCAGCCTGTACGCCGCCCTGGCGCGGCTGGATGCGAGCACCAGCAATATCCTCACCGTGGAGGACCCGGTGGAATACGACCTGCCGGGTATCAGCCAGATCCAGGTCAACGCCAAGATCGACATGACCTTCGGCCTGGCCCTGCGTGCGATCCTGCGCCAGGACCCGGACATCATCATGATCGGCGAAATCCGTGACCTGGAGACCGCACAAATCGCCGTGCAGGCTTCGCTCACCGGTCACCTGGTGCTGGCGACCCTGCACACCAACGATGCGGTGTCGGCGGTCAACCGCCTGATCGATATGGGGGTGGAGCCGTTCCTGCTGGCGTCGTCCCTGTTGGGGGTGTTGGCCCAGCGCCTGGTACGGCGCCTGTGCCCGCACTGCAAGCAGGAAGACCCCGCCGCGCCCGGCACCTGGCGCCCGGTCGGCTGCGCGCAGTGCAACCAGGTCGGCTACAGCGGACGTACCGGGATCCATGAGTTGTTCTGTGTCGACGATGCGGTACGCAGCCTGATTCATGAGGGCGCCAACGAGCAGGACCTGCGCCTGGCCGCGCGCCGCGCCGGGATGTTGAGCATGCGTGAAGACGGTGAACGCTGGGTGCGCAGCGGTGCCACCGCCCCCGAAGAAATCCTGCGTGTGACACGGGACGCCTGATGAATCGCTATCGCTATGAAGCCGCCGATAGCAGCGGCAAAGTCGAGGCCGGGCATGTGGAGGCCGACAGCCAGAGCGCAGCCTTTGCCAACCTGCGCAGTCGCGGTTTGACCGCGTTGCTGGTGCAGATCGAAGGCAATCAGCCGGCCGCGACGGGCAGCAGCCTGTTCAGCGCCAAACTGTCGGACAACGACCTGGCATGGGCCACGCGGCAACTGGCGAGCCTGCTGGGCGCGAGCCTGCCGTTGGAAGCTGCGCTGAGTGCCACGGTGGAGCAGGCCGAGAAAAAGCATATCGCCCAGACCCTGGCCGCCGTGCGCGCCGATGTGCGGGGCGGCATGCGCCTGGCGGATGCGGGCGGCGCGACCTCGGGATTTTCCGTCGATCTACCGCGCGCTGATTGCGGCGGGGGAGGAGTCCGGTGACCTGGCCCAGGTGATGGAGCGTTTGGCCGACTACATCGAGGAGCGCAACAACCTGCGTGGCAAGAGTCTCACCGCGTTTATCTACCCCGGTGTGGTGGGGCTGGTGTCCATCGGCATTGTGATTTTCTTGCTGAGCTACGTGGTGCCCCAGGTGGTCAGTGCGTTCTCCCAGGCCCGCCAGGACCTGCCGGGGCTGACCCTGGCGATGCTCAACGCAAGTGACTTCATCCGCGCCTGGGGCTGGCTGTGTCTTGCCGGGATCGTCGGCGGTTTCTGGAGCTGGCGCCTGTACCTGCGCAATTCAGTGGCGCGCTTGAATTGGCACAGTCGCGTACTGCGTTTGCCGCTGATCGGGCGCTTCGTGCTGGGCCTGAACACGGCACGATTCGCCTCGACCCTGGCGATTCTCGGCGGTGCCGGGATGCCGTTGCTGCGTGCCCTGGAGGCCGCGCGGCAAACCTTGTCCAACGACCGGCTCGACCAGTGCGTCAGCGATGCCACCGCCAAGGTGCGCGAGGGCGTCAACCTGGCCCCGGCGCTGGCGGTGGAAAAGGTCTTCACGCCGGTGCTGATCCACCTGATCGCCAGCGGCGAGAAAACCGGCTCGCTGCCACCGATGCTGGAGCGCGCGGCGCAGACACTGTCGCGGGATATCGAACGGCGTGCCATGGGCATGACCGCCTTGCTGGAGCCGCTGATGATCGTGGTGATGGGGGCCGTGGTGCTGGTGATCGTCATGGCGGTGTTGTTGCCGATCATCGAGATCAACCAGCTGGTCACCTGACCGCACCTGCTCCCGTCCAACCTCGGGTTCCTCGTTCCGTCACATTCCGACAGCTCATGTCGCCTCCAGCCATACGCGCTGAAACCTGACTGTCACCTGCGCCCAAAGCGCTCGGAATCATGACCGGAACACCCGAGAATCTTTTTAAAAATCAAGGTGTTCCTCCCGAGGTTTTTTCCTACAAACGTCATCGGAAACTGCGAATTTCTGTCCCATGGTTTTAACCCCTGGCCACCCCCCTGAACACGACTCGGGACCGAAGCCATGGCGTCATGCAAGAGCCCTCTACCCCAAACGTACAAACACGACGAAAGGAGATTCTTCATGTTTAAGCGCAACGTTCTCGCGGTATCCATGACCCTCGCTGCACTGTGCTCGGCCCAGGCTGCAATGGCTGACATCAACGGCGGCGGCGCAACCCTGCCACAAGCGCTGTACCAGACGTCTGGCGTGTTGACCGCAGGTTTTGCCCCGTACATCGGTGTGGGCAGCGGCAATGGCAAGGCAGCTTTCCTGACCAACGACTACACCAAGTTGAAGGCTGGCGTTTCCAACCTGAACGTGCACTGGGCGGGCAGCGATTCCAAGCTGAGCGCTACTGAACTGTCGACGTATGCGTCGGCCAAGCAACCTGCCTGGGGCAAGCTGATCCAAGTGCCATCGGTGGGTACTTCGGTTGCCATCCCGTTCAACAAAAGCGGGACTGCGGCCGTTGACTTGAGCATCAACGAGCTGTGCGGGGTGTTCTCCGGCCGTATCGCCGACTGGAGCGGTATCACAGGTTCGGGTCGCAGTGGCGCCATCAAAGTGGTTTACCGCAGCGAAAGCAGTGGCACCACCGAACTGTTCACGCGCTTTCTGAATGCCAAGTGCGCTGAAACCGGCACCTTCAATGTCACCACCACCTTCGGCACCAGCTACACCGGTGGCTTGCCTGCCGGCGCGGTTTCCGCAACTGGCAGCCAAGGCGTGATGACCACCCTGGCCTGTACCGACGGCGGTATCACCTACATGAGCCCTGACTTCGCCGCCCCGACCCTGGCCGGTCTGGATGACGCAACTAAAGTCGCTCGCGTGGGCAAGGACGTGGTCAACGGTGTGGCGGTCCAGGGTGTATCGCCGAAAGCGAGCAACGTATCCGCCGCCATCAATGCCGTGCCGTTGCCTGCTGTCGCTGACCGTGGCAACCCTGACGCTTGGGTGCCCGTGTTCGGCAAAGCCAACACCGCGGGTGTGGTGCCTTACCCAACGTCGGGCTACCCGATCCTGGGCTTCACCAACGTGATCTTCAGCCAGTGCTACGCCGATGCCACCCAGACCACCCAAGTGCGTGACTTCTTCACCAAGCACTACGGTTCGTCTGCCAACAACGACGCAGCGATCGAAGCCAACGCGTTCGTGCCACTGCCAAACAACTGGAAAATCGCTATTCGCGGTAGCTTCCTGACCGCCACCAATGCCCTGAGCATCGGCAACACCAACGTCTGCAACGGCATCGGTCGTCCGCTGTAACCCACGCTTTCAAAGACCCGCAACACCTGATCAGCAACGGCCTGCGCCGTTGCTGATTTTTGCGTTTGTGCTGTTCACCGCCGCGCCGACAGCGTCATGTGAACTTTGCATGACAGAAGTTCAGTCGTGTCCCTCGCCAACCGCCTAATCCTCATACGTGAGCCTGTCCTGCTCCCTGCGTAATAACAAAGAAGGAAGATTCCCGATGGTCCGCTGCATATCACCGGTCAACCTGAAAGCCCCCGAGACCGTCCTGCGTCTCAAGCCTTTGGCCCATGCCATTGCCTTATTGATGGTGGCGGGTAACGCCCAGGCAGCCACGGCGTTCAGTTCCGGCTGGTTTGCCGACAAGGGCGCGTCCCAGGCGGCCACGGCAGCGCGTACCGGTGCCGGCCAGGTGCCGGGGAGTCCTTCATTGAACCAGCAGGCGCGGGTCAAGCAGCAGTTGGCGCGCTCCATCAGTACCTTGAACACCAGTGTCGCGGCCATTGCGGCCCAGCAGGCCGCGCAAGCGGCAGGGCGCCAGGCGGCGTTCGGTCAGGTCTCGGCGATTCCCGATGGCCTGGGCAAGGGCGGCCTGCAGGTCGACAACAGCCTGACCCAGGGTTGGACCCACGCCAAGAACCCGACCCAGATCCAGTCCGGCGGCAAGACCACGGTGACCATCGAGCAGACCGCCGACAAGGCGATCCTCAACTGGGAGACGTTCAACGTCGGGCGCAACACCACCGTGGACTTCCAGCAGCAGGCCAGTTGGGCGGTGCTCAACCGCGTCAACGATCCCAATGCGCGCCCCAGTGAGATCCAGGGCCAGATCAACGGCGCCGGTACGGTGATGATCATGAACCGCAACGGCGTGGTGTTCGGCGGCACCAGCCAGGTCAACGTGCGCAACCTGGTGGCGGCCGCCGCGAACATCACCGACGAGCAGTTCACCCAACGCGGCCTCTACGTCGATGCCAACGGCACCCAGCCGACCTTCACCGATGCGGCGGGCAAGGTCCAGGTGCAGCGCGGTGCGTTGATCCAGACCCACAATCCGGCCACCTCCACCGACGCCGGCGGCTATGCCTTGCTGCTCGGTACCGAAGTGGAAAACGCCGGCACCGTCATCACCGCCAAGGGCCAGACCACCCTGGCCGCCGGCGACAGTTTCTACATCCGCAAGGGTGTCGGCACCACGGGCAACGACCGCTCCACCACGCGTGGCAATGAGGTGGCGACCAGCCTCAACCCTGGCAGCAGCGCAGGCAAAGTCACCAACAGCGGCCTGATCATGGCCTCCACCGGCGATATCACCCTCACCGGCCACCAGGTGCAGCAAAACGGCGTGGCGCTGGCCAGCACCTCGGTGGACACTCGCGGCACGATTCATCTGCTCAACGCTGCCAGCGACAGCACCGGTAGCGTGACCCTGGGCGAGGGCAGCACCACCGCGATCTTGCTGGACGCTAGTGGCAGCACCGCCCTCAACAGCCAGAAAGACAACGGGCTGATCAAACTCGACGGAACACCCGCCAACCTGATCACCGGCCGGTTCAACCACCTCAGTGCCGTGGCTGACCGTACCGACCAATCACGCGTCGAGATCGTCAGCGGTGGCTCCGTGGACTTCCAGAAGGGTTCGATCACCCTGGCCACAGGCGGCCAGGTGGCGGTCAGCGCTACCGGGCGCAGCCTGGTGCGCGATGGCGCGATGATCGACGTCTCAGGCGCGGTCGGCGTCAAGGTGTCGATGGCATCCAACACGATCAAGATCAACGTGCAGGGTAACGAGCAGCGTGATGCTCCGGTGAACCGTGACGGCGGGCAACTGATCAACAACGATGTGTGGGTCGACCTGCGCGAGCTGGTGTTTGTACCGGCAGGCACCAACGGTTACGCGACGGATCGCTGGTACACCGCCGGCGGCTTGCTGGAAGTGGGCGGTTACCTCGGTACTCAAGGACATTCGGTCGGCGAATGGATGGCCCAGGGCGGCACGGTGACCTTTACCGGCAAGGATGTGGTCACTCAGACGGGCGCGCAGATCAACCTGTCCGGCGGCACCGTGGACGTGCAGGCCGGTTACATCCAGCAGACCTGGCTCAAGGGGCCCAATGGCCGCTTGTATGAATTGTCCAAGGCGCCCGGCGACATCCTCTATTCGGGGTTCTACAAGGGCTATGAAGACACCAGCGCGCGCTGGGGCCAGACCGAGTATTACTACAACCCGCTGATCGCGCCGCAACGCCGCTACGAGGCCGGCTACACCGTAGGCCGCGACGCCGGCAAACTGGTGGTCGGCACCACCAGTGCGGTGTTGGAAGGTCAGTTGATCAGTGATGTGTTCCAGGGCGATCGGCAGACCCAGGCGCCCAACATCAACCTCGATGGCTACCAGCAATCCAAGAAGGCCATGGCCCAGCGGGCGCAGTTGATCATCGGCCAGTACATTCCGATCTACAACAAGACCACCGGCACGCTGCGCTATGCCCTGAGCGGCACCACCGACCAGGTGCTGATCGATGGCAATACCCGGAAAATCGCCGATGGCCTGGACCTAACCACGGCGCTGCCAGCGGATCGCCAGGGTCAGATGGTGCTCGACAGCGACCCGCTCAACGGTTACCAACTGGGCGCGATCAAGGTGGGCGCCAAGCAGCAGATCACGGTGAATGGTGCGCTCAAGGTGGCAGACGGCGGCGACATCACCTTGTTCGGGCCGGGGGTCGGTATCAACGCCAATCTCACCGCCCGGGGGGGCAGTATCAACGCGGGCAACATCCTCACTCAGGTCAACCTCAACGCGGGCAACACCGTCGGCGATGTGATCCTCGCGGGCAGCGGACGGGTCGATGTGGCGACAGGCGTCAAGCTGGACGCCGCCGGGCGCTGGAACAACCTGGCGCTGGACCCGAGCCTTGGTGAAGGCGTGGCCTATGTGAACGGCGGCAAGGTGTCGTTGCGCAGCACCGGCAACCTGAACCTGGCGTCAGGCAGCGTGGTGGAGGCGTCTTCCGGCGCCACGCTCGGCGTGGATGGCAAGCTCATCGGCGGCAAGGGCGGTGACGTGACCTTGGGGGCACTGGGCAGCCTGGGGCTGGAGGGCGAGATTCGCGGTTATGGTGTCAATGGCGGCGGCACCCTGGCGTTGCAGGCCCGCAAGGTACAGATCGGCAACAGCACCGGGGCGCCTGACGCCGGCACCGTGCAACTGGCGCAAGACTTCTTCAACAAGGGCTTCTCGGCCTATGACATCACCGGCAACGAGGGCCTGCTGGTCACTGACGGCACCCAGGTGGATGTCACCACGCCGGTGTATCGCCTTGGCGAGCAGACGTCCGCTGCGCCAACGGGAGGCGACCCTACCACGGTATTGGAGCGCTGGACCCCTGCGCTGTATCAGCAAGACGCTACCAAAGGCGTGCTGACCCAGCGCCGTGGCGCCAGCCTGAGCCTGACTGCCGGTCGGCAGGAATCCACGGCGGCCGAACTGGCTACCACGGCCCTGACAGTGGGCCGGGGCGCGGTGATCAACGTCGACCCGGGCCAGAGCATCAACCTGCGCAGCGTCGGCCAGTTGACGGTCAACGGCACGCTCAATGCCTGGGGCGGCAGCGTCAATCTGGGAGGCCTGACCGCTGTCGGTTCCGAGGTGGCCAATGCCGCCGGGCATAACCGCTCGATCTGGGTCGGCGACCACGCGGTGATCGATGTGGCAGCCCGTGCGATCAGTGCCGCAGACAATCGCGGGCGCCTCTACGGCCAGGTCGGCCAGGGTGGCAGGATCAGCCTCGGCGGCGAAATTGACCTGGCCACCGGCATTGCCAAGGCCAGCGACCTGTTTGTGGTGGTGCGCGATGGCGCGCGCCTGGACGCTTCCGGTGCCCAGGCGATGCTCGACATTCCGGGCCAGGGCCGGGTGCAGGTGGCCAGCAATGGCGGCAGCATCAGCGTTGCGTCCAACAATGGCCTGTATCTGGATGGCAGCTTGGTCGCCCGGGCCGGCGGTGCCGCGGCGGCGGGCGGCAGTTTATCGCTGGCACTGGAAACGCCTTACTACCTCAAGGCGGCGGTCACCGACCCGATGCTCAAGGTGCGTGAACTGGTGCTCAGCCAGTCCCATCAAGCCAGCCCCCTCCCAGACACCCTCGAGTACGGCCATGGCCGCCTCGGTGTGGACCAGGTCACCACCGGCGGCTTTGATAACCTGGCCTTGCTCAGCAACGGCGTGTTGAGCTTCGACGGTGATGTGTCGCTGAACATGGGGCAAAGCCTGCGCCTGTACAGTGGCGCCATGGGCCTTGCCGAAAACGCCGCCGCCAACGCTCGCATCAACCTGTCTGCGCCTTATCTGCTGCTGGCCGGCATCCTTGCGCCGCTGGACCCCAGCAAGGACCAGTACCTGCATCCGGTGCTGGCGTCCAACCTGTCGCAACGTGCCAGCCAGGCGCTGTTCCAGGCCAGTGGCAATCTGATCGACGTGCGCGGCAATGTGCTGTTCGGCAACCAGAGTGACCTGACGCTGAGCGATGCCAGCAAGCAGAGCATCGATCGCCGTGGCTTCGATGATGTGCAGTTGAGCAGCCAGGGTGACCTGCGCTTCCTGGCCGGTGCCGGGGCGGACGTGATCGCGCAGGGCATCAGTACTCAGTTGATGACCAAAGGCGATATGACGCTGCGCGCCGCGCAGTTGTACCCGGCGACGGACGTTGGCGCACGGGTGCTGGCCGGTTTTATCGATGCCTTCTCTGGCTTCAAGTACGACCCGACCCGTACCTTGACGATCGCGCGCACGGGGACTGCTGATGCCGCCATGCCGTACTCGGCGTTTGGCCGCCTGCAACTGGGCGGCCCGACGATCAAGCAGGGCGGGGTGGTGCGTGCGCCCCTGGGCCTGATCGAAATCGGCAACCTCGGGGCCAGCCGCGTCGAGCTGCTGCCCGGCAGCCTGACCTCGGTGAGTGGCAAGGGACTGGTGTTGCCCTACGGCGGCACGGTAGACGGCCAGGTCTACAAATACAACGGCAAGACTGTGACGTTCCTTGGGCAGGGGGCGTTGCCTAACGCGAACGGCAGCCTGAATGTCGGGATGGTCCTGGGTGGCGAATCGGTGGTGGTGCAGCCTGACGCTACCGTGGACCTTTCCGGTGGCGGCGAGCTGCTTGGGGCCGGGTTTATTTCCGGGCGCGGCGGATCTACCGATGCGCGCTACAACCCTCTGGTGCAATTCGGGGCAACCGGCGGTTTTGTGTTGCCGGGGCTGGGCACCAGCCCGGTCTACGCGATTGTGCCGGGCGCGCAACCGGGCTATGCCCCGGTGGGGCCGGAGGGCGGGGCGACCGACCCGTTGATTGGCCAGCAAATCACGATCGGTGCCGGTGTGCCGGGGCTGACAGCGGGCACCTACACCTTGATGCCGTCCACTTATGCCCTGATGCCGGGGGCCTTCCGCCTGGAAATCAACGGCTTGGCGGGGCTCGGCAGCGAAGGCACGACCCAGTTGCTGCGCAACGGCTCATGGTCCACTGCGGGGCGCTTGTCCATCGCCAATACCGGCATCGGCAACAGTACGGCGAGCCAGGTGATCCTCACCGCCGCCGACACCCTGCGCCGCTATTCCCAATACAACGAGACCCGTTATGCGCAATTCGCCGTGGCCGACGCGGCCCGCCTCGGGGTGCCGCGTGCGCTGTTGCCGGTGGATGCCAAGACCCTGCAACTGAACCTCAGCCCGGGGGCGGGTGCCAATGCCTTTTCGTTCAAGGGTATCGGTCGCTTCGGGGCCGCCGACGGCGGTTACGGTGGCACCGTGGCGTTGACCAATGGCAACAGGAGCACGGGCAAGGACATTGAGATCGTCGCGGCAGGCAAGGGCGCAACCCCGGGTTTCAGCGGCATCAGCGTCGAGGCCGAGAGCCTCAACGCGCTCGGCGCGGCGCGTCTGTTGATCGGTGGCCTGACCGTGGTGACCTACGGTCAGGGCGGCAACTACATCAACCTGGCCAACGGAGCCTTGAGCAACATCAACCTGCGCGAAGGCGCGAACCTGGCGGCGCCGGAAGTGTTGCTGGTGTCCTCTACCGGCAAGGTAACCGTCGAACAGGGGGCCTCGATCAACACCATCGGTCGCGGCAAGGCCAGTTATGACGCACGTGACGGCTTTGTGTACAACATGCCCAATATGCTGGCGGTGTCCAACGGCCTGCTCAACGTGGTCGCAGCAACGCCGATGGCAGGTGTGACCAGCGGCGGGATCGAGCTGGGGGCTTGCACTGGCACGCTGTGCAGCGGCCAGAGCGCTTTGTATTCCGAAGGCACACTCGTTGCCTTGACCGACAGCACCCTGCAGATGGGGGCGGACGTGCGTTATGGCACCCGTCACCTGAACCTGGGCGTATCCAGCATCAACGTCGGCAGCCCCGAAGCCTTGGCCGCCGCCGCTGCCGGCAATCGCCTGCCGGCGGGCATGACCCTCACCCAGCAAGTCCTGGAGCGCCTGCTGCGGGGGGACACTCAATTTGGCGCGCCGGCCCTGGAAACCCTGCAACTGTCGGCACGCGACAGCTTCAACTTCTATGGCACCACGACCCTGGACACTTATGACTCGGCGACCGGCAAGTCGATGCTGAGCAACCTGATGCTGTCCACGCCGGCTATTTATGGTGCGGGCGGCGCCAACGATGTAGCCACCATCCATACCGCCAACCTGATCTGGCAGGGGGCCGCGACACCGCCCGTGGCGGCAGTAACTGACGGTGCCGGCAGCGGCAGCGGGCGCCTGGATATCCATGCCGAGCGCATCGAGTTCGGCTATGGGGATTTTGCCCAGCCAAGCACCACCCAGTCCTTTGACCGCCTGGCCCTGGGCTTTGCCAACGTCAACCTGAACGCCAGCCAGCGCATCACCGCCAACCATAAGGGCAGCCTCTCGGTGTATCCGCGTCAGGGCGCCTATGACGCGATCAAGGGCTTTGCCTACAACGGCGGCAACCTGAATATCCTCACACCGTTGATGAGCGGTGAAGCCGGCTCAGTCAACCGGATCACAGCCGGTGGCGCGATTGATGTGCTCGCCTCGGCGGGGCCGGTGGGCGAGGCGCAGGGCATTGGCGGCGAGTTGTCTTTGCAGGGCGACAGCATCCGCCTGGCCAGCGCGGTGGTATTGCCCAGCGGCAAGCTCACCCTGGGCGCCCGTGGCGATGTGGTGTTGACTGACGCCGCATTGATCGATGTGGCCGGCCGGGCCATTGCTTTCAACGACCTGACTAAATACAGCGCTGGCGGCGAGGTCCTGCTGGAAAGCCGTGCGGGCAACGTGCTGCAGGCGGTCGGTTCGACCATCGACCTGTCGGCGCAGCACAACCAGGCGGGTCGGCTGCGGGCGATGGCCGTAGAGGGCGCGGCGGGCACCGTCGACCTGGCGGGCAGGATCGTCGCTGGCAGCAGCGGCGACTACGATGCCGGCGGTACGCGGGTGCCTTACCTGGCGGGCGCGGTGGAGATCCAGGCCCAGCGGCTGGGCACAAGCGGCACATTGAATGAACAGTTCGCCGCCCTCAATCAACGCCTCAATCAAGGCCAGGTGTATGGCTCGCGCAGCTTTCAGCTCAAGCAAGGCGATCTGATCATCGGCAGCGATGTGAAGGCCAACAGCGTCAACGTTTCGCTAGACAATGGCAGCCTGCGCGTTACCGGCCTGGTAGACGCCAGCGGCGAGCGCGTCGGCAGCATCAACCTGGCCGCCAGGAACGGCCTGGTCCTGGACGGTACGGCGGTGCTCGATGCCCATGGCACGCAAGTGCGCGTGGACAGTTATGGCAAGGTCATCGACGCGCCGAACCGCGCCACCGTTGTGCTCGGCTCAGGCCAGGGCCAGTTGACCCTGGCCGATGGCGTGCGCATCGACCTGCGCCATGGCACGGGGGCAGGGGCCGGTAATGACGGACGCAGTCTCGGCACCCTGGAGCTCAACGCGCCCCGTCTGGGCGGCGATGACATTGCCATCGATGCCAGTGGGCGCCTGACCATCACCGGCGCACGCTCCATCGCGCTCAATGGCATGGTCACCTACGACGATGCCCCGACCAGGACCGATGCCACCCCGAACGGACGTCCGTACCAGGCGATCGACCAAGCCTACCTCGACGGCAAGCACGCACTGAGCACGGCGTTCATCAATGCTGCGCTCGGCAATACCAACCTGCTGCAGAACAAACTGGCAGGCCTGAATAACGCCACCTACGGCGATGTTTTCCACCTGCGGCCTGGTGTGGAGATTATCAGCAAGACGCCCGACGGCGACCTGGTGGTACAGGGCGACCTGGATTTGTCCGGCTATCGCTACGCCAGCCTCAAGTCGACCCAACCTACCGAGGCCGGCAGCCTGACCCTGCGCGCCGGTGGCGACCTGAATATCTACGGCAGCATCAACGACGGCTTTGCGCCGCCGCCGCAAACCGATGATGACAATGGCTGGGTCCTGCGTGCAGGTATCGACTACACCGGCGGCACGGTGGTGGTGCCGGGCAGTGGTGTGACCCTGGCGGATGGCACCCTGTTCCCAGGCGGCGTGACGCTCAATTTCGATGTGCCGACGCAGCCGCTGTTCCTGCCTGCTGGCACGCGGTTGCCCGTCGCGGCAACGCTCAGCCAGTCCTTGGTGCTGCCTGCCGGGACGGTGTTGGCCGCCGCCGTGCGGGACGCATCGGGCAATGTGCTGTTCGCCGCCGGCACGCTGCTGGTTCAGAGCCAGACCCTCGCCGCCGGCAGCACGCTGGACGCCGGCACCTTGTTGGGCAGTGCGGCCAACGTCAACGGGCTGATCTGGCCCAAGGGAGTGCCCTTGGCCACCAGCCTCAAGCTGGCAGGCAGTAAAGTCTTGCCCCGTGGCGCGCTGTTGCCGTCAGGTACCGATGTCAAGTTGCCGGACGGTGCGGCGTCGGTACAGCTGCGTGTCGCCGATGCCGGGCGCCAGGGCAAGAACTGGGCGATTGTGCCGATGCTGGAGGAAGGCTCGCAAGCGTGGTCGATTCGGCTGGTGGCCGGCGCGGACACCGGCGCGGCGGACAGTCGCCTGCTGCAACCGCACCCGGTCACCGGCAACCTTCGGTTGGCCGACAGTCACTATGGGATGTACGGGCAGGGTGCGCTGGTCTGGACCGAGCAGGGCTCTTTGGATGTCTATGGCGACAACAGCATGGTGGGCAAGCCCATCGATGTGAATGATGGCTACGCCTACCCCGGGATTTGTGACGATATGCCGGAATACTGCTCGTCCGAGGGCGATGCCTACACCTTGCTGGCGGGCGGCAGTACGCGTTTCAGTGTCATCCTCACCGGCGCTGCGGACTTGGATTTGCTGGCAGGCGGCAACCTGAGCATGGAGTCGTTGTACGGTGTCTACACCGCCGGCAGCTCCTCCACGGGCACCTCGGCTGGCGACCCGTATAACCTCAAGCGTGCCCTTGGCGGCAATGGCAAGGTCCTGGGTAACGTCGGCGGTAACGAAAAGTGGGTCAACGGTGGCCCCGACAGCCTGTACCGCGCCTGGTACCCGGACACGGGCGGCAATGTGCTGGTCAAAGTGGGGGGCGACCTGACAGGCAATATCACCAGCCCTGCGCAGAATGGCGTTGCGCGTCCTGTGCCTGTCGACCTGGGGCTGGATTCAGCCAATGTCGGCAATTGGCTGTGGCGACAGGGTAATAACCTGGAGGGCAGCCAGGCACAAGCGACCGCCTGGTGGATCAATTTCGGTTCTTACGTCGCTAACGTGCGTTCGGACCAGATGGTCGGTTTTACCGGGTTCGGCACCCTGGGTGGCGGCAACCTCACGGTTGATGTGGGGGGCAATGCGGGAATCATCAGTGCGCTGTCGTCAACCGCCCAGAACGTCAGCCCACGCAGCCAAGGCCTCGTTCTGGCGGTCGGCGGTACAGGGCGGGTCGCGGCCGATGGCAGTGTGCAACTGAGCGGTGGTGGCGACTTGAACCTGCGGGTGGGCGATGCGCTGAACCCCGCCAGTCAGGTCACCGTCGATCACCTCAATGGCTCGTTGGTGAACCTGCGCGGCCACGTACAGGTGACGGGTGGCAGCCTGGGCAGCCTGACCTTGCGTTACGGCAACCAGTCCAGGGACCAGAGCCCCAGCGAAGTGCGCGCCTACGACCCGCTGCGCTCCACCTCGGCCATGGCGGCCGGCGGCTTGAGCCTGCTGCCAGCGGATTCGACCTTCAGCCTGGCTACCCGGGGCGACCTGGTCCTCCAGGATGTCGCCGATCCAGGCCGCGTACCGCAGATGAATGCCTTGGCCTACGCAAAGGAAGGCGTCAACGGGGTAGGACAGAGCTGGTTCAGCCTGTGGACTGACCGTACGGCAGTCGATCTGTTCTCCTCCGGCGGTAACCTCACACCACTGACCCAGACGCTGGAAACCGATATGGCGGCGGTCTACCCCGCCACATTGCGTGCGGTCGCCGCCAGCGGCAGC
>Ga0157369_10005216_pt1 | contig 15175 bp, 13 predicted proteins | sample C25metaG_FD_113461 | JGI IMG/M metagenome (GOLD analysis project Ga0157369, IMG submission 113461) | Corn rhizosphere microbial communities from Kellogg Biological Station, Michigan, USA - C2-5 metaG | ecosystem: Host-associated > Plants > Roots > Rhizosphere > Soil | place: USA: Michigan... | reverse complement strand
GCGTCGACCATGATCAGCTGCTCCATCACCCAGCGGTTGATGGGCGGGCCCAGGCTCTGGATGACGAACGCGTCGCAGCCACGCACCGACTCCTGGGGTCGCGCGTAGATCTCGCCGTTGGGGAACTCCCGCATGTCGGTGGGGCTCACCGTCATGCCGAGCTCGGTCGCGATCTCGTCGGCCAGCTCCGGGTTGGCCCGGCCGGAGAACAGCATCAAAGTCTTCTCGCCGCTGGCCTTGATGCCGGTCACTCGCCCGCCCCTTGCTCGCCCTTGCCGTCGCTGTCCATTGTGGCGCTTTCGTCGCCGTTCCGCTCGCGGGCCCGCCGAGCGGACTCGGCCGACTTGGTGCCGGCACGGCGACGCTCGACCCAGCCCTCGATGTTGCGCTGGCGCTCCCGGGCGACCCCGATTGCTCCGGGCGGGACGTCCTCGGTGATCACGGACCCGGCCGCCGTATAGGCACCGTCGCCGACCTCGACCGGGGCCACGAGCATCGTGTCGGACCCGACACGCGCGTCGTCACCGATCTTGGTGCGGTGCTTGTCGACGCCGTCATAGTTGACGAAGACGGTCGCCGCACCGATGTTGCTGCGCTCGCCGATCTCGGCGTCGCCGACGTAGGACAGGTGTGGCACCTTGCTGTCGTCGCCGACCTGCGCCGCTTTCATCTCTACGAACGCGCCCGCCTTCGCGCGGGCACCGAGCTTGGTGCCCGGACGCAGGTAGCTGAACGGGCCGACGTCGGCCCCCGGGCCGATCTCCGCGCCGGTGCATTGCGACTTGACGACGGTGGCGCCGGCGCCGACCTCGGTGTCGGTGAGGGTGCAGTCGGGACCGACAACCGCGCCGGAGCGGATCGTCGTACGCCCGTGCAGCTGGGTGTTCTGGTGGATGGTCACGTCCGGCTCGAGTTGCACTCGAACGCCCATCCAGGTGGTCTCGGGGTCCGTGATCGTGACACCGGCTCGCATCCAGTGCTCGACGATGCGGTCGCGCATGGTGTGTCGCGCCGTCGCGAGCTGAACGCGATCGTTGATGCCCAGGGTTTCGCGGTGGTCGTCGGCGACGACGCTTGCGACGACATCGCCGTCGGCAACCAAGAGCCCGACGACGTCGGTCAGGTATTCCTCGCCCTGCGCGTTGTCCGTCGTGATCCGCGCAAGGTTCTGCCGAAGCTTGGCGGCATCGAACACGTAGATGCTGGTTCCGACCTCGTCGATCTGCCGAACTCGCTCGTCGGCGTCACGCTCCTCGACGATCGCCGTGACGTGCCCGTCGCCGTCTCGCATGATCCGGCCATAGCCCGCTGGATCGGGCATGCGAGCAGTCAGGAGTGTCGCCGATGCCTTCGCGTCAATGTGCCGCTGCACCAGGAGATGGAGTGTCTCGGGGGTCAGCAGCGGAGTGTCGCCGGGCACCACGACCACCGCGCCGTCGACGTCGCCGGCCGCCTTGAGGGCGAGCCGCGCGGCGTGGCCGGTGCCGTTCTGCTGCGCCTGCACAACCGGCTTCGCGCCGGGCGATGTCTTCGCCAGCTCCTCGGTCACCTGCTCGCGCCCGTGGCCGAGCACGACCAGCGTCTGCGCCGCTCCGAGCGGCTCGACGGCCGCCAACACGTGACCGAGAAGAGTGCGCCCGCACATCGTGTGCAGCACCTTCGCCGTCGCCGACTTCATCCGGGTGCCCTGACCCGCGGCGAGAACAATCGCCAAGACAGGTTGCACATCGCTCACACGGAACTCCGGTTGACTCGAACACTGGTCTGGTGCACCCGGTCGCTCCCCCGCCTGGATTCGAACCAGGAAATGACACAGCTCCAAAGGCTGCCGGGTTGCCAGTTACCCTACGGGGGATTGCGGTTACTCTCCGCTACTACAGGATATGCGGCGCGCTCAGCCGAGCCCACCATCCCTCGATGGCATAGTAGAGCGCGCTCGACCGCGCCACGGTCACGACCAAGCAGCCGTGATAGCCCTCCGCGCGGTTGTGCCGGGCGGGCCGGGGATTGTGGCGCTTCAAGGTCGGGCGGGCGAACGACGCCAGCGGAACTTGCAGCTCCTCGGACCACCAGCGCTGCTGCCGACCCAAGTCGGCGGACTCGTGGATGTTCAAGCGATAGGTGCGATCGCTCTCGCTGACGCCCAGCAGATCCAGCCAGTCGAGAAACAAGCGCACCAAAGTGATGTCACTGTTGATGAGCACAACGCGACTTTGTCGGCGCCACGCCTTCGCCTTGCTCCCTTCCGCCCAGTACAACGCAACGCCTGCAATGAACAGGTCACGGGCGCTCCTGGTGCCAAGTTGAGAACCGGCGGCGGCGCGCGCTTCGGCGCGTTTTGCTTCCTGACTTTTCTGGTTGCCGCGACCACTGGCGGCCCGGCCGGCGCGCAGCCGCGATCGATGCCGTTGTCGCGCCGCGGGCGGCATCGTCACATCCCGCACCCAGGGACTGATCGACCCTTTGGAAGCCCCGGTGAGCTCCGCGATCTCGCTGTATGTGCACCCCTCGGCGCGAAGACGACGACACTTTTCCCGCAGTTGTGCCTGGGAGCGCCCGCGGAACGTCTGCGCCGGGCGGGGGATGCCGGCGAGCCAGGTGGCCAGCCGGTCGTCGCTCACGTGCCCGACGACGGCGCGGATCTCGGCGTAGGTCTTGCCTTGGCGGCGGAGCAGGCGGGCACGGGCGATGCGGCGCTGGTGTTCGGTCATGCGTACGACGGTGCAAAGGAGGTACGACAAGTGTGGCCACAGCGTCCACAGGAGGCCCCTTGTCAAACCTACGGTTGCGTAGGTTACGCTTCCGTAGGTAGCCGGGTCTCAGACGACAGGAGCACTACGTATGACCGCACCAACCACCGCACGCGTGTCGCCGCCGGTTTCGGCGCGCAGCACGGCCGCCACTGTGACGGGGGCTCTGGTCGGACCACTTGCATCCGTGCCCGGCACTCTGCGCCGGGCTCGATTCGAACAGATCGCGCTGGCGCTCTTCATCGCCGTGCCGTTCCTCGCCATCCTCGCCGCGGCGCCGGTCGCCTGGGGGTGGGGACTCGGCTGGCACGACATCGTCATCGGTGTCGTCATGTATGCGATCTCCGGACACGGCGTGACCGTCGGCTTCCACCGCTACTTCACGCACGGGTCGTTCAAGGCGCGACGCTGGGTCCGGATCGGCCTCGCCGTCGCCGGCAGCCTCGCCATCGAGGGGCCGGTCATCCGTTGGGTCGCCGACCACCGTCGGCACCACCAGTTCAGCGACAAAGAGGGCGACCCGCACTCACCGTGGCGCTACGGCAACGACGTGAAGGCCCTGACGAAGGGCCTGTGGCACGCACACATCGGCTGGCTGTTCGACATCGAGCAGACCAACCAAGAGCGCTTCGCCCCCGACCTGATCGCCGACCGCGACATCGTCAAGGTCGACCAGTTGTTCCTCAAGCTCACTGCCGTGACGCTGCTCTTCCCGCCTCTGGTCGGTTTCCTCTGGAGCGGCTTCGCCTGGCAGGGCGCGCTCACCGCCTTCTTCTGGGCCAGCCTCGTGCGCGTCGCACTGCTGCACCACACCACCTGGTCGATCAACTCGATCTGCCACACCGTCGGCGAGCGCCCGTTCAAGAGCCGCGACAAGTCCGGCAACGTGTGGTGGCTGGCGGTCTTGTCCATGGGCGAGTCATGGCACAACCTGCACCACGCCGATCCGACTGCGGCGCGCCATGGCGTGCTGCGCGGACAGATCGACTCATCTGCGCGCATCATCTGGTTCATGGAGAAGCTGCGCATGGTGCACAGCGTGCGGTGGCCGTCGCGAGAACGCCTCGCCAGCAAGATGGCATGACCGAAAACGTCATTCCGTTACCAGCGAACGCGAGCACGGCCGCACCTGCGAGCGGTGCTCGCGTTCGCATGTCCGGCAAGGAGCGGCGCGAGCAACTCCTCGACGTAGGCCGCGGTTTGTTCGCCGCCAAGGGCTTCGACGGGACCAGCGTCGAGGAGATCGCGGACAAGGCGGGCGTGAGCAAGCCCGTCGTCTACGAACACTTCGGTGGCAAGGAGGGCCTCTACGCCGTCGTCGTCGACCGCGAGGTGCGTCGCTTGCTCGACCGCATCACCGCGAGCCTCGACGGTGACGAGCCGCGCCTGCTGCTCGAGCAAGCGGCCGCCGCCCTCCTCGACTACGTCGACAAGGAAACCGACGGATTCCGCATCCTCGTCCGGGACTCTCCCGTCGCTTCGAGCACGGGCACTTTCGCCAGCATGCTGAGCGACGTCGCGTCGCAGGTCGAGCACGTGCTGGGGGCGCAGTTCAAGAGCCGCGGCTATGACCCCAAGCTGGCCGGCCTCTACTCGCAGGCGCTCGTCGGCATGGTCGCGTTGACCGGCCAGTGGTGGCTCGATGCGCGCAAGCCAAAGCGCGACGAGGTCGTGGCGCACCTGGTCAACCTGTCGTGGAACGGCCTCTCGCGGCTGGACAAGAAGCCGCGGTTGAACACGCGTCGGTAAAGCGGGTACGACGAGTGACGTGACCGTGCTCGTCGGCACCAGCGGGTGGCAATACAGCCACTGGCGCTATGCCTACTTCCGCAAGGGCACGCCGCAGAACAAGTGGTTCGAGCAGGTGATGCGCGACTTCCGCACCGTCGAGCTCAACGTCACCTTCTATCGGCTGCCGCGCGCCGAGGTCTTCGCCGGCTGGTACGACCGCTCCCCCGCCGATGCCGTCATCACGGTGAAGGCCAGCCGATACATCACGCACATCAAGCGGTTGAAGAACCCGCAACCGAGTGTCGACATGTTGCTCGAACGGATCAAGCCGTTAGGGGAAAAGCTGGGCCCGATCCTGCTGCAGCTTCCACCGGACATGACCGTCGACGTCGACGCACTCGACGCAACGTTGCGCGCGTTCCCGTCCGGGCTCCGGCTGGCGGTGGAGCCGCGGCACGCGTCGTGGTGGACCGACGACGCACGCCGATGCCTGGAGCGACGCAACGCAGCGTTGTGCTGGGCCGACCGGCAGCGAGCCATCACCCCTTTTTGGCGCACCGCCGATTGGGGCTACCTGCGGATGCACGAAGGCAGTGCGGATCCGTGGCCGTTCTATACCGACGACGAGCTGCAACGGTGGGCCGACGTGTGCGTCACGACGTTTCCCAGTGATGCCGAAGACGTCTACGTCTACTTCAACAACGACCCCGGCGCGGCAGCGCTCGACAACGCCATCACGTTCGCAGCACAAGTCGCCGAGCGCGGTCGCGCGGTGTCCCGCGTGCCGGCCGAGCGTCCGAATCTGAGCGTCGCGCAGGAGACCATCACGCAGGGGCAGAGTCGCCGGTGACGATGCGCGCTCCGACGACGGGACCGTCGACCCGTCGTACGGTGCGGCAGACACCGAGCCCGGCCAGCGCGGATGCGATCCGCACCGACTCTGTCGCCGAGCGAGCGAGCAGCGCGACAGTCGGGCCAGAACCACTGACGACCCCGCCGACCGCACCGAGCTCTCGACCGGCGTCGAGCACACGCGCGAGCTGCGGACGCAACGCCAGCGCTGCCGGCTGCAAGTCGTTGGCGAGTGACAAGCCCAGGGCCACCGTGTCGCCTGCGCGCAACGCCGAAAGGACGCCGTCCGGCGGGCCGATCGGTGTGACTTTGCCGTCCGCCAGCATCCGGTCGAACTCGCCGTAGACAGCGCCGGTCGACAGGCCGAAGTCCGCCAGCGCCAGGACCCAGTGGAACTCGCCGGTGCCGAGCACCGGGGAGATCTGCTCACCGTGTCCGGTGCCGAGCGCGTTGCCGCCGCCGAGCAGGAACGCCACATCGCTGCCGAGTCCGCCGGCCAAACCCTCCAGCACGACCCGGTCAAGCCCCGTGCCCCATAGCGCATCGGCCGCGACGAGCGCCGCGGCGGCGTCGGCCGACCCGCCTGCCATGCCACCGGCGACCGGGATGCCCTTGCGGATGGTCACCTTCAGATGAGGCTCGCGGCCGGCAACTGACGCTGCCGAGAGCACTGCTCGCGCCGCCAGGTTGTCGCTGTCGAGCGGCACCTCGCCGGCTCCTTCACCGACGACCGCGACCGACAAGCGGTCGTCCGACTCGACACGCACCTCGTCGTACAGGGAAACGGCTTGGTAGACGGTGACGAGCTCGTGCTTGCCGTCCTTGCGGACATCGCCGACACCGAGGTGCAAGTTGATCTTCGCCGGCACGCGCACCGTCACGGCTCCCGGACCCGGGAAACGTGGACGCAGTGGGGGTGCAGGCCGGAGCGGGGGCGGTGGCTCCGTCACGCAGGCGATGCTACGGGGACCCCGATCCGCGCGGTTCCGCCTCGGCCAATCGGGCGAAATCGACCACACCGAGCACCTCGCCGCGTGCCTTCGGGTCGATCCCTGCCGCTGCGAGCGCGGCCGCGGCGGCCTCGACGCCGCCGTAGAGCGACGAGAGGGCTCCGCGCAGTGACTTCCGTCGCTGCGCGAACGCCGCGTCCACGAGGGCGAACACAGCCGCGCGCGTCGCGACCGTCGGCGGCGGGTGGCGCCGGGTCAGCGCGACCAGCGCAGAGTCCACGTTGGGCACCGGCCAGAACACGCCGCGCGGCACCGAGCCGGCCCTTCGCGCCTCTGCCCACCACGCCACCTTGACGCTCGGGATCCCGTAGGTGCGCGAACCTGGCCCTGCGACCAGGCGATCCGCCACTTCCGCCTGGACCATCACCAAGCCATGCCGCAGCGACGGCATCACTTCGAGCAGGTGCAGCACCACCGGCACCGCAACGTTGTAGGGAAGGTTCGCGACCAGCGCCGTCGGCGGCGGACCCGGCAGCTCGCGCACGGTCAATGCGTCGGCGGTGACGACCTCCAACCGGTCCGCCAACCCAGGTGCCCGCTCGGCGACAGTCGTCGGCAACGCCTCCGCGAGCACAGGGTCGATCTCGACTGCGACTACTCGCCGCGCATACTCGAGCAGACCGAGCGTCAACGACCCCAGACCGGGCCCGACCTCGACCACGACGTCGTCTGGAGCAAGCTGCGCGGCACGCACGATGCGGCGCACGGTGTTGGCGTCGACGACGAAGTTCTGCCCGAGCCGCTTGGTCGGGTGCACGTCGTACGCCGCGGCCAGCCGGCGGATGTCGCCGGCGCCGAGCAGTGCGGTCACACCGTCAGGAATACAGGTAGTGCCCGCACGTCGGCCACGCGGAGTCGCCGACGCGCCGATAGAGAATCTGCGCGCGGTAAGTCTGCTCGTCCGAGGATGCATCGATCGGATCACCGGAGCCACCGACGTCGTGCCAGGTGCCCATTGTGAACTGGTAGAGCCCGCGATATTCGCCGTTGCTCGACACCTCGCGCGGGTTGCCGCCCGACTCGCATTCCGCCAACGCGTGCCAGTTGAGACCGTCGGCAGCCGGCGCGTAGCGAGGCTTCGGCTTCGTGCCGACCTCGACGATCTGGGTCGTCGGCTTGGCGCGCACGACGCTGTGCACCATCTTGCGACCGGCCAGCTTGTGGTTCTTCCACGTGAGCTGGAAGGTGTTCTCCCGCAGTCCCGGGGTGCCGGCCCGCGAGACACGCGAGTCGCCGACGTACAGCGCTGAGGTCTTGACGTAGCTCGTATGGAACGCGATCGGCACATCCGTCGTGATCGTGCGCCGCGAGATGCGGTCGATTGCCACGACCATCCCTGCCACGGGGTAGCTCGCCAGCGGGATGCTGATGTGGTCGAGCTTGCCCATCCGCACCCGCAGCTGACCCAGCAACGTGGCTACATCGGGCGCCGTCGTCGTCGTGACGATGCGCCGCCCGTCGACGAGCACGGTGATCTGTTGCGGAAGCCGGAGACTCAGCGCGAGTCCCGTGCGCGGGATGCCGAGCGACCGCGACACCGAGACGAACTCGCCGGTCTGTCGCAGGCCGAGCTGGTCAAGCGCCTCGTCGACCGACAGCGCCGTCACCCACACATGTCGCGGCTGCCCGTCGACCTGCAGTGTGAGCAGCCGGCCGTGACGCACGACGACGGTCGATCCGTTGCGCACGGGAGCCGTCGCATCGGGGGCGACGGTGTCGTGCGGACCGATCGCGAGGTGCGCCTTGCGCAAGACTCCGGCGACGTTGCCGGCGAACGTCCGTACGGCGAAGTGCTGCCCGTCGACGTCCAGGCGCACGGTCTTGTCCATCGTCGCGAACGCGGTGACCGCGCTGCCGAAGGCTGCGACGATCGCGACGAACACGATGATGGCGCGTGGCGAGCGGCGCACACATCTCCCGAGGTCGAGGGCCCGACGGTCCAGGGCCTAGGTCGTCCAAAAACCTAACGATCGAGTCATGGGCTAGGCAATTCAGGTAGGACACGGTCCGTGACCCGTCACAACTTCCGATGCGCCGACTTGTGACCGCCGTGTTACTGATGTGACTGGAGGGCAATCAGTTCCAACCGAACGCCCGCTTGGCATTGGCGGTGATCGCGGCCGCGACCTCCGCTTCGTCCTCCCCACGCACAGCAGCGATCGCCCGCACGGTGATCGGCACGAGATAGGGCGCGTTCGGACGTCCTCGATATGGCATCGGCGTCAGGAACGGCGCATCCGTCTCGACGAGAATCAACTCGCGTGGCGCGACTGCCACCGCGTCGCGCAGCTGCTGCGCATTGCCGAACGTCACGTTGCCGGCGAACGACATCAAGTAACCGTGCTCGGCGCAGCGCAACGCGAAGTCGGAGTCACCACTGAAGCAGTGAAAGACGACGCGCTCTGGCGGCCCTTCTTCGCTGAGCACCCGCAGCACGTCGTCGTGCGCGTCACGATCGTGAATCACCAACGCCTTGTTGGCTTGCTTGGCAATCGCGATGTGCCGGCGAAACGATTCTTCTTGTTTCTTCCAGCCGTCATGTGAAGTGCGGAAGTGGTCCAGTCCGGTCTCGCCGACGGCTACGACTTTCGGATGCGCGGCAAGGTCTGCGATCGCATCCCACGCGGACTCGTCAGCGCCGTGCGCTTCGTTCGGATGGATTGCAACCGCTGCGTATACGGCGTCATGCTCGTCCGCGACATCGACCTGCCACTGCGACGTCGGCACATCGATGCCGACCGTCACCACGCGCGCAATGCCCACCGCCGTCGCGGCCGCGACGGCATCAGCGACCCCGATCTCCATCAGATCGAGATGACAGTGCGAATCGAGCGCCGGCACCGGCAGCGGATCGGGCGCCGGCGGTGGCTCGCCGACTCGACCGGCGCCTCTACTCACCAGCTTCCAGCCGCTGCAGCTCCTCGTCGACCACGGACGGGTCCAGCTTCGCGAACAACGGTGTGGGTGGATCGATCACCGCACCGGGCTTGATATTCACCGACTCCCATCGTGCGCCGGTCGTGTAGTCGCCTGTGATGATCGGGTAGGACGGCCCGCCGTCGAGGTCATCGACCTCGCGCAACTCCGGCTCGGCCGTGAGCGCACCGTCACGGCCCAGCAGCTCGTGCACACGTTGCGACGAATGCGGCAGGAACGGCGCCAACAATGTGTTGCAGTCACTCACCGCCTGCAGTGCGACGTGCAAGATCGTGCGCATCCGCTCCGGATCTGACTCGCGCAGCTTCCAAGGCGCTTGCTCGCTGAGGTATTTGTTCGTCTCGGCGACGGCCCGCATCGACTCGTTGATGGCCGCCTTGATACGGGACCGGTCGAGGTCGCTGCCAACAGTCGCGAACGCACCGCGCGTCGTCGACAGCAGCGCGTTGTCGACGTCGATCAACTCACCCGCGGCCGGGATCTCCCCGATGTTCTTCGCCGTGAACGACAGCGAACGGTTGACGAGATTGCCCCATGCCGCGACGAGCTCGTCGTTGTTGCGGCGTACGAACTCGGCCCAGGTGAAATCAGTGTCTTGGTTCTCCGGGCCGTTCGCCGAGAGGTAGTAGCGCAGTGCATCCGGCGCATATCGTGAGAGCACATCGCGCACGTAGATGACGACACTGCGGCTGGACGAGAACTTGCGACCCTCCATGGTGAGGTATTCGCTCGAGACCACCTCGGTGGGCAACGCGAGACGACCGAGTCGGCCGGGCTGGCCCCCATGGGCCCCGCCGCCGTCGTAACCCAGCAGGATCGAGGGCCAGATGACGGTGTGGAACGTGACGTTGTCCTTGCCCATGAAGTAGTAGGACTCGGCGTCGGGTTCCGTCCACCACGCGCGCCATCGGTCCGGCTCGCCGAGCCGGCGCGCCCACTCGACGCTTGCCGACAGGTAGCCGATCACCGCGTCGAACCACACGTACAGCTTCTTGTCGGATCGATCCTGCCAATCCGGCAACGGGATCGGCACACCCCAGTCAAGGTCGCGGCTGATCGCTCGCGGCTTGAGATCCGCGGCCAGGTTGAGCGAAAACCGCAGGACGTTCGGACGCCAGTCGGAGCGCGACTGCAACCACGATCCGAGAGCGTCGGCAAATGCCGGGAGGTCGAGGAAGAAGTGCGGCGTCTCGACGAACTTCGGCGCCTCGCCGTTGATCCGGCTGCGGGGGTTGATCAACTGCTCGGGATCGAGCTGGTTGCCACAGTTGTCGCACTGGTCGCCGCGAGCGCTTTCGTAACCGCAGATCGGACAGGTGCCCTCGATGTAGCGGTCCGGCAAGGTGCGTCCCGTCGAGGGCGAGATTGCTGACAGCGTCTGGCGCTCGACGATGTAGCCGTTGTCGAAGATTTGCTTGAAGAGCTCCTGAGTCACGGCGTAGTGGTTGCGAGTCGTCGTACGCGTGAACAAGTCGTAGGACAAGCCGAGCTGTTGCAGATCCTCCGCGATGACGCGGTTGTAGCGGTCGGCGAGATCGCGCGGCGAGACCCCTTCCTTGTCCGCCTGCACCGTGATGGGGGTGCCGTGCTCGTCGGTGCCGCTGACCATGAGCACCTCGTTGCCGGCAAGGCGCTGATAGCGGCTGAACACGTCCGAGGGCACGCCGAACCCGGCCACGTGACCGATGTGCCGCGGCCCGTTGGCGTAAGGCCACGCGACGGCAGCGAGGATGCGGCGGGACATATCGCCAGCCTAGTGAGCCCGCCTAGTGAGAAAGACCGATCGGAACATCTGCGTCAGTCGTGCACCAATGCATAGACCCGCCGGCGGGACACGCCGTGCGTAGCGGCCACGGCTGCCACGGCGTCCCGGCGGGACTCACCCGTCGCGACCCGTCCGCGCACCTCGGCGGCGAGCTGTTCGTCCGTCGCCTCGTCCCGCGAGGGGGCGACTGCGCCGGCGATGACCAAGGTGATCTCCCCTCGAGGCAGGGTTGCGGTCGCCCATGCGGCGAGAGCGGACAGGTCGCCGCGGCGCACCTCTTCATGCACCTTCGTCAGCTCGCGGCACACCGCCGCCGGCCGCTCCGCACCGAACTCCGCCGTCAGGTCGGCCAGTGTCGCCGCCAGCCGGTGCGGGGCCTCGAAGAACACCATCGTCCGCCGCTCCTGCGCGAGGCCGGCAAGGAAACGGCGGCGTTCGGCCGCGCGCCGCGGCAGAAACCCTTCGAAACACCAGCGGTCGACGGCCAGCCCGCACACCGCGAGGGCGGCGGTAACCGCTGACGGGCCCGGCACGACCTGGACGGGAAGGCCCTCTGCGGCAGCCGCGCTGACCAGGCGATATCCCGGATCCGAGACGAGAGGCGTGCCGGCGTCGGTGACCACTGCAACGGTCCGGCCCTGCCGGACCTCGGCGAGAAGTGTCTCGACCCGCTGCTCTTCGTTGTGCTCGTAGTGGCTGATCAGCCGACCCTCCGGCTCGATCCCGAGCGCCAACAGCAGGCGCCGCGTCCGGCGCGTGTCCTCGGCAGCGATCACGTCCGCGCTGCGAAGCACGTCGCGCAGCCGGTCAGTGGCGTCGCCGACGTTGCCGATCGGAGTGGACACGACGACAACAGGCACTGTGCCATTCTCCCGGGCCGCCCTCGCCGGGAAATACGATGACCGCATGTCCAGCGCCGTTGCAGTCGCTGCCGCGCCGGACAGCGAGCTCCGGGAGCGCGTCGCTCGCCGCCTGACCACCCGCATCCCTCGCGACGTGATGTGGGGTTGGCTGATCCCACTTCTGATCACCGGGCTCGCCGGCTTCCTGCGGTTCTTCCGGATCACCCGCCCGTCCGGCAAGGTCTTCGACGAGGTCTACTACGCGCACGACGCCTGGAACCTGCTGCACCACGGCGTCGAGCTCGACTCGGGGAAACACGACCAAGCGCCGGGCTTCATCGTGCATCCGCCACTCGGCAAGTGGATGATCGCCGTAGGCGAAGGCCTGTTCGGCAACCATCCACTGGGGTGGCGATTCTCGAGCGCCGTCATCGGCACGATCTCGGTCCTGCTCATCGCACGCGTCGCTCGAAGGCTGTTCCGATCCAACCTCCTCGGTTGCGTTGCCGCACTGCTGCTCTCGTTCGACGCGCTCGAGTTCGTGCAGAGCCGCACCTCGATGTTGGACATCTTCTTGATGTTCTGGGTGCTTGCGGCCTTCGGCGCTCTTGTTGTCGACAGAGACGACGGGCGAAAACGGCTGCTCGCCCGACTCGACAGCGAAGGCGCCGCCGGCGGTGGCCTACGCAGCTTCGTCGTGTTCCGGCCCTGGCGCTGGGTGTGCGGGTTCTGTCTCGGCGCCGCAATGGCGACCAAGTGGGACGGCATCTTCTGGGTGCCCATATTCCTGTTGCTCGCCGTTTGGTGGGACGCCGGCGCGCGAAGGGTGGCCGGCTCACGTCAGCCCGTGCGCGACGCGATCCTGTACGACGGGATCTACGCGCTGGGGCCTTTCCTCGTTCTCGCGGCGGTCGTCTACGTCGTGTCCTGGACCGGATGGTTCCTTTCCGACGGGGCGCATGCCTGGGACCACGACCGATACGTGCACCCGGGTCAGTCCTGGTTGGCACACGACTGGGCCGTCTTCCACGGCTGGTTGACCTACCACCGCGAGATCTACAACTTCCACTCCGGCCTGCACGCCACCCACCCCTACCTGTCCAGTCCCTGGGGCTGGCTGCTGCTGGCGCGGCCCGTCGCCTACTACTACGAGGCGCCGCACGGCTGTGGCGCGTCGTCCTGCTCGCAGGAGGTGCTCGGCATTGGCACGCCGGCCATCTGGTGGTTGTCGATCCCGGCGCTGATCGCCGTCGCGTGGCGCATGATCGGCCGGTTCGACTGGCGGGCAGCCGCCATCCTGCTCAGTTTTGGCGCCGGCTATTTCTCCTGGGTCTTCGATGAAGCCCAGACAGTGACCGGCTGCACGCCGGCGGCCGACTGCCACCGGACGATGTTCCTCTTCTACCTGCTGCCTGATGTGCCGTTCATGGTGCTCGCATTGACGATGGCGATCGGCATGGTGATCGGCCGACATACGGCCACCACTGTGCGCCGTTTCATCGGCGCCGGAGCCGTCGCCGTCTACCTGGGCGGCGTGATCTGGAACTTTGCCTACTTCTACCCGGTGCTTTCCGCGCAGGTCATCACCTATCAGCAGTGGCACGACCGGATGTGGCTGGATACTTGTAACAATGATCCGAAGCGGGACCAGCATCAACAGAGCGCACCCTGCTGGATCTGAGCCTCCTGATGCTGTGCTCGCCAGCCATGGCCAAGGCGAGCACAGCGCTTGCCGCGACCGCATCCAGCCAATAGTGGTTGGCGGTGAGAACGACGACGAAGATGGTCAGCCCGGCATGGCAAGCGCCGACCGCCCGCCACATTCCCGTGCTGGATTTCCAGACGGCGACGCCGATCAAGACTGCCCAGCCGACGTGGATGGAGGGTAGTGCGGCGTACTGATCGGCAAGGTCACTGCCGACGAACGCGTAGACGCTCTGCCCGTAGGCGATCGCAGTGTCCACCAGTCCGGTGTGCGGCAGCAGCCGAGGCGGCGCGACGGGAATCATCTCGATGAGCAGCGCCATGCCGGTGAACAGCACGAGAAGGTTGCGCCACCGCGCGTAGTGGTCGCGGTGGCGAAGCCACAGCCAGATCAGGAAGACGAGCATGCCGGTGAGATGAGCCGTTGCGTAGTAGTAGTTGGCCGCGCGCACCAGCCATGACTGATGAATGAACAGCTGCTGCATCGACGTCTCGCTCGGCAAGTGCAGCCACCGCTCGGCACGCCACACGGCAAGTCCGTGCGAGACGCCACCGGAATGTGCGGTGTGCGTCAGTCCGTTGGCCACCTGCCACAGCGCGAACAGTGCGCAAACCAGGCCGGTTTCGTACGCCGCTGCCGAGATCCAGCGAGACCATCGGTGCGACCACGGTCGGGCGGCTAGCGCCAACACGAGGAGCGCTGCAGCCGAGATGGACGCGCTGCGCACGTCCAGGTGCAGCCACGACACGCCCCGACCCTAAGGCGTTTCAGCCAAAGAGAGTGCTCTCGGTCGGGTGCGGCCCCGCACTCAACACCTCGGCCTCCACGGGCAGCGTCATCGTCGCGATCGCGCCGCCGCCCGGACGATTGCTCAGCGAAATGGTCCCGCTGTGCTCATCAACGACCTGCTTGACGATCGCGAGGCCCAGGCCGGACCCGGGCATGGCCCGCGCTTCGTCCGCCCGATAAAACCGGTCGAAGACGAAGGGCAACGACTGATCCGGCACACCCGGGCCGCGGTCGGCGACGGTCAGCATGCCTTCGTGCGACAGCCGGACCTCGACGATGCTCGTCGGGGGGCTGAACTTCCCTGCGTTGTCGAGCATGTTGGCGACCGCGCGGTCGAGTCGGTTGGCGACGCCGCGCACGCGAACCGGCGCCGTCTCGACCCGGAAGTCCACCGCCGGCCAGTGGCGCCGGGCACGATCAACAGCTCGCTCGACCAGCTCGTCCAGGCCGACGTCGTCGTAGAGACTCGGCGCCGCTTCGCCGCGAGCGAGTTCGACCACGTCGGCGACAAGTCCGGTCAGCTCCTCGAGCTGCGACACGATGCCGGTAAGCACCGCCTTGCGCTGGTCCGGCGACAAACGCTCGATGTCGGCAAGCACCTCGACATTTGTTCGCAGGCTGGCGAGCGGGGTGCGCAGCTCGTGACTCGCGTCCAGCACGAGCTGTCGCTGCGCACCCAGCGAGCGTTGCAGCTCGTCGAGCATCGCGTTGAACGTCGACGCCAGCCGGCCTAGCTCGTCGTTGCCGAACGACTGGATGCGCACGGTCAGGTCCCGAGTCTGCGCGATCTGCTC
>Ga0157369_10005215_pt1 | contig 15176 bp, 15 predicted proteins | sample C25metaG_FD_113461 | JGI IMG/M metagenome (GOLD analysis project Ga0157369, IMG submission 113461) | Corn rhizosphere microbial communities from Kellogg Biological Station, Michigan, USA - C2-5 metaG | ecosystem: Host-associated > Plants > Roots > Rhizosphere > Soil | place: USA: Michigan... | reverse complement strand
CAAGAGCGCCGGCTGAGCCAGCAACGCACGTTCGACAAGCAGCAAAAGGTGATCGCCGCGCAGGCGGACTACATCGCGCGCAACCTCGCCGGCCAGAACAGCAAGCAGGCCAAGGGGCGCCGTAAGCTGCTCGAACGGATGCCGCGTCTGGGAGCACCTGTCGGCGAGGAAGGCACGATGGCGCTACGCCTGGACATCGAGGAACGAGGCGGTGACCAGGTCGCGGTGGCCGAGCGCCTCCGAATCAGCGTGGGGGCGCGCGTGCTGATCGACGGCTTCGACGGCCGCATCATGCGTGGTGACCGCCTGGGCATCATCGGCCCGAACGGCGCGGGCAAGTCCACGCTGCTCAAGACGCTGGTGGGCGAGCGTCGGCCCGATGGAGGCGAGCTACGAGTCGGCAACTCGATTCGCGTGGCGTACTACGACCAGCAGCTCGGGCAGGTGCCCCTCGACAGCACGCTCTACGACGCGATCCACGACTTGCGTCCGCAATGGGAACGCCGGCTCGTCCAGGGTCATCTCGGCCGGTTCGGCTTTTCCGGCGACGAGGTACAGCGTCGTGCCGGCACGCTGTCCGGTGGCGAGCGCGCGCGCGTCGCGCTGGCGATGCTGATGCTGACCCGCGCCAACCTGCTCGTGCTGGACGAGCCGACGAATCACCTCGACGTGGAAACGATCGAGGTGCTGGAAGACGCGATCGAGGGGTACGAAGGGACGGTGATCCTCGTGAGCCACGACCGCGCGATGCTGCGTGCGCTCGCGAACCGCGTCTGGGTGCTGCACGACCGGCACATCACCGTCTTCGACGGCACCTTTGCCGAATGGGAGGTGGCGAGCGCCGAGCGAGCACACGCCGCTGCCGTGCGAGCCACCGAAGAGCAGGCGCTGCGGCGCGTGGAGGAGAAAAAGCGCACGGCCCGCCGCGAGTCCTCGAGCGCCCCGGATCCGCGCCGGCAGCTTCGCGACGCGCGCCTGCGTGCGGAGCGTGCCGAAGCGGAGGTGGTCACGCTCGAGGCCGAGGTAGCCGCGCTCATGCGAACCCTCGACGACCCGGAGCTCTATACGAAGGCCGGTGGGGTACAAGAAGCACACCGGCTCGGTGCACGGCTGGACAGCTTACGGACGCGGCTCGATGAGGCGCTCGCGGCGTGGGAGCGGGAAACCGCCGCGCTCGAAGCGCTCGAGCACGCGCCGGTTTCCTGAGAGGGCTATGCGCGCAACCCCGTGGGTGCAGCGACTACTGATTGCGAACGTCATCGTGTTCTTCCTCCAGCAGACAGTGCCTGGACTGGAAGTGCAGCTCGCGTTCATCCCGACGCTGATCCTGGCGCGGCCATGGACGATCGTGAGCTACATGTTCGTGCATGCCAACCTGATGCACATCCTCTTCAACATGATCGCCCTGTACTTCTTCGGTCCGCGGGTCGAACAGCGCATCGGATCGGAGCGCTTCTTCTCGCTGTACATGATCAGCGGCATCACGGGCGGCCTGCTCTCCTTCGTCTTCGCGCCGGCGGCTCCGATCGTGGGCGCGTCGGGGGCGATCTTCGGTGTGATGCTCGCGTTCGCGCGATTCTGGCCGCGGGACCGGATCTACATCTGGGGCGTGCTACCGATCGAGGCGCGCTGGCTGGTGATCGGCTACACGTTCCTTTCCCTCTGGGGCGGCTTCAGCGGTGGGGCTTCACAGACGGCGCACTTCGCGCATCTCGGCGGATTCGTCGGGGGCTTCTTCTGCCTGCTCTACATGCAGCGGCATCAGGGCGCGAAGAAATTCCGGCAGCAGGCCACGGCCGTGCCGGCCGCGAAGGACGCAGTCGTCGGCGATTGGCGCAAGGTGGATCGTTCGCGCATTCACGCGATCAACCGTGAGGAAGTGGACCGCATCCTCGACAAGATCAGCAAGTCCGGCCTTGCCAGCCTGACCGCGCAGGAGCGCCTGTTCCTCTCCAACTTCGTCCCGCCCGATGATCGTCCGCCGGTCAGCTGACCGGCGGACGCCACTCAGAACTCGCCGACGAAATTGATCTCCGGCTCGAGCTCATAACCGAAGCGGTCCTTGACCATCTGCTGGGCATGCCGGATGAGCCCAATGACATCAGTGCTCGTGGCCTGACCCAGGTTCACCATGATGTTGGCGTGGATGTGCGAGATCTGCGCGTCACCCACGCGAAACCCCTTGAGGCCACACTGGTCCACGAGCCGGCCGGCGCCGACACCCTCGATCTTCTTGAAGATGGAGCCGGCGCTCGGGTGCCAGTCGAGCCATGGGTGACGGCCACCACGCCAGCTCAGGTTCTCCTGCATGACGCGATGCATCACGAACGGATCGCCCTTCTCGAGCTGGAAGGTGGCAGCGAGCACGACGTCCTTCCGGTGGTGAAGGATGGTGTCGTCGTACCCGAACTTCATGTACTCCGCATCCACCGTCTTCCGCTCGTTCTCTTCCGTGAGAAGGTCGGCCGTACGGAAGATCTCCGCGATGAACATCGTGCGTTCCCGCTCGGGCGCCGGCGAGAGGAAGTGCAGGTTCTGCCAGATGGCGCCGCCAACGGTGCTCGGGATGCCCACGTAGTGCTCGAGCCCGGACCAGCCGCGCCGAACCGCCTCGGGAATGAGACGAGTCATCACGGCGCCGCTCTCAACCCAGAGCTGTCCGTCGTCATGAAAGACGCTATGAGTGGCGACATTTCGGATCACCAACCCTCGCACCCCGCGGTCCCCGATCAGCACATTCGCGCCGAGTCCGAGCACGAAGTACGGAACCTGCGCACGCCGCGCGGTTAGGATGGCATTCGCCAGTGCGTCGGCGGAGTCGGCCTCGAAGAGCAGGTCAGCAGGGCCGCCGATGCGGAAGGTGGTGTACGGCGCGAGCGGCACGTCGCGTCGAAGACGCGGGCCGGCGAGGGCAGCGGCGACCTGTTCGAGCGCTGCGCGATCGATCGGCGGAGCCGACGACGACGAGGGGAGTCTGGACATGGGCCACGGAAAGAAATCATGAGAGCCGAACAATCGCCACCGCAGCGCCTCGCGTCCCGCAGCATGCGCCGAACCGGCCGCGCTGCGCTCGCGTTCCTCATGCTCGCGCCCGTCACGCTGATGGCGCAGCGCACCGAGCTGGAGCACCGCATCCGGCGTGACACACTCGCGAACGGCATGGAGGTGATCGTCGTGGAGAATCACGGCGTGCCCCTCGCGACCCTGGAGATCGACGCCCGTAACGGCTCGTTCACCCAGTCGCCGACGTACGAGGGGCTCTCGCACCTCTACGAGCACATGTTCTTCAAGGCGAACGAGCGGTACCCTCGTCCAGAGTCGTTCGTGGCGCGTGCGTCGGAGCTCGGGGCCGTGTTCAATGGCACGACGACGGAAGAACGCGTGAACTATTACCTCACGCTGCCATCCGACAGCACGATGCCGGGGCTCGCCCTGCTCGCGGCTGCCCTGCGCACGCCGCTCTTCCGTGCCGACGAGCTGGAACACGAGCGCGCCGTCGTCATCGGCGAATACGACCGGGCCGAGTCCAATCCGTTCTACGCGCTGACCACGGCCACCGGGAAGGCGCTCTGGGGAACGGCATGGAGCCGAAAGAATCCGCTCGGGGAGCGTGACGTCATCCTTCACACCACGCCCGAGCAGATGCGCACCATCCAGCACAAGTACTACGTGCCGAACAACGTGGCGCTCATCGTCACGGGCGACGTGACGGCGGATTCCATCTTCGCCGCGGCCCATCGGCTGTTCGATGATTGGCCGCGGGCGGCCGATCCGTTCACCGCGGACCCGGTTCCCCCCGTCCCGGCGCTCACCGCGAACAAGGCGGTCATCGTCGAGCAGCCGGTGAACTCGGTCCTCGTCATCCTGCAGTGGCAGGGACCCGGCGCCCACGCCGATCCCGCGGCGACGTACGCCGCCGACGTCTTTTCGGACGTGCTCAACCAGCCAGGCTCGCGCTTCCAGCGTGCGCTCGTGGACAGCGGGTTGTGGCAGTCCCTGCTGGTCAACTACTACACGCTCAACCAGGTCGGGCCGATCACGATCAGCGGCGAGGTGGCGCCCGAGAAACTCCGCGCCGCGCTCGCGGCGCTCGACCACGAGCTCGGCGAGGTGGCGAAGCCGGGCTACATCACCGCCGACGTCGTGAACAGCGTGAAGCAACAGCGGATCGTCGGCACGATGCAGAGCCTCGAGCGCGCGAGCGGCTTCGCGCACGAGCTGGGATTCTGGTGGGCAGTGACGGGGATGAACTACTTCTTCGGCTATAACGACACGATGGCAAAGCAGACACCGGACGACCTGCGCCGCTACGCGACGCGCTACATCCTTGGCCATCCCCGCGTGACGGGTGTGCTCCTCTCGCCGGACACGCGGAAGTCACTGGGCCTCACCGAGGCCGAGCTCATCGCGGGGACACCATGATGCGGCGCGCGAGCCTGTTCGCCCTGGCGACGACGCTCGGCGCGGCGGTGCCGACGGGACTTTCCGTTGCGCCCGCCGGTGCCACGACGCCGAGCGCGACGACCGTCGACACGGCGACGACGACGCGGTTCGTCGTGGACGGAATCCCCGTGATCCTGCGGCGCAACACGTCCAACGACGTCGTGGCGGCGAACATCTACCTGCTTGGAGGCACGCGTCAGCTCACGCCGCAGACGGCCGGTATCGAGGCCATGCTGCTCGTGGCGAGCGAGCGCGGCACGAAGAAGTATCCTGGGGCCACGGTGCGGCAGCGCCTCGCCCGCCTTGGCAGCACCATCACGCTCGAAGCCAACGACGACTGGAGCCAGATCGGGCTGCACGCCATTCGCAGCGGCTTCGATTCGACATGGGCGATCCTCGCCGACCGCGTGATCGCGCCGACGCTGGCGCCAGCGGAAGTGGCGATCGTGCGCGACCAGCTGATCACCGGAGCCAGTCAACGAGGTGTGCAGCCGGACGATGCGGCGACGCAGATGGCCGACAGCCTGCTCTACGTTGGTCATCCCTACGCGCTCCCTCCCACCGGAACACCAGCGTCGCTCGCAGCGATCACGGTGCCCCAGCTGAAGCGCTACCACGACGAGCAGTTCGTCACCTCGCGCATGCTGGTGGTGGTGGTGGGTAACGAGGACCGCGCGCACATCGAGCAGCTCGTGCACGCCACGCTCGCCACGCTCCCGCGCGGCTCCTATCACTGGTCGCCACCGCCGCCACCGCCCATTGGCGGAGCGGCGGTCGCCTTCGACAATCGCCCGCTGCCGACGAACTACCTGCTGGGCTATGCCCCAGGCCCGGCGGCGAGCGATCCGGACTACACCGCGCTGCGCATCGCCACGGCGGTGCTTTCGGGCCGCCTCTTCACCGAGGTGCGATCACGTCGGAATCTGAGCTATGCCGTCGAATCGCCCTTCCTGGAGCGGGCTTATGGCGTCGGTGGCTTGTACGTGACGACGGTGGATCCCAACGCGGTGCTCCGCATCATGCGCGACGAGCTGGACCAGCTGCAGACCGGGGAAGTCGAGGCCGAAGGACTCAAGCGACTCGAGCAGCAGTTCATCACGGAGTACTACCTCAAGAACGAGACGAACGCCGACCAGGCGAACGAACTCGCCCGCGCCGAGCTGTACGAAGGTGATTACCGGAATGCGGATCGCCTGATGGAAGAGCTGCGTCGCGTCACGCCGAACGACGTGGAGCGTGCGGCGCAGAAGTACCTCGTGCACTTCCGGTTCGCGTACGTGGGCGACACGACCAAGGTGGACCGCGCGCTGCTCGCGAAGTTCTGAGCCGCCCGGCGCTCCTCAGCGCGGCGGGCGACCGGCGCGCGCGTCGAGCGTACCTCGCACGTCATCGAGCGACGCACCTGCGGCACGCAGGGCGACGAGCGTGTGGTAGATGAGATCTGCCGCCTCCTCCGTCGCCCGTGCAGTGTCGCCATCCACGCACGCTACCACCAGCTCGGCGGCTTCCTCGCCGAGCTTCTTGAGGCGAAGGTTGCGGTCCGACAACAGGCGACGCGTGTAGCTCGGCGCCGCGTCGGCCTCCGTGGAGCGCTCACGCTCGGCGATCGTCGCGTCGAGCGCCGCGAGCGGATCGGCATGCAACGCACTGTCGCCGAAGCACGAACGAGCGCCGGTGTGACAAGCCGGACCTGCAGAGTGCACGCGAGCGAGCACGGCGTCCCCATCACAGTCCGTGGCGAGCGACACGACCCGCTGCACGTTGCCGCTCGTCGCGCCCTTGTGCCATAGGCCACGTGTGCGCGAGCGATAGTGCATCTCACCCGTTGCGAGCGTGCGCTCCAGCGCCTCGCGATCCGCGTGGGCGACCATGAGCACCGCACCCGTACGCGCGTCCTGGGCGACGACGGTCACGAGCCCCTGCCCCTTCGAAAAATCCAGTGAATCGAGGTCGAGCATCTCGGGAGAACTCATTGGCCGGAGAGAAGTGCCCGCGTCTGTTCGGCGAGGGCGCAGTTGGTGGCGACGGCACTTCCGCCGAATGCGGTGGCCTGGCCGGTCCAGTCGGTGAACACCCCGCCGGCTTCTGCAATGATGGGCTGCAGCGCGGCGGCGTCCCATGGCGAGAGCACCGGATCGCACATGATCTCCGCGCGACCCGTGGCGACGAGCAGATAGCCGAAGCAGTCGCCCCAGGATCGCGACACGTCGACGCGCCTGGTCAGGCGCTCCCACCCATCCCGCCACTCGGGCTTCTCGCTGAACCGCTCGTCCGTCGTGAGAGCCGTCGCCGCGGAGAGCTCGGCCACGCCCGACACGCGGCACGCGGCACCGTTCCACCAGCATCCCGCACCAGGGGCGGCTACCACGAGCTCGTCGATGGCGGGAAAGAACGCCGCACCTGCCAGCACCGAGTCGCCTTCGCAGAGCGCGACGAGAGATCCCCACAACGGCACGCCGCGCACGAACGACTTGGTCCCGTCGATGGGGTCGATGATCCACCGCCGGCGCGCGCCGGCGCGCTCCTCGCCGAACTCCTCACCGAGCACGCCGTCCGCCGGGAACCACTGCCGCACCCACTCGCGAGCAGCTTCCTCTGCGGCACGATCCGCTGCCGTGACCGGGGATCCATCCGCCTTGCGCTCCACGCGCAGCGCGGATCGATAGTGTCGCAGTGCCACGCCGCCGGTGAGGCGCGCCAGCGACTCGGCCGCCTCGAGCAGTGCGGCCGAGTCGAGCGTCTCGGAGCGTCGAGTCATGTGGCGCGCACGGTCAGACCGGCAGCCGTGACGGCACGCTTCACGGCGCCAACCGTCGTCACGCCGTCGTGCAGGATGCCGGCGAGCAGCGCCGCCTCCGCGCCGGCGTGCAGGGCATCGCAGACATCGGCTGCCGATCCGGCGCCGCCCGACGCGACGACCGGAACCGCGACCGCCGACGCAACGGCGTTCGTCAGTTCGAGATCATACCCCGTGCGCGCGCCATCCCGATCGATGCTCGTGAGAAGGATCTCGCCCGCCCCGCGCTCCACGCACTGCTGCGCCCATGTGACGGCGTCGAGCTCCGTGCGTTCGCGCCCGCCCTTCACGTAGACGCGCCACCCCGCTCCGTCGCGTTTCGCGTCGATGCTGGCCACGACGCACTGAGCACCGAATCGGTCCGCTGCCTCGGTAAGCACCTCGGGGCGCCGCACGGCGGCAGAGTTGATGCTCACCTTGTCCGCGCCAGCCCTGAGCGCGCGACCGACATCGTCGGCCGAGCGAACGCCGCCACCCAGCGTGAGCGGCACGAACAGCTGCTCGGCCGTTCGACGCGCCACGTCCAGCAGCGTGGCCCGGTCCTCGGCGCTGGCCGCGATATCGAGGAACACCACCTCGTCGGCACCTTCCGCCTCGTACCGCGTCGCGAGTTGCACCGGATCGCCGACGTCGCGCAGGTTCACGAAGCCCGTGCCCTTCACCACGCGGCCGCCCTGCACGTCGAGACAGACGACGATGCGTCGTGCCAGCATGAGTCAGTCTCCGGTGGCGCGAAGCGCCACGCTGCCCTTGGTGCTGAACACGGCCCCGGAATCCACGAGCGCATCGCGCACCGCGAGGCCGAGAGCCTTGAACGCGGCTTCTACCACATGATGGCGATCGCGCCCGCGCAGGACGCGCAGATGCAGCGTGGCCAGGGCGTGGTCGCTGAACGAGCGCATCCAGTGATCGTACAGGGTGCTCGGCAGCGGGCCGCGATAGTACGGACGCCCACCGAGGTCGAGGGCACAGTGCACGAGCGCGTCATCCATCGGGATGGTGCGGTCGCCGTAGCGGGCTGCCGTTTCCGGAAGGATAGCAGCCACCGCCGCCCCGACGCAGATTGCCACGTCCTCGATCAGGTGGTGCGGCAGGTCGCCCGTCGCCTGCACGCGCAGGTCGAGCCCGGAGTAGCGGGCGAACGTGACGAGCATGTGGTCGAGAAAGGGCTGGCCAGTGGAGACGACCGCCTCGCCGCGACCGGGAGCGAGCTCGCAGCGAATGTTCGTCTCTCGTGTTTCTCGGACGATGACCGTCATGCGTTCAACCTCGTTGGGAAGGAGCGCTCGTTCATTGGCCGAACTCGCCGGCCACGACCACGGGATCGAGTGCGCCGGTATAGAGCGCCATCCCGATCACCACGCCGGCGACGCCGCGATGCTCGAGCGCTCGAAGGTCCTCCATGGACGCGACGCCACCGGCCGCGTGCACCGGGAATCGTGACGCCTCGGCCACGTCCTCCATCAACGGCAGGTCGGCGCCCCCGAGGCGTCCCTCGCGATGCACCGCCGTCACGAGCAGTCCGGCCAATGGATAGGCGTTCAGGGTGTCCACCGCGTCGAGGATGTCGATCGGGAGCGTGCGGACCCAGCCACGCGTGGTGACGCGCCGCTCACGGACGTCGCACGCCACGACGATCTGTCCTGGATGCCGCGACGATAGCTCGGCGATCCAGTCTTCCTCTTCGAGGGCGCGAGTGCCGACGATGATGCGACTCGCTCCGGCCTCGAGCAGTTCGTCCACCTGCTCACCCGAGCGGACCCCACCACCCACCTGCACCGGGACGGTCGTGTCGGCGAGAATCTCACGCACGATCTCGCGATTGGATCCGCGCTCGGTGGCGGCGTCGAGATCGACGACGTGCAGCCACGAGAAGCCATAGCGCGCCCACGATGCCGCGACCTCCACTGGGTTGTCCAGGCGCACCCGCTCGCTCTGGAAGGATCCTCCCACGAGCTGGACGCAGGCGCCTTCGCGCAGGTCCACGGCAGGAATGGCAATCACGTCGTCCTCCTCCAGGCAGGTGCCGACGCGAGCAGCGCACGCAGAAAGCGAACGCCATCGGCCGAGCTCTTCTCGGGGTGAAACTGCACGCCGACCGCGCTGCCGGCGCGTACGACAGCCGGAAATCGATCCGTCTCGTGGGTGGTCCATGCGGCGACGACCGAGTCGTCCGCGGGACGACAGGCGAAGCTGTTCGCGTAATAGACCATGTCCGGCAGCATCACGGACAGTGAATGCGCCGGCGACGTCTCCACGCTGTTCCAGCCGATGTGCGGCACGCGCACGGCGCGCAGGCGCTCGACGCGACCCGCGATGACGCCGAGACCTGCGCCCGGTCCCTCGTCGCTTTCCTCGAACAGAAGCTGCATGCCGAGGCAGATGCCGATCACCGGGAGCCCGGCGCGGATCGCGGCGCGCATGGCGTCACGTCCGGGAGCCAGCCGATCCGTGGCCGCACCGAACGCGCCGACGCCGGGCAGCACGAGGACGTCGGTATCGAGGGCACGATGCGGATCACTCTCGAGGACGACGTCCACACCCGGACCCGTGAGCGCCTTCCGCAGTGAATGGAGGTTGCCGGCGCCATAGTCGAACAGGCTCACTCGCATCCGAGCACCTCGGCGAGCGTGTCGAGAAAACGCTCCATCGCGTCCCACGGCCCGACGGCCACGCGCAGTGCCGAGCCGTTGGCGTCAGCAAGGATTCGCGGCTCGCCCGGCAGGCCGGTGAAGCAGCGCACCAGCACGCCGCGCTCGCGGAGCTGCGCGGCCAGGCGCGTGGCATGCCGCGTAGGGATGCAAAGGAAGTTGGCAGCCGATGGCAACGGCGGCAGGCCAAGCTGATCGAGCGCCACGCGAACCCGCTCACGGATCTCCACGGCGCGCTGCGCGTGCATGCGCACCCACCCGAGCGCGTCGTCCGCATCCACCAGCGCCGCGTTGGCAGCGCGCTCGGCGGGCACGCTCACCTTGTAGGGTCCACGCGCGCGCTCCACGAATCCCACGACGTCGCCATTCCCCACGCCGTAGCCGACACGAAGACCGGCGAGGCCGAACGCCTTGCTGAACGTACGCACGACGAACAACCGCTCCTGGCGACGCACGAGGTCGACGAACGTCTCCGGCGCGAATTCCGCATACGCTTCGTCGAGCACTACGAGGCCGCTGGCATGGCTGGCGACGAACTCTACCCGCTCGCGCGACAGCGCTGTGCCCGTCGGATTGTTGGGCGAACAGAGATAGGTGATCTTCGCGTTCGCCGCGACCAGCTGCTCGACGTCGAGGTCGAAATCGCCAGTGAACGGCACGGCGACCGGCACCAGTCCATTCAGCCGCGCGAACAGTGGGATCATCGAGAACGTCGGCGTCGAGAACGCAATCCGCTCGCCCGGCGAACCGAACGCGCGCATCGTGGCGTCGAGCACGTCGTCGGAGCCACAGCCGGTGACGACGCGTACCCCCTCGACATCCTGAAGGTCGAGATAGCGCAGCAGGGCCGGCGCCAGGGATTCCGATCGCGCCGAGGGGTAGCGCGATACCGCCTCGGTCGCGGCGTCGGCGACGGCGCGCAACGCAGCCGGAGGTGCGCCCCACGCATTCACGCTGTCACTCAGGTCCACGCCATTCGAGATGGCGTCGGGTGCGTAGAGCGGCAGCGCACGGATGTCGGCGCGCGCGAGGGTCTCGATGGTCGAAGCGCTCACGGGCATGCCGGCCCTCCAGCCCAGGCACGTGCGGCTCGTGCGTGTCCGGGCAGTCCCTCCGCATCGGCGAAGGTACCGACGTCGGTGGCCAGTCGTGCCGCGGCGGCCGGGCTCACACGCTGCCAGGTCGTCCACCGCACGAAATCGAGCGTGGACAAGCCCGAGTACGAGCGAGCGAGCCCGCCCGTCGGCAGCACATGGTTGGCGCCCGTCATGTAGTCACCGAACGCCACGGAGCTGCTCGCCCCGACGAAGACCGTTCCTGCACTCCGAAGCTGTGCGAGGGCTGCATCGGCATCCGCCACGAGGAGCAGCAGGTGCTCCGCCGCGTACTCGTTGGCGAGTGCGATTCCCTCCGCGAGATCGCGCACGACGAGCACCGCTCCCTGTCCGGCCAGCGCCGTGGCTGCGATGTCGGCGCGGGGCTCGTCCGGCAGCTGCGCGGCCAGCTCGGCAACGATGCGCGCCGCGAGCCCGGTGTCCGTGCACACGGCGACGACGGCGGCGAGCGGATCATGCTCGGCCTGCGCGAGGAGCTCGCGCGCCACGAGCGCGGCGTCAGCGGATGCGTCGCCGAGCACCAGCAGCTCGCTCGGGCCGGCGGGCGAATCGATGCCGACGGTGTTCGCGACCTGCAGCTTCGCCTCGGCGACGTAGGCGTTCCCCGGGCCGACGATGCGGTCCACGCGCGGCACGCTCGCCGTGCCGAAGGCCATCGCCGCAACGGCCCCTGCCCCGCCGATGGCGAACACACGGTCGGCGCCGGCAAGCGCCGCGGCGGCGAGCACGACCTCGGAAGGGCGGCCGGTGACGCGATCGGGTGGTGAGCACAGGATGACCTCTTCGACGCCGGCGACGCGGGCGGGAACGACCCCCATCAGCACGCTGCTCGGGTACGCGGCGCGGCCACCCGGCGCGTAGACCCCCACGCGCGGCAGCGGATCGGGACGTCGGCCGATCACGATGCCTGGCTCACTCTCCGTCTGCTGCGCGGTGGGAAGGAAGGCGCGGTGCACGCGCTCGAGGTTCGCGACCGTGCGTTCCATGCCGCGACGCAGCGCGGGATCGAGTGCGTCCAGCGCTGCGTGCCAGGCATCACGGGGCACCTCGAGCGAGTCGAGCGTCACGCCGTCAAAGGCAAGCGCCATCGAACGAAGCGCGGCATCACCCGACGCTCGCACCTGCTGCACGATGGTCGCCACGCGCTCACGAATGCCGGCGTCGTCGCTGCCAGACGACCGCTCGAGCAGCGCGCGTCGATCGGCCGCGGACAGGTCGGTGACGCGTCCCGACCACCGCAGCAGGGACCCCTCGCCGCGATCCGTCATGCCATCAACCGCTCGATGCGCGTGACGAGAATGCCCTCGGCGCCGAGTGCCTTGAGGTCGGCGACCGTGCGGTAGATCGTGGCGGCGGCGACGACGGCGTGCACCGCCACGTGCTCCCCGCCATCGAGGATGTCGATGACCGTGGGCCCGTTGAGGCCCGGCACCACCTGGCGTACGGCGTCCAGCTGCGCGCGTGGTACGTTCGCCATCACGTACCGACGGCTGCGGGCAGCGATCACGCTGGTGAGCGCGCCGACCAGCTCATCGAGCGCACGGGCACGATCGGCGTCGCGGCGAATGTCCGGCGTGGCGATGAGGCGCGTGGAGGACTCCAGCACGGTGGCGATCTCGCGCAACCCATTCACGCGCAGCGTGGAGCCGGTGGAGACGAGATCCACGATGACGTCGGCGATGCCGATGTGTGGCGCGATCTCCGCGGCCCCCGACACCGGCACGACTTCCACCGCCTGCCCGCGCTGCTCGAAGAACCGTCGCGTGAGCCGCGGGAACACCGTGGCGACGCGCGTATTGGGAGGGAGCTCGTCGAGCGAGTCGAACCCCGACTCTTCGGTCGTGGCCACCGCGAGGTGACACCGCCCGAACTGGAGATCGGCCAGCTCATCGAGACGGCGCTCCGACTCCTGCACGAGGTCGTACCCCGTCACGCCCGCATCGGCGGCGCCGTCGGCGACGAACTCGGGGATATCCTGCGCCCGGACGAAGAGCGCCTGGAACTCGCCGCCGAGCGACGCGGTGAGCGCACGTGGACCGGCAGCGCGAATCTCGAGGCCGGCGTCGGTGAAGAGCTCACGCGCATCTTCGGCGAGCCGTCCCTTGTTGGGTAGTGCGATACGCAGCATGGTGGTGGCCGGTGCGGCCTCTACGGGGTGCAGCAGCCGGCGCGAGTGCCGGCAACGAAAAAGCCCGTCCGGATGGACGGGCCAGGAGTCGACCAGCTGAGGTGCGGGTTGTGAAAGCTGCTACCCGTGCACGCGCGCGTCGTCCCGACCCGTCAGGCCGTGATGATGATGATGGGGGTGATGCGCGCGGAGAGCCGACATGACGCGCAAGCTAGTGAGGGACTTGGCGCTTCGTCAACGTCACGGCGCGCACCGTGCAGGACGGGCCGCCTCGTCGGCGACCGATGAATTGCGCCGCGCTCCCCTTGTGAATAAATTCACAAAAACCGGCGGACCCCGTCGGGCAGTTCTTCCACGTCAAGGTTTGGAGGCTATTCGAAATGCGGTTCTACGGTATTGCATTGCTCGCGGGTGCGGCGGTCCTCGGTGCGTGCGGCGGCGAGAAGCAGCCCGTTGCGGACACCACGGCCACGGCGACCACCACGGGCGCGGCGACCACGACGACGACCACGACCACCCCGGACGCGAGCGCACCTGCCGCTGGTGCGGTAGCGGCTGCGCCGGCTACCGGCACGACGCACGAAGTGAAGATGATCGGCGACGCGAAGGGCTATCGCTTCGAGCCCGCCGAGCTCACCATCAAGCAGGGCGACGCCGTGAAGTGGATCATGGTTTCGGGCGGCCCCCACAACGTTGCGTTCCTCAACCTGACGGACGCGACCACCAAGGCGCAGCTCAACGCCAACATGCCCGGCCAGCACATGGCCGAAGATTCCAGCCCGCTGCTCATGCAGCCGAACGAGCCCTACACGGTCTCCTTCGCCAAGATCCCCGCTGGCAAGTACGACTACGACTGCACGCCGCACGCGGCGATGGGCATGAAGGGTTCGATCACGGTCCAGTAAGTCGACCGCAATCGTACCACCGCTCGACCGCACGACCTGACGGGGTGGCTGCCGATGGCAGCCACCCCGTCGCATTGTCGGGTGGTGCTGCTGGCCCGCTGCGTGCGCTATCGAAGGCGCTGGCTCCCGCCACTTTCCCGAGTACCGACCACGAATGCCCCGCCGCCGCCCCGTTCGCCGCCGACCTGCCCCGCCGCTTCCCTCACGGGCCGCGTGGATGGCTGCGCGCGCGAGAAACGCCCTGCGTCGGCCAGTCTTCATCGGTACGGTCAGTCTCGTCATCTTCGCCGCCGCGCTGATCGCCATCGTCATCGTGCCTCAGCAGGCGCGTCGTGCCGCGACCGCGCTTCGTCCGTCGGCGAGCGCGCGGCCCGACACCGAACCAACCATGGCCGCGCTCCGAGAGGCTGAACGTCAGGTCGCTGCCGCGGAGGCATCAGTAGTGGCGGCTCGCGCACAGATCGGGCAGATGATCGCGGCGGCGGCGGCGGCCGTTGCCGCCGATACCACCACGGGCGGGCTCGAGCGGACACTTGCGGTGCGCAACCGCCGCGATTCGCTCAGCGCCGATATCGCCCTGCTGACCCGCCTGCTCGCGCGCGCGGAGAACGCACCGTTGCTCGCCTCCTACCGGGCGCTGGCAGAGGCGTCCCCCATGCAGGGGGACGTGCGCGTCAAGCAACTGATCGACTAACTCGTCGACATCGAGCGGGAGCGGGAGAGCTACAACGCCGTGGGCGGCGTGGACCCGGTGTTCGTCGCGCTCACGGCTCGCGCGAACGAACTCGGCCACAGCATCGAGGTGCTCGCCGACGCACGGCGCACGGCGGCGCAGCGCGCGCTCGATTCGCTCGCCCCGCCCCCGCCCGCCGTCCAGGCCATCGCGACGGCACCGCTTCCCGATACGCTGGCACGGCTCAAGGCCGTGGATACGGCGCGCAACGTGGCGACCGAGGTCGCGGCTCGGCTGGCGAGGGAGCGCGCCGAACTTCATGCGCTCGACCTTCGTGAGGCGCGTGCCCGCGAGCTCGCCAACGTCGGGGCCTCGCCGCCGGCAATGCTCGCGGCCGCACTCGTCTTCGGTGCGATGCTCGGCTTCGGCGCGACGCTGCTCGATGAAGTACGTCGCCCACGCGT
>Ga0157369_10005214_pt1 | contig 15178 bp, 13 predicted proteins | sample C25metaG_FD_113461 | JGI IMG/M metagenome (GOLD analysis project Ga0157369, IMG submission 113461) | Corn rhizosphere microbial communities from Kellogg Biological Station, Michigan, USA - C2-5 metaG | ecosystem: Host-associated > Plants > Roots > Rhizosphere > Soil | place: USA: Michigan... | reverse complement strand
GGTGCGCGTGCTCCACCAGCAGCATGCGATGTCCGACGTGTTCGTCGGCTTCCTGCTGGCCCGCAACGCCCGCATCCAGGAAGATCTGGTGGATCAGCTCTTTAATTCCAGTGAGAAACGGCTAGCACGAGTTCTCCTGCTGCTGGCACATTTCGGCAAAGACGGCAAGACGGAAGAAGTAATTCCCAAGATCAGCCAGGAGATGCTGGCCGAGATGGTCGGCACGACCCGCTCCCGCGTCAGTTTCTTCATGAATCGCTTTCGGAAATTAGGATTCATTCACTACAACGGTGGCGGTACGGAGATTCACAGCTCGCTACTGAACGTCATCCTGCACGATTAGGAATACGGTTGTCGTCGCCCGCATTGGTTCGTCAGCAGGATGCGGTGGGGTGGCATGAGCTCAACCGCCCGGCAGAGCCGCAGGTGAAGTCACCTGCGGAATGTGCGCAGCCTGGATCAGGCTGCGCGATCGGCGGCTGGTACCTCCGCCGCTTTTCCCATAAAGCTGTTGATGGTCTGCTTCAGTTGCGAGTCAACCTCATCCGCGATCGTCATCACATCCAGCAGCAACAGGCTGAAGTCCACTGTGTTCAGGTTGTTCTGCAACGTCTCGAAGATGGAAACCTGGAGAACACGGGATTCCTCCACCAGCATGGAAACCGAATAGCCCTGCGCCTGCCGAATCTTGCCGTGCAATGCAGCCGCTTCCGAAACGGCTTTCGTACCCAGGTTCCGCGGGACACGCAAGCGTTTGACGAGTTCCTGGAGCAGTTTGGGGAGATGACCGGTGCGTTGGGTGTCGTCCAGTGGCACGGCTGTCAATTCCGGTTCGCGCTTAACCCGCACCAACCAGCGAGTAATCGTGAAGTTGCTGTCGCGCTCCAGGATCGCAGCGACTCGTTCGATGTTTGTTGATCTCCGCTCGCCCCGCTTCTGCAGTTTCGTGAGGATGAGCGCCACCATGCTGGCGCAATCCATCGGTTTTACGATGACCTCGTCGCCTTGGAGCAGGATGATATCCATTGCCTCCTGGAGGGCAGGGTATCCGGAAAATAACAACGTGACCGCGTCGGGATTGGTGTGACGCATCGCACTGACGACGGTGAAACCGTCTCCCGGTCCGGGCATGTGCAGATCGCAGAGGAGCACATCGAAGGTTTCCATACCGATCAAATGCAGAGCCTCGCCGACATTCGACGCGGTGGTAACCCGAAAGTCGCTGGCGACCAGCATCGCGCTCAACGTTGTACGAACTGATTCATTGTCGTCTGCCACCAGAATCTTAGGCTGTTCCATATTGTCGTTGTGCCTCCGCCACACTGCCGCCAAACGAGGATGCAACTGTAGTCAATTCTGGAGTGGATGGATGCTCAATATTGCTCATTTTCCCCAGCAGCAATGACTCACAATACCCTGTGGTAACCAAGTCCAATCGCGACGTCGACGCAAAGGAATCCGCGAAGGGCGGCCGGACTCTCCGGCTGCTGATCGCCGACAACGACGACACCGAGGCGGAACTGCTGGTTCGTGCGCTCAAGCGCGCGGGATATGCGGTTGAGTTTGTTCGGGTCGATCAGATCGATGACTTCGCGTGGCTGCTGCAGGAAGTGGACTACGACCTCGTGCTCTCCAACCACCAGCTTCGCGACGGCACTGGCATGGATGCGCTGGCTGTTGTGAAGAAGAGTGTGAAGAAAGCCCCATTCATTGTCGTCACCGACATCTTGGGGGACGAAGCCGCTGTCAATTACATCAAGTCTGGTGCCAGCGATTATGTTCTCAAGAACCGGCTCGATCGGCTGCCCTCGGCTGTCGGACGCGTTTTGCAGCAAGTCAAGGCTGAGGCGGACCAAGCACGATTGCGAGAGAGCATTGTTCAGGCAAAGCGCGATTGGGAGATGACCTTCGATGCCGTGCCTGACCCGGTGTTCCTGGTGGACAAGGATTGCGGAACTCTCCGCGCGAACCTTGCCGCCGAAAGGCTGGGATTTCAGCTTGGCGATCTGCTCGGCAACAGTTGCGACGACATTCTGGGCGGCGAGGGTACCGCGCGTTCGCCATCCTCCCTCCCACGCCTGATTCGTTTCGATATACAGGAGCCTTGCAGCGGCAGATTCTTTGAGTTGACCAGCACTCCCGTCCGCGATTCGTCGGATAGTCTGGTGATGTGCGTGATCGTTCTGCGCGATATCACCGCGCGCAAGCGGGCGGAAGAACGGCTTCATCGTTCGGAGGAGCAGTTGCGCGGACTTGCGTCACGGCTGCAAACCTCTGCGGAACAAGAGCGGCTGCGCATCGCTCGGGAACTGCACGACCAGTTGGGACAAGCGTTGACCGGAATCAAGATGGACCTCGATTGGGTGACGCGCAAGCATGCTAGCGAGCCGGACACAACGCTCCAGAAAGTGCGCGAGACGATCCAACTTGTCGACTCCATTATTGGCCTGGTTCGCAAGCTTGCCACGGAACTGCGGCCCGGAATGCTCGACACGCTCGGGATCACCGCCGCAGTGGAGTGGCAGGTAGAAGAGTTCCAACGGCGGACGGGAGTCAGGTGTTCGACTCAGCTACCGCAGATCAAGCTCGATCTCTCTACAGATCAGCAAATTGCGATGTTCCGCATTGTTCAGGAGTCGCTCACCAACGTGGCTCGACACGCGGGCGCGACCGCGGTTCACGTCGCCCTCGAGAACGACGGCGAGCGCGCCATCCTCACAGTTCAAGACAATGGCCGTGGTTTTGCGGCAGAAACTCTCGAACACACGAAATCGCTCGGTGTCGTCGGCATGCGCGAGCGGCTGATCCCACTCGGTGGCGAGCTTCGAGTCCAGAGTTCTCCAGGCAGTGGAACCAAGGTTACAGCGTGTGTGCCGCTGAAGCCGCCGATGTAAACGATGCTGGCCCATCATGAAGATACTGATTACTGACGACCACGCAGTGGTGCGACAGGGACTGACGCGCATGCTTGGCGACGAGTTCAAGGACGCGACGTTCGGAGAAGCGTCTAGCTCGCAAGAGGCGCTCGAAATGGTGCGCCACGAGAATTGGGACGTCGTCATTCTGGACCTTGGGCTGCCTGGCCGCGGGGGACTCGAGGTTTTGAAGGATATTCATGCCGACCGTCCTAGGCTTCCCGTCATCATCTTCAGCATGTATCCCGAAGAACTGTACGCGGTGCGCGTGTTGCAGGCCGGCGCCTCCGGATACCTCACCAAGGAAAGTGCACCTGAGTTGATGGCGACGGCGGTGCGCAAGGTGCTGACGGGCGGAAAATACGTCAGTCCGTCGCTGGCGGAACGACTGGCAAATCAACTAGGCGACGTCTCTCGCCAACCGCATGAGCTGCTCTCGGATCGCGAGTTTGAAGTGCTGCGCTTAATCGGCGCAGGCAAGACGGTGAGCGTCATCGCCGATGAGTTATCTCTCAGCGTTAAGACCGTGAGCACATACCGGGCTCGCATCCTGGAAAAAATGCGCCTGAAGACCACTGCAGAACTGATCCGCTACGCAATCGAGCACGGCTGGGCCGACTAAGAGCCCTCTCCTCGTAGGACAAACACCGACAGAGCAATAGCACTCCATCCCACTTCAGCATCAGACGCGCGCCAATACCGTCCGTTGGGCTAGCCCCGTAACGTTATGCCCAGTTAGACGGGACGCACCTCAGTAGCTAATTGCTGTAGGCGTTTCTTCGCCGATATAGTCCCGCGGCTGAGGACTGATGCTTCGCCAAAAGTTTGCTGTTGCAGTCATCTTTTTAGCGTCGTCAGCCCTGTGCGTGGCGGCTGACTCCCACGTGATACCAACCACGACTTTCGTTGCCGAGACCTCCAACAATACAAGTGCGGCGAACGCTTTCCGCGCGCAGTCGAATGGCAACGGGGGCGTGGGCAATGTCAGCAAGGTCAACGTGCACTCGCTGTTGTATCCCGGCGCCACCACCAAGGTGTACGCCCACCTCGTATTGTGGTTTGGCGGCGCAAACCACATGAACGTTGGTTACTCGTCAGCGGATAAAGCTCAGGTTGCGCGCCAGGTGCACGACATGGTGGAGCGCGGCATCGACGGTGTCATCATCGACTGGTACGGGCCGGGCAACTCGATTGATGAAGCGACGAAAATGGTCATGGTGGAAGCCGAATCGCACCCCGGCTTCACCTTCGCGGTCATGGTGGACAAGGGTGCGATCCAGTGGAACTCGTGTTCGGGCTGTACTCCGCAACAGGCTCTGATCCAGCAGTTGAAATACGTTGAACAGACGTACTTCGGCTCGCCTGCTTACATGCGCTCAGCCGGGCTCCCAGTCGTCAGCAACTTCGACATCGACCTCTCCTACACGATTGACTGGCCTGCAGTGCGAGCCGCGCTGCAGAGCAGCCCAACATTCTTATTTCAGAACGCCAATGGCTTTACCCACCCGCTCGCCGGAGGCAGCTACTCCTGGGTGATTCCGTCCACGGCCGACCTTGGGATGCAGTACCTCGACAACTTCTATGCCACGGGATTGTTCTTTCCCGACCAACAAGCTGTAGGGGCCGCCTACAAAGGTTTCAACGACACCCTGGCCGCCTGGGGCGCTGGCCGCGTCATGTCGCAAGGCTGCGGTCAGACGTGGTTGCAGACGTTCTCTACGATCAACGCCTTCCATAACTCCTCGAAGCCGTTGCCCGCCATGCAGCTCGTGACGTGGAACGACTATGAAGAGGGTACGGAGATTGAGTCCGGGATCGAAAACTGCGTGAGCGTGAACGCCATCGAAGCCGCCGGTACTCTGCAGTGGACCATTCAGGGCGACGAGAGCACGGTCGACCACTACACCCTCTTTGTCAGTAACGACGGCCAGAACCTGATGCCGCTAGGAGACGTGGCAAGCGGCAACCACTCTGTTGGTCTTTGCGAGTACTCCCTGGCTCCAGGAGCCGTCCACACCTTGTATGTGCAGGCCGTGGGCAAACCCAGCCTGAGAAATCACATGTCCGAGCCGATGACCTACGTACCGCAATGCACCAAAGCCCTCCGACCCCGGCCGACGAGAAACAATCCGCCGTCTTCGCCGCAGCTCTCAGAGCATCCCCAGGTTATTGGTAAGCGTGCTGTCGACGGCTTTCAACAATAGAGAGTTTCATCTCAGGATTCACGGCGGGCGGAGGGCACCGAGCCCTGCACCGACGTCGGGGGATCTTGCATCACATTCCGCAACAGCAAAGATCGCAAAGGCACCCAGGACGGCAGCCGGTGGATTCGGGCCATCTTGCGTAGGGCTTTGATTCGCTGGTGCAGTTCGAAATGGCGCAGATATTTCTGCACAACGTTTGGCATCGTCATGCGCTGCGCCGCGGCAAAATTCTGCATGGCGTAGGCCCTTTGCTTCTCCGGCTCCTCCAGGAGCCGAATCAAGCTATTGGCCAAAGCGCGTGCATTCCCAGGCTGGTAGAACTCAACCGCCAGATCCTCCGTCGCAGCCATCTGGCGAAAATCCGCGAGATCCGCACAGACGATCGGTACTCCATAGGCGCAAGCCACATGCGCCACGCCGCTACATCCCGTAGACGAGGAATATGGCATCACCGTAATCGAAGAGCTTTGAAAGAGGTCGGACAATTCGTCTTCCTGTACGTATCCCGTAAATTCAATGCGCGGAAGGCCGGCACATTTTCGCTTGATGGACTCCACGTAACCGGGGGCGTGGGGATGATCGCCTCCCGCGATCACCAGCTTTGCATCCGGGAAAGCCCTCTCGACGGCAGCGAATGCCTCCAGCATGAGTTCCAACCGCTTATATGTTCCCCATTTGCCGAACGCGAGAATGCGATGGTCAGGATTGCCACGTCGAGAAAAGTCTGGAGACTCGGGCTGTCCGGCAAGAACGCCGTGGATCCGCACATGCACATTGTCACCACCGTATTTGTCAGAGAGGATTTCACGATATTCCGGCAGAAGCACCGAGACGGAAGTCGACAGCAGGAGAATCCCGGTGGCCAGCAGCCCGGCCATGCGGTACGTCCCTGCGAACCGTATCCCTGCATCTTCGAGATCGACTGTGTCCATCAGGTGGTGCAACGTGACGTGTGTGTAGCGACCCCTGAGGCGGGCGAGGGCAGGCGTCATCAATCCCAGAAATGCAACCAGCGGGTTGTTCCCGAATGTGCTGAAGAGCAGGTTGAACCACACCACGTCCGGCTTCAGCCGATTCAGCGTCTGCAGGATCCGGAAGGAGCTTCTTGGATCGTCGAACGCCCAGCACCTCTGCACCGAAAAACCATCGAGTTCCGGCAGGGATGGGGAGATCTCGTCTGCAAGGATGCTCAGGTTCACAGACGGATTGGATTTCAGTTCTCTCGCGAGATGGAAGCCGTATTCGCTCAAACCTCCCTGACTCGGCGGAAAGGCAGTTACCAGACAGACGTTCATTTAGCGCTTCCTTTCTCGCAATCCCGAGAGGTGCAGTGCAGCAAGATGTTCACGGACGTCTCAATTCCAACATCGCGATCTCCTGTACCTTCGCTTGTGCCAGCTCAATGGAATAGGGCTCAACGATCGTCATATTGCCCGCGATGCGACTCAGGTGCAGGTACGACTGACGGTTGCGGCCAAGGAAATCCAACGGATACTCGGGCTTGCGGGCGCGTGCCGCTTCGGGATCCGCATCGATCAGAAAGGCCGAATCCGGCTTGGGCGCCACACTCAACAACAGCCTTACAAAACCCCTGGCGACCCAAGAGTTCAGGGGAAGATTGGCGAGCTCGTCGCTGATGTAGCGATCGAATATCACTACGTCGACGCCGGTTCTTGCGACTCGCCTCACAACCAGACAAAGATGGAGACTGTCTGCCAGGTACAGAGCAAAGCGCGCTGCTGTCACTGGCCAATGGGTCACATTCTTATCGCGACGGTGGAGAGGGCTTTCAGGAGTCCCGACGCCCCGGTCTCCCTTGAAGGCTCTATGGCTCACGAACTCCCGAAAGCGCGTAAGTACCGCAACGTCGTCCCAGAAACTCAGGGACGCAAACCTAATGCCTTCCTTGCGAAGGCAGGCTTTTAAGGACGCAATCTGAGTACTCTTGCCTGCCCCGTCAATTCCTGAAAAAGTCACCATCTTCATCTTGCGAACCTGAAGAGTTCACTTTGAGCCCGGAGGCTTGCTGGAGGTCGATCGAGACAATGCATAAACGGTCCCGACTGCCACTCCAACTCCAGCAATCGCGCCTACCCTCAGCACGAGGCTGCGAGCGCGGCGCTGCTTCGCCGGCGCAATCGCCATGCCTGCAGGCTGGGATGCTGCCACTCCGCTAACGTTCGGAGGCTCTGCGGCAGCGGCTCCGACGGGCTTTTGCGTGGATGGCGGGGAAGTCTGAGCTTGCGGTTGTGTCTCGGGCAGTACGGTTTGCGGCTTTGGCGAAATGCTTGGCCCAGTTTGCGTGTCAAGATTGCTACGCCGGTTTTCCGTCTGCTGAAGTTTGGCGTAGATTGCCCCCGGACTATCGGGTAAGCGCGATCCCGCGGCTTGCTGTGCTGCCGCAGGTACGAAGCTGGGTAAGAGCAGTCCAATCCCTGCCAGGTAGGCTGGCACCCTCTTCCACGATCCCATGACTCCCTCCGACGCCGCCAGTTAGCAGATTTGCCGGCCGCTACTGTATGTCGTTGCTGTTGCACTCTTCTTGACGTATTGCATTTTGACGCCGCACGCTTATCGGCTTGGGAACTAACAAATCTCGCATCCTCACCTTCGCCTTGTGAAACTGCGCTTTGGAGTTGCCGATGGAACAGTTCAACATCCGGGCGATCTCGCGGTGCTGGTATCCGTGAACCGCATAGAGAGCAAAGACCCTTTGACAGCCTGCCGGCAGTTCCTCGATCGCACGGTGCAGCAAAATACGGTCGATAGCGCCCGAGAGAGTTGGATCAACTCTCCCAAAGTGATGCCGCGGCAACGGCGAATCGGAGGCTACCGGCTCGTCAACCGAAAGCGTCGGGCGGTTCTTAGATCGGCGGCGATTCATCAATACCGTGTTCACCGCGATGCGATGCAGCCATGTTGAGAAGGATGAGTCACCGCGGAAAGACGCTACGTTCCGAAAAACTCGCAGGAAGGTTTCCTGTGTCATGTCTTCCGCCTCAGCGACGTCTCTTGTCAACGCCAGGCACACCGAACGAACCCGGCCTTTGTGTAACTCGAAGAGCGTCGCAAAAGCCTCCTGGTCTCCTCGCTGTGCGCGTTGAACCAGGGTCCGCTCCATTCCGCCTCGCATATTCGTCAAGGCGTTCGTCGCAGTCGCAATCGCGGAAGTCGCCACTGGAATCTCCTTAATTGTTCTGCTCGGGTTCGGGGACCGATTTCCACCGGGTCGCTGCTCATGAATCCGAGAGCCCTCAGGTCTGGGACCTGCTTTCGTACGCCCTGAGAAGCAGAGTAGCTGCACAAGAATCCCCGGTCTGGTCAATAGTGCTCACACCTCCTGCGTGCGCGAGTCTGGTGTGTTACGGAGGCACGCATCACTCGCGTGTCCCTGCGCGAGGCAATTTCACGTTGGGCAGGCCTTCCCTGCCGGCTTCCACGTCGCCATGGCGTGGAACGAATGTTTCCAGGCGTAGTGTGCAATGTTGACCAGACCCTCGCTAAGTCCAATGAAAACATTAGGGATTGCTTCGACGATGCAGGGAAGGAATTCCGTCATGCTGCAAAACCGAAACCGCATCAACGCTGGGAATGGAGCGACATCCATATGCGATGTCGTTCGCGATCGCTTGCGGAGAAGCATGTCGATCATTTGCGCATGCGCGATGATGGGCCTCGCAGCAGTCGGTCAAGGTCAAAGGCCCGCAGTGCCGCCTTCAACGTCGTCGACTGCACCGCCCGACCTAAACAGCAACTCCCAACCCGCGCTTTTGGCACAGGACCCGTCAGGCCAGGACGACCAAGGCGCCTTTGTCTTTAAGAAGCAGGTGCAGGAGATCATTCTGCACGCAACTGTGCTCGACGAGCAGCGCCGCCTGGTCCCCGGTCTCGACAAGAGTGCTTTCAGCGTCTTTCAAAACGGCGTGCCCCAAACCATTACCTCGTTCCGTCGCGAGGACGTGCCCGTGGCCATGGGCATCGTGGTCGACAATTCAGGTTCGATGCGCGACAAGAGAGACAAGGTCAACCAGGCAGTCATGAGCCTGATCCGAGCCAGTAATCCGCAGGACGAGATCTTTGTTGTGAATTTCAGCGAGAAGTACTACCTGGATCAGGATTTCACTTCTAATGTTGATCTGCTTCAGGCGTCGCTGCATCAACTTTCCACGAAGGGTGCTACGGCCCTGTACGATGCGATCGTTGCCTCCGCACTCCACCTGAAGAACAACCGTCACCTCGACAAGCGAGTCCTGCTCGTCATCACGGACGGTCGCGACAACATGAGCCAGGAAACACTCCAGGAGGCAGCACGCCGCCTGCAACAGATCGATGGCCCGACCCTGTATGCCATTGCTTTGACTGGCGCCGGACTGGGACAGGGACGCGACGCACTGCAGGACTTAGCTGACCGGACCGGCGGAGTTGCTTACTTCCCCGATAGCCTAGATCAGGTCACCAGCATCGCCAGCGAGATTGCACATGACGTTCGCAGTCAGTACGTCGTCGCGTACAAGCCCAAGGACCAGAGTGGACGCCCCTCGTATCAGTCCATTCGAGTGGAGGCGCAGGCGAAAGGATCCGGCCATCTGACGGTGCGTACCAGAAGCGGATATACCCCGGGAGAGAAATAAGGCACAAAGTGTCGCCCCTGAGGCGAAGACCTACCAAATTCCTTTGTCGGTTCCTGCGAGCTTTAGTTCGAGCACGGCAGCCGTCGCCAGTCCGGGAAGAAGGCTCAGCCGCAAACTATTGCGAATCTCGCCGTTCAGTACAAGGCGTGCCAACTCGGAGACGTACAGCCGAGCCGAATATGGCACGACAGGGATTCGAATGAAGTTCTTCCGAAAATAGACTTCTCTTCCTCCGAATCGTGCGTCGGCTCTTATTTCGGCAGGCAACGGAAGCGCCCTGCGGCGGTAAAGCCCGACGTAGTCGGAAATGATCGTCAGATAGGCTGCCAGGCCACTCCACAATCCTGAGGAGTGTCCCAAAGACTGCAGGTGCGCGAAATCAATCTCGTTGCTCTCCACCAGCCGCGCATTGTCGATAATATCGCACAGGCGAATGTAGTAATGGCGGTACATCCGTTGCAGAGTACTGACGAACAGCCGTTCTTCCGGCGCCGGCACACGAAAATGGCGGGATGCGACTTGCACGGACTTGGCTCGGGCGACAAGCGATTTCGCAATGGCGACTTGTTCGCCCGTCTGTCCAAGACGTCCTACGTGCACTTCCACCGGTTCCGGCAAACCCGGAACCATGAAGTTCCGCTTGTTCGCCAGCCGATCTCCCCAACTCTGCGCGACCAACTTCGCGTCGAAGCGTTTATGCATGATGGCGGCGACATCGGTTGTTTCCGCATCCGTGTAGAGATCGAGGTCACTCCCAAGATCGGGCGAGTGATCGAGAGACTTGATCACGACCACCCTGCCGGCCGCCTCCAGCTCGCCACAGATCGGCTCGAGAAAAGACAAAGCGTTCTCAATGCGAGCGCCCTCTTTTTCCACGGCACTTCCAGCCCAATCAGCGCTCCGATTATTTCCCTTCGATGACATCATCTGCTGCAGGCGCGGCAGCGTACGCATGACCACGTGGTGCGAGTTGGCCAGACCCTCCAGCTCCGCCAGTTCTTCCGCGCATAAGCCGGAGGCAACGACAGACACTTCTTCCGCGCTGTCGACACCCGCTTCCGGTGAGGCCGATGCGGCGCTCTCGTCGCCGGCAAGCAATATCCAGGAAAGGAGCGTCAGGCATTTCGTCGAATTCTTTACGCCGTTCATTTCGGCTTGCCCGCTCCCGCTTGCGTCGCAGCTCGCGTCCTGGATTCATGGCCCTCGCTGCAATTGGCCACATTCCTCTGTTCGACAGCGGTGCCTTCTTCGTAGTCGTTCCACGTTTCAATCAGTAGAAACGGCAGCGGATTGGAAGCGTCGTAATAGCGGTGATAGAGCCTGAGCGTCTCATCGAACGTTTTTCCGCACCGGCTTCGCATGTAACGGTTCAAGCCCCACTTGGCGCGGGAGTCGTCGAAGCCTGGCCACGCCGCGCCGATCGCAAGCTTGTCAGGGTGCTTATTCTTCATCGTGGCATAGAAATTCTCGAGATACGGTTGTCCCCAGTTGCTGCCGTCGGGCGACCACCCTCCACGGCCCGGCTGCACCCATGCGTAGGCGCCGGCAAAATCGTTGATGTACTCTGCCGGAATCTCATCCTTGTAAATCAGAAGCGGGGCCGCGTCCCAGTTGCCGATATGTTCGCGGACGCGCGTCCACTTCACGTGACCGCCCTTCGGGAAAACGAAAATGATCGGCTGTCCGTTGTAAGTAAGGTAGGCGTCGCGATACTTGGCTTCCGGTCCAATGTAGGCCTTGTACGCCTTGTCGAATGCCGCAATGGCATCGTCCGTAGCGTGCGTGGCATCGTCCTCGGCTTCGTTGTAGAGAAGCGCGACGTGGAAGGAACGTTCGCTCGCAGCCTTCTGCAACAGCGCGAAGCTGCGGTCAGAATAGGGCGAGTTGTCGCCGTACCAGTCGACGACAAATGCCGCGATCCCCATTTGATGAGCTTCTTGAATCTGCCTCTGGAGGACCGCGGGATCCTGGCTCGAATAGCCGACATCCATGTGGCTGTGGTCACCGAACCACGGCATATAGACGGCAAGTATCTGGGGTGATGACGACAGACCGTGAACGTTCTGCCGAAGTGTCCGGCGAGGACCGGGACCGGCACAGCTGCTCGCAAAAACGGCACAAGCGATCGTGAAAATCAGCCACGGCTTTGACAAGTTGTGGTTCCGATCTGTCGGCCTTCCCGGGAGAAACAGGATTCGATGAGAACTGCCGTGGTTGGAGTGAGGATCTTGTACGTTGATCAAAATTCTGGATGTGCCTGCAGTTGTCGAACGATCCACCGGTCGGCTCCGGGAGTCATAAGCACCGTGTAGTGTCTGACAACGTGTTCTGAATAAATCACCTTCGCTCCATCCATGATTTGCAGCTGAAAGTCGGCGGTATCGCGCAATTCGATGACGTCGCCCTCCGGGGCGTAGAACAGCACGCGGAGTTTGTGATTCTGTTCCCGGTAATTCGAAGTCAAGCCGGCACGCTGTTGGCCGGCGACGGAATCGTTCAACCATGTTCTGGCCGCGCCAACGAACGACCCTTCGAGCGGTTCGATTGTGTTGAACTCGAGAGCGCGGGCCATCATGGTCCACGCCGTGCCGTAGTCTCGCATGATCGCCTGTTCCGTCCGGCTTTCGACAGCTCGTGGGCCACTCTTGTTCGTGTCCAATTGGATCTTCACAGAGGAATCGGCAGCTTTCAGCGAAATCGTGCCGGCAACCAGCACCGCGACGAACACGACGATTCTGAAAAGCTGATTCATGGCTGCTCGCCAAGGCGCACTTCATTGCCCATCACGGTTCCCGAAGCAGCGGATATCACCAGCGACCCCGGCGTTTGGATATGTGCGCGCGCTATGCCTTGCTTGATGGGTGCGTCCACGGTGTTTCTTCCACCGGGCCCAGCGGCACTGAACGTGACGATGGTCCCATCCGGCACCAAGTTTCCCGAACAGTCGCGAACCGGCTCGGTCTCAATATCAACACCCTTCGGCGTCCGGTGTGCTTTCGTACGCAGATTGCATGGGTCGGAAGCCACTTGCTGCACGGCTCTGACGGAAGACAGTGAATCGACGGTTGCGACGATTTGCAGCTTGCCCGCGGATTTACCGGAAGCCGCTCGGAACCACCCAACTCCATCCTGCGTCAGTACGCTCTGGGACAGTATTCGTAAATCCCCAGCAGTCGACTGGAAGCTAACCTTTACTCGATCGAGAACCAGGTTATGGAACTCATCAAACGGAAGTGCGACGCCGCTCACTGCATCACCCTGTCCCACGGGTACGCGCGACGGATGGACAAGAAAGGTTAAATAAGCCGGCTTTGACGGACGCACATGGAACACCGCGCTACGGCACACATCTGTGCATACGATTGTTACGTATTCCCCGGCGTTCCTAACATCCTCGGAATGCAGGATGAATTTCTCTCCAAGATTGATTTCAGTCTTGCTGGAAATGCCTGGGCCTGAGAGGTAGAGGGTCGCCTTGCCGCTTCCGGTGGTTGAAATCGCCGTCTCATTTCCTGCGGATACCAATGCCGGAACATGCACTTCCTGGGCGGAACACAACTCGGCCAGGTACATCGCGACGACAGCACAACCGAGCAAAGTTCTCCGCATATTCCTACTGACTCACACTGTACTGGTTAACGACGACATGGAAGTTCTGTATCTTTCCCACCAACGCGCCCGGAATCTCGACGGCAAAAGGCGCAGGCGTCTGCGGTATGAGGGAGCGATCCACGTATCCGTCCGCGACCCACACTACCTTGCCGGTGTTGTTGTAGAAACCTACGATCACATGCGGAATGTTGACGGCCTGTCCGCTCTGGTTCAGAAGCTCCCCATGAAGAACGGTTTTGCCCTGCGCTTCCGACTCGATTTTCTGATTTATTACCGCGATTACAGGGTCCGCGGACGCCGGGACCAGGGCCGCTTTTACGTCCATGCGAATGTTCTTCACCTTCTCCAAGCTGACGTTTGGAAAATCGATGCGGTAGGGTGAGACCTGTTTGGGCAGCAGGACGTGAGCAATCTTGTCGAAACTATTCTCTTCGTCGATCGCAGCGCCTGCCCCGTCGACCAGCGTGGCATTCACATTCACAAAAGCAGGGATCGTGTCTTCGTTTACCACTTCTCCCATCACTAGCGAGCCGTCTCCGAAGGCAACTGCGTTCATGGAAACAATGCGCACGTGGGGAGCGTCCACGGTGTGCGAACCCCATTCGTCCCCAGAACCGCCTTGGACCATGTCCCAGCGCAGATAGTTAACGGGAATCACTTGCGCTGGGGCGGACGGAACTTCAACCTTCGGCCAGATAACCTTCCAGCTCCCGGCTTCCTGCGTCAGGTCGAAATCACGGACATCCTCCAGCACGCCGACGGGCGTGCTCCAACGCAGCTGGGTGCGCATTTGTGCGGAGGAATCCGTCGCGTGCGTTGGTCGTACGTCGAAGCTCTCCAAATTGGACACGGTGCGCAAGCTGCCGTTTGAACCGGTCCAATCTTGAATGAACGATGCTTCGTCGATACTGTCCGCTTTCGACAATTGCGAATATGCGCGATCCCAGTTCCGGCGCTGAACATCGGTCAGGAAGTTGGAGATTGCCTGCTCGGGAGTAGCGGCTTTCGGAGTCAGGCCTGGAAGAGCGGCGCCGGCGGCAATGCCGACGGTCCCGCCTGAGTGGGCAACACCGAAGAGTGCAAGGACGATGAGTCCGACCGTCAGGCCGACAAGAGCAATTGGCAGAGCAAGCTTCATTTCGATCCTTCAGGCGACATGGAGGCCTTCGGCGGGTGCGGCAACTTCGACAGGCAGCACCACGCGCCGCTCCGCAGGCAACAAGAGAACGAGGAAAATAGCCAGGAAACTCACTCCGACGGGAAGCGTTCCCCAGAGCACACCCACCCAGTGCGCAGGAACGGATTCGGACTCGATCCTGTGCGCTGGCGGCACGTCATCTTTGGACCATGCCGTAATCGCGCCATTGTCGAAGGTCTCGATCTTTCTCCATCCCACGAAAGTCAACAGCGGCTCGTAGTATGGATCGTGAACAAAAATGTACTTCAGACCGTACCGGTTGGCGTGTTGCAGCATGGCGCGCAGCGAACCCATTCCCGCGGAGCCGTAGAACTTGGCATTGGTCAGCTGTGCTGAGCCGTAGTGCGTCATCTCGGGCAGTTGTCGCGCCGAGTTGTAATCGCCGTCCACGCTGCCGGCATTCGCATAGGTCGAGACCTTGGCCAGGTCGCTGCCAAAACCCAAGGTGAGGTAGCGGTAGGCATCGTGACCATCGCGATTTAGAAAAGCGATCACGGGTCCCACGTTCATGGTTCCTGCCGGCCGGTAAGGATTTCCCGCAAGCCAGGCCAGCGCGGCGCCCAGTGTCACAACCGCGGCAACGGAAAGGCCCACGGCTGCCTTCACGCGGAAGCGCTC
>Ga0157369_10005213_pt1 | contig 15182 bp, 11 predicted proteins | sample C25metaG_FD_113461 | JGI IMG/M metagenome (GOLD analysis project Ga0157369, IMG submission 113461) | Corn rhizosphere microbial communities from Kellogg Biological Station, Michigan, USA - C2-5 metaG | ecosystem: Host-associated > Plants > Roots > Rhizosphere > Soil | place: USA: Michigan... | reverse complement strand
ACGATCTTGAAGCCGTTGTAGTCCGGCGGATTGTGGCTGCCGGTCAGCATGACGCCGGACTTGCCTTCGAGCACGTTGGCTGCGTAGTAGAGCACCGGGGTCGGCACCATGCCGACATCGCTGACATTGGCGCCGCTGTCGGCCACGCCCTTGATCAGTTGGGCGACCAGCTCGGGGCCGGACAGGCGGCCGTCACGGCCGACGGCCACGTTGGGCTCGCCACGCGCCAGGCTCTCCGAGCCGATGGCGCGCCCGATCCAGTAGGCGGCTTCGGCGGTCAGGGAGTCACCCACCACGCCACGGATGTCGTAGGCGCGGAAGATGCTGGCGTTGAGTTGGGGGGCTTGCGGGGTAGTGCTCATCGGGGGTTTCTCCAATCCCAGGAGATCCTGGTCTTCGTCGAGGATACTGATATCGAGGATGTCGGTGGTCTGGAACAGCGGCTCGCTCTGCTGAGCGCGGCCTCTGTCGGCAAACTCCGCCAGGGTCTTGGCCACGGCATCGCTAGGTGCCGCAGCATATAGGTCCGGCGACGACCCGGCCGATCGGCTGGCCAATCGGGCCGTCGACTTGGCCACGGGTTCCATTACCGCCAGGCGCAAAGTCGGGCTTTTGGCTATCTGATTGGATTCAAGTTCCTCGGCATAGGCCGTCAGACTGCGGACGTCGTCACGGAGCCGGCGTGACAGCTCCCGGGAAAACAGCCAAAAGCCCGTCAGCACGCCAAACAGCGCCAGCAGCAGCGCCACCAGCGGAATACCCAGGGGCGTATCGGCACCGGCCTCGGCGGCGGGTGCCAGCTCCAGTATCCACAGCGGACTGCCGGTCGCGAGCCGCCGCATCAGCGCCGGATCACCGGGGCTGCCGCCACTGGCCAGCACCTGCACACTGCTGCCGGGGAATTGCTGCAGCAGGCGCCATTGGCCGACATTCGCCGGCGGCGTGGCCAAGCTCTGCAAGACGTCCGGCAGTGCTTCCACCAGCACGGCGCTGCCGAGCAGCTGATCGCCGCGGCGGATGGGCTGAGCGCTGTAGACCAGCCAGCGATCCCTCACGCGATAGGCTTCCGGCGGGGTCCGCTGGCCGCTTTCCAGGCGCTTGAGCAGATCGAGGGCGGCATAGTTGAGGGGACCGGGGCGATCGTCCTCGATCTGGCGCATGCCGGCCGGCACCACCAGCACATCGACCACGCCGAGGCGCTCGCGCAGCTGGCTTTCCGCCGCCGCACGCGCCGCGGGGTCATCGCCCTGCAAGGCCTGCAACACCAGGGCATCCCCGGCGACGCCCTGCAGCCGGCGGGTCAGGCCGACCAGCAATTGATTGAGGGAGGCCGCCTGGGCCTGCAGCGCCTGGTCCGCCTGGTGCTCCTGATTGCGCGCGCCCTGCGGCTGCAACACCAGGAACCACAGCAGCAGCGCGGCCAGCAGCAGGCCGGCGAGCGCCAGCAGCAGCCCCGCGCCCAGGCCGGGCAAAACCGCGACCCGGGGGGCCGCCTTGCGCACATCCTTGCCGTTCTTGCCCCTTGCCATGCCGTTCTTCTCCTTTATGTCACGGCGCGTCTTGCGTGTCTGGCGTCAGCGGGTACCGGAGTGCCCGAAGCCGCCAGCGCCCCGCTCGGTCTCGGTAAAGCTCTCGACGATATCGAAGTGCGCCTGGACCACAGGTACGAGCATCAGCTGGGCGATACGTTCGCCCACGCTCACGGTGAAGGTGGTCTGGCCGCGATTCCAGCAGGACACCATCAGCTCGCCCTGGTAGTCCGAGTCGATCAGGCCAACCAGGTTGCCCAGCACGATGCCGTGCTTATGGCCCAGGCCCGAGCGCGGCAGGATCAGCGCCGCCAGCGACGGATCGGCCACATGGATGGCGAGCCCGGTGGGAATCAGCACGGTCTGCCCCGGCTCCAGCACCAGATCCTCCTGCAGCATGGCGCGCAGGTCGAGGCCGGCCGAACCGGGGGTGGCGTAGGACGGCAGCGGGAAATCGCGCCCCAGGCGCGGGTCGAGGATCTTGGCTTGAAGGCTATGCATGGTTCTGGGCGGTATCTTTGAGATGGGTGGAAATCAGAGCGATGAGTTGGCGGGCGATCTTGCCCTTGCTGGTCTGCTCGAAGCGGATCTCGTGCAGGCCACGGTCGATCACGGTGACCGCGTTGTCTTCGCTGTTGAAGCCGATGGCCGGGTTGGCCACGTCGTTGGCGACGATGAGGTCGAGATTCTTGTCGCGCAACTTGCGCTGGGCGTACTCCAGCAGATTCTGGGTTTCCGCGGCGAAGCCGACGCTGAAGGGCCGATCCGGGCGCCCCGCCAGGGTGGCGAGGATGTCCGGGTTGCGCACCAGCTCCAGCAGGAGACCGTCACCGCGGGTGGGGTCCTTCTTCAGCTTGTGCGGCGCGATGACCTCGGGGCGATAGTCCGCCACCGCCGCCGAGGCGATGAGCACGTCGCAGGGCATCAGCGCCTCGCAGGCGGCCAGCATGTCGCGGGCGCTGATCACGTCGATGCGCTCGACGCGATCGGGGGTTGGCAGATGCACCGGGCCGCTCACCAGGCTGACGCGCGCGCCCGCCTCCGCCGCCGCTTCCGCCAGGGCAAAGCCCATGCGACCGGAGCTGTGGTTGGTGATGTAGCGCACCGGGTCGATGTTTTCCTGGGTCGGGCCGGCGGTGATGACCACGTGGCGACCGGTCAGGTCGAGGCGCTGGAAGCAGTCGGCGGCGAGCTGGGCAAGGTCGGTGGCTTCCAGCATCCGGCCGGGGCCGACGTCGCCACAGGCCTGGCTGCCGCTGGCCGGGCCGAACAGCTTGATGCCACGGCTGCGCAGGAGCTCGGCATTGGCCTGGGTGGCCGGATCGCGCCACATGGCCTGGTTCATGGCCGGTGCCAGGGCGACCCGGGCATCAGTGGCCAGCACTATCGTCGTGAGCAGATCGTCCGCCACGCCCTGGGCCAGGCGCGCCATGACATCGGCGGTGGCCGGCGCGACCAGCACCAGATCGGCCCAGCGGGCCAGCTCGATATGCCCCATGGCCGCTTCGGCGGCCGGGTCCAGCAGATCAAGATGCACCGGCAGACCCGACAGTGCCTGGAGGGTCAGCGGCGTGATGAATTCGCGTCCGCCGCGGGTCAGTACCACCCGCACCTCAGCACCCTGATCCTTGAGGCGGCGCACCAGCTCGGCGCTCTTGTAAGCGGCGATGCCACCTCCGACGCCCAGCACGATGCGTTTACGATGGAGCCGCTGCATATAGCCTTTCCGTTCTTGAACCGTCTAGAACGGGCATCGCACGGCCAATCGAGGCCTGCGCGCACCCGCGAATGATCCGGTTAAGATAGCACAGCGCCTGCAGGACGCAGGCGCCCCGCCAGACAGGGAGCGCCCCATGAGCATCAAGGATTGGCCGGCCCAGGAACGGCCGCGGGAGAAACTGCTGGCACAGGGCGCCCAGGCCCTCACCGACGCCGAACTGCTGGCTATCTTTTTACGCACCGGCGTGGCTGGCAAAACCGCGGTGGACCTCGCCCGCCAGCTGCTCGGGGAATTCGGCAGCCTGAGGGCCCTGCTGGAGGCCGACCTCGCCGCCTTCAGCGCCCACCTCGGCCTCGGCCCGGCCAAGTACAGCCAGCTGCAAGCGGTGCTGGAAATGGGCCGCCGCCACCTGGCCGAAAGTCTCAGGCGCGACTCCGCGCTGGAAAGCCCCCAGCAGGTCCGCGACTATCTCAAGGCCCGCCTGCGCCACGAACCCCACGAAATCTTCGGTTGCCTGTTCCTCGACACCCGCCACCGGGTGCTGGCCTTCGAAGCCCTGTTCCACGGCACCATCGACGGCGCCAGCGTCTACCCCCGCCAGGTGGTCAAGCGCGCCCTCGCCCACAACGCCGCCGCGGTCATCCTCACCCACAACCACCCCTCCGGCATCGCCGAACCCAGCCAGGCCGACCGCCTGCTCACCACCCGCCTGAAGGACGCCCTGGCGCTGGTCGATGTGCGGGTGCTGGATCATTTCATCGTGGGGGATGGGGAGCCGCTGTCGATGGCGGAACATGGATGGCTTTAATACATTCATAAATCAGCAACTTCCGACCACACTAAAGACTAACTTTATAATTCTCAAACTATCACCCACTTAGAACTGACGATGATCGTCAGTTGCTCGGGTTTGAATTTGACAATTTTTGTCACCCCATCAAATAAGCTTATTTTTTATTCAACACTCGGCAGTAAAAATCAGCTTCCGGTCACAAATTTTTACTACCAAATCCAAATAAACCGCTCTAGGATGCACACCTCAAACATACCGAGCCATTAGCTGCCCAGCATCGGACGAAAACCGCTCCAGTAATTTTCGCCCCAGGAAGTTCAAGGAATAGAACTTCAAACGCCATGAGGTCATGGATGACTTTAATATCCTCACTCGCCCAGCGTTTTATAGCGGTCGCCGATCACCCCATTGCTGAGGACAACTTCGCCGGGGAAGATAGCCGCTATAGCCCCGAGTTCGAGCGACTCGAAGCGGTCTGCCAAAACACCCAGACATTGCATCGCGACATCACGCCGGATTGGAACTCCACGGCCGAGCAGGCGACCATTTTTCTGCGGGAGCACTCCAAGGATCTGCGCGTCGCTGCCTGGCTGACCTGGGCCCTGTACTGCACTCGGAGCTGGACCGGTCTGGAGGCCGGTCTGGCTCTGCTTGAGCGACTCTTGGAAGCCCACTGGGACGATCTTCATCCTCGTAAGGAACGTACCCGTGCAGCGGCTCTCGGGTGGCTCCAGCTCCGCCTGGAAGGTGTCTTCGATACCATCACCCTGACTACCCTGGAAGCGTCCTGGCTCCAGACCTTCAGTCTCCAGCTCGGCCAGCTGGAAGCCTTACTCCAGCCACGCCTGCATGAAGCCGCCCCGCTGCTGCTGCCGTTGGTGCGCCGCCTGGACGAACAACGGCGTCGTCAGGTCCAGTCCACCACTCCGGTGGAATCGGCCACCGCGGCGCTCCCGCCCACGCCGGCCGCGACCGCTCAGGCACTCCAGGGCCCGCCGGAGTCGGACAAGGACGCCCACCGCCTGCTGCGCCAGCTACAGGAAGGCGCCCGCACGCTCAGCAGCTGGTGGCTACGCCAGCTGATCGGAGATTACCGCGCCCTGCGGCTGAATCGCGCCTTGTTGTGGAGCGGCATCGACAGCCTGCCCGCCCATGATGCCCAAGGTGTCACCAGTCTGCGCGGCCTGCCAGCGGATCGTCTGAGATATTTCCAGGAACGCCAAGCCGCTGGCGACTTTGCCCTGCTGCTCGGCGAGCTGGAGGTCAGTCTGACACGGGCACCTTTCTGGCTGGATGGCCAGCGACTGGCCTGGGAGTGCCTGCAGACCCTGGGTGTCGAGGCGGCCTGCCGAGAAATCGAGTGGCCTCTGGAGCTGCTGCTGGAGCGTCTGCCAGGCATCGAAGCCCTGGCCTTTCACGACGGCCAACCCTTTGCAGATGCCCAGACCCGACTCTGGCTGTCCGGCCTGGCGACAAAGGCGGCGCAACCCGCCGCTGCCTCAAGCGAGGCGCGCCAGGATGCCTGGGGCGAAGCCCTGGCCGAAGCCCTGGTGGAATTGCGCGCAAGCGGCCTCAAAAGCGCTGTGCGCCACCTGCAGCAGGGGCGCCGCAGCGCCCAGGGCGAACGCCAGCGCCTGCTGTGGGACCTGGCTAGCGTCCGGCTGCTCATCCAGGCCCGCCAATTCGAACTGGCGCACCTCCAGCTCGTCGAGCTGGATGCCGAACACGGCGCCTTGCTGGGACGTTGGGAGCCGCAGCTGGCGCTGGAAATCCTCCAGGCCCGGCGCCAGTGCCTGGAAGCCCTCCCCGCCACCGCCGACAGCCGGGCGCAGCTGCAACAGCTGCGTCCGCGACTCTGCCGCCTCGATCTCGAAGCGGTTCTCGACTGAGGCTCGACCTCGCACCCAAGGAGAAACACATGGCCAAAGAAGGCTCGGTTGCCCTGAAAGAACGCATCAACGTCACGGTTCGACCCGCCAGCGGCGGCACCGAGGAAGAACTCGAGTTGCCCCTCAAGCTCATGGTACTGGGCGACTTCACCCAGCGCATCGACGACCGCAAGCTCGAAGATCGCAAGCCGGTGGCCGTCGACAAGGACAACTTCGACGAGGTCATGGCCAAACAGCAGCTGGGCTTGACCCTGGCGGTACCCAATCGCCTGCAGGACGGCAGCCAGGACGACCTGGCTGTCCAGCTCGACCTCAAGGCCATGGCCGATTTCAGTCCGGCGCGGCTGGTGCAGCAGGTTCCGGAACTCAAGCAGCTGATGGATCTGCGTGACGCCCTGGTGGCCCTCAAGGGTCCTCTCGGCAACGCTCCGGCCTTCCGCAAGGCGATCGAACAGGTGCTCGCCGATCCGGTCGCTCGGGCCACGGTGCTCGGCGAACTCGGCCTGCCGAATCAAGACGTCTGATCAGGAAGACCACCATGACCGCTACCCTGCTCCAGCAACCGACTGCCGACGTCGTCGAAGACCGTGGCATCCTCGACCGCATCATCGCCGAGACCCGCCTCGCGCCGCACGACGAGGGCTATGGTGTGGCCAAGCGCGGCATCTCCGCCCTCATTGAGGAGTTGCTCAAGCCGCACAACGCCCAGCAACCGGTGAAGAAGGCGCTGGTCGATCGCATGATCGCCGAGATCGACGACAAGCTCAGCCGGCAGGTCGACGAGATCCTGCACCATGCCGAGTTCCAGTCTCTGGAGGCGGCCTGGCGCGGCCTGCGCCTGCTGGTGGAACGCACCGATTTCCGCGAAAACAACAAGATCGAGATGCTCAACATCTCCAAGCAGGCTCTGCTGGAAGACTTCGAAGACTCGCCGGACATCGTCCAGTCAGGCCTCTACAAACATATATATACCGCCGAATTCGGCCAGTTCGGTGGTGAGCCGGTCGGCGCCATCATAGCCAACTACGACTTCGATCCCACCGCACCGGACATCCGTACCCTGCAACAGGTGGCAGCGGTCTCCGCCATGGCCCACGCCCCCTTCATCGCCGCCGCCGGTCCGCGCTTCTTCGGCCTGGAGAGCTTCGCTGGCCTGCCCGACCTCAAGGACCTCAAGGATCACTTCGACGGCCCGCAATTCGCCAAATGGCAGAGCTTTCGCGAACAGGAAGACGCTCGCTACGTCGGCCTGACCCTGCCGCGCTTCCTGCTGCGTACCCCCTACGATCCGGAAGAGAATCCGGTCAAGACCTTCGCCTATCGGGAAAACGTCAGCCAGAGCCATGGCCACTACCTCTGGGGCAACACGGCCTACGCCTTCGCCACCCGCCTGACCCACAGCTTCGCCAAGTATCGCTGGTGCCCGAACATCGTCGGTCCGCAGAGCGGTGGCGCGGTAGAAGACCTGCCGCTGCACCACTTCGAAAGCATGGGCGAGATCGAGACCAAGATTCCCACCGAGGTATTGATCTCCGATCGGCGCGAATACGAACTGGCCGATGCCGGCTTCATCGCCCTGACCATGCGCAAGGGCAGTGACAACGCCGCCTTCTTTTCCGCCTGCTCGACGCAGAAACCCAAGTTCTACGGCAACAGCGAAGAAGGTCGGGCGGCCGAGCTGAACTACAAGCTCGGCACCCAGCTGCCCTATCTGTTCATCGTCAGTCGCCTGGCGCACTACCTCAAGGTGCTGCAGCGCGAGCAGCTGGGCGGCACCAAGGAGCGCACCGACCTCGAGCTGGAGCTCAACAAGTGGATTCGCCAGTTCGTTGCCGATCAGGAGAACCCCAGCGCCGAGGTGCGCGGACGCCGGCCGCTGCGCTCGGCCAGCATTCGCGTCAGCGATGTCGAGGGTAATCCGGGCTGGTTTCGCGTGGGCCTGAGCGTACGCCCGCACTTCAAGTACCAGGGCGCCGATTTCACCCTGTCGCTGGTCGGCAAGCTGGACAAGGAGTAACGGGCCATGAGCGACGGCAGTCTGTTCGAACGCCTGGCCGGAACGGGGACCGCACTCAAGCGGAGCTCGTCCGCCGACACCCTGGGCGCCTCGGTGGCCGCTCACCTGGCCAAGATGCTCAGCACCCGTGCCGGCAGCGTTCCCATCCAGGCGGACTACGGACTGCCCGATCTCAATGATTTGCGGCTGTCGCTGCACGACTCGCTACAGCGCGCGCGCCTGGCCATCGAGGGCTTCGTCGCCACCTACGAGCCGCGCTTGTCCGGGGTGAAGGTGCTGCCGTTGCCACGCGAAGGCACGACCCTGGCCTTCGCGCTGGAAGGTCAGCTCGAGATCGAGGGTCAGCGACGCCCCATCAGATTCACCGCCAGCCTGGATGGCAGCGGTCAGGTCAAGGTCAGCCAAGGATAGGCGCATGTCCTTCAATCACTACTATCAGAGCGAACTGGCAGAGTTGCGCCAACTGGGCGTGCGCTTCGCCGAACGCAATCCCGCCCTGGCGCCCTTTCTCGGTCAGGGTGGTCAGGATCCGGATGTAGAACGCCTGCTGGAAGGCTTTGCCTTCCTTACCGGTCGGCTGCGGCAGAAACTCGATGACGAATTGCCGGAGTTGACCCATTCGCTGCTCAACCTGCTCTGGCCGCACTATCTGCGGCCCCTGCCGAGTTGCGCCATCCTCAAATTCGACTCCCTGCCTGCACCAGGCGCAGTGATCGAGGTTCCACGTGGAACTGAAGTGGAGTCCCGGCCGCTGGACGAGGTCAGTTGTCGCTTTCGTACCTGCTTCGCCACCGACATCCAGCCGCTACGGGTGGATGAGCTGAGTCTCGCCCAGCAGGGAAGCGGGGCGCGACTCACACTGCGCCTGAAGATCACCGGCAATGGCACCCTGGACGCGCTGGACCTGCGTCAGCTGCCGCTGCACCTGGCTGGCGACCCCACGCTCAGCCAGGATCTTTATCTCGCGCTGCTGCACAACCTGGCAGGTCTAAGCCTGGTGCCGCTGGATTCCGGCGGCCAGCCGCTGACTGACGACCAAGGCCTCGAGCACCTTGTATCTCTTACCTGCGACCAGGTCCAACCGCTGGGTTTCGGCGAAGACGAGGCGCTGCTGCCCTATCCGCCCAACGCCTTTCTCGGCTATCGCCACCTGCAGGAATATTTCGCCTTTCCGGAGAAATTTCTCTTCGTCTCGATTCAGGGACTGACGAGACTGCGGGCATTGGGAGAGCGGGTGCACCGCCAGACCCGCGGGCTCGAGTTGCGCTTCGACATCACCAGAATCGCCCGGCAACCGCGCCTGCCTACGCGTGACAATCTTCGGCTGCACTGCGTCCCGGTGGTCAATCTGTTCGGCCATGACGCCCTGCCGATCCGCCTCGACGGCAAGCGCGATGAATATCCGCTGTTTCCAGCCGGACACGGGCGCGAACATCTAGGGGTCTTTGCCGTGGAGCGGGTGACTGGCTGGCAACCAGGTGGCCTGGGCCATCGCGACTATCTGCCCTTCGAGTCCTTCGCCCACGACCTGAACTTCGGCGGCCAGAGCCGCCGGCCGCACTATGCCGTACGCCAGCGCAGCGCCCTGCTGCATGGCGGCATCGACACCTATTTGGCCTTTGGCGATCCGGGTACCGCTCAGGACACGCTCTCTATCGAGCTGACCTGTACCAACCAGAATCTGCCCCAGCGCCTGCGCGCTGGCGATCTGTGCCTGCCCACCGAAAACACCCCGGGCGGACTGGCCTTTCGCAATCTGGCCGCACCGACCGCCAGCCATACGCCGGTGCTGTCCGGCGACCGGCTGTGGCAGCTGGTATCCAATCTGTCGCTCAACTATCTGTCGCTCACCGACGTGGCGGCGCTGCGCACGGTACTGGCCAGCTACGACCTGCCCCGCCACCACGACCGCCAGGCTGAGCGCGTCAGCCGCCAGCGCCTGGCCGCACTGCGGAGCATCAGCCATCGCCCGGTGGATCGTCTCTACCGCGGCCTGCCGATCCGCGGCATCGCCACCCAATTGGACATGGATGCCAGTGGCTTTCGCAGCGAGGGCGAGCTGTACCTGTTCGCCAGCGTGCTCAATGAGTTCTTCGCGCTCTACGCCAGCCTGAACTCCTTCCATCAACTCAGCGTTCGCAGCCTGCAGGGAGAGGTGTATCTATGGACACCGCGTATGGGTCAGCAGCCGCTGATCTGAATCGCTCGGCGCTGTGTCGCGACATTCGCGAGTACTCGCTGTTCCAGGGGATTGGACAGGTGCTCCTGCAATTGCACCGCCTGGCACCGGTGCTTTCCGAAGAGCAGCTCTATGAGCGGCTGGAGTTCCACGCCAACCCCAGCCTGGCCTTTCCCGGTAGCGATATCGAGCGCCTGGAATTCATCGAGGACACCGACGGCCTGCGGGCACGCCTGCAACTCAACCTAGGTGCCTTGATGGGCAGTGGCTCGCCGCTGCCGGCCTTCTACAGCGAACAGGCACTCAGCGACGGCATGCAGGGCAGCACCACGCGTGACTTCCTCGACCTCTTCAACCACCGACTGCATCGGCTGCTGCTGCCGATATGGCGCAAGTACCGCTATCACGCCCGCTTCCGCGAGGGCGCGCGCGATGAGCTGTCGGCGCGGCTGTTCAGCCTCATCGGTCTGGGCGACAACAGCCTGCGCCAGGCGCCGGAGCTGAACTGGAAGCGCCTCTTGCCCTATCTCGGCCTGCTCAGCCTCAAGGTACATTCGGCGGCGCTGATCGAGGCGGTGCTGCGCTACTACTTCGCACAGCCCGTGCTACGCCTGGAGCAGTGCCTGGAGCGCGCAGTGGCCATCCCCGCCGAGCAGCAGTCCCGGCTCGGCGGGGCCAACGCCCGCCTCGGCGAGGCGGCGGTACTGGGCGTGCAGGTGCGCGATCGGGGCGGCAAGTTCCGGCTGCACCTGCTGGAGCTGGACTGGGACGCCTTCCACGCCTTCCTGCCCGCCGGCGCCCAGCACGCCGCCCTGCGCGCCCTGCTGCGCTTCATCCTGCGCGACCAGCTGGACTACGACCTGCGCCTGCACCTGCGCCGGGACGAGTTGCGCGAATGGCGGCTCGGCGCCGTCAGCCCCTGTCACCTGGGCTGGACCACCTGGCTCGGCCTTACCCAGGCCGACGGGCAAGTCACCCTGGCCTGCCACCGTTAATCAAGGACGATCGACATGCTCACCCTGGACCTGCAACACCTCATCAACAGCCTGGCGGCGGCGACGCGCCAGGACCTGGAACAGGCCGCCCAGCGCTGCGTGCGCCGGGGCGGGCGGCAGATCCTCATCGAGGATCTGCTAGCCGAGCTGCTGGACAGCGCCGATGGCCTGCTCGGGCGTGCCCTGAGCGCCGCAGAGATCGACCACCAGGCCTTCGCCGCCACCCTGCAACCGCGCCCTGCCGCGGGCGAAGGCGGCGATCCGGTGTTCAGCCCCGAGTTGCTGCTGTGGCTGCAGGACGCCGTGCTGCTGGCGCGCCTGGAGCTGGAGCAGCCGGCCGTGGACAGCGCCGCCCTGTTGCTGGCGCTGCTGCGCCATCCCGGGCGCCACCTGGGCACCCGCTACGCGCATCTGCTGGAGCAGGTGGATGCCGCCCAACTGCTGGACTACGTCAAGGCGCAGCAGCCGACGGCCACGGCGGTCGCCAACGACTCGCCGCTGGAGCGCTTCACCCACGACCTCAGCGCCCAGGCCCGCGCCGGGCGCCTGGACCCGGTACTGGGGCGCGACGCCGAGATCCGCCAGCTGGTGGACATCCTCGCGCGGCGGCGCAAGAACAATCCCCTGGTGGTGGGCGAGGCCGGGGTCGGCAAGACCGCCCTGGTCGAGGGCCTGGCCTTGCGCATCGCCGCCAGCGAGGTGCCCGACAGCCTGCGCCGGGTCGAGGTGCGCACCCTCGACCTCGGCTTGCTGCAGGCCGGTGCCAGCGTCAAGGGCGAGTTCGAGCGCCGTCTGCAGGGCGTCATCGATGCCGTGCGCCAAGCACCCCAGCCCATCGTCCTGTTCATCGACGAAGCCCACACCCTGATCGGCGCCGGGGGGCCGGCCGGCGGTTCGGATGCCGCCAACCTGCTCAAGCCGGCGCTGGCCCGTGGCGAACTGCGCACCATCGCCGCCACCACCTGGGGCGAGTACAGGAAATACTTCGAGAAGGACCCGGCCCTGGCGCGGCGTTTCCAGCCGGTGAAGCTGGACGAATTCGACGTCGCCACCGCCATCGCCGTGCTGCGCGGCCTGGCGCCGACCTATGCCGAGAGCCATGGCGTCTATCTGCGCGACGACGCCGTGGTCGCCGCCGCCGAACTGGCGGCCCGCTACCTGAGCGGTCGCCAGCTGCCCGACAAGGCGGTGGACGTGCTCGACACCTGCTGCGCCCGGGTGCGCATCAGCCTGGCCAGTCCGCCCGCCGCTTTGGAACACTTGCGCGAGCGCCTGGCCGCCACCGAGCGCGCCCTCGCCGCGGCCCAGCGCGATGCCGCTCACGGCCTGCCGGTGGCGACCGCCACCCTGGACGAACTGGCCATCCGCCTCGCCGCCGATCACCAGGCGGCCACCACCTTGCAAGCCGCCTGGGAGCAGCAGTGCGCCCTGGCCGAACGCATCCTCGCCTTGCGCGCCGCCGGCAGCCAGGCAGCGCTGATCGCCACCCAGGCCGAACTGGCGCAGCTGCAAGCCCAGGGCGAGCGCCTGGTCAGCCTGGAGGTCTGCCCGCAGCTGGTGGCCGAGGTGATCAGCACCTGGACTGGCATTCCGGCGAGCCAGCTCGCCCGGCGCCACGACCAGCGCCTCGCCCGCTTCGCCAGCGATCTGCGTGAACGGCTGCTAGGACAGGAGCAGGCGGTGGTCACCTTGGATCGCGCCCTGCGCGCAGCCGCCGTGGGCCTCAATGCACCCGAGGCGCCGATCGGGGTCTTCCTGCTGGTCGGACCCAGCGGGGTCGGCAAGACCGAGACCGCCCGGGCGCTGGCCGAACTGCTCTATGGCGGCGAACGCTTTCTCACCACCTTCAATCTGTCGGAATTCGCCGAGAAGCACAGCGTGTCGCGCCTGATCGGCGCGCCACCCGGCTATGTCGGCCATGGCGAAGGAGGTCTGCTCACCGAAGCCGTCCGCCGCCAGCCCTATGCGGTGGTCTTGCTGGATGAGGTAGAAAAGGCCGATCCCGAGGTGCTCAACCTCTTCTACCAGATCTTCGATCGTGGCCAGGCCACCGACAGCGAGGGCCGGCCGGTCGACTTCCGCAACGTGCTCTTCCTGCTGACCTCCAATCTGGCCAGCAGCGAGATCCAGCGGCTGTGCCGGGAGGGAAGACCAGCTGTCTCAAGCCTTGTCGAAGCCATTCGCCCCATCCTGACCCGACACCTCAAACCGGCCCTGCTGGCCCGCCTGCGGGTCGTGCCCTACTACCCGCTGGACAGCGACCTGCTCCGCGAACTGGTGGTGCAGAAACTGGAAGGTATCGGTCAGCGCCTGCTGGAGCGGCATATCGCCTTCAGCTATGCCCCGGCGTTGCTGGACGATCTGGCTGCACGTTGCCGGGACGACGACAGTGGTGCCCGGCGTATCGATCTGCTGCTGGAGCAGCGGGTACTGCCGCTGCTCACCGATCACCTGCTTGAGGCCCTGGCCATGGGCAGGACCCTGCGTCGACTACACCTCGACATCAATGCCGAAGGCGAACTGGGTTGCGAGGTGGCGGCATGACTCTGCCTACCACTCCCAACGTCCTCCTGCCGCTGTTGCTCGAATTGGGGCAGTGTGAAGATCCTGCCGCGCTCGCGCTGGCTTTGGTCGGCGGCCTGGGCCGAATGGCTCGTCTAGATCTGGTGCAGTACTACCGTCTGGATGCTACCCACACCCAGCTGGTGCGACTCGCCCAGGCACTGGATGGTTGCGCCGTACCGAATGGCGAAACGCTATCCCTGGAAGGGGAAAGCCTGCTGCAATACTGCCTGACGCAGAATCGCCGTCTGCACCTGCGCGAGCTGGATCCCCTGTTGCATGACACCGCCTTCCTGCCCGGCGAAGACTGGCGCAGTCTCAGCTGCATCCCCCTGGCCGGCCCCGGTGGCCAGGTCGAAGGGCTCCTGGTGCAGGCCAGTCGCGCCAGGCGCGACTTGGAAGGCCAGGCGGAGCCACTGATGGCGCTCGGTCGCTTTGCCCTAGCGCAGAGCCAGTTGCTGGAACGCGCCCAGGCGGCCCCTTTGACGACGACGCCAGCGATGCGAACCGCGGCCACAGTCGATGGCTTCGGCATGATCGGCGATGGCGGGGCCATGCAGCAGGTCCACCGGTTGATCGGCAAGATGCTGCACAGCCCCATCACCGTGCTGCTGACCGGTGAGACCGGCACCGGCAAGGAGCTGGTGGCGCGCGCCATTCATGAACGGGGCTCGCGGCGGACCCAGCCCTTCGTGGTGCAGAACTGCGCGGCCCTGCCCGAGCATCTGCTGGAAAGCGAGCTCTTCGGCTATCGCAAGGGCGCCTTTACCGGTGCCGAACGCGATCGCGCCGGTCTGTTCGATGCCGCCGATGGCGGGACCCTGTTCCTCGACGAAATTGGCGACATGCCGCTGACCTTGCAGGCCAAGCTGCTGCGCGTCCTGCAGGAGGGCGAGGTCCGTCCGCTGGGTAGTGCCGAAACCCACAGGGTCGATGTACGCATCGTCGCGGCGACCCATCGCCAGCTGTTGCGGCTGGTCGAGCAAGGTACCTTTCGTGAGGATCTCTATTATCGCCTCACGCACTTTCCCATCCAGCTGCCGCCCCTGCGTGAGCGCGGCGAGGATCTGCCACTACTGGCCCGGCACTTCGCCGATCAGGCCTGCGCCTGCCTGCAGCGCTCGCGCTGCCGCTGGTCCAGCGCCGCCCTGGACCTGCTGGCCGGCTATGCCTTTCCCGGCAATGTCCGCGAACTCAAGGGCCTGGTGGAGCGCGCCGTTCTCTTGTGCGACGGCAACGAACTGTTGCCCGAGCACCTTGCCATCCGCCCGACCACCCTGGTCGCCAGTACCTCTGGCCTGACGCTGCGCGAGCGCCTGGATCAGCTCGAACGCGGCCTGCTGGTGGACTGCCTGCGCAAGAACCGCGGTAACCAGACCCACGCCGCGCAGGAATTGGGACTGCCCCGCCGCACCCTGCTCTATCGCCTGCAACGACTGCGCATCCGCAGCGCCGATCTGCAACTTTCCTAAAGGATCGCTCCATGCCCACGCCACTT
>Ga0157369_10005211_pt1 | contig 15192 bp, 13 predicted proteins | sample C25metaG_FD_113461 | JGI IMG/M metagenome (GOLD analysis project Ga0157369, IMG submission 113461) | Corn rhizosphere microbial communities from Kellogg Biological Station, Michigan, USA - C2-5 metaG | ecosystem: Host-associated > Plants > Roots > Rhizosphere > Soil | place: USA: Michigan... | reverse complement strand
TCCGTCTGTATCGTTGCCACACCATCCTCAACTGCACCCGGACCTGCCCCAAGGGGCTGAACCCCGCCAAGGCGATCGCCGAGGTCAAGCGGATGATGATCGAGCGGGAAAGCTGAGGGCGGGGAGAAGGAGGGGTCGTGGCCGGAGATGACAAGTCCCCCGCGTCAGGACGCCGTCGCAAGGGCGCGGCGCCTGATCGGTTGCGCGACGCGACGGCTTCGCGGCACGCGGACGGTAAGACATCCCATTCGGATCCAGCCGCGGCCTCGCCCGGCGCCCGCTCCGAGACGGCCGACCGCCCGGCACAGCCCCGGCAGTCGAAGGCCGCGTTCAGATCTCCGGCGCCCGGAGTCCGGGAGCGGCCGCTGTCGCCCAATATTCAGATCTACCGTCCGCAAATCACCTCGGTGCTGTCCATAGGCAACCGCATCACCGGCGTGCTCCTGGGAATAGGAGGAGTGGGTCTCGTTGTCTGGCTGTCGGCTGGCGCTCTCGGTCCGGCGGCCTATGCCGGCGTGACTGCTGCACTCCTTTCGATACCCGGGCAGGTCGTCCTCTTCCTTTTCACCCTCGCCTTCTTCTTCCATCTCTGTGCTGGGGTCCGGCACCTGATGTGGGACACGGTGCATGGGTTCGAGCTTCGCACCGTCTATATCTCTGGCTGGATCGTGGTGATGGCCAGCCTCGCGCTGACGGTCATCGCCTGGGCGGTCGGTCTTTTCGTGATGAGCTAGCAACATGGTGCAGGACACACGCTCTCCCCTCGCACGGGCCAGCGGGCTCGGCCCGGCCGGCAAGGGTGCGGCCGAATGGTGGGCCCAGCGTGTGTCCGCCGTTGCTCTCGTGCCGCTGACGCTCTGGTTCGTGATCGAGATCATCGCCCATATGCATAGCGACTACGCTGGCTTCGTAGTCTGGCTGCGCTCGCCTACGGGGATGATCCCGATGGTGCTCTTGCTGATTGCTCTCTTCCACCACGCCGCCCTCGGGCTCAAGGTGGTCGTCGAGGACTATCTCCACGGCCTGGTCAAGTTCTCAGCGCTTGTGGCGGTGCGCCTCGGGGCAGTTGCCCTCGCAGTGGCCGGTATCCTTGCCGTGCTGTTCATTGCACTCTCACGCTGAAGGTCCTTTTGACCCGTTCTGGCGGTCCAGACCGCTTCGCAGGCGTCAGGCTGATCGCGAACGTGCGCGTGCCGGCAACTGATACTCGGCACGACTTCCGGTCGGAGCTTGGGTCGGCGAGTTACACGTCCGGGGCGACCCACTGCCATCCAACCGCGAACATCAATCCTGCTGTCGGCACGGACATAAAGACATAAAGATATCTTTATGTACCGTTTGACATGTCGCCGCCCTCGCACTAGGTTGAGGGCGGTTCAGGTTCCCCAGAGGGATCAGAAAAAAGCCGTGCGATACTCTGGCTTCAGGTCCGGCGATGCTCGCGACTGTAGGCGATAACGGTCGCTCAATGGCCACGGGATGGTGGGGAGCCGGTTCGATCGGCGAGCCAACAGACTGTTGTGAAGCGTTATTCCACTGCAGGTCGATCGGGTGGATCGGCACGGAGGACCAGACGATGACGAGATTTCGTTACGCGCTCCGAATGCGTCGCTAACCCCGGTCAGGCCGGCACCCATCCCACGATCGGCAACTGTTTGCTCGCGCTTTGGCGCCGAGCACTCTACGCATTGGACATTCAGTCATGACCCGTTCCGCCAATCTCGGCTTTCCCCGTATCGGCCTCCATCGGGAACTGAAGAAGTCCCTCGAGCTGTACTGGAAGGGGGCTATCGACGCAGCCGCCCTGCACGCCACCGGCAAGGAGCTTCGCGCCCGTCATTGGCGGCTCCAGCGCGACGCAGGGATCGACGTGATCCCGTCCAACGATTTCGCCTTCTACGACCACATGCTCGACATGACCGCGATGCTTGGCGCCGCGCCGCCGCGCTTTGCCGGCATAGCCGATCCAGACCAGCTCTACTTCGCCATGGCGCGCGGCACCGAAGACGCGCCGGCGATGGAAATGACCAAATGGTTCGACACCAACTACCACTACATCGTTCCGGAACTGCATCGCGGACAGACGTTCCGGCTCGCGAGCTACAAGGCGCTCGAGCATTTCCTTGAAGCGAGGGCACTCGGCATCCGGACGCGCCCGGTGATCGTCGGCCCGGTCACCTGGCTGAGCCTCGGCAAGGCAAAGGATGAGGGGCTCGATCCGCTGTCGCTGCTCGACGCTGTGCTGCCGGTTTATGCCGAGTTGCTCGCGACGTTGAAGGCCGCCGGCGCCGACTGGGCCCAGATCGACGAGCCGGCGCTGGTGCTCGATCTAACGGATGCCCAGCGCAAGGCCTTCTCGCATGCCTACGAGGTGCTGGCGCCGATCGCACCCAAGATCATGTTGACCACGTACTTTGGCGCGCTGCTCGATAACACCGAGCTGGCTGCCAGGCTGCCGGTCGCCGGCCTGCATGTCGATCTGGTGCGTGCGCCGGACCAGCTTCCCGCGGTGCTGGCCGCGATACCCTCCGACAAGGTGCTCTCCGTCGGGGTTGTCGATGGCCGCAACATCTGGCGATCCGATCTCGACAGGCAGCTCGCGCTGGTCGCGACCGCTTGGGATGGAGTCGGAAAGGATCGGCTCGAGATAGCGCCGTCGTGCTCGCTGCTGCACACGCCGGTCGACCTCGACGCCGAAACCGAGCTCGACAGCGAGCTCAGGAGCTGGCTCGCCTTCAGCAAACAGAAGCTGGAGGAGGTGGCCGCGCTGACAGCGGCCATGCAGCAGGGGCGTGCGGCCGCGAAGCCGGCGTTCGATGCCAGCCTCGCGGCGGCGCAGTCGCATCGCCAGTCGCCACGGATTCACAAGCCCGCCGTAGAGCAGCGCATCGCGACGGCGTTGCCGCTGGACCGGGCGAGCCGCTTCCCGGTGCGTCACGACAAGCAGCGCGCCCGGTTCAACCTCCCCGAGTTTCCGACCACGACCATCGGCTCGTTCCCACAGACCAGCGAAGTGCGCGAGAAGCGCGCCGCCTTCAGGCATGGCCGCATCGATCAGGCGGCCTATGCGAGCTTCCTTGAAGCCGAGACCGAAAAAGCTGTTCGCATCCAGGAGCGCCTTGGGCTGGACGTGCTGGTGCACGGCGAGTTCGAGCGCAACGACATGGTCGAGTATTTCGGCGAGCAGCTCGAGGGTTTCGCCTTCACCAAGAACGGCTGGGTGCAGTCCTATGGCTCGCGCTGCGTGAAGCCGCCGCTGATCTACGGCGACGTGTCGCGTCCGGCGCCGATGACGGTGCGTTGGTCGGCCTACGCGGCCTCCCTCACCGACAGACCGATGAAGGGGATGCTCACGGGCCCCGTAACCATCCTGCAATGGAGCTTCGTGCGCACCGACCAGCCACGGTCAGCGACCTGCCGGCAGATCGCGCTTGCCATTCGCGACGAGGTGCTCGACCTGGAACGGGCCGGCATCGGCATCATCCAGATCGACGAACCGGCGTTGCGGGAGGGCCTGCCGCTTCGCAAGCGCGACTGGCAGGCCTATCTGCGTTGGGCCGTGGACTGCTTTCGCCTTACCTCTTCCGGCGTCGCTGACGAGACGCAGATTCACACGCATATGTGCTACGCCGAGTTCAACGACATCATGCCGTCGATCGCCGAGATGGACGCCGACGTGATCTCGATCGAAACCTCGCGCTCCGACATGGAGCTCCTCGAGGCCTTCAGCGACTTCCGCTATCCCAATGAGATCGGCCCCGGCGTGTGGGATATCCACTCCCCCCGCGTGCCGAGTCAGGCTGACATGGAAACGCTGATGCGCAAGGCGGCCGCAGGCGTTCCGAGCGAGCGGCTGTGGGTGAACCCCGATTGTGGCCTGAAGACGCGAGGTTGGCCCGAGGTCGAAACCTCGCTTGAGCATCTGGTTGCGACCGCGAAAGCGCTGAGGGCATAGCCCTCAGCCGTTCTGCTCGCGAGATCCACGCATGCGCGATACCCACAAGAGGCAAGCACGACAGTGTCGACGATGTAAGGTTTTGGATCAGCGCTGCGCGTTGTCGACCCCGGCGGTGTTTCCGGTCGATGCGCCGGATTCTCGACGGTCCCCGCCGTCGACCACCTGTCACTCTGAAATTCTTGGCGCACCCGACAGAATAGAACTGCGAACTCTTATGTGATTGAAATAGATAGATAACTCCTAGCGCGCAAACCTGATGGTATCGAATGTCCGCTTTGCGCCACAAGCGGTCCTTAGGCGCACCGGTTGGACTGCGGTCAGAGGGTGACCGCGGCGCGATTCCTTCGGGTCTTGGCGGTCGCGAGCACCAGGACTGCTCCGAGTGCGATGCACTCCGAGATCACGTCTAGCCACGGTAACGATCGGTAGCCCCACCCTGCGGCGATCGCTGATCCGCCGATGGCAGCGGCGCTGGCAAGACCAATGTTGAATGCGGTCGATATGAGAGTCGCGGCAAGATTTGGTGCCGCGCTGGCTTCCTTGAGAACCTGAGCCTGAATTGGCGCCACGAAGCTAAAACCTACACACCACATCACTCCAAGAACGATCAACGCAAGCCATGTGTTGGTCGCGACAACCGCGAGAAGAGCCGAGAGGCAGACCCACCCGACCAAGATGCCGATCATCGATGGAAAGAGCTTCCAGTCGCCGAGCCGGCCGCCCGCAAGGTTGCCGACGAATCCGGTGATGCCCATGCCGAACAAAGCCAGCGGGACATACACCATCGACACGCCGACAAGCTCAGTCAGGAACGGGACCATATAGGCGATGAGAAGGAATGGCCCGATCGAGAAGAAAACAATGATCATGTAGGAAAGCATGACCATTGGACGCAGTGCTGCAGCGATCTCCGCGCGGATTTGCCCCTTGCTCAGTCGCTCTTGCTTCAGGTCGGACGGCACCAGCAGGGCGAGGATCGCTGCCGCGCCGACACTTGCCAACACCAGGGCCCAAAACGCGGAGTGCCAGCCATAGGCGTTACCGATTGCCGTGCCAATTGGCACTCCCGCGATGCTCGCAATCGTCGTGCCGGCGACAATCAGTGAAACAGCGCTCGTCTCACGCCCCTTCGGTGCAAGCTGCGTGGCAATGACGACCGCAATGCCGAAGAACAGGCCGTTACAAGCAGCGGTGAGGAGCCGAGCCCCTAGCAGCATCGCGTAGCTGGTCGACAGTGCGCATCCGACGGTACCAAGAATGAACGCTGCCATCACGATGAACAGCAAAAGGCGCCGCGAAATCCCGGTGGTGACGAGGGCCAGGGCAGGACCCGCAATGGCAACACCCAAAGCATAGCCCGTGATGAGCTGGCCGGCGGTTGGAATATCGACGTGCAAATCTGCTGCAATCACCGGAAGCAGACCCGCAACGATGTTCTCTCCTGTGTTGACTGCAAATGTCGCAACGAAGAGCGCACCAACAGGCATCAGCCAAGTGGCATCCGTCTTAAATCCCACCGCGTCCCCCCGAACTTAGATCTTTGTAATATCACTGGCGCTGTTCTCCAGAAAAGCAAGCAACTTTGATGCGGGTCTATTTCGTGATCAACTGCGTGGCTCGCGGCACGGCCTTGGAGGTCGCAATCTCGTGGATCACTTGAGCATCGGCATCGTTGGCTCGTCCTTCTGGGCTGAGTTTGCGTATTTGCAGCGGCTTACGGATCATCCGCGCGCTAAGTTTGTAGCTCTATGTGCCCGCGATCAGCAGCGCGCGCAGTCGATCGCTGGAAAATATGGCATCTCCCGGATCGAGGCCGACTGGCGGAGGCTACTCGACAAGCATGATCTCGACGCCCTGATTGTTGTCGCACCCGACGATCTTCACAAGGAGATCGTTCTATCAGCATGCGAGAGGAAGCTCGCCGTGCTGTGCGAAAAGCCGCTTGCGAACAGTGCGACCGACGCCTGGACGATGCAGCGAGCTGCCGCCCAGGCAGGCATTACCAATATGGTGATGTTCACCTGGCGCTGGCAGCCGCATTTCGTGTTTCTCAATGATCTGCTGAAGCGGGGAGAACTGGGACGGCCCCTACGCGCCCAGCTCGGCTTCCTCGCTGGCTATTTGCGAACGCCGGAATATTCCTGGCGAATGGACCCGAGACGTTCGAACGGCAACTTCGCGGATCTGGGTTCGCATATGATTGACCTTGCAAGATTTTTCTTCGGTGACCCGAGCAGCGTTACGGCACAGCTGGGCACGGCCATCGACCGCAGCCGGGTCTCGGGTCTCGAGGGCGTTCCCGTCAACGACAACGCGCGCGCCCTCTTGGGCTACGAAGATGGCCCGCAGGTGTTCATCGAGACGAGCTGCGTCACGCCGATGGGCGACCGGTTCATGACTCAGATTTTCAGGTTGGAGACCACAACCACGAGTCTCGCCCTCGACTATCACTTTGCCGGCAATGAGCAGGGCTTGCACCTTCGCATTGCCGATGGTGACGCGCCATGGCGAACGCTGGAGGTGCCGCGCGGTTACTATGGGAGATCGGATGCTCACGACTTCATGGACATTTATGGCAACGAGTCCGTGGGAGCCCGTCACTTTGTCGACTGCGCTCTCGAGGGTCGCTTGGCGTCCCCAGATTTTGGCGATGCCGCACGGGTGCAGGAAGTGGTCGACGCCGCACTTCGATCATCAGTCGAGCAAGTTACCGTTGATCTAATTTAGGGAGCGCCGCTCGGTCACCCAGCGTCGAAGGTCTAGTGCACCGCAACATTGGTAGAGGTCTTGTTGCTCTCGTAGGTCGCCCCCTGGAAAGCGAAGACCACAAATGCTGTCAGCTTGTACGTCCCCGGGGTGCCCGTATGGAGCTGTACGGTCGGGTGAACGCCGCCGTCGGCGCCATTCTTCATTGCAAAATTCGAGAAGCAGATCGGCCCCTCGGTGTTCCAGAAGAAGCAGAGCTTCTGGAGCGACACCGGCGGCCCCGGCGTCCTGATGTTCATCGACGCCTCATACGGGACGTTGGCTTTCAGGTGACTTCGGTTGGCCACCAAGAGTTTTGAGATGATCAGCTGCCCGCCCTGCGCCGCCGCAAAGGTGGGCGCGTTGGCGGTCAACCCAACGATCAGCCCCACCGCCAGGGCGCAGCCCGCCAAGACTTTAACGATGCGCATTCCAACTCCCCCGAACCGTCACCGCGTCTGTCCTCAGTTCGGATTCTGCACCGAAATTGGTAGCCCCGCGAGCGAGACGGTCTGTTTGGTCGACGTGCCGGCATTGGTGGTGGTCAACTGCATTTGGACCTTGTCGAGCGCGCCCGTGTACCGGTTCGCGTCCAGATCCTCAAAGGTGAACTTCCAGGTGCCTGCGGCAGCTGAGCCGACGAAGTTGCTGGTGTCGCCGCCATTGCCGGAAAAGACCGTCGAACGCCCCGAGCACCGCTTCAATCCGCGATCCATCAGGACGACGGATTGCCCCGAGGGAGACGTCAGCACGATCTTGTGGTCGTTCTCGCACTGCGTCCGATATTCGAAGGAGACCTTCCACGCCGAGATCGTGCCGGGTTCGGCGAACCCAAACGTTGCAACCAACTCGCCCGGGCTCACCTCATAGTGCGTTTGCGGCAAGGGCAGCCCGAACTTAGCAACTTCCGGATGTGCCTCTCCCACCTTCTGGCACCAAAACTCCCCATTGAGGGCAGTCAAGGGCGGCTGACTCCACCCCGCGCCGCCGGCGCCACCCGACATCCAGGCCCTATATTCCTCCGCCGCGGCCCGCGTTGCTGTCCCGATCGTTCCGTCAGCGACGCCCGCATTGAACCCAAGCGCGTCGAGTTGATTTTGCACGCACCTGATCCCAGGTTGCTCGGCGAGAGCACAATTCATCGTCATAAAAGTCAGGAGCAATGCGCCAAGTCCTGCTGCGACAGTCCTATTCATTATTGACCCTCCTTGTGCCAATTTTGCCCGAGCCAAGCACTGCCAAGAAACAGTAATAGCGCAGCGCTCGCAATAGTGACGGTCCTGATGATGCGCATGCCGAGCCCCGTAGCACCATACAGATTCGGACGTTACGGTGAGACATTGGCCAGCGCGAGGTCTGTTTGCTTGCGGGGCTCCAATTCGATTGGAACCTGGTTGCTACCGACGATCGTGCCCTGCCGCGATAAAGACGAGTGCGGCCCGTGCCGGAGCCCTGCATGTCGAGCCTTGCCTCTCTCCCCTTAAGCATATTGTGTTCGGGAAGGCGTCAGGGGGGCATGTTGCAAGCGGGAGAGATCGATACACCGGGGGAAGTCGCGGCGGATCTGGCCTTTATGGAAACGCTGCGGCGCATGCGGGCGCGATTCCAATCAGAGATTGTCGGGGCATGCGCGTCAAAGCAGCCGGATGTGACGTCCTGCCTGCGCCAAGAGAGTTTCTTTCAGTTTGCCGAGTTCTTCTATGCGATCCGAACCTACGGGGTCGACAGCGCGGAAAAGCTCAAGCGGCTGGCGATGCTCCACAACGAACACCTCGCGCAAATCGATGAGGACAAGGACCGGATGGTCCGCTACGGCCTGAATACGGAACGGATCAGAACAGCGACATTCGCCGAGGAGCAGTTGAGCAAACTCATGGCGAACTTCTCCGGTCCGGCGCCGGGGATCGACCAATCGGATCTGGCGCGCCTCTTGGTGACCGTGATGTCGAGCGAGACATGCCGCAAGCTGGTCGTCGCGGCGGACAAGGCGGGGTTCGTGAAACGCATTCGGTCTCCCTACGGCGCCGTCCTCGTGGTCAGCCTGGGCATCATGGAGCGGGTATATGGTGACATCATCCGGGAGGCGAGACATGGGGCGACGAGTGCGTAAGAGCGTTTGGATCGCTCTGGCGAGCATCGTCTTCACTCTGGTCGCCCCCGGCACAGTGTCCGCGGACGCGACACCTGGCGGCGTGGCCCTGAGTTCCGCCGAAGCGACGATGCTCGAAGCCAATCCGGCATTGTCGGCACTAGCCACGACGTCCCCGCAACTCCTCCGGCAGGTGCTCGATAGGATCGCCAAGCTGATCGCGAACCCGAGCGACGCGCGCGGCGGGCTGCAGCAGCTCACTGAGGAGGACTGGAAGCTCCTGCAGCAGAATCCGGCATTGTTTCAGGCGTGGCGTAGCTCACCCGAGGCGTCCGCCGACCTGCTCGAGTTGATCCGTGTCGCCGCCGGCGGCAAGCCGCGAAAGTAGCTTGGAGGGAGCATGCGGAGAGGTCTGATAGCACTCGTCCTCACCTGGGCCATCGCGGCATCCCCCGTGCAAGCGGCGCGCCTCGCCCTGGTGATTGGCATCAACCATTACGATCTGGTCCCGCCGCTTCAAAAGGCGATAGGCGATGCCACGGCGATGTCCAGCAAGCTTAACGAACTCGGGTTCGCGGTGACGACGGTGATCGATCCAGACCGCCGGCAGTTCAATCAGGCGATCGAGACCTTCCGCGAGTCTTTGCACGCTGGTGACGTCGCCTTTGTGCATTTTTCCGGGCATGGGATCGAAGTCGACGGCCGCAATCTCCTCTTGCCGCGCGATATTCCACTGCCAATCAGTGGCGACGAAACCTATCTCGCTACGGAGGCGATCGATCTCTCGAGCCTGATGGATCGGATTGCCGAAAGCGGAGCGGCTGTTCGTATCTTCGTTATCGATGCCTGCCGAACCAATCCCTTCGCGCAGAGTGACATCCGCGGTCTCGAGGGCCCGGGCGGTCTCGGTCCGGCGGCACCGTCGCGCGGCAGCTTCGTCCTCTACTCGGCCGGTACGTCACAGGTTGCCCTCGACCGACTCGGTCCGGACGACCAGAACCCAACCTCGGTCTATACCCGCGTTCTACTCGATAAGCTCGACCTCAAGGGGGCATCGATCAGCGAAGTCGCCCGCGACGTTCGCACCGAGGTCGCTGCGCTCGCGAGCACCATCGGGTACGATCAGTCGCCCGCCTATTACGATGGACTGACCGAGGACTATGTCCTCACGCCTTCAGCTGCGGCGAACGCCCCGGAAGCATCCGGCAGCGTTGAGGCCGAGGCGTTTGATCGAGCCCGTGAGCTCGGAACCGCCCATGCGCTTCAGGCCTTCCTCGCCAACTACCCGAACGGAGTGTTTGCCGATCTTGCACGAGCCGCGCTGTCGGACCTGCCACCGTCGCCGGTTCTGTCAGCCAAGGATACGCCGGACGCTGTCGAAGCATTCTCCGTGAAGCAACGTTTGCAGCAGCTGTGGGACGAGGCGCACCAGTTTGAGAACGCGGGAGACAATGCCAGCTATCTCCAACGCGCGAGCGAGGCGCGTTTGCTGGCGGCAGCATCCTTCGGAACCGACAGCGAAGCCTATGCCGACGCGAGCAATCAAATGGTCGGTGCGTTCTCTTCGGTCGGACAGGTCGCCGATGCGATGGCAGCCTCTCGCGACGCTATCCGCATCTATACCGTCCTGTTCGGCGATCACGACCTGCGTGTCTTGAACGAGAAGGCAAATCTCGCGGCCCGCTTGGCCGCAACCGGGAAGGTCGATGAAGCAACGAAGATGTTCGATGACCTCCTGACAGCCTACGACACGATGCCTCTGCACGGCGACGGCGAGGCGCAGTATGCCGCTGCTCTTGAAAGCTATGCCCAGCTCGCCATGCGAAAAGGTGATGGGCCGGCGGCAGAGCGCTACGCGTCCAGGGCTGTGGCGATCTTGGAAGCCGCGGGCCTCACGGATCAGATCGAGTACGGGTGGGTCGCCTCGACGGAGGCGCGCATCCTCCGTGCCGACGGCAAATGCGAAGCGGCGCAAGCCATGTTCGTTCGCGCCGCATCCGGCATGAAGGCCGCACAGGTCGCCGAAACCCAGCACGACTATGCCAACATCTTGGCTGACATAAAAAAGGGCTGTCCCTCGTTGTAGCGAGAGCCCCTCGGGCTGTCACCCCGGATGCTGGCAGCACACTCCAACTGCGAGGTCGGCGCGGATGACGACAAAGCGGACCGCGAAGCGCTGTTCAACACCAATGCGTCTTGGCCAACCTAACCACCTGCAGTTCATGGCTCCTGGCGACCGCGTTGGGCAGAAGCCGCCATGAGCATCAAAAGTTCGTAGATGTATTCTGAATGGTCGGTGTTTTGGCGCGCCCGGAGCGATTCGAACGCCCGACCCCCAGATTCGTAGTCTGGTGCTCTATCCAGCTGAGCTACGGGCGCGCACGCTTCGACGGCTGGATGGGCCGGAAGCGGCGCCACCCATACAGAAGGCTGCCGGGGCGGTCAAGCAAGCCTGAGGCTCGCCGGCAAGCGGATGTCGAACCGGGTTCCTGGGTCGAGCGGGATATAGCTCAGCGTGCCGCCATGGGCCGCCACCAGTTCACGGGCGATGGCGAGGCCGAGCCCGGTGCCACCGGCCTTGGCCGAGCCCTCAAAGGCCACGAACAGATTGTCGCGGGCGCGCGGCGGCAGGCCGGGCCCATTGTCGGCGACGGCCAGAACGAGGCCGTCCGGCGCTGCGGCAAAGCTCACCGCGATCGACGGACTCTCGATACTGTCGCCGGCCGCCTCGATCGCCTCGCGGGCGTTCTTGAGCAGGTTGACCAGCACACGCGCGAGCTGTTCGGGGTCGACCCGGATCGTGACGTCGTCGGGCACGTCGTTGCGATAGGCAATGCCGGGGTGGCGCATGGCATCGGCGTCGATGGCGGATTCATCGACCAGCGCACGCAAATCGACCGGCACCGGCTTGGGCGGCGTGCCAGACTGGCGTCCGTAGTCGAGCACGGATTGCGCGAAGTCCACCGCCTTGTCGATCGATTGCACCAGCCGTGGCGCCAGCCGCTGGATCTTGGGATCGTCGAGCGCCACCACCTGGTCGGAGAGCATCTGCGCCGAGGTCAGCGTGTTGCGCAGATCGTGGTTGATCTTGGCCACGGCGAGGCCGAGATCGGCAAGATGCCGGCGCTGCCTGAGCATGGTGAAGATGTCGTTCTCCATCGCCGCGAGCTCGTTCTCGACGATGCCGATCTCGTCCTTGCGGCGGGTCGGCGCGATGATCAGCGCGGCATTCTCGGGGGCGCTGCGGTAGGCCACCATGTTGCCGGTGAGCCGGCGGATGGGGTCGATCAGCAGGCGGCTCACCAAAACATACAACACGGCGGCGGTGAGCACGGCGATGATCAGTGAAATCAGAGCGATGTTCCACGAATAGGCGAGCAGCGCGTCGTGGAGCGGCGCCTCCGACATCACCACCTCCACTTCCGAGGCCGGATCGCCGCCATCGGAACTGCCGACGATGCGCAGGATACGATCGCCACCATGGCTGAGCGTATCGAGGGCGCCCATGATCAGGGTGGGATAGTCGGTCTTGCGCATGTCGGCGGTGATGGCCTCACGCGGCATCGGCTTTGCGTCGAGCTCGATGAGCTGGCTCTGGCCGTTGCGGCGATAGACCAGCGCAATGGCGCCCGCCGAGTTCAACAAATTGTCGGTCAGCATCGCCGGCAGGTTCATGGCGTCGGGCACGGCATCGAGCACGCGCGCCGCGACGATGCCGACGCGCAGCCGGTCGTTGAGCCAGGCCTCGCGGAAATTGCCGGCCGAGGGCAAATAGATCACCACCTCGACCGCGAGGATCACCAGCGTGATCGTGGCAATCAGCTTGACGGAAAGCCCGGAAAACGGCCCGGGCATGGCGCGGGGCTCGGTGGTCATTTTCCGCCCTCTTAGAGCATTTCACGTTCCGATGGAATTGGAACGTGAGGCCTAAGTCCTTGATCTGTCGCGTTTCCGATCCACAAAAACGGTCCACTTGGGCTGCAAACGCTGCGGTTGGAAGCCCCCCCTAGCCCAGCAAGCGGTTGAGGGCGAAACGCCGTTGCAGCCGGTGGTTGAGGCCGCGGTCGGCAGCCACCTGCTCGCCGAGCGCGCGCAGCAAATCGGCGAAGCTCGGATGCGGGGCCGAAAGCTCGGCGAGCAGGGCCGCGTCGAGATTGCGGGCGATGGCGAGACCGAGCAGCGCCACGAGCTCTCCCGCGCCGGCGCCGACGACGCCGGCGCCCAGGATCTTGCCCGACCGGCCGACCATCAGCTTCACCAGCCCCATGCCGCGGCGGTCGGCCCGGGCCGCGTCGTTTTCGGCGTAACCGGCGCGGTAGACCTTGAAGCCGGTCTTGAAGCGGGCCCGCGTCATCGGCTCGCTGAGACCGATTTCGGCGACCGGCGGATCGGTCAGCGTCAACCGCGGCACCGCCGCCGGATCGTAGCGGGTCTGCTGGCCCAGCAAGGCCGCACGGACCACCAGGTCGGCCTCGAGTGCGCTCAGATGCGGCAGTGGGGCGTGGCCCGCCGCCTCCCCGACGGCGAAGACGCGCGGATTGGTGGTGCGCAGCGACTGGTTGAGCGACAGCGATCCCGGATCGGACTTCGAACGGCGGATGCGGGCAGCATCGAGATCGAGGTCCTCGAGATTGGCGGTGCGGGTGGTGGCCACCAGTACATGCGAGGCGTCGAGCGTCATCGGCTCGCTGCGGGCGCGGATCACGACGCCGATGCCCTGGGCCCTCGCCTCGATGGCGACGACCGCGGACTCCTCGTGCACCGTGACGCCCTCGTCGCGCAGGCGGCGCAGTGCAATTTCGGCCAGTTCCGGGTCGACATGGGCCAGCGCCCGCCCGGGCTCGACCAGGGTCACCTGGCAGCCCAGCCGGTTGTAGCTCAGCGCGAGCTCGAGCCCCATCGGCCCGGCGCCGGCGACCACCAGGTGCGTGAGCTTGCGGGTATTGTCGAAGATCGTCTCTTGCGTGAAATACGGCACCGCCAGCAGCCCCGGGATATCCGGCAGGGCCGTGCGGGCGCCGGTCGCGATCACGAAGCGCCGGGCCGAGACGCGCGTGTCGCCGACGCGGATGGTCTTGGGGTCGACAAAGCCGGCCGTCCCGCGGATCAGCTCGATGCCGAGCGCCGCAAGCCGGGCGGCGCCGGTCTGCGGGGCGGTCTGGGCGATGACCTCGGCGATGTGGTCGTGGACCTTGCGGAAGCTGACCTTGGGCGCTTCCTCAGGATAGACGCCGAAGGCCGGGCTGCTGATCGCCACGGCGCTCCGCTCGGCGGCCGCCGCCAGCGCCCGCAGCGCCAGCGCGCCGGAGCGCAGGCTCGAGCCGCCGGGCGTGCCTTTTTCCACCATCACGACGCTGGCGCCCAGCCGGCGCGCGGCTTCGGCCACGGCAACGCCGGACGCACCCGCGCCGATGACGCAGAGATCGGGGGTTACAGCACGTGCCAAGCCGGACCTGTTCCGCCGCTTTGGAAGGACCCTCCCGGCGTTCTAAATCAATGTCGCCAAAACGCCAGAGCGGAGGCGGGCGGCGAGGCCGGAATCTCGCGAAAAACCGGGAGAAGCCGCCAACCCCGCCCGGGCGGCGCCGAATCGCCCGGATGCGTTGACTTAACGGGGCTGCTTCTTTATAGCCGCGGTCCAATCTGCCCGCGCGACGGATCGGCGTTTGCTGGCCATTTGCGGCACGGGCACCGATTAAGCGCAAGCGACGTATGAAAGAGGACCCGCGCCCGGCGTGGTGTTAGGACTATGAAGCGTACTTACCAGCCGAGCAAGATCGTCCGGACGCGCCGCCACGGCTTCCGCGCCCGCATGGCGACCAAGGACGGCCGCAAGATCCTGAATTTGCGCCGCAAGGTCGGCCGCAAGTCTCTCTCAGCCTGAGGCCGGGCCGCATGCCGGCCGCGCCGCACGCCCAGGGACTCCGCCGGCTGAGCAAGCGGGCGCAGTTCCTCAACGCGGCCAAAGGCCGGCGCGCCGGACGCCCTGCGTTCTCGCTGCAGGCCGTGGTGGTCGAGACCGCCGGGGCCGGCATCGGACTGACGGTCACCAAGAAGGTCGGCAACGCGCCGCAGCGCAACCGCATCAAGCGGCGTTTGCGCGCAGCCGCCAGGGCTTGCGGGGCCGCATTTGTTCCCCAACATGACTATGTACTCGTCGGCCGGCGCGAGGCCCTGACTTTGCCGTTTTCGCAGGTCGTTTCCGACCTTTCTTCCGCCATAGCAAAAGTGCACGCCGCGCCGCGTCACGCCGGGACCCAGACAGAATGAACGAGTCCAACCGCAACATGATCATAGCCATCGTGCTCAGCGTGGTGGTGCTGTTGGGATGGCAGTTCTTCATCGCCGGGCCGCAACTGCAGAAGCAGCAGCAACAGGCAGCGCTCGAGCAGCAGCAGGC
>Ga0157369_10005210_pt1 | contig 15193 bp, 22 predicted proteins | sample C25metaG_FD_113461 | JGI IMG/M metagenome (GOLD analysis project Ga0157369, IMG submission 113461) | Corn rhizosphere microbial communities from Kellogg Biological Station, Michigan, USA - C2-5 metaG | ecosystem: Host-associated > Plants > Roots > Rhizosphere > Soil | place: USA: Michigan... | reverse complement strand
GAAGGTCGAAGCGGAGGTGCTCGTAGCCGTAGCGCGACAGCGGCTGGAGGAAGCCGATCACGCCGAGATTGAGGACGAGCAACGCGACCGCGTACATGTACGGAACCTTGAGGAGCCTGGTGTAGCCGAGGCCGACCGCCCGCATCGCGTCGAGCTCGGACGAGAGGGCAAGCCGGCGGAAGGCGATCAGCACGCCGAGCAGAAGGCCGATGGGGATTCCGAGGCCGAGATATTCGGGAAGCAGGTTCGCCAGCATCTGCCAGACGACCTTAACCGGGCCGCCCTCGCTGACGACGAAATCGAACAGCTTCAGCATCCGGTCGAGCACGAGCAGCATCGCGGCCAGGGTCAGCGTGCCGACCAGCGGCACGATGATCAGCCGCGCGATGTAGCGGTCGATGTCGGTGAAGAGGCGCATCCCGGCGACCAAAGTGGCATCTTTCGCCGCTTTTCAAGAGCAATCGCGCGCGCGCCGCGCCGCGGTGCCCCGCGAGGCGCGGCGAAGCGCCCGTGACAGGCCCGGGGGCAGGCGCTACGAAACGCGCCATGACCGCCCTTCCCCCCGGCCTCTCGATCCGCGCCGTCGAGGACGCCTCCGACCGCAAGGCCTTCGTCGACCTCGCCTTCCGCCTCAATGCCGACGATCCCAATTGGGTGCCGCCGCTCAAGACCGAGGTCCACGGCCTGCTCGACCCGCGCACCAACCCCTGGTTCGAGCATGCCGAGGCGCGGCTGTTCCTCGCCGAGCGCGACGGGCGGCCGGTCGGGCGAATCTCGGCCCAGGTCGACCAGCTCGTCCAGCAGCATATGGGCGAGGGCATCGGCCAGTGGGGCATGCTGGAGGCCGAGGACGAAGGCGTGGCGCAGGCGCTCATCCACCGCGCCGAATCCTGGCTGCGCGGCCGCGACATGACCCGCTCGATGGGGCCGTTCAGCCTCTCGATCTGGGACGAGCCGGGCCTCCTCGTCGAAGGCCACGACCACCCGCCGACGGTGATGATGGGCCACAACAACGCCGCCTACGAAAGCTGGGTGGTCAATTCCGGCTACGAGAAGGTGAAGGACCTCTACACCTACGCGCTCGACGTCACGAAGGATTTCCCGCCGCTGGTCGCACGCATCGTCGCGAGCGGCGAGAGGAACTCACGGATCCGGATTCGCAAGGTCAACAAGAAGAAGTTCGACGAGGAGGCCGAGCTGCTGCTCGGCATCCTCAACGACGCCTGGTCGGACAATTGGGGCTTCATCCCGCTGACGCCGGCCGAAATTGCCTATGCCGGCAAGAAGCTGAAGCCGATCGTGTTCGAGGACCTCATCCGGGTCGCAGAATATGACGGGGAGCCGGTCGCCTTCATGCTGTCCCTCCCGGACCTCAACCTGCTCACGCGGGATCTGGGCGGGAAGCTCTTCCCCACCGGCTTCGCCAAGCTCCTCTGGCGCCTTCACAAGGCCCGGTTCGGCGGCGCGCGCGTGCCCTTGATGGGGGTGCTGAAGAAGCTCCACGGCACCCGGCTGGCAAGCCAGCTCGCCTTCATGATGATCGAGTATATCCGCCGCGCGGGCGTCTCGCGCTACGGCATGACTCGCGGCGAGATCGGCTGGATCCTCGAGGACAACCAGCCGATGCGCTCGATCGCGGACGCGATCGAAAGCCACATCAACAAGGTCTACCGGATCTACGAGAAGGCGCTCTAGCGCCGTCTCGAGGTCGACCTAGCGCCGCCCCGCGACCTGCTCGACGAGAACGCTCGCGACCATGGCGAGCGCGAGGACGGTCAGTCCCGCTGCAATCACAACGCTTACTCCTGCACGAGCGCGACCGCACATGGCCGCAACCCTTCGACGCCGCGCGTCGTTATCGGGCCGCCATTGCAACAGGATGACGGTCGATGAAAACCCCCTTCCTCGCATCTCTCGCGCTTTCCGGCGCTTTCGCGCTCGCCGCCTGCGGGGGCGGCAGCAGCCCCGCCGAGAACAGCGCGGAGCAGCTCGAGAACGCCGCCGCCCAGAGCACGCCGGCCGCCGCAGCCTCGCTCGAGAACTCGGCCGAGCAGATCCGCGAGAACAATATCAGCGACCCGAATGCCGCGCAGGCGGCGATGCAGGCGGCTGGCAATGTCCAGGCCGGCGAGCGACCGGCAGCGCCGCCGCAGGTCGGAGCGAAGCCGCACCGCCCGGGCGACCCGGTGCCGCCGCCAAAGCTCGCGCCCGGCAAGGGCATGGCCGGCAACAGCGGCTCGGGCAATCCGCCCGCCGGGGCCGGCAACCGCTAGGAGCCGAGCAGCTCCGCAGCATAGGCGCGGATGTCGGCAGGCCACTCCGTGGTCCGCGCCTCGAAGCCGGCGCGGTCGCCGCGATAGAGGGCGCGCAGCGCCTCCTCGTAGCCGGGGCGGTCGCCGGAGGTCTCGGCAAGAAAGCGGTAGACGCAGTCGCGCCGCGCCTCCTCGCTCGGCGGCGCTTTCATCGCAGCTTCGACCAGCCGCCGGATCGCCGCCGACGCGCCGCCGGGCTGCGCCGCCAGCCATTGCCAGTGGCGCGGAAGCAGGGTGACTTCGCGTGGGGTGACGCCGAGCCGGGGCCGGCCCCTTCCCCGCGGCGGCAACAGCGGCCCGGCGGCGTCCCAATAATCGAGGTCCACCGGCCGCCCCGTCTCGTCGTCGAACACACGGACCGCGGCGAGATCGGCGGGCCAGTGCTCCTCGAGCGTCCGCTTCACCGCCTCGGCGGCGCCGCGGGCGACTATTCGGTCGTCGAGAAAGGCGGTGATCATGGGTGCTCTCCCGGTTTCGGGGGAGTTTTACCCGGATATTTTACACGGTCAAGCGAAGCCGATGCCGATGAGGCCGCGGCGCGCCCAGCGGACGGTGCCGGTGCGCGGCGGGTGGCCTTCGAGGGCCACGCCAAGTCTTTCCCCCACCTCCACCGCGAGCGGACTCTCGATGGTGACCCCGCCGTCCGAGGCGTTGACCACGCGGACCAGCGCCGGCTTGCCGCGGAACAGGACCGCGGCGCGCTCGAGGACGCCGGTGTGGCGCGGGCTGCGCCTCTGCGTCGCCTTGCGGCGCTCGGGCAGGGCCGGCGCCGAAGGCGCATGCGGGTCGCGACGGCACTCGACGAGCGAGCCGGGCACGAGCGCCTCGCCCGCTTCCGCCGCCTTGACCTTGCTCCTCAGCCTGTGCGCCATCGCCGCTCCTCCGCCGGAGCGCGGCCTTTAGCAGGCCGGCGGTGAAGGAAGGCTTAGCGCTCGAGCGCCACCCAGGTCGGCGCGTGGTCGCTCGCTTTCTCGCGGCCGCGATAGGCCTTGTCGACTCCGGCATCGAGCAGCCGGTCGGCCGCGAGCGGGCTCAGCAGCAAATGGTCGATCCGGAAGCCGGCGTCGCGCTGCCAGCAGCCCGCCGTATAGTCCCAGAAGGTGTAAACCGGGCCGTCGGGGTGGCGGGCGCGGATCGCGTCGGTCCACCCCTGGTGGAGGATGGTGCGGAAGGCGGCGCGGGTCTCGGGCTGCATCAGCGCGTCGTGGGCCATGGCGCGGGCGGAGAAGACGTCGTCGGAATGGTCGCTTGGGATGACGTTCCAGTCCCCGGCGAGCACCACCGGCCGCTCCTCGGCGAGCAGCTCGAGCGCGTGGGAGCGGAGGCGATCCATCCAGGCGAGCTTGTAGGCGAACTTCTCGGTGCCGACCGGGTTGCCGTTCGGAAGGTAGATCGAGGCGATCACCACGCCGTCCACCTCCGCCTCGAGATAGCGGCTGTGGGTGTCGTCGGGATCGCCGGGCAGGCCGACGCGCCGCACCTCGACCTTCGGGCCCTCGCGGGGAGCGAGGATGGCGACGCCGTTGAAGCCCTTCTGCCCATGCCAGGCGCCGTCATAGCCGGCGGCGCGCACGTCCTCGATCGGGAAGACCTCGTCGGCGCACTTGATCTCCTGGAGGCAGACGGCGTCGGGCTTCTCCTCCTCGAGATATTCGACCAGGCGCGGCAGGCGGGCGCGGATGCCGTTCAGATTGTAGGTGACGATCTTCATGGCCGCGGCTTAGCCGCCCCCGCCGCCGCCGTCACCGTCCCGCGACGCCACGGCGCGTGCACCTCGTAGACCGGCGCCTCCGTCGGGCGGCTCCGGCTCGCCGAGACGAGCCGCCGCCGCACCAGCCGGCGCACTGCGGCCTGAACCGCGGACTTGGACAGGCCCGTCTGGGTCGCGATCGTCTGGAGGCTGGCGCCGACGCGGGCGCGGCCGGCGCCTGGGCCGGTCCGCCACAGCCACAGATAGACGACGAAGGCGGACGGGGCGCGGTCGTGGCCGACGAGGTCCCGCATCAGCACGTCGACGACATAGGGATCGAGCGGGAGCGGCTGCGTCATGCCTGCTACTATAGTGTTAAACGGACGGCTTGTCTCCGCCGCCGGCTCCGCGAACAAAGCCGCCGAGAGCGAGAGGCCAAGCAATGATCACCCACGTCAAGTTCGTCAGCATCCCGACCCGCGACCAGGACCGGGCGCTCGCCTTCTGGACGGACCAGGTCGGCTTCACGGTGATGAGCGACCAGCCGTTCAGCGACACGCAGCGCTGGATCGAGCTCAAGGTGCGCGACAGCGACACGCGCTTCGTGCTGTTCACGCCCGAAGGACATGAGGAGCGGATCGGCGGCTTCTTCAACGGCGCCTTCGCCTGCGACGACGTCGAGGCGACCTACCGCCAGCTGAGCGAACGCGGCGTGCCGTTCAAATCGCCGCCGCAGAAGCAGCCCTGGGGGACCTTCGCGCTGTTCACCGACCCCGACGGCAACAGCTTCGTCCTAAGCTCCCGCTGAGCCCGAGTCGGATTGGCCCGGACCGGTCGGAAGGCGCACCCGGCCGGCGAACATCTCGTCGAGCCGCGCCCGCGCCCGGGCATATTCCTCGGCGTAGATGCCGCGGTGGCGGGAAAGGGCGATCTCCTTCGCCATCGCGTCTTTGATCCGGTCCATCGCCGAATCGTCGAACACGCCGGCGCGGTGAAGCTCGCCGCAGATCTGGAGGACGGCGGTGGCGGTGACGTGGGCGCGCACGCCGACGAAATCGAGCTGATCGTGGATCCGCCTGTCTTCGCGTTCGGTCATCTCAAAGCGACTCCCTCGCCCGCTCCTTAAGCAGCGCGGGAGCCGGAGGCAAAGCTCAGACGCTGAAGCTCGATCCGCAGCCGCAGCCGGACTGGGCGTTGGGGTTGGTGACCTCGAAATGGGCGCCGCCCAGATTGTCGACGAAGTCGACCGCGCCGCCCTTGACCAGTTCGTGGGTCATCTCGTCGACGACGAGGGTGACGCCGTCGAACTGCCCCGCCAGATCCCCCTCCTCCGCCGAGTCGGCGAGGCCGAAGCGATAGGAGAAGCCGGCGCAGCCGCCGCCCTCGACCGCGAGGCGGAGGATGGCGGGCTTGCCCTGCTTCGCCGCGATCGCCGCAACTCGGGCGGCGGCGGCGGGGGTCAGCTGGATGTGGAGCGCCTCGGCCATGGTGCCGAGATAGGGTTGGCAGGCACCGCCGGCAAGCGGCGCCGGCGGCAGGATCAGCGGGTGCGGTAGCCGCAGACGATGCGGAACAGGAAGGACATGAGCAGGCCGAGCTGGATCTGGCCGTTCGAATCCGACCAGCCGAGCAGCTGCCCGCCGAACGCGAACAGCCCAATGAACATCATCAATGCCAGACCCGTCATGGGGCCTCCCCAACCGCTCTTGCAGCACCCGGTCTCGCAAAATTGGGTAAACAGCCGGTGAACGCTTGTCCGGCCCGCGCGGCTTGGGCATAGCCCCGGCCACCCCAGCCGGAGCCCGCGCGCGATGAAGACCCGCGTCTACGTGACCCTGAAGAACGGCGTCCTCGATCCGCAGGGCAAGGCGATCCACCATGCGCTGGAGGGGCTCGGCTTCAGCGGCGTCAACGACGTCCGCGCCGGCAAGCTGATCGAGCTCGATCTCGACCCGTCGGTCGGCGAGGCGGAGGTCGAGGCGATGTGCCGCAAGCTCCTCGCCAACACGGTGATCGAGAATTTCCGAATCGAGCGCGCAGCCGACGCGCGGGAGCCGCACGCTTGAAGAGCGCCGTCATCGTCTTCCCAGGCTCGAACTGCGACCGCGATCTCGCCGTCGCGCTCGAGAAGACGAGCGGCACGGCCCCGTTGATGGTCTGGCACCGGGAAACCGAGCTTCCGGAGGGGCTCGACCTCGTCGCCTTGCCCGGCGGCTTCTCCTATGGCGACTATCTCCGCTCCGGCGCCATGGCCGCCCGCTCGCCCATCCTTGGTGCGGTCAAGGCCGCCGCGGACCGGGGAGTCGCCGTGCTGGGCATCTGCAACGGCTTCCAGATCCTCACCGAGGCGGGACTGCTGCCGGGCGCGCTGATGCGCAATTCGGGACTCCACTATATCTGCCGGGAGGTGCCTCTCAAGGTCGAGAACGACCGCTCCGCCTTCACGCGCCGCTACCGGGCCGGCGAGGAGATCGTCATCCCCGTCGCCCATCATGACGGCAACTACCAGGCCGATGCCGACACCCTCGACCGCCTCGAGGGCGAAGGCCGCGTGGCGTTGCGCTATTCCGACCGGTGCAACGGCTCCGCCCGTGACATCGCCGCCATCCTGAACGAACGCGGCAACGTGCTCGGCATGATGCCGCATCCGGAGCGCATGGCGGAGGAGGCGCACGGCCGCACCGACGGGCGGCGTCTGTTCGAGGGACTATTGGACGCGCTCGCCTGAAGCGGCCGCCCCGGCCAAGCCGCTTGCCGAAGGTTCTGACAAATGTCATCCTCCCTGCCGCAGCCGGTGCGCGGCGGCGGGGGAGCAAAAGCGTGACACAAACGCTCGACACCGGCGGAGATATTCCCGCAGGATCCTTGCCGAAACGCAAGTGGGGCAATCCCATCGTCTTCGTGCTGGAGCGGGAGCTCAGCGAGGTTCACCTTCTCCTCGACAATATCTCGGCCGATGCTACGCGCGTCGCGACCGACAATACGGGCATTCCCCTCCCTCCGCTGCTCCGCGACGGAAACTGGGTCGAGCGGGTGTGCGAGATCAACTGGCCCCCGGAGGAAGACGAGCAGTCGCCGAAGGACGCGGCCCTGCTGATCGCCGCCAAGGACTATCTCAACCGCCTCGCCTGGCCCGCCGACGGCTCGACCATCGCCTTCACCCTACTGGTGACCCAGGCCGACGCCACCGCGCCCGAGGACGGCAGCGGCCCGGGGCGCGGCAACGCCCCATCGCGCGGGTCGCTCGCCCGGCGCGCCTATCCGGACCTGGTGGCGAGCGCGGCGAGCTTCCGCCGCTGGATGAGCTGGCTGAACGGCTTCCTCCTGTTCTGGCTCGTCTTCACCTGCCTGCTGTCGTGGAACGTCGCCTTCGGCAACGCGGCGCTGCGCGAATACAACGCCGCCGACACCGCCTTCGCCGAGGCGCGGGCGGTCACCAGCACGACCCCGCCGAAACCCGATCAGGCGATCGTGCAACGGCCGGGAGGAGGTGCGTCGAGCGCTGCCGCCAACCAGTGCGACACCGCCACCGACGCCTCCCACTCGGCGGAGACGGAGCCACCCTACACTTCTCAGCCGAGCGCCTGCTGGGGCGTGATGCGCGCGCGCCACAACGTCGCGCTCGCCGAGGCGCGGCTGCGCGAGTGGCTTCGGCCCTGGGGCTGGCTCATCCATACCAGCAAGATCGAGGGCGACGCCTCCTCCGCCGCGGCGCGCTTCGTCACGATCATGGCGACGGCGGTGCTGCCGGTCCTCTACGGCATCCTCGGCGCCGGAGCGGCGGTGGTGCGCAACCTGTCGAGGAAGGTGCGCAAGAGCACGCTCGGCCCGCGCGACCTTGCCTTGTCGCTCCAGCAGCTGGCCCTCGGCGCCGTCGTCGGCGCCTGCATCAGCCTGTTCATCGCCGCGCCGGGCGACAAGGCCTCGCTGATCGGCCCCGTCGCCCTTTCCGGCTCCGCCATCTCGTTCATCGCCGGGTTCGGGGTGGAGCAGGTGTTCGAGGCCCTCCAGGCGTTGATCTCGCGCGTCTTCAACATCGCCCCCGCCGCCCCCGCGGCGCCGGCGAAGCCGAGCGGTTCGCCCCGCACCTGAGGCGATTGCCCGGCACCGCGCGCGGAGAGACGACGCCGCTCCGCCCGATGGGGCTTTTCGCCGGCTGCGAGCGCGGCCAAGGTGGGGCACGAAGGAGCCTCCGATGCCGCTTGTCCGCCTCTTCCTCCTCCTCTTCGCCCTGCTCCCGGCGGCAAAGTTCGCCGAGCCCCCGCCGCCGCGCAGCTTCCCGCTCTGGCCTGCGGGCGCGATGGGCCCGCGGCAGAACGAGCCGGAGGTCGCCCGGGATTATTGGGTGCGCAACATCCACAACCCCTCGGTCACCGTGTTCCAGCCGGACCCGCGCCACCGCAACGGCGCCGCGATCGTCGTCTTTCCAGGCGGCGGCCACAGGATCGTCGTCTGGACGACCGAGGGAACGAAGGTGGGGCAGGCGCTGACCCGCTACGGGCTCACCGTCTTCGTCGTGAAGTACCGGCTCGCCGACGAGGAGGGCTCGCGCTACGATGTCGAGCGCGACTCCGCCGCCGACGCGCGGCGCGCAATCCAGTGGGTGCGGGCCCATGCCGGCGACTACGGGGTGGACCCGGCGCGGGTGGGAGCGATGGGCTTCTCCGCCGGCGGCGAGCTCGTCGCGCTGATCGCCGACAATTCCGAGCCTCCCGACCCGCTCGCCGCGGTCGCCAGCCGCATGGCCCCCGACGCCGTCGCCCGCCAGAGCGCCCGGCCCGACTTCCAGGTCCTCGTCTTCCCCGGCCCGCGCGGAATCCCCGGCAAGGCGGCGGAGAAGGCGCCGCCCGCCTTCATCGTCGCCGGATCGCGCGACGAATGCTGCGCGGGCCCGAGCGTCGCCCTCTACGAGCAGCTGCGCAAGGCCGGCGTCTCGGCCGAGCTCCACATGTATGCGGACGCCGGCCACGCCTTCAACCTCGACGAATCGGACCGGATCTCGATCCTCCACTGGCCCGACCGGCTTGCGGACTGGCTCGCGGACGGCGGCTGGCTCGACGGCAAGGCCGCGCCGAAGCGGTAATCAGGGCGTCATTGCGAGGAGCGGAGCGACGAAGCAATCCAGCCGCCGCGCCTCAAGAGATCGCAGTCCTGGCTCGCTCCGCTGCGCTCGCAATGACGGGAGCTACTCCTTCGCCGTCCCGGGCTCCGCCAGCTTGCGGTGCATCTCGGCCGTGACCTTCTCCGGCAGAACGCCCGAGGCGAGCACCTGGGCCTTGTTCATGAGGCCGTGCACGACCGCCGCCTCGCCCTTCATCATCGCGTCCCAGCCGGTGCGGGCGACGTCGGCGGGATCGTCCTTCTTCGCCGTGCCGACCTTGGTGTCCGTCATGTCGGCGCGCTCAAAGAAATCCGTGTCGGTGGCGCCGGGTTTGAGGCAGGTGACGGTGACGCCGCTGCCCTTGAGCTCGTTCCTGAGCGCCGCCGCGAAGCTGTCGATGAACGCCTTGGAGCCGTTGTAGACCGCCTGGAAGGCGCCGGCGATGTGGCCGGCGATCGAGCCGGTGAACAGAATCCGCCCCTCCCCGCGCGCCGCCATCTTCCTGGCGACGGGCTGGACGAGGAGCAAAGTGCCGGTGACGTTCGTGTCGATCACGTGGCGCCACTGCCGCGGTTCCTGCTCCAGGAAGGCGTGGCCGAGGCCGTGGCCGGCATTGGCGAGGAGGAGATCGACCGGCCGGTCCCCGGCGGCCTGTAGCAGGCGGCTCACCCCCTCTTCCGTCGCGAGGTCAGCCTCGACCGACCGAACCTCCACGCCCATGTTCTCGAACGCGGCGGAGGCGTCGACCAGCGGCTCGTCGGCCGCGACCAAGAGGTCATAGCCCTGCCCGGCGGCGATTTTGGCGAGCTCGTAGCCGATGCCGCTCGACGCGCCGGTGACGATCGCGAACTTACGCTGGCTCATGCTGCTTCTCCTTCGCCGGGCCAACCGCGGCTCGCCGACGAAGTTCCTCGCGAGAAGAGGCGCTTGGTCGCACGGCGGGCACCGCCTACAGACCGGCCATGCCGTTCCTCCAGCGCGCCGCCGAGGCCCAGGTCCACCGCCTCGTCGGCTTCGGCGAAGGCGCGATCGATCTCGATTCGCCGCCGGGCGATCCGGGCCTGTTCGGGCCCGGCTCGGCCGCCTGGCGCGTGCACAGCGACTTCACCGCGATGATGACCGGCGGCATCGCGGCCCTGTTCCTGCAGATGCTCCACCCGCGCGCGCTCGCCGGCGTCTGGGACCATTCGCGCTGGCGGGAGGATACGTACGGGCGCCTGAAGCGCACGGCGCAGTTCGTCGGCGGCACCACCTATGGCGGAATGGCCGAGGCCGAGCGGCTGGTCGCCAAGGTGCGGGCGATCCACGCCCACGTCCAAGGCACACTCCCCGACGGCACGCCGTACAGCGCCGACGATCCCCATCTCCTCGCCTGGGTTCATGTGACGGAGATGCGCTGCTTCCTCGAGGCGCGGCGGCGCTACGGGCCCGGCGCGCTCCAGCCGGGCGACGAGGACCGCTATTTCGCCGAGACGGCGGTGATTGCCCGCAAGCTGGGCGCAACCCGCCTTCCGGAGAGCCTTGCGGCGGCCGACGCGTTCCTGGAGGCGGTTTGGCCCGAGCTCCGCTTCGACGAGCGCACCCGGCAGGTCGCCGCCGCCTTGCTCGACCAGCCGGCGCCGAACCGGGCGGTCGCACCCGCCGGGCGGCTCCTGCTGCGCACCGGCATCGCCCTGCTTCCGGAGTGGGCGGCGCGGATGCACGGCTTCGAGCGGCCGGCGCTCGGCCCCGCCTCCCGCCTCGCTCTCCGCGCGCTCGCCGGAACGCTGCGCTGGGCGGTGCGCGACGGATCGGCGGCGCGGGGCGCGCGCCGGGCGGCCGCGCTCGACAAGCCCGCGCCCGCGCGCCACAAAGCCGCTGCAGGGGAGACAGGATGAATTTCACCGCGCAGCTGAGGTCGCTCACCAAGGCGCAGAGGAGCTCGATCCTCGCCAGCTATCTCGGCTGGACGCTCGACGCCTTCGACTTCTTCCTGATGGTGTTCATGCTGAAGGCGATCGCGGCCGATTTCGGCACCGACGTGAAGGCGGTCGCCCACGGCATCTTCCTGACGCTGGCGGCCCGGCCGCTCGGCGCCTTCGTGTTCGGTCTCCTCGCCGACCGCTTCGGCCGGCGGCCGATCCTGATGATCGACATCCTCCTTTTCTCGGCCTTCGAATTCGCTTCCGGCTTCGCGCCGACGCTCGCCAGCCTCCTCGTCCTGCGCTTCCTGTTCGGCGTCGCGATGGGCGGCGAATGGGGGATCGGCTCCTCGCTTGTCATGGAAAGCATTCCGCCGAAGCTGCGCGGCCCGGTGTCGGGCCTGCTGCAGAGCGGCTATCCGTCGGGCTATCTCCTCGCCAGCATCGTCTACTTCCTGCTCTTCGACACGATCGGCTGGCGCGGCATGTTCATGGTCGGCGTGGCGCCGGCGCTGTTCGTCATCTTCATCCGCATGCATGTGGAGGAGAGCCCGGTCCATGAAGTCCACCGCGCCCGCGCCAAGGGCAATCTCCTCCGGCCGATCGGCGAGCTCGCGCGCAACTGGAAGATCGCGCTCTACCTCGTGCTGCTGATGGCGGCGTTCAATTCGCTGAGCCACGGCACCCAGGACCTCTACCCGACCTTCCTCCAGAAGCAGCACCATTTCGACACCCACACCACGGGCCTCCTCGCGATCATCGGCAATCTCGGCGCGATCGTCGGCGGGATCAGCTTCGGAATTCTCTCCGAGCGGATCGGCCGCCGCCGCGCGATCCTCCTCGGGGCCTTGCTGGTGCTGCCGGTCATCCCGCTCTGGGCCTGGTCCGCGACCCCGCTGCTGCTCGGTGCCGGCGCCTTCCTGATCCAGGTGGCGGTGCAGGGCGCCTGGGGCATCGTGCCCGTCCACCTCAACGAGCTTTCGCCCCCGCGGGCGCGGGGAACCTTTCCCGGCTTCGCCTATCAATTGGGCAACCTCGCCGCCTCGTGGAACGTGGTCTTCCAGACCTCGATCGCCGAGAGCCGGCACGACGATTACGGCCTCGCGCTCGCCCTCTTCGCCGGCGCCGCGGCGGTGGTGGTCGGCGTGCTGAGCTGGCTCGGACCGGAGCGGCGGGATGTCGATTTCGTGGAGGAGGCAAGACGCGCGTGAAGGCGACCATCTGGCACAACCCCAATTGCGGCACGTCGAGGAAGACGCTCGACATCCTCAGGGAAAGCGGCGCCGACGTGACGGTGGTCGAATACCTCAAGACGCCGCCGAGCCGCGACGAGCTGAAGCGCCTCTACGCCGCCGCCGGGATCAGCCCGCGCGAGGGCCTTCGCTCCAAGGAAGACGCCGCCGCGCCGGTCCGCGACGCGCACGACGAGGCGGTGCTCGACGCGATGATCGCCAACCCGGTGCTGATCGAGCGGCCGCTGGTCGAGACCGACAAGGGCGTCCGCCTCTGCCGCCCGCAGGACAAGGTGCGCGAGATCCTCTGAACGAAGGCCGTTGACGGCCCCCGTGCCCGGCGACAAGCCGGGGCATGGCCGTGATCGACCCGGACGTGCTGCTCCGCGCCTATGCGATCGGCGTCTTTCCGATGTCGGACAGCCGCGACGCGGAGGAGGTGTTCTGGGTCGAGCCGAAGCGGCGGGCGATCATCCCGCTGGACGGCTTCAGGCTGTCCCATTCGCTGCGCAAGACGCTGCGCTCCGACCGCTTCGAGGTGACCGCCGACCGCGCCTTCGAGAGGGTGATCCGCCGCTGCGCCGAGCGCGAGGAGACCTGGATCAACAGCCCGATCGAGGAGAGCTTCCTCCGCCTCCACGCCCTCGGCTTCGCCCATTCGGTCGAGTGCTGGCGCGAGGGGCGCCTCGCCGGCGGGCTCTACGGGGTCGGACTCGGCCGCGCCTTCTTCGGGGAGAGCATGTTCTCCGCCGAGACGGACGCGTCGAAGGTGGCGCTCGCCTGGCTCGTCGCACGGCTCAAGGCCGGCGGCTACACGCTTCTCGACTGCCAGTTCATGACCGAGCACCTGCGCAGCCTCGGCGCCGTGGAGATCGGCAAGAAGGCCTATCTCGCCCTGTTGGCCGACGCCGTCTCGGCGTTCGTCGACGGTCCCGGCGCCGCCTTGGGCGCCGGCGCGGGGCGCGGCGACTTCGGCGCGCTCGACCGGTTGCTCGCGGAGGAAGCGGCGGGCGCCGCCGGCACCTCGTCGCCGGGCCGTTTCATCGCGCAGCTCTTGGGCCAGACATCGTAGATCGGGTGCTCGACGACGTTGAGGGACGGCGTTTCCTTGTAGAGCCAGCCCGAGAAGACTCGGCGGTAGCGGTCCTGCGGGTCGCGCGGCTCCTTGACGTCCAGCTGGACGAAGGCGCCGGTCAGCTTCTGCGCCTCCCACGACGCACTCGTCTCGCAGGCCCGCAACCGCACGATCGCGTCGCCGACGCGGGCGGACTGGCCGGGCCTCAGAATGAGCTCCTGGGCGATGCCGTTGCGCTTGTTGAGGAAGCCGAGCACCGCGACGCGCTGGTTCATCGGCGTCGTTCCGGGGACCTCGGCGCCGACCGTCTGCGGCACGTCGACGGTGCGCGGCGCGGCACCGTTCGCCGGCTGCTGGCCTCCGCCGCCCTTGCCGCAGGCGGCGAGCGCGGCGAGGCCGGCGAGGACGAGAAGGCGCGGCCGCGCGATCGGCCTCATCCCTGGTCCGGAGTCCACGCCTCATAGTCGCCGCTCGCCGCGGCGCGGCGGCCGCCCCGCTCGATCGCGCCCATGGGGCGATAGGCGAGCGGCGTACCGGTGAGGTTGCCGGTGGCCGGCTTCTGGAACCTGGGCGCCGGCGGCAGCGCCTCGTCGGGAAGGCCCTCGATCTGGTGGTGGAGCCAGCTATACCATTCGGGGGGGATGCGCGCGGCGTCGTTGGGGCCGTTATAGACCACGAACCGCCGCCCGCCCTTCTTCGCCTCGTAATAGACGTTGCCGAGATCGTCCGTGCCGACCTGCCGGCCGAGCCGCCGGATCTCGAGCGACGTGCCGATGGTCGCGCCGTCCCACCAGGTGAAGATTTTCTTGAACAGGCCCATGGCCGCTCCGCCTAGCGCCTTCCGCCGCGCTGGCGCAAGCGCTTCAGCGCGGCTCGATCTCGACCGCCAGCGGGCCCTTGCGGCCCATGGCGATGCGGGCGCGGAGAGGCTCGTCGGGCATCAGGTCGGAGAGGCCGCCGCGGCGCACCGTCTCCATGTGGACGAAGATGTCCTGGTCGTCCTCGCCCTCCTCGCGGACCACGAAGCCGTAGCCTTTGAGGCGATTGAACCACTTGACCCGCACCGGCTCGAAGCCGCCCGCCTCGTCGAGCAGGGCGGAGGGATCGACCCGCTCGCCCCGGGCGGGGGCAGCGGCGCGGCCGGTGTCGGCAGCGACCGCCGTCGAGAGGTCGATCGAGAGGACCCGGCGCGCCTGGAGGCCCCGCTCCTGCTCGGCGACCAGGCATTCGACGATTGCGCCTTCGGGGAGGCTGCGGCGGTCATGCTCCTTGAGGACGGTGAAGTGGACGAGGACATCGCCGGGGACGTCGTCGCTGACGAGAAAGCCGAAGCCGCGGGTCGCGTCGAACCATTTCATCGTGCCGGTTACCCGGAGTAGGCCGTCCTCCGCGGACGCGCCGGCCTCCTCGCCGGGCATGGCCGCGGCGGGATCCTCAGCACGCAATTCCCGGCGCGACGTCATGAACGGCCGATCCACCTCAAGCTACGCGGAGGAGGACTATCATGGCTTTCGCGCCATTGTGAACTGTTTGTGAAGGCAATTTTCACCACGAGTCCGGTTCAGGGACCTCGCCGGGGGCGGCTTCGACGATCCGCCGGGCGAGGTCGAGCCGGTGGCCGGCGCGCACCATCGCCGCCAGCGCCTTCTCGCGCCGGTCGCGCTCGAGCGGCGCTTCGGCATAGGGCCCGATGCGCCGGCGCTCGGCGAAGCGGAGCGCCGCGGCGAAAGCGGCCGAGCGGGCCTCCTCCCGCGCCGGCGCCGCATCCTCCTCGCCGATCCCAGCCGCCTGGAGGGCGCGGCCGACCCGCATCTCGCCATAGCCGCGCCGGGTCAGCGAGGCGGCGCGGGCCGCCGCGAAGGCGCGGTCGTCGACATAGCCG